>Ga0209515_10000554_pt1 | contig 66435 bp, 67 predicted proteins | sample Subgroupgradi54m_FD_187454 | JGI IMG/M metagenome (GOLD analysis project Ga0209515, IMG submission 187454) | Subsurface groundwater microbial communities from S. Glens Falls, New York, USA - GMW60B uncontaminated upgradient, 5.4 m (SPAdes)... ...
TATCGAGATAGGTATGAATTAGTTCGGTTTGTTAAAGAAAATCATTCCTGGGTAATGGCGGGCCCCGATGATGCTCCACACGATAGAGCAACTAAGCACCCTGAAACGGGTTGCTGTTCCTGTGGCGCATACACAGCACCATTTTTGTTGCAACTCTACGCTCATGCATTAAATCCTGCCAACGATAATTTAGCATTTGAAAACTTTGTGAGTCGTAACGCAAGAGATCTTCATGGTTTGCCGCCATCAACGCGCAAAATAACACTTGTGAAGAAGCCTTTTCAAATTCCTCTTTCCTACCAAGTCGGGCCATGGACAGTCGAACCGTTTTGGGCTGGCAAGACTATCGATTGGTCTTTGGGTTAAAAAACGAGGCCGTCCCGATTCGAAGAATCGTGGACGGCATTTTTATTGAAAAATAGTTTTGGCTATGGTAGTTTAAGCAAAAGACCTTTGACAATTTCCACAACTTTTTAGAAAGCGAATGATTATCATGAAACTAAGAGGGATTGATTTTGGTAATGTTCTCGGTGCTTCAGGCGTTCAAGGTTTCTTTGGAGAAGGATATCCGTTTCATCATTTTCCTTTAGTTGGGCCAAACTTTAAGGGTATGACTTTTGTTTCAAAAACTTGCACCTTGCTTAAGAATAAAGGCCATATGCCTTTAAGAAATGATTTTACGCCAAAAGAATGGTTTCCTAAATGCATAAAGGTAAATTTTCTCAAAGGGTTAGCCGTTAATTCTGTTGGCCTAAGCAATCCAGGTATATGCACTTTATTTAGGAAAAAAATTTGGCAGAAATTAGATAAGCCATTTTTTATTTCCATTACTTCTTTAGCAGAAACTGCAAAAGACAGAATAAATGAATTTAGCATTATTAGGGATGCAATTGGTATGAATATGCGAGATTTTACATCTCCATTTGGGATTCAGGTAAATCTTTCTTGTCCGAATACGGGTCACGATTCTTCAAGAATGATAGCAGAGTCAGTAAGTGTTCTAGAAATACTTGGCAGATTAGGCGTTCCTCTCATGCCAAAATACAGCATAGAGTCAGCTCCTTTTGGAGCTATGCTGGAATTGAATCAACATCCAGATTGTGATGCTATATGTGTTTCTAATACAGTTCCCTTTGGCTGGGATAAGATAGACTTTAAAGAAGCTTGGGGAAGCTATGAGTCCCCCTTAGCTCATCTTGGAGGAGGAGGTCTTTCGGGTAAAGCCCTAAAACCACTTGTCTTAGAATATATACTCAAGTTAAGAAGCTTAGGATTTGAAAAGCCGATTAATGGAGGTGGCGGAATACTCTGCAAGAAAAATGTTTTAGATTACTGCAAAGCGGGAGCTGCCTCTGTATTTTTGGGGTCAGTCGCTTTTTTGAGGCCATGGAGAGTAAAAGGCATTATTGAATATGCTGATTCCTTGAAATGGCAATATTGCTGATCAAATTAATAGCCGTTCGTGTTCGCGAACGGTTTTTTTCTGGTATGTTACTCTCATAAGTGGAAAATATGTGGATTCTTAGTGGATAATTTAAGCAGGTAAGTATTGACAATAATCTTTTAAAAATTAAAATAGAAAGGGAGGGAGATGAGAGATTTTTTCTCAAGGACATAATAATTTTTGGCGAATTAGGCCTATGAGCGCGCCCAGTTTCAATTGTCCGAATCTGGTTAAAACAATGGCCAAAAACGTCAGGGATTGTAATTTCCCTCATTAAAAAACCATTAGAAAAAGCTTGCTGTTAAACAGCTAGTTAATTCTTATGGTTTTTTAGTTTCTTTTTTGATATTATTAATCAAAAGGTCAAAACTTTTAGTCAAATAAGTAATTATATGGCAAAAGAAAAATCTCCAGGAAAATTAATTGGGAAAATTACTCATTATTTCTCTCATATAGAAGTGGGAATAATTAAATTATCTAGCCCATTGAGTCAAGGTGACGAAATAAGGATTATGGGCGGGGAAAACACCGATTTTAACCAAGAGGTTACATCAATGCAGGTTGATCATAAGGAAGTAGAGAAAGCCAAGACAGGAGAGTCTGTCGGGCTTAAGGTTTCGGAAAAGGTAAGAGATGGTTATCTGGTATATAAAGTGTAATTTAGCTAAATATTCTGTTAATATCTAGCTGTTGACTTTTAAAAGTTAACATTATAAGATTGGATAATTATAAATTTATGTCCAATCAGATTTTTTACATAACTAAAGAAAAGTTAGAACAGTTAAAGAAAGAGTATAATGAGTTGTCGGTTTTTGAGCGTGGTAAAATTATGGGACAAGAAGCTCCTAAAATGCTAGAGTCTGAAGACTTGAATGCAGAATTTGTCAGCTTTCAAGAGGATATTGATTCTTTGAGGTCAAGAATAGATGAATTGAAAAATATTTTAGATAATTACGAGCTTATTAAAAAACCATCTAAAGAAAAACAAGTGTTTGTTAATCTGGGAGCCAAAGTTAAATTAGAATCTCATGGGAAAAAAGATGAGTTTATGATTGTAGGAACCCTCGATGCAGATCCCAATGTAAGAAAAGTTAGCAACGAATCTCCGATTGGCAAAGCTTTATTGGGTAGGAAGGTGGGAGATGAAATTATCATTGATCATCCTAAGAAAATAAAATACAAAATAAAAAATATAAATTACGAAATAAGCTAAATAAAATAGTTTTATCTATAGCTAGAAAAAGCCCCTCAACTCGGGGCTTTTTCTTTTTAGTATAGTATAATAAATAATCTTTTCTAAAAATATGAAGAACCAAGAAATAGCTAAAATTTTTAATGAGATTGCTCTGTTCTTAGAAATTGAAGGAGTGGCTTTTAAGCCCTATGCCTATGAAAAAGCGGCCATCTCTTTATATGCTTTACAGGATGATGTTTCACAAATTTATCTTAAAGGTGGCAGAAAGGCCTTAGAAGAGATTCCAGGTATTGGCAAAGCAATGTCTGACCATATTGAAGAGTACCTTACAAAAGGAAAAATAAAATTCTACGAAGATTTTAAAAAGAAGCTTCCCGTTAAGATGGACGAATTGATGCGGGTAGAAGGTTTGGGGCCTAAGAAGATAAAAGTGCTCTACCAGAAATTGGGAATTAAAAACTTAAAAGATCTAGCTAAAGCTGCTAAACAGCATAACATAGCTCCACTGTTTGGATTTGGCGAGAAAACGGAACAGAACATTTTAGAGGGTATGGAGTTTTTAAAACGAGATAAAGGTAGGGTGCCTATTTTTAATATTTTGCCGATTGCCAGAGAAATGCAAAAGAAATTAGAAGGACTGAAAGAGGTTGAGAAGATAAGCATTGCGGGTTCTCTAAGAAGAAGGAAAGAAACGATTGGAGACGTAGATTTTTTAGTGGTTTCTAAAAAACCAGAGAAGGTAATGGACTTTTTTGTGAATCTAGATGGTGTAGAAAAGGTGTGGGGCAAGGGAGGAACGAAGGCTTCCGTGCATATGCGACAAGGCTTTGATATGGATTTAAGAATTGTGCCAGCCAAAAGTTATGGATCGGCTTTGCAGTATTTTACGGGATCTCAAGATCATAACATTGCTACCAGGAAGATTGCTATAGAAAAAGGCTTGAAGCTAAGTGAATGGGGTATTTTTAAGGGCAAACAGCAGTTACCCAGTAAAACCGAGGAAGAGGTATATAAGGCCATCGGAATGTCCTATGTGCCACCAGAGCTTCGAGAAAACCAGGGTGAAATACAAGCCGCCCTTCGACAGGCTCAGGGTAAACCTGGAGGTTTGCCAGTATTAGTAGAGCTTAAGGATATCGAAGGAGATTTGCACTGTCACTCAAATGCCGATGGAGGCCAGGATTCTATTATGGAGATGACAAAGAAAGCCATGTCCTTAGGATACGAATATATCGGCATCTCAGATCACACTAAATATTTAAAAATAGAACATGGTTTGAACGAAAAACAGCTTTTAAAGCAACATGAAGAAATAAAAAAGTTGAATAAAAAGCTAAAAGGATTTAGAATTTTACATGGATGCGAAGCCAATATTTTAAATGATGGGTCAATTGATATAAAAGACGAGGTTTTAGCCCAGCTAGATTATGTTATTGCTGGCGTCCATTCGAGTTTGAAAATGGAAAAGAGAGAAATGATGTCTCGCATTGAGAAAGCAATGAAAAATCCCAATGTTGATATTATTGCTCACCCAACCGGCAGGATTGTGGGGCAACGAGACGAGTATGAAGTAGACTTTGATAAAATGCTCAAGTTAGCTAAAGAGACGGGAAAGATTTTAGAAATCAATTCGTCTTCAAGATTAGACTTGCGAGATTTATACATTAGGAGAGCAAAAGAAGAAGGGGTGAAAATGATTATTAATACTGATGCGCATCAAAAAATCGATATGGATCGTATGGAATATGGTGTAGCGCAAGCACGGCGTGGTTGGGTAGAAAAAAAAGATATTGTTAACACAAATTCAGTCGAAAAATTATTAAGTTATTTTAAGTAATGCCAAAAGAAAAATCAGCGGGAGCTATCATATTTAGAATAGAAAATGGTGTGCCTCACTATTTGCTTTTACATTATCCTTCAGGTCATTGGGAGTTTGCCAAAGGTCACATCGAAGAAGGAGAGAGTTTCGAACAAACAATTCGTCGCGAAGTATTAGAGGAAACAGGCATAAAGGATTTAAAAATAATGAAAGGATTCAAGCAGTACGCAAAATACTTTTTCAGAAAGAATTACGGTTTGAAGGGAGAGGCAAAGAAAAAAGCTCCTTGGGTGTTTAAGTTGGTATTATTCTTGGTAGCTGAAACCAAGCAGAAAGAGGTAGTAATATCAAAAGAACATAAAGGGTTTTTGTGGTTGCCCATAGAACAGGCTATAAAAAGAACTACCTATAAAAATGCAAAAGAATTATTAAAGAAAGCTAATGAATTTGTAATAAATTCAAAAATCAAAAATCAAAATGCAAAATGATAGTTTAAAATTTAAAAAGAAAGTTTTTGATATAGTTAAAACAATTCCACGAGGCAGAGTGTTAACCTATAAAGAAGTCGCTAGGTTAACGGGAAGTCCAAAGGCTTTTCGTGCAGTAGGAAATATTTTGAATAAAAATTACGATAAAACTATTCCTTGTCACAGGGTTATAAGGTCAGATGGTAAAACTGGAGGATATAATAGAGGGTCTCACGGGAAAATTTTATTATTGAAGAAAGAAGGTGCCCTTCGTCGCTACACTCCTCAGGGTAAACTACAACAAAAAACCGCCGAGCGGCGGTTTTTTGATTTTACTTTGATTTTACCTCTTCAATAATTTTTTCAAATATTTCTGGATGTTTCTGAATTAATTGAGCTAATATTTTTCTATCTAATTCAATGTTCTTCTTTTTTAATCCATTTATGAACCTGCTGTAATTAATTCCAGATTTTCTTGCAGCTTCATTAATTTGCAGTTGCCACAATTTTCTAAAATCTCTCTTTCTTACTTTTCTGTCTCTGTAAGAATATGTCCAAGCGTGCCTTAAAGCTTCTTTGGCTAATTTAAATTTTGATTTCCTGCCGAATTGAAAACCTTTAGCATGTTTTAATAAATGCTTCCTTCTTTTATTTGCAGTTTTACCTCTTTTTACTCTTGTCATGTGATTTATTGAGCGAAGCGAATTAGATCACTTCGCAATATAAGCTATGATATATCTTATACATTGTGGCTTATATTGGGAAGATGCCTTGCTAGTTATTTAAAAATTAAACACTTAAAAACCTTTTAATTCTTTTAACCTCTGACTTTGAAACCGGCACCCACTTTCTGCCTTTTCTTTTAGCTTGGCCTGACTTCTTTGATCTATAGTGGTTTTGTCCTGATAACCTCCTTAAAATCTTGCCGTTTTTTGTTATTTTAAATCGCTTTACTAAAGCTTTTTTTGTTTTCATTTTAATAACTGCGACACTAATTACAAATTTAGCTAGTTAAATAATTTCGCCTTGCGAAATTAGCCCAAGGGCTATTTAACGGGCTGAACACGCTAATATACGAATAGATTCGTGTCATTCGGGTGTTATTTGTATATTGGAGTCGCTTTATTTCTTTGATATTATCATGCTGAAACCCCTTGGTTCTCTTTTTATTTCTCTTTCAACTTTTGTTTCCATTAAGGTATTCATTTTTTCTACAAAGATTTCCATTTTCTTTTTAGCGAAGTCTCCCATAGCTTTCTCTCTTCCCCTCAATGGCAGGTTAATCTTTACCTTATCTCCGTCACTTAAAAATTTTTCTGCCTGCTTTGCTCTTACTTCTATATCGTGAGGAGATATATTGAATCCAAGCTGTATTTCTTTTAATTTAGATTCTTTTGTGTTTGCCCTTATTTTCCTTTCTTTCTTTTGCTGGGTATATAGATATTTTCCGTAATCAGCTATTTTACAAATAGGAGGATTTACCTTTTCTGTTACTTGAATTAGATCCAGCCCTTTTGATTTAGCTAAATCTATTGCTTCAAAAATGTTTATTATGCCAAGCTGTTTTCCTGTTTCATCTATGACGCGAACCTCTTTTGCCCGTATGAAATTGTTGATTAGTATTTTATCCAAGTTTTATGTGGAGACGCCGAGGTTGAACTCGGGTCCAGAAGCATTTTCAAAATAATTCTACAAATATGTTCTGTTTTGTTATTGGGGTATTAAATAAGAAACAGAAAAAATGTTTAATACCTTATCTCTTTAATTTTCAGCAATTCTTCAGAGAAAAAAATTACCTATCCTGAAAATATAACACCTTTAGCCGGATATCAGGAATCTTCGGTAAAGATGCAGCATTAAGCGAAAGCTAGTGCTGGTTGCTTCTTATTAAATAAGTTGGCAATTATTTGTTTTCTGAAAGTTTAGCCAGGTTTCAGAATACTGGATTTGCTTATTTTGAAAAAGGACAACTGTCGAAACATACGCCCCCTTTCTCTATAAATTTCTTCGTATTTCTCGATCAATATCTCTCTTTTTGATCTTTTCCTTTTTATCGAATTTTTTCCCCGCCTGCAACGCTTTGCGTAGCAATGCGGGCAGGTTTCCTCTCTATGAGGCTTGTAATGTTTTAAATATCACTTAATCTTCGTTTTAAATATGCTCTTCCAAATCCAGTTTTTAGAGATTTTTCTCTTTTTACTGCATCCTTTAAAACATTACAAGCCTCATAATATACTATTATAAATGGTTTTCTATGTTTTGTAGATTCTACTAAACCTATATTATGTTCTTTAAATCTTTTTACTAAGTTATCAGTATATCCTATATATAAATTCTTATCTTTCTTACTTTGAATAACATAAATATAATACATGTTTAGCTTTTTAAATTACCCCTGATCTCTCTATCTATGTCCCGTCGCTTTATTTTTTCTTTCTTGTCATGTTTTTTCCTACCACGTGCTAAGCCAAATTCAAGCTTTATCCTACCACTTTTCCCGTAAACTTTCAAGGGTATTAAGGAAAAACCTCTTTCTTGTGACTTGCCAAAGAGATATTGTATCTCTTTTTTATTCAAAAGAAGTTTCCTTGATCTTTCTGTATTATAATCAGGCGGAGCATTTTTGGGTTGCCAAGCAGGCACTTTTGAGCCTATAAGAAAAGGTTCCCAGCCCGCATCGCTACGCGAAGCGTTGCTGGCGGGTCCTTTTCTAAATACCACATAAGAGCCAGATAAATTCATATGACCTGTTTTAATAGACTTTACTTCTTGGCCATTCAAAACCAAACCCGCCTCGTATTTATCGAGTATTTCGTAATCATAATGGGCTTTTCTATTTTCAGAGTATATTTCCATTTGAATTTTCGAGCGAGGCGAGTAAATTCATGCCGTAATCGGAAAAGAATATATTCTTATACAGCTTTTTCCAATGACGACATGCCTTATGCGAAGATGCCTTTATCTTAACCTTGTTTCGCAGAGAGGTAAACAATTGACAATATTTGTTAGATATGCTATGCTTAAAAAGCAAAGTATATAGCACTTTTACAGCTAAAATTACATACTTCTAGGTTACATCTTTGAGGGCAAAAGATACTCTCAAAGATGTAACCTAGGCGCGTTCTTATATTCGGGATTTCCGAATAGGAGTGTGTCTGGTATCAACAGGAGTCAATCATGAATGATTTCGGGAAAGACCACGGACTGATCCATGAAGCGGTTGTCACTGGCCGCAAGGTCGGTGCAGGACAAGACTTTTGGGCGGCCCTCGCTCACAGCGAAGAGCTTTTCCAAAAGGTAGTTGCCTTCGTGGCAACTGTGCCCACTCCAATCTTTCGTCTTGTTGCTGGCTTTGACCGCGACATGACTAAAGAGAAGTGGGAGCTCCTCTCTGATACCGAAGCTAAGGAGGGTGAATTCAAGCCTGAGTTGGTGGAGTTCTTCAAGGATGGGGAAGATTATGTTGTCGGAGACGAGATAGTCAAGAGGACCGAGCAAGAGTCGTGCGGAGGCCAACGAGCCGCTGAATCTATGTTAAGGGACCAAGATAAAATCCCCGAAGTGTGGCGGAAGTACGTTCTGGTTTTTCCCAGGACGGTCTGGCGGCTTCACTACGGCCGCCGGAGCGTCCCGTACCTCGGCTGGGATGGCAAGCGCTGGTTCCTCTACTTCTACTGGCTTGGGCATGACTTCGATGGCCGCTGCCGCGTCGTCCGTCTCGGCAAGTAATCTTCGTAGTGCTTGGATTCTTTGAATTTTAGTTCTTGAAAAAGAACTTAGACTCTTTGAACCTTGGCACAGAGCCCCGTTTCGCAACTGCGAAACGGGGCTTCTTATTTTTTTAAAAAATGGTAGTATGAAATTGGATAGTAGGCGAATTTGTCCGCGGTCAAGGCTTCGGGCGGCCGAATTCTAAGGTTATTGCAATGCAGAATTCCAGCGGTTAGCGAGACGCGAGGCGTAGCCCCGTCTGCGGCTTCTGGGAGCGTCATCAATAATGCTTTAAAAAAAGAAGATACTTGGTGCAGAATGCTATCGTAGTTTTAGCTACGGAATAAAATACAGCCTCGAGAGTATTCAAGGGGCAGTGGCACGGGAGGCATGTTGCACATTTTCGTCTGGCGGAATCACAACGGCAACCGGAACGTCCCGTACCTCAACTGGAATGGCAAGCACTGGTACCTCAACTTCAACTGGCTTGAGAATGACTTCAATGGCAACTGCCGCGTCGTCCGTCTCGGCAAATCTCTTCGTTTCTCCGCTTTTTAGCGGAGTTTTTATTATTTCTTGCGATAAAACCTCGGACGTAAGTCCGAGGATACAGAGCAAGCCCGGAGTTCCGCGAAGCGGAACGGAGGTAATAACATAAATCCCAACATTTTGGCATAGGCCAAAATGTTGAAAAGGTGCGCAAGTACCACGGGCGTAAGCCCGTGGATTTCTATTTGCTTATATAAACCTTTAAATTAGGCTTATTTGTAAACCAGAGTAAAGCTTTAAAATATTGAATATATGTGATAATATTTAATAGATTTTGCTCTTTCGATAAACTTATAGTGGAGGTGAATTATGGAGATGGAGTTCTTTGATTTTGACGCTGGTTATGTTGTTGATCACTTGGGTCGCATTGGAGGAGTTTCTATTAGGGTAATCTCATTTGAGGTTGTAGAATATCTTGCCTCTGCTGCCCAGGACAGCAATTTCGTTAAACGGGAAGAGCTTGTTATGCCATCTGGCGTATATCAAGACGTTTATGGCGTCGATGATCTTTCTGAAAACAGTCTATTCCATGTTTTTATGGATGAATGGCAAAGATTTGTTTCCTTAAAGACAAAAGGATTTGGAAATCTTTTTGAGACTCCCATTAGTTTTAATGATGTTGCTGTCCAATTGTATAAGGCTGGTTCACGTGGTATTACACCCCATCTTGATGATCGAAAGTACATCAACCTGATCTGTATCTTTCCATTGTTGGGAAGGGGTAGGTTCTGTATTTGTAAAGATAGGAAGGGGGAGAATCCGGTTGAACTGGATTCTAGTCTAGGGAATGTGATTTTGATGCGAGGACCAGGATTTCGGAACTCGAAACAAAGGCCACTGCACTTTATAAGTGACATACAAGGTCCAAGGATAAGCTTGGGCATTAGGCAGGTGGCAGAGTCCTCTCGGTAACGGGAGGATTTTTTATGTAAAAAACTTTAAATTGAGCTTAAAATAAGGTAGAATACACGTATGGAAAATGCAAAACCCTCCTCCGCCAAAGGCTTCGGACGGGCAAGGGAAAATATCATCATATCTTTAGGAGGGTCTACGGTGGTGCCCGATGCTATTGATACGGTATTTTTGAAGGTTTTTAAGAATACCATTAAAAAATACATTTCAGATAGGCGTTTTTTTATTTTTGTCGGCGGAGGAAAATTTGCCAGGGATTACCAAAAAGCTATTCAAGAATTTGGTGCAGATAATAAAGAACGAGATTTAATTGGAATTGATGTTTCAAGGCTTAATGCTAAAATAGTAAAGCAGGTTTTTTATGACATAGCATTCTCTGAAATTATTACTAATCCTTCTAAAAAAGTAATCACGAAAAAGGATGTTGTAGTAGGAGCTGGCTGGAAACCGGGTTGGTCAACTGATTATTGCTGCGTCACGTTGGCTAAAAATATGGGAATAAAAACTATCGTTAATTTAACTAATATTGATTATGTATATGATAAAGATCCAAGAAAGTATAAGAATGCAAAACCATTCAAAGAAATAAGCTGGAAGGATTTTAGGAAAATTGTGGGAAATAAATGGAGCCCTGGCCTTTCTTCTCCATTTGATCCAAGAGCTTCAAGAGAAGCCGAAATTTTAAAAATAAAAGTAGCATTAATAAATGGGAAGAAGTTGAATCAACTAGAAAACTTCTTAAATGGTAAACCATTTATCGGAACAACAATTAGGTAATTCAAGTCAATTCTATACCATACTTTTCGCGGTCGCGAAAAGTATGGTATAATTGGGGAACACCAAGTAATAATAAAATAAATGAAACTACCAGTCACAGATCAATTTTTATTAGATATATATCAGGAGCTCGAGAAAGCTGGAAATATTGGCCACTTCTTTTTGAAAAATCGTAGAACTATGAGAGACCTACCTCCTGATCTTGAAACTCCGTGGGATAAGAGATATATAAAGGATTTTAGCAGAAAACAATTTGCTAAATTAATTTATTACCTTAAGAAAAACAACTATATTAAGGTTAAAAATCTGGAAGGAAAAAAGGCGGTAATGCTTACTAAAAAAGGAATTGATAAGGCTGTGAAAGTTAGCTTTAAATCAGATAGTCAAAAAAAGAAAAAAAGAATTGATGGGAAATGGATTATGATTATTTTTGACATACCCGAAAAATCCAAATCAAAGAGAGACCTTCTAAGAAGCATATTGATTAATTTAGGATACAAACTTTTCCAAAAAAGCGTTTGGATTACACCTTACGATGTTTATAAGGAAACAGAAAAAAGATTACAATTTTATCTGTTAGATAAGTATGTAAAAATGTTTCTGATTGAAGAGGCACCATAAAAATATATACCATAAAAATAGCGGTCGCGATTTTTATGGTATAGTTCATCAGATAATATAAACGAACATAGTTATGAAGTTAAAATAATTTTATGAACCCAGAAAGACCACAAGAAAATCAAGAACCAGGGGAATTGCAGCCTACAGAACAACAGGAGCCAGTTTTAGAAATACCAGAGGCTGAATCCGCTGCCACTGAAAGCTCCGACGAGGCAAAAGAAAAAACAGAAGAAGAATTATCTCCAGAAATTATTGAGAAGATTATGGAAAAAGTCCAGGATATTAATCAAGAGGGAACCGCTGCGCATGGAATAGGATATAGTGATAAAGTAAAAAACCCATCCAACAGAGAGGACAGCTTTTTAAAGAATTTAGAATTTTTAGATGTAGTCTTAGATACTGGTTTATTAGCAAAATTCCCTTATGATCTTAGCGAGAGAGTTTTACAGGGCACGCCAGAAGAAAGAAGGGTAAAATCTAAAAAAGACTGGGTGCGAATAAAAACGATCGATCCCCAAAAAAGAAAAAGAATGTACCAATCATCAGATGGTGTTTATTTTCATGTAAAACATCCCCAACAAGATGAGTGGAATTTTTCTGTTCCAGATAATATAACTATTACTTTTGATTACGAAAAATTAAAGAAAAAATTAACTGGTAAAAATATTTACAGGCGAGGGACCTATGACTCAAAGACTCCCCCGGAAGAGGCAGGAGAGGGTGCAATAAAAAATAGAATAGCACCACGTTTTTTAGAGGCATCGTATTTACAACACATGGAGCCAAAATTCGTCAAACTGGAAAAGAGTTTGTTTGGGATGAATTTCCCGAAATCAATAAAATAGATAAACAGAAAAGAGTTAATGAAATAGTTGCTGTAATGCAAAGCAATTTTAAAGATAAACACAACCTATATGTTCCCGTGTATGATAACGATGGTAATCTTTATTGGCCTAAACAAATGATTTATGAAGAAGTGAAAAAATTTATTGAAGAAAGAGACAAAGAAAAAGAAACAGAAAAAGCTGAAGAACCGAAAATAGAAGATAAAGAAGAAATAAAACCTAAGTCTAAAAAGAGGAAAAAGAAAACCCCGTAGTAGAAATTTGACAGACCATTTTGTCAAAGACAAAATGGCTAAAATAAAAGAGTCAAATCTCACTACAGGGCAAAAGAATGAATATAAAAGAAGAAATAGAAAAAATAGTAAAAAATGTAGTAAAAGATTCAGAGTCTTCTTTTTTAGTTGAAGTTCCTGCTGAAAAAAAGAATGGAGATTATTCTTCGAATGTTGCGCTTGTAATAGCTAACCAATTAGGAAAGAATCCAAGAGAAGTTGCAGAGGAAATTGTTGCTAAGATAAGAAACAACAAGCTTTTTGAAAAAGTTGAAGTTGCTGGCCCTGGTTTCATTAATTTTTATCTATCTGAAAATATATTTATTGATAGTTTAAAACGGGCTCAAAAAGAAAAAAATAATTTCGGAAAAAATCAGAACTTAAAAGGCAAAAAAATAATTATTGAGTATACCGACCCCAATATTTTAAAAGATTTTCACATAGGACACTTAATGAGCAATGCAATTGGAGAGTCTATTTCAAGGATTTTGGAATTCCAATCAGCTAATGTTAAGAGGCTGTGTTACCAGGGAGATGTAGGGCTTCATATTGCTAAAGCCATTTTTGGTAAATTAAAGAATCAAGGCAAAAGTTGGCAGGAGTCTTATGTTTTAGGCTCTAAACTCTATGAAGAGGATGAGCATGCTAAGAAAGAAATTGAAAAGTTGAATAAGGCAATCTACGAAAGATCTGATAGCAAGATAAACAAGATTTATGATGAAGGAAAGAAATGGAGTTTAGAAAAATTTGATACTCTCTATAAAGTATTAGGGACTAAGTTTGACTATCTCTTCTTTGAATCGCAGACGGCTAGTTTTGGTAAGGATATTGTAGGGGACAATATTAAAAATGGAATTTTTGAAATGGGAGAAAAGGGAGCTATAATATTTAAAGGCGAAAAAGTTGGATTGCATACAAGGGTTTTTATAAACTCTGAAGGATTACCTACCTATGAGGCAAAAGAATTAGGGCTAGCTAAAATAAAATACGAAAAATATAGATATGATAGTTCAATTATCATTACGGCAAACGAGCAAAAAGAGTATTTTAAAGTTGTCTTTGCTGCACTTGATAAAATATTTCCGGATTTAGCAAAAAAAACGAGAAACATAACGCATGGCATGATGCGCTTACCAGAGGGAAAAATGTCTTCTAGGACAGGGCACGTGGTAACAGCAGAGTCATTAATTAATGCTGCCAAAGAGGTTGTTTTAAAGAAAATTAACCCGGTCAAATCCAGCGAAGCTGGTGTTTTGCCCGAGGCAAAACAATTTGATCGGGTAAAAGAAAGAGACTTCTCTGAAGAAGAAAAAAATGAAATTGCCGAGAAAGTTACTGTTGGTGCTTTAAAATACTCTATTTTAAAGCAGTCTATTGGAAAAGATATTATTTATGATTCAAAAAAAGCCTTATCTTTTGAGGGGGATTCAGGTCCTTATTTGCAGTATTCTTTAACCAGGGCTTTTTCTCTTTTACAAAAAGCTAAATTAGAAAAAATAAACCCATCTCTTAAGAAAGTTCCTAAAGATTTAAGCGACTTAGAAAGAATGATCCATCGTTTTTCAGAAGTGGTTGAAAAATCAGGAACTGACTTAGAGCCTCATCACATTGTTGTGTATCTAACTGAATTAGCAGGGCAATTCAACAGTTATTATGCTAAAAATAAGATTGTTGATAAAGAAAACAAAGACGTGTCGTCATATAGGATCGCTTTGACAGAAGCCTTTTCAATTGTTATGAAAAATGGATTGTGGTTGTTAGGAATTCCCGTCTTAGAAAAAATGTGAAATTTGCTTGGCAAATTTCATCCTGAGCGAAGCCGAAGGATGATTATTAAATAAATCTATATGAAGTTAAAAAACGAATATTATATTTTGCGCCACGGAGAAGCTGTTTCCAATGTTAAGTCTATAAATTCTTCTTGGCCAGAAAAATTCTATAATCCTTTAACTAAAAAGGGGATACAACAGGTGAATAAGTCCCTTAAAAAACTGAAGGGGCATCACATAGATTTTATTTTCTCATCGGATGTATTAAGGACCAAGCAGACAGCTAACGTAGCGGCAAGATTATTGAAAGTGAAGCCAAAATTTGATAAAAAGTTGAGAGAGATAGATTTTGGCAGTTTAAATAGCACATCAAATGGAAAGACGTTAGAACAATTATTCCATTCAAAATTAGCCACAGAAAATCATAAGCTTAAAAAGATAGAAACTTACCAGAGCATTCTTTTGAGAGTTACCTCTTTATTGAGGGAAATTGAAAAGAAATACCAAGGCAAAAGCATATTGATAGTAAGCCACCAAGCCCCTCTTTGGATTTTGGAAAACAAAGTTAACGGATTTACTCTTGAAAAAGGGTTAGGCATTCCTAAGCACAAAAGAATTAATAAAGGAGAATTAAAGAAATTAAATTAATTATATGGGCTATAATTTTCCAGAGGAGGAAAAAAATATACTGAAATTTTGGGAAGAAAATAAGATTTTTGAGAAATTACGAGAAAAGAATAGGGGCAAAGAACGCTGGAGCTTTTTAGATGGTCCGATTACCGCTAACAATCCCATGGGTGTTCATCATGCTTGGGGCAGGACATACAAAGACTTACTGCAGAGATATTTTGCTATGAAAGGGTATGAACAAAGATATCAGAATGGGTTTGATTGCCAAGGCCTTTGGGTTGAAGTTGAGGTTGAAAAGGAATTAGGATTTAAAACTAAAAAAGATATTGAATTGTACGGAATAGATAAGTTTGTAAACTTATGCAAAGAAAGGGTTTTGAAATATTCTAAAATACAAACTGAACAATCAAAACGACTCGGCCAGTGGATGAACTGGGAAAATTCTTACTATACGATGTCTGAAGAGAACAATTACGCTATTTGGCATTTCTTAAAAAAATGTTGGGAATTAGGATACTTATATAAAGGAAGGGATTCTGTGCCTTGGTGCCCAAGGTGCGGAACAGCTATTTCCCAACACGAAATTTTAACCGAAGAATATAAAGAAATTATCCATGATTCTGTTTACTTCAAGCTTCCTCTTGAAGGCAGGAAAGACGAGTTTTTATTGGTTTGGACAACTACTCCCTGGACCTTGCCGGCCAACATTGCTGTAGCTGTTGATGAAAAATTAGATTATTCATTGGTTGAATTCAGAAAAGAAAAGTATTGGATAGCTAAAGAGTTGATAGAGAAAGTGTTTTCCTCCTACGCCAAAGGCTACGAAGGAGGAAAAGAGGATTTTAAAGTAGTAAAGACAGTTAAAGGAGCAAAATTAGTTGGATTAAAATATTCTTTTGCCTTTGATAATTTAGAGAGAGTAAAAGAGGTTGCTCTTCGCTCCGCTCAGGGTAAACAAGATTTATTCCATACGGTTATTGCAACTGATGAACAGATAATGCCAATTTCTGTTGAAGATGGAACCGGTATGGTACACACAGCCGTTTCTGCTGGAGAAGAAGATTTTAAATTAGGAAAAAAATTAGGATTGCCCTTAATAGAAGTTATTGACGAAGCGGCTGTTTATTTAGATGGTCTTGGAGAGTTTTCTGGAAAAAATGCAAAAAAAGATCCCAAAATCATTTTGGATTATTTGCAGAATAACGGAAACTGGATTTTTAAAATTGAAAAATACAAGCACAGGTATCCTACTTGCTGGAGATGCAAAACGGAATTAGTCTGGAGGGTTGTTGATGAATGGTATATCTCAATGGAAAAATTAAGAGAGCCTTTGAAGAACATTGTTGAAAAAATACATTGGATTCCTGAATTTGGAAAAGACAGGGAACTTGATTGGTTAAAAAATATGCATGATTGGCTGATCTCAAAGAAAAGATATTGGGGATTAGCCCTTCCTATTTTTGAATGCAAAGAATGCGGTAATTTTGAAGTAATAGGATCTAAAGAAGAGTTGAAGAAGAGAGCTATTGAAGGTTTTGATGAATTTGAGGGGAATACTCCTCACAGGCCATGGGTAGATAATATCAAAATAAAGTGTCGGGGCGTTATTAAAGATCCTAATAGCAAGAAGGATAAAAAATGTAAAGCTGTAGTTTCAAGAATTAAGGATGTGGGTACCCCGTGGTTAGATGCTGGAATTGTACCATTTTCAACAATGAAATATTTTTCAGACAAACCTTATTGGAAAAAATGGTTTCCAGCTGAAATGGTTTGTGAGTCATTTCCCGGGCAGTTTAAAAACTGGTTTTATTCTTTACTGGTTATGTCAGCTGTTTTAGAGGAAACAGAACCGATGAAAACGATATTTGGCTATGCTTCTGTCAGGGATGAAAAAGGAGAAGAAATGCATAAGTCCAAGGGAAACGCTATTTGGCTTGACGATGCGGTAGAAAAAGTTGGAGCTGATGCAATTAGGTGGTTTTATATGTTGCAAAATCCAGCTGAAAATGCAAATTTCGGATACAAGAATATCAGCGAAGTTCAAAAAAAGATTTTAACTCTTTACAACATTTACTCATTCTTTGAAACGTACGTTAAAAAAGAAGAAATTGATTCTTCAGCAGAAATTGAAATACAGAAATTAGAGAATATTTTAGATAAATGGATTGTTTCAAAAATACATCACTTAATAAATATCGTTGAGTTTAATTTAGACAAATATAATATTTCAAAAGCCGTTTTGGCAATTGAAGATTTTTTCATAAATGATTTATCCTTATGGTATGTTAGGAGGTCAAGAAAAAGGTTCCACGAAGAATCAGAAGACAGAAATAGTGCAGTACATGTTCTTTATTATGTTTTGCTTAATACCGCCAAAGTTATTTCCCCGGTCATGCCTTTCTTTGCAGAGAAAATGTATCAAGATATAAGAAATGAAACTATGCCAGAATCAATCCATCTTTTTGATTGGCCAAAGATAAAAGAAAATCAAACTGATTTGGATTTAGAACAAAAAATGGACGAAGTAAGAAATATCGTTACCTTGGCTTTGGCCCAGAGAGCTGCTAAGGCTATTAAAGTAAGACAGCCTTTATCATCACTAAAAGTAAATAATCAAAAGTACAAAGTTTTAGAGGAAGAATTTTTAAATGTTATAAAAGAAGAGATCAATGTAAAAGAAGTCTTGTTTGATGGTAACATCAAAGAAGATGTAGAGCTGGATCTTAATATAACAGAAGAGCTAAGGGAGGAGGGTAAAAAAAGAGAGGCAGTTCGTTTTGGAAATGATTTGAGGAAGGAGGGTGGTTACAAGCCGGGCGATCAAGTTTCCTTATTATCTACAGCTGAAGTTTTTTCTGATAAAGAAGTTTTGAAAGATTTAAGAGTTAATAAATTCACGAAAATTTCCAAAAAAGAAGAAATACCTGATAATTATGTTATTAAAGAGATAAAGATTGAGGAGGGGAAACCAGATTTCATTGCAATCTTAAAAAATAAGTAATATTTTTTAAATATGGGTCCATTAAAAGGTAAAGAATCTTTTCCTCAAAAAGAAAATCTTCCCAAAAAAATAGAGCCTCAAAGTAAGCCAAAAGATGAGTCTCTTTTTGGCGGCAAAAAAGTAATTTATGGAGGAGGGTGGTCGGGCGTTGAAAAATCTTTAAGAAGAGATCCTGGGTCTATCAAAGAAATGGAAAAGATATTGAGAGTTGGAGATCCTTGGAAAAAAATAAAACCATCTGATTTAGACGAAGAAGTTAAAAAATTAGAAAAGCGTGTTGATTTGAATAAAAGTAAATCCTTTACTCCTTTAGAGTCTCAATGGGCAATGAAGAAAGAATTTTGGTCTGAAAGTTTAGAGAAAAGAAAAAAAGACCCGTTTAAATATAAAGATCGCTATGAGATAGAAAAAAGGAAAGAAGAAGATAATTTCTTAAAGAAAAAATTTGGAGTTAAATAATATTTATTATCTATTATAATGGACAAAATTACAAAGATAGATACATTTTTTTTGCTGATGCTTATCTTCGTGCCGATCGCACTATGTGCTTGGTATGTCAAAGCACCGCCTGTTTTAATATTCTTTCTTTCGGCTCTATCTATTGTCCCCCTAGCTAAGTACATTGGCGAGGCTACCGAAGAATTGGCTGTCTATACCGGGCCAGCGCTTGGGGGATTATTAAATGCGACCTTTGGCAATGCCACAGAGCTTTTAATTGGAATTTTTGCTATTAAAGAGGGATTAGTAGAAGTGGTTAAAGCCTCTATCACTGGTTCAATTATCGGAAATCTTTTACTGGTGGCTGGAATGGCAATGCTGGCGGGAGGTTGGCGCTATAAAAAACAGGAGTTTAATAAAACGGGAGCTTTGGCGGCAGCTTCTACGCTACTGATGGCAGCGATAGCCCTGACTGTTCCGGCAATATTCTCCCAGACCGCCCCTTATGTTGGAAATAAAATTGTAGAAGAGCTGTCGGTGCTTGTTTCTGTATTAATGCTGGTAGTTTATATCGCAAGTCTATTTTTTATACTTTATACCCATAAACATCTGTATACAGAAGAAGTGGGTAAATACGATGGAAAATGGAGCAAGACAAAAAGCATTCTTATTTTACTCATAGCTACGTTAGTCGTCGCCTGGATGTCAGAAATTTTAGTAAGTTCTATAGGACCTGTAGTGAAAAGTCTTGGTTGGACACAGCTCTTTATTGGAGTTATTTTCATAGCCATCATCGGTAATGCTGCTGAACACACTTCAGCTATTATTATGGCCACGAAAAACAGAATGGACTTGGCTCTTCAGATTTCTATTGGGTCTGCAACTCAAATTGCCATGTTTGTAGCACCTTTTTTGGTGCTGGTGAGTTTGCTATTTAAAACCCAAATGAGCTTGGTGTTCAATACCTTTGAACTGATTGCCATCATCTTATCAATATTAATAGCCAATCTTGTAGTCGAAGATGGCGAAAGCAACTGGCTTGAAGGACTACAGCTCTTAATGGCTTACCTGATCATGGCAGTGGCCTTTTTCTTTCATCCTTAACATATGTCTCTGCAATATAAAACCCAAGGGTTTGTTTTTAAAAAAGATGACCGACTCGAATCAGACAGAAATTTTTCTGTTTTTACCAGGGATTTTGGCAGGATTGAAGTTTTGGGAAAATCCATACGAAAAATAGCTTCAAAGTTACGAGGAGGCATAGAAATATTCTCTTTTTCAGAAGTTGAATTTGTACAAGGCAGGATGAGAAAAACTTTAACCGACGCAGTTTTAGAAAAGAAATTTAACAATATTGATACACCAGAGAAGCTGAAAGTTTCGTATCATATATCGAGCTTACTAGATGACTTTTTGAAAGGCGAGGAAAAAGATGAAAAAATATTGCATTTAATAGAAGATGTTTTTAATAAACTTGAGAATTACAAAAAAGAAAATTGCAGCATAGTGTATTATTACTTCCTCTGGAATTTTATTGCTTTGTTAGGGTATAGTCCAGAGCTATCGCAATGCGCCGTTTGTCAGCAAAAATTAAATCCTTACAATCTTTATTTTTCAAATAAAGAAGGAGGGGTAATCTGCAAACATTGTAGCGTTTCAAGAAAAGGTGCTGTTAAAATAAAATCAGATATTATAAAAATAATGAGGTTAATATTAAAAAAAGATTTTGATGTATTATCTAGATTGAAAATTGATAAAAATGCAAATGATTCTTTAAGTAAGATATCAGAAGGATACAAAAACTATATATTATCTACAAACAATTTTAAAAACATATGAATAAGAAGACGTATATAATATCGATAGTGGTGTTGGTGGCGGTAATTATCGTAGGGTCTTTAGCTTTCATGTATTATAGAGGAATGGTTTTTTCAAAGGAGATATTAAGCCTTGAAATTATAGGCTCTGACGCAGCTAAGGTTGGAGACCAAGTTGAATATACGGTTAAATATAAGAATAATGGAAACTTTACTCTAGAGAAACCAAAAATTTCTTTTGAACTGCCAGATAATTCGATGAATGAAGACGGTAAAATACGTTTTGAAAAAGAATTGCAAAATTTGGACCCCGGAGCTACAGGTTCAGAATCTTTCAAAGGGATACTCATTGGAAAGGAAAACGACCAAATGGTTTCTAAAGCATCTCTCTCTTATACTCCCCACAATTTGTCGGTTCGTTATGAATCAGACGCAACCTTTACCACCAAAATCCAAGAAGTCCCCATTGATTTGAATTTTGACCTCCCTGCATCCCTTGATCAGGGCAAAGAAATGAGTTTTTCTGTAAATTATCTTTCCAATATAGATTATCCATTAGAAAACCTAAGTATTAAAATTGATCCAATTAGTGATATTATGATTAAGTCAGCTGACCCTTCTTCTTTAGATAAGATAGAGTGGAAGATAGGCACCTTAAACAAAGGAGATAAAGGAACTATCAATATAAATGGAATTGTTTCACCTACCTCGCAAGATCACGTTACTTTTTCAGCTCATCTTGGTATGTGGCAACAGAGTGACTTTATTATTCTCAAAGACATAAATCAGGATGTTACCATAATACAGCACCCGGCGTCTCAAGAGAATTCGCCAATACCATAAAGGCTTTTTTATTGAATTTTTCCCTCTAAAAGAGTAAGATTAAAAAATCTTATTCTTATAAATCAATGAAAAAAGAGGAGTCTCAACTAATGGAAAAAATAGTTGCCTTATGTAAGCGCAGGGGTTTTATTTTCCCTGGGTCTGAAATTTACGGAGGCTTGGCTAATTCTTTTGACTATGGGCCCCTAGGTGTTGAGCTAAAGAATAATATCAAAAGTTTATGGTGGAAAATGTTTGTCCATCAAAGAGATGATATGGTTGGCATTGACGCTGCCTTGATTATGAATCCTAAAGTCTGGGAAGCTTCAGGTCATTTAAAAGAATTCTCAGATCCACTTGTTGAGTGCAAAAAGTGTCATCATCGTTTTCGGGCAGATAAAATTGAAGGTAAAATTTGTTCAGATTGCGGAGGAGTTTTAACGGAAGCAAAGCAATTTAACTTAATGCTGAAAACATTTTTAGGGCCAGCTGAAGAAAAAGCAAATGAAGTATATTTTAGGCCGGAAACCGCCCAGGCAATGTTTGTTGATTTTAAAAATGTGTTAGATTCAACTAGAATTAAGATTCCTTTTGGAATTAGCCAAATCGGAAAAGCTTTTAGAAATGAAATTACTCCGGGAAATTTCATTTTTAGGACTCGTGAATTTGAGCAAATGGAAATAGAATACTTTATTGAAGAGAAAAATTGGAAAGATTCATTTGAAATGTGGAGAAATCAGATGTTAAGTTGGATGACAAATGTATTAGGACTTAAAAAGGAAAATATACATGAATTAGATGTTCCAAAAAATGAGTTAGCCCATTACTCAAAAAAAACAATAGATTTTGAGTACGATTTTCCTTTTGGAAAGGATGAGTTATATGGATTAGCTTACAGAACTGACTTTGACTTAAAGAACCATTATAAAGAAGCTCCTTATGCAGATACAGAAACAGGAGAAAAGTTTTATCCTCATGTGATTGAACCAACATTTGGTGTTGATAGATCGGTTTTAGCAGTGCTATCAGATGCTTACGTTGAGGAACAAGATAGGGCTGTATTGAAATTAAAGCCGGTTCTGGCTCCCTATAAAGCAGCTGTGTTTCCTCTGGTTAAAAATAAGCCAGAATTGGTTGAGAAAGCCAGAGAAATTTACGATGAATTAAGAAAAGATTTTAGCGTTACGTTTGACGATCGTGGTAATATTGGAAAGAGATATTACAGTCAAGATGAAATTGGAACTCCTTATTGCATAACCGTTGATTACGATAGTTTAGAAAACGATGATGTAACTGTCAGAGACCGAGACACCATGAAACAAGAACGGATCAAGATAAAAGATTTACATTCTTTTATTAATGAAAAAATTAATACGTAAAGAAAAAATTACCGCAATTGTTCCAGCTTTTAATGAAGAAAAAAATATAGGTAAGGTTTTAAAAGTTCTTTTAACTTCAAAAAAGCTGGACGAAGTTATTGTTGTTGACGATGGCTCTGAAGATAAAACAGCAAACGTTGCTGAACATTTTGGAGCTAACGTGATAAGTCTTAAAAAAAATGTAGGCAAAGCTAAGGCGATGAGAAAGGGAGTTGAAAATACTGATGCAGAAATTATAGCTTTTTTTGATGCTGACTTAATTGGCCTTAGTGATCATCATATCAATTGCCTTATTGATCCTGTTGTAAGGGGTCAAGCAGTAATGTCTGAAGGAATAAGAGACAGGTGGTGGGGTCTGCCCGCATTAATTGATAAGATGTTTCCGGTTACGTTTGCCATATCTGGAGAAAGGGTTATAAAAAAATTTGTATTTATGGACATTCCTCAAAAATATATCCATAATATGACCGATGGCGTAGTGATGAATTATTATTGCGAGGTTAATAAACTACCAATTGCATTTGTTCTATTGAAAGGTTTGGATATTGTAGTTAAGGAGAATAAAATTGGCATAGCCAGAGCTTTAATATCTCGCATCAATATGATAATAGAATTCATTAAAATAAGAATAATGATATCATTAAATAAAAAAGATTTTAAATTAAACAGAGTGAACAAAGGCATTGCCGGAGATAAGCTAAAAGGCAACTAATATATCAAGCTTATCTTCCGGCATGATTTTGCTCGCTTGCTCACAAAATCATATGTTTAAAAAAACAGCATTAGATAATAATTTAAGACTGATTACTATTCCTATTGAACATTCAAACAGCGTGACGGTTTTAATATTAGTTGGAACAGGGTCTAAGTATGAAACAAAGGACATCAACGGAATGTCTCACTTTTTAGAGCACATGTTTTTTAAGGGAACTGAAAAACGACCCAACACCTTAATGATTTCAGAAACATTAGATAGGATTGGCGGGCAATACAATGCTTTCACTTCAAAAGAGGTGACTGGCTTTTGGGCAAAAGTTGATAAAAAACACACCGACATTGCTTTAGATTGGATTTCAGATATGTTTTTGAATTCGAAATTTGAAGCAGAAGAAATTGAAAGGGAAAAAGGAGTGGTTATTGAGGAGCTGAACATGTATTTGGACACTCCAACCGCTTATGTATCAGAGCTTTTTGAAGATTTATTATACGGAGATCAACCGGCCGGCTGGAGGATTGTAGGAGAGAAGAAAAATATTTTAGCTTACAATAGGGAAAAATTAATAGATTATTACAAAAATCATTATTCATCAGAAAACACGGTGGTTTGTATAGCAGGAGATATTAATGAGAAGGATATTGAAGAAAAGATAAAAGGATATTTCAAGAATATAGAAAAAACTCCATCTCCTTTAAAGTTAAAAACAAAGGAAGAGCAGGCAAAATCAGCATCTTTGTTTCATGACAAAAAAACTGACCAAACTCATTTTTGCTTAGGAGTCAGGGCGTATGACATGTATGACCCAAGAAGATATGCTTTGAGCTTAATATCAGTTATATTGGGAGGCAACATGAGCTCTCGGTTATTTATTTCTGTCAGAGAGAGGAATGGGTTGGCATACTACATACATACTTCTGTGGAAGCTGCTACCGATGCAGGATACCTTGTTACCCAGGCAGGAATAAAAAATAACAGCTTAGAAAAGGCGGTAGAGCTGGTGCTGAATGAATACAGGGACTTAAGAGATAATAACATTACCGAAGACGAATTGAAAAAAGCTAAAGATTATATACGAGGAACAACTGCCTTATCTTTGGATTCTTCAGATGCCCAGGCTTCTTTTTATGCAAGCCAAGAAGTCATGAACCAAGAAATGATGACTCCTGAAGAAAAGCTTTCGATGATTGATAAAGTTTCTGTAGATGATATAAAGAAAGTAGCAGAAGATATTTTCAAGTCAGGTAAGCTTAATTTGTCGGTCATAGGCCAGATTGAAGAAACCGAAAAAGAAAAAATAAATAAAATCCTAAACCTCTAGAAATAATGGAAAACAGTTTAGATATTTCCTGGAAAACCATATTAAAGGTACTTATTACTGGTTTTGTTCTGTACATACTTTTCTTAGCCAGGCATATTATCATATGGCTTCTTTTTGCTGTAATCATATCTCTGCTAGTAGAACCGGTTATAAAGTTTTTAAGGCGTATTTATGTGCCGAAGTTCTTAGCGGTGATGTTGGTTTATCTTTCTATTCTTTCAATCATAGGTTTGATCATTTATTTTACAGCTCCTATCCTTATTTTTGAAATAAACCAATTTATCCAGAACATTCCAGATTACTTTAATAAAGTAAATCCTTTTTTACAAGATATTGGTATTGACATCGCCAAAGATTTTGACAGTTTTTCAGCATCTTTGCTTTCAAACATAAAGGAAAACTCTTCAAGCATCATGAAAGCTGTCTCAGTATTTTTTGGCGGGCTTTCTTCAACGATATTTATATTTACACTTGCCTTTTTCATTTCTTTAGAAGAAAAAGGGTTAGAAAATTTTCTCGTTCTTTTAGTCCCTAAAAAATATGAATCAACCGTTTTAACCATTGCCAAGAGATCTCAATTCAAGGTAGCTGCTTGGTTTGGAGTAAGAATATTGGCTTGTCTGTTTGTTGGAACAGCTTCTTTTATAGTTTTGTTTTTGCTTGGAGTTAAGTATGCTTTTATTTTATCTTTAATTTCTGGAGTATTGAACTTTGTTCCCTACATAGGACCGGCTATTACTTCTATAGTAGTGCTTTCATCCATTGGCATTTCTGATTCTTGGGTTGTAGCAATATACGCCCTTATTGCCCTTTTGATAGTCCAAGAAATAGAAAATAAATTACTAACTCCCTTATTATCAAAAAAGTTTTTGGATTTCCCCCCAGTTCTTGTTCTGCTTTCTTTATTAATTGGAGGTACTATTTTTGGATTTTTAGGAATGATTTTCTTGGTACCGGTAGGTGGAATAATATATGAATTCGCAAAAGAATTCTTAGAGAAGAGAAAAAACTACGATGAAGATCCTAGCGTAAGCTAAGTAAGAATATACTTAGAGAAATTGCTACTACCTGAGTTAAAACTCTCCAGAAATTGGAGATTTTTTTATACTTTAAGAAGTGCACTTTTTTTGTATGAATGTCGTCGTGCCAAGAAAGCACTTTGTTGGGAAAAATCTTGCTTATTAACGTCATTGAATCTGGTAGTAAGGCAACTATGGCGCAGATATAAATTAAGAAATTGTTATTTGAGAAAAGAAAAATAATTAAAAATGCTAAAGCTATGTCTAGTGTAATCTTTAACATGTCTGGAAGAGATTTTTTCCAAAGCTTACTTCTTAAGTTATCAATTGAGTAGTCTATGTGGGGGAATACATCTAAAAAATAGTGGCCAAAAAAAGCTACAATGATAGCTAAAATAGGGTTTTTAATAAGAGATCCGATAGCTGCTCCAAAGAGCATGTGAGCTAGTAAAATCATGGAAATTTAGATGTTTTTCTGATAGTATAATTGAATTCTAACATGAAATCAAAAAAGTTTTATATAACTACAAGCATTCCTTATACTAATGCCCCTCCGCACATTGGGCATGTGCTTGAGTTTATACAGGCAGATGTTTTGGCCCGTTACCACAGGTCTTTAAAAGAAGATGTTTTTTTTCTTACAGGAACCGATGAGCATGGGATAAAAACAAAAAAAGCTGCCCAAGTTCTTGGTAAAACTCCTGAAGCATTTGCAGAAGAAACATCAGAAAAATTCAAACAACTGAAGGAGGTCGTTAATTTATCTACGGATGATTTTATAAAAACTACCGATGAGAAGCTTCATCATCCTTCGATTAATAAACTTTGGCAAAAATTATCTGAAAATGGGGATTTATACAAAAAAAAGTATGAAGGTTTTTATTGCGAAGGGTGTGAAGCCTTTAAAACCCAGAAAGAGTTGGTTGATGGAAAATGCATTATACACCAAAAGCCAGTTGAACACGTTTCAGAAGAAAATTACTTTTTTAAGCTTTCAAAGTATTTGCCACAGATAAAAGAAATTATAGAAAAAGATACGATAAAAATTATTCCAGAATCAAAAAAGAATGAAGTTTTATCAATGCTAGACTCCATAGAAGATGTCAGTTTTTCAAGAGCAAAAGAAAAATATTGGGGCTTTTCTGTTCCGGGAGATGATTCCCAGATTATTTATGTCTGGGCAGATGCTTTGCCAAATTATATATCTGCCATTGGTTATTTTAATGATCAAAAAAAATTCAATAGATATTGGCCAGCAGATATTCATTGTATAGGAAAAGACATCGTGAAATTCCATGCTATTTATTGGCCGGCAATGCTTTTGTCGTTAGGGTTAAAACTGCCTAAAGAAATTTTTGTGCACGGATTTATTACGGTGAACAGCCAAAAAATGTCAAAATCTTTAGGAAATGTTGTTGACCCATTTGAGTTGGTAGAAAAATATGGAACCGATGCAGTAAGGTATTATGTATTAAGGGAATTTGTTTCAACTGAAGATGGCGATTTTACCTACCTAAAATTCGAGCAAAGGTATAATGCGGATTTAGCTGGAGGAATTGGAAACTTGCTTTCAAGAACTATTGCTTTGGTTTTAAAACCTGATTTTAAAGAGAAAAAGCCAACTTCTAAAGTAAGAAAAGCTACAGACGAATCTGATAAAGAAGTTAAAAAACATTTAGAAAACTTAAAATTTAATGAAGCTCTAAGATCTATTTTTGAATTGATCTCTTTTTGTGACAAATATATCAACGAAGAAAAGCCCTGGGAATGGAATGAGGGAGCTTCACAAGTAATGTCAGATGTTATTTTTGCTTTAGAAAAAATTTCTGAATTATTGCTGCCGTTTTTGCCAGAAACGGCTGGTAAGATCAAAGAATCAGTTGAAAGCAGAAAATCTATTGCACTATTTCCTCGATTGACAAAAATTTAGTAACCTGCTATTATGGTAATAGCAGACCGGAAGAGCATTCGACGCTCTTCCATTTACCCACCCCCCCCTTCAGGAGGAATAATCATGCTAGTCTTGTCGAGGAAGAAGAATGAGAGCATCATTGTGGACGATTGTATCGTCATCACCGTCCTGGAGATCCGGGGCGACAAGGTGCGATTGGGCATCGAGGCGCCCAAAAGCATTCCGATCCACCGATCGGAAGTGTGGGCTCAAATCCAATCGCAGCAACCGCAGCAGGACCAACAGGTCCAGAGAGCGGGATAAAGTCCCGTTATGTGGGCGAGCAACCGAAAGTTGCCCGCCCATTTTTTTTAGTATAAACTGGAGTAAGGTATCATCGTAATTTATAAGGTATCTTTGCTCAATAATTAACGAACAAAGGCATGTCGCAAAGTAAGCTATAAGGCAATTGATATATCAAGCTTACCTTCCGGCATGATTTTGCTCGATTGTTTCGCAAAATCACATGAAAATAATAGACACTCATAGTCATTTAAATTTCAGAGCTTTTAAAGAAGATTCAGATGAGGTTATAAAAAGAACTTTAGCAGAAGATATATGGATGATAAATGTTGGTACGAAGTATGAAACAAGTTTGAAGGCGGTTGAAATTGCGAAACAGTATGAAGGGGGAGTTTATTCTGCCGTCGGTCTTCATCCAATGTATGCAGCTGCTGAATTTGTAAAGTTGAAAACAGATCCTGATGAAGGAGAGTTTTTAATTAAAGAGCAGGAATTTAATAAAGAAAAATACAGAAATCTTATTTTAAGCGGAAAAGAAAAAATTGTGGCTATAGGAGAAATAGGGTTAGATTATTATTATAAACCCAAAACTTCAGCAAAACTTCAGCAGTTCAAAGAAAAGCAAAAGAAAATATTTTTAGAGCAAGTAGAGTTGGCAAAAGAATTTAATTTACCATTGGTACTGCACTGCAGGGTGGCGCATGACGATTTAATAGAAATATTAAGCAAAGAAACTGGGCTTAAAGGAGTTGTCCATTGTTTTACGGGAACCGTGGAACAAGCTCAAAAATATATTAAAATGGGATTTTTAATAGGAATCAATGGCATTATATTTAAATTGGATTTAGATGATGTTATTAAAAATGTTTCATTAGAAAAAATGGTATTTGAAACAGATTGTCCTTATTTAACCCCTAGCCCTGAATCTGGCAAAAGAAACGAGCCAATTTTTATAAAATATACCATACATAAAGTAGCTGAATTAAAAGGAATTTCTTTTGATGAAGTTTGCGAAAAAACGACTGAAAATGCCCGGAATTTATTCAGAATTTAGATAGTTTTGTAGTTAAAAAACCGTCTATAAGTAGACCCACTTTCAATAATAATTCTACTGCAACTTGAATATTTTGGCTGCAAATTATGAAAATCTCGTCGGCTTATCGCAGAGGATAAACCTCCTCAATCTTCATAATTTTCGCCATAAAATCTTCAACTTTCGTAACGAATTTTATTGAAAATGTGCCTACTGGGCGGTTTTTTAACCCTTGAAAAATAGGCTTAAAAATAGTATCATAATCAAATCATCATGGTAAAGTATAACTCCCAAAAGATAGAGAAAAAATGGCAGGAAAAGTGGTATAATTCCACTATTTTTAAGGCAAAAGATTTCTTGAGAAAACAGAAGTTTTATTTGCTTGTTGAGTTTCCCTATCCCTCTGGAGATGGACTGCACGTGGGGCACTGCCGAAGCTATACTGCCCTAGACATTATTTCCAGAAAGAAAAGAATGCAGGGATTTAACGTTTTGTATCCTATGGGCTGGGATGCTTTTGGTTTGCCCACCGAAAATTTTGCTATAAAAAAGAAAGTCCACCCTTCTCTCGTTACTAAAAAAAATACTGACAATTTTAGAAAACAAATGAAAAGTTTGGGATTGTCTTTTGATTGGTCTCGTGAGATAGATACCACTGATCCCAAATACTATAAATGGACTCAATGGATATTCATAAAACTATTTGAAGCTGGATTAGCTTACAAGGATAAAATTTTTATTAACTGGTGTCCTTCCTGCAAAATAGGATTAGCAAACGAAGAAGTTGTTGATGGCAAATGCGAACGGTGCGGAACCAAAGTTGAAAAACGGGAAAAAGAGCAATGGCTTATCAAAATAACAGAATATGCCCAAAGGTTAATAGACGACTTAAACATGGTTGATTATCCAGAAAGAGTGAAGGTTCAGCAAAGAGAATGGATAGGAAAATCGCACGGGGCTTTGGTTTCTTTCAAAGTTGAAGGTATAGAAGAACATATCGATGTTTTTACCACCAAGATAGATACCATATTTTCAGGGACTTTTTTAGTTTTAGCTCCGGGACATAAATTCATCAAAAAACACATAGATAAGATAGAAAATAAAGAAGAAGTTTTAAGTTATGTTGAAAACGTCAAAAACATATCAGATATAGAAAGATCCAATCTTGAAAAAGAAGTTACTGGAGTTCAGATAAAAGGAATTTTTGTCAGAAACCCTGCCACGAATGAGGAAATGCCTTTATGGGTTGCTGATTTTGTTTTAGAGGGTTATGGTACAGGGGCTGTATTTGCCGATGCCCACGATAAAAGGGATTTTAAGCTTGCTAAAAAATACGGAATCCCTTTACGGACTTCAATTATGCCAGCTGATGAAGCATTGGCGCACAAGGTAAAGAATTTAGAAGAATGCTATGAGGGCGAAGGCGTGCTTTATAATTCAATGCAGTTTGATGGATTAGAATCTAAAGATGCTAAAGCTCAAATTACTTCCTGGTTAAAATCTAAAAGCTTAGCTGACCATAAGACAAGTTATAAGTTGAGAGACTGGATATTTTCGAGGCAGCATTATTGGGGAGAGCCAATACCTATGATTTATTGTAAAAATTGCGCCCTTCGAGGTGACTCAGGCCAAGGCTGGATCTCAGTTCCTGAGAAAGACCTTCCGGTTGCATTGCCAAAAGTCAAAAAATACCAGCCTACTGACACAGGAGAATCTCCCTTATCGCTTATTGAAAAATGGGTCAATGTGAAATGCCCTAACTGCAAAGGAGATGCTAAAAGAGAAACTGACACCATGCCCAATTGGGCCGGTTCAAATTGGTATTATATAAGATATACAGATCCAAAAAATAACAAAGAATTAGCCGACAGGAAAAAAATGAAGTATTGGCTTCCAGTTGACTGGTATAACGGAGGCATGGAACATACAACACTGCATTTATTGTATTCAAGATTTATCTTCAAGTTTTTGTTTGACATAGGAGTTGTTCCAAGCGACGTTGGGTCTGAACCCTATCAAAAAAGAACCTCTCACGGGATTGTTTTGGGATCTGGAGGAATTAAAATGTCAAAATCAAAAGGAAATGTCATAAATCCTGACGACGTCATAAAAGAATATGGAGCTGATACTCTAAGAGTTTATGAAATGTTTATGGGGCCGTTTGAGCAAATGATCCCTTGGGACCAGAAGGGTATCATAGGATCTAGGAGGTTTTTAGAAAAAGTGTATAATTTGTCTTATAATAATTCTTCTAGTAAAAAAACAGATGAAAATCTTAAGATATTGCTTCATAAAACAATTAAAAAAGTTTCAGAAGATATTGATTCAATGAAATTTAATACCGCAGTAAGCAGTATGATGGAATTTATAAATGCCTGGCAGGTATCAAGCGAAGGGTTAGATAAAAAGGATCTCCATAAGTTTTTGGTTATACTTTCTCCTTTTGCTCCGCATATAGCTGAAGAACTTTGGCATACAGCTGGGTTTGAAGGTTTTTGCAGTCAGCAAAAATGGCCAAAATACGACGAAAAATTATTGAAAAAAGAAAAAGTTCTATTGATAGTTCAGGTGAATGGAAAGGTAAGAGATAAGGTTGAGGTTAAATTAGGAATGAGCCAGCAAGAAACTGAAAAAACTGCTTTAAAATTAGAAAAAATAAAAAGTTTTATAGGCAGAAAAAAGATTAATAAAGTAATATTTGTGCCAGATAAGTTGGTTAATATAGTTATTAGTTAAAAGTTTAAAGTTATAGTTTAGCAGTTTCCAGTTAAAACCGATAACTAAATAACTCAAACCCTAAACCTTAAACTAAAAACTTAAAAAATGATTAAAAAAGTTGTTCTTGCAGTTGCAGGTACAGGAACTCGAATGTTAGATCTCGCAAAAGATAGGCCAAAACACCTTATCAGTGTACTTGATAGGCCCTTTTTGGCGTACTTGCTAGATAATCTTTTTTATGCAGGGTACAAAGATATTATTTTAGTGGTGGGTTATAAGGGAGAAATGATAGAAACATTCAAAACAGCATATACTCCTCCTGGAAAGGGTGAATTTAATATCCAAATTATTAGTCAATATGAACTTTTAGGAACGAAAGAGCAAGGTACGTATGGAACTGCTTGCCCTTTAATGTGTATAAAAGATATCATCAACGAATCTTTTATTTTTCTCTATGGAGATAATTTATACTCAGTTAAAGATTTACAAGCTTTAAATATTGAAGATGAATATCAGTATGTTGCTGGTATGGAAAATGATACCCCAGAAAAATATGGTGTTTTAATTTTTGATGAAGACGGATTCTTAAAAGAAATTATCGAAAAACCAAAAGAATTTGTGGGTAATATAATTAATACAGGTCCCTTTAAGTTTACACCGGAAGTTTTTGATAAATTACCCTTATTACAAAAATCTTCAAGAGGAGAATATGAGATTACTGACGTTATTTCATTGTTAGCTAAAGAAAAGAAAGTAAAAGTTAAAAAAATAGAAGACTATTGGATTGATTTTGGAAAACCTGAAGATGTTGAAAAGCTTTCGCAGTTTATCAAATCTAGAGCTCATGGAAATAATACCAAAATCTAAATCACGTAATAAAGTGTTAAGCGTCCTTAAGAGAGGAGGCGTGGTTATTTTCCCCACAGATACTGTTTATGGTTTTTTAGCTGATGCTGCAAATAAAAAAGCGGTAGAAAATATATTTAAGATAAAAAACAGGCCAAGATCAAAGCCATTGTCCTTATTCGTAAAAGATATGAAAATGGCTAATGAAGTTGCCGTTATAGATGAAGAAAGAATAAAAATTTTAAATAAATTTTGGCCAGGAAACCATACATTCATCTTAAAAAGGAAAAAAATAAAATTATACGGCTTAAAAAAAAGTTCAATTGCATTGAGAATTCCCAATTATAAGCCTCTCAATGATATTTTAAACAAAATAGAAAAGCCCTTAGTACAGACGTCCGTTAATATTTCAGGGACGAAGCCTTTAAACAGTATCAATGATATTATGAGAGAATTTGGAAATGACAAAAGAGTATCATTGATTGTAAGCGGGGGGAATTTGAGAAGTAAAAAACCGTCAAAAATTATAGATTTATCAAAAAATAATCCTAACGTTTTAAGAAAGTAAATATAGATTTGAAAATTTTCAAAACATACATCTACTTCCGCACGCCATTTTCTTATTATATAATGGAAGAATGCGGCATAATTTAATATTTACAATATTAATTGTCTTATCACTTTGTTTTTTTATTGCTCCAACCCCTGTTCAGGCAACAGCTACTTCTTACAATCAATTATTCGGTCTTGGTTCCCATTCGCCAGATGCGAACTTGGAAGGCTGGTGGCCTTTGATGGATAACGCAGCCAATACGGCGGTTACCGATTACTCTGGTCATGGTAGAAATGGAACTTTGCAAGGCGGTCATAATACTTCCAATGTAACTACTACTGGTCCTAATAGTTGGCTGACAGCTGGTTTTTTATTTGCTTTGGGCGACTATTTTGACCTCGCTGTTAGTGATACAGTATTTTTGGGTACAATTTCAATTATAGAAAGAGCTGATATTACTTCTGGGGGTGATTATAGGCATTTTGCCGGCAAACATTCAGGCAATGGAGGTACTCAAAATCCTTTTGATTTTAGAACTAATAGTTCTGGTTCAGCCCTTTATCTGGTGAGGGTTAACGGGGGAGGCGTTGAATATACTGGACCTAGCACTACAATAGGGTCATGGAAAAGTTATGGATTGGGTGCTCCATCTGCCATCGAAGATGTTCCTGATTTTTATGTAGATGGCAGTAAAACTTCTGGTACCAATAAAGCTGGTTCTGGAACTGGAGCTCCGACTGGAAGTAATGCGAATATCCGGGTTGGGCGAAGAGCTGATGGAGCTGTTCAAATGATTGGGGCTATATCTTCTGTGGCGATATTTTCTAGAAAATTATCTGATTCCGAGTTCCAGGAAGAAGAAAATGGGCCTGAACCAATTAGCTTAGTAGCGCCAGTAGAGTCTGGGGGCGAGGCTATAGGACAGAATTTTTCTTGTACCTCGGGAACATGGGGATTGGGCTCACCTTTCAGTTCAGGTTCTAACGGAACTATTACCTACAGCTACCAATGGACGAGGAGCGATAACTCAAGCGGAACCAACGAAGCTGATATTTCAGGAGCCACCAGTAGCACTTATACCATAATTTCAAATGATCTAAAAAGTACATTAGATGTCGCGTCAGAGCCAGCAACGATGGAGGTTACGACTCTACTGCAGATACTAATAGCAATATGTCGGGGAAGATCACTGGTTTAGTAGTTCCATTATCTCTCCGTTCAAGAATCATTTCTCATCTACCATCCAATCCCTACCCTAAACAGGTTCACTTTAAGTTTTACAATGATGATGGAGGGTTCAACGCAAATACATCTTTAGCTAACGAAGACACTGATTATAATATAACAACTGCTTTAGCTATGAGCTTTAGATTGAGGATTGAAGTTGCCAACACGGGAGGAGTAGCTGAAAGCATAACCAGAAGGCTGGAATTCAAAGAAGATTCAGGATCATGGACAGAAATAAGCACAGGCTTTAATAATGAAAATATAGTTCTCTCTGACTCAAACTACTTCTGGGATAGCGATCCTACGATTTCAAAACTATCAGCTACAGGATATTTTACCAATGGACAAGGCAAAGACATTAGTTCAGAGACCAGCCAGACTGCCTTAGATAGCCAATTTTACCTAGAAGATGAATATTCTTTGAAGCTCCTACCAACTTCAATAGGTCATGTCTACCAATTCAGGATAACTAACTCGGGAATGCCTTTGGATCAATACGATGTCTACCCAACGATTAGCAATAATACTAACATAACAACCAAAATCACAGTTCCTGACTTACAAAAACAAGACAAGACAATTTCTGATCTGCAGGCACGAATCAAAGATTTGTTATCTCAAATAACTTCTTTTCAATCTCAATTGAGTTCTATGACAGATAATTCTGCGAAAAATCTACCACCGGCTTGTCTTGGAGTTACTTTCACTAGAAACTTAACACTTGGTTCAACTGGATCTGATGTAAAGTGCTTACAATCAACTCTAAATTCCTTAGGATATACTGTTGCTTCATCAGGACCAGGTTCACCTGGAAATGAAACAGATCGGTTTGGACTATTAACCTTGGCAGCAGTTCAAAGATATCAAGATGAAAAGTTCAGTTACCATGCTAACCAATTTGGACCTTTATCTAGGGCTGACTTGAGTACATGGTTGTTGGTGGGTTTTAATTCATAAATAAATTGATTTTAGATCTTTATTTATTTCAATTAATAAACGGATTTGCTGGAAAATGGCCGATCTTAGATTTTCTAGGAATATTTTTTGCTGTTTATTTCGGATATGTTTTGATCTTATGCTTGCTAGTCTTTTTAATTAAAGACTACAAAAAATATTGGAGAATGGTTGCAGAGTCTCTCATTGCAGCCATAATAGTAAGGTTTGTATTGGTACAGTCGTTTTACTTCCTGCATTTTAAGTTCAGACCCTTTTTTAAATCAGAAACCCACTTGCTCATTCCCTACAACATTAATCAAACATCTTTTCCTTCAGGACATGCTTCTTTCTTTTTTGCTCTTTCAACTATTATTTACGGTTATAACAAAAAAGCAGGCACGTTATTTTTTATTGGTAGTGCTTTAATTTCTCTATCAAGAGTTTTTGTTGGAGTCCATTGGCCATCAGATGTTATAGCAGGGGCTTTTATTGGAATTCTCATGGGCATCGTTCTCAATAAAATATTTAAGAAAATATCAATCAAAAAACCCTCGTAAAAAAGGTTTTTTTGATATTTTTTATAATTTCTTGTAAGAATCTAAATAATTTGTTATCAAAGATTAATCACAAATTTTTCCTCAAACTAGGAGAAAAAATGTTCTTTGTTATAACACGGGAAGAGTGGTGCGGATCGACAACTGATAAATTGGTCTTTGGGCCATTTGAGTCAGAAATCATGGCAGCGGCATATCTCTTACAAAAGGGATACAGTCCATTTGTACCTTTTGCGCCTTTTGAACCCTTTGGTCGTCCGTCAAATTTTAATTTTGAGAGGCCATGGGAGTCTACAAGTGAATGGCATTGTGGTCCTCCACTTATCGAAGAAGAGAAATGGGATGACCCTAATCAGTGTTCATACGATGCCTTTAATGGAGCAGCTTCTGTTCTGGAAGCTAAAATTCACAAAAAAATATCGCTTGATGTGGAAGAACCATTCGTCGTTGTTAGAAGTAGTAGATACTTTAGTGTGGACAATTATTTTTCAATAATAGGCTTGTTTGAAACAAATATTCAGGCAGAGAACTATCTTGCAAAACAAGGGTATATACCATCGGTGCGTTGTTCGCCATCTGTAGGGTCGTGGTCTTTGCCACCTAAAAAGCGTGAAAGAAAGTGGAATAATGCTTGGATCGAGCAAGTCTATACACCTGTTTGGGTGCCACCTGCTCATCCCGAGTTTTTATTGTCATATCTTGCAGATTAAAATTCTTAGCCATCTGGTTTCCTGGGTGGCTTTTTTGATTAGTTTACACTGAGGAATGCAGTGACGAAGTGTGCCCAGGGTGGGACTTGAACCCACAAGCCTTGCGGCATACGATTTTGAGTCGTACATGTTTGCCAATTTCATCACCCGGGCTTATGATAGATATTCTGCCATATTTTTAAACGTTCTTCAATATTACTTCCAAGAAGCGTCTATAATTCTTTCGGGAAATTTTTCAGATAATTTTTTAAGGTTAGGGCAAGTGATTTTATGCAAAACTGCAGCTCTGTTTTTTGTAATATAGGCTTTTGAAGTGTCTCCAGCTTTTGGTAGACAGCATTTAGCAATACTAACCATCATTCCTTTTTGCCCGGCAAGATAAATCTGGCTTACGCCTTCTTTTTTAACTTTTTTAACTTCTTTCCTTTTCTTTTTTACAGCTTCTGATATTTCAGATAGTTTGCTTTTTATAAAGAAGGGAATAGATAATATGCGTGGAGGTATTTTTATTTCAATCGATTTTTTAATGTGAGACCGTGCAGACGCGGTTTTTACAAAATTTAGCCAGTCGCGAGAGGGTTTTCTGTTTTTATTTATTACTATTTCTACAATATCGCCATTATCTAATATTTGTGAAAGCGGAACTATTTTTCCTTTTACTTTTGCAGAATCTATGTGGTCTCCGATATTTGAATGAATGGCGTAAGCGAAATCAACCGGAGTAGAACCTTTTGGCAAAGAGAGTATGTCTCTTTTCGGAGTAAATACAAAAACTTGGTCTTTAAAAAAATCTATCTTGAAGTTTTTTAAGAATTCTGGAATTTCTCTAGACCAACTCATTTTTTCTTTGTCTTTTTGCAGGTCCAATTTTTCCTTGTAAGACCAATGGGCGCAAATTCCGTATTCTGCCTCTTCTTGCATTTGAAGAGTTCTGATCTGTATTTCAGATATAGTGTCTTCTTGCAGAAAAACCGTAGTATGCAGAGATTTGTATCCATTTGGCTTTGGTTTTGCTATATAGTCATCTATTTCTTCTGAAATCGGCTTGTAATATTTATGAATGATGCCCAAAGCTCTGTAGCACATTGAAATATCGGGTACTATAACCCTCAAGGCAACCAAATCATGAACCCTATCAATATCCATACTGTATTTTGAAGCTATTTTTTGGTAAGTGCTCCAGTAGGATTTAGCCCTGTAGTTTATGTCTAAAAACCTTATTTTTTCCTGCTTAAATATCTTTTTGAGGTGAGGTATGAATTTATTTAAAAACTTTTGCCGTTCTTCGTATTTTAACTTTAAATTATTTTCTATCCACTTAAATTCTTCAGGAAAAAGACAGGCAAAGGCCATGTCTTCAAGCTTGGTTTTTATATTTCCTAATCCCAGGCGGTTGGCTATTGGCACAAACACTTGCAACGTTTCTGTTGCATACAGCTTCTGTTTTTCTTGTGGTGCATTTTTAATCTTATTGAGCCTGTCTATTCTTGCTGCAAGCTCTATTAAAACAACTCTTAAGTCTTTTGATATGGCAAAGAACATTCTTCGTAGGTTTTCAACTTTTTCCTTTGCCAGGAATTCATTTACTTCATTTATATCAAATGAAAAGTATATCCTTTTTACTTCAGAAAAATTTTCTACTATTTGGGCTATATCTTCACCAAAATTGTTCTTTATCGTATGTATCATTTTTTCTTTAGGCAAATCAGATACTTCAAGTATGTCATGCAAAATACCAGCGGCTACCGTCCTGTAATCTAAATGCATATCGCTTAATATTAAAGCAACATCAGTGACGTGGCTAATATAATCTTCTCCCCAAGGTATTTTCTTATCTTTATAATATTCTTTAGAAAAATCAAAAACCTCTCTGATGAATTCAGAATGAGAACTCCTTTTTATAAGTTTTTGGATATTATTTGACAATCTCTCGGGTTAAATAATACACTTTACTTAGGGTTTATTATATTAATACGTCCTCAACCTCATGTTAGACTCTAACCATAAAAAAGACAATATTATTGAAAGGAACGATAGAAAAGCCATAAAGATAGTGGCCGTTTGGCTTATTATTAAAGACGGATTACATAGCGGAAAAATTTCATTGCAAAAGCGTTTAGAGGTTATCGACCAATCAAATTCAGGTGTCTGTCAGCCTACCTGGAATGAAAAATTAGAAGAAGGAGAATCCTTGATTGATGCTATAAAAAGAGGAGCAAAAGAAGAATTAGGAGAAGATTTTTACAATAATTTCGATTTTTCTAAGCTCACTCAATTTGGGTTTGATTCATTTAATTTTAAAGGCAGTAAATTTATTTCTTACAACTTTGTGGGAAATATTACAGAAAACCAACTTAACATGGTAAATATGCACAAAGAGGCCTCGCCAGATTTTATTTATGTTGGTAAAGAAGATTTAAAAAACATAAAAAACAAAGATGATACATCTGCTGATTTTCAAAAAAACATAGTCCTATTCAATGACCAGTACCATTTTTTAGTTAAATTTTTATCTTCAAAGCAGTACTACGCTTTCTTGTAGTCGCAGTCCTTGCTGGAGCACTTAATTTTTTTAGCTTTAGTTTCAACGAGAATAGAGTTACACTTTGGGCAAAATTCATTAACTGGTTTATCCCACAAAGCGAAATCACAGGCTGGATAGGTGTCGCAGCCATAAAATATTTTCCCCTTCTTTGTTTTTTTAGCGGTCATTTTTCCTATTTTGCACTTTGGACAGGTTATATCTATTTTTTCTAAGTTAGATCCTACGGATTCTGTATGTTTGCAGTCAGGAAAACCGGTACAAGCATAAAACCTGCCGAATCTTCCCATTTTTTCAACCATGGGTTTACCACATTTTGGACAGATTTTATCTGTTGTAATATCAAGGTTTTCTTTCGGAACGTCTTCGTATTTTTCTTTTAGATTTTTAGCGAACGGGCCGTAAAAATCTTTGCAGGTCTTCTGCCAGGTGTCTTTTCCTTCAGCTATTTCATCAAGTTCCTTTTCCATTTTGGCGGTAAAATCAATATCCACTACTTCGGGAAAATTTTTGACTAAAATATCATTTACAATATTTCCCATCTCTGTAGGAACAAATCTTTTTTGCTCGTTTTTATTAACATAATTTCTATCTTGGATAGTTGAAATGATAGGAGCATAGGTGGATGGCCTTCCAATTCCGTGCTTTTCAAGGGCTTTGATTAAGCTTGCTTCGTTATACCTTGCTGGTGGCTCGGTAAAATGCTGCAATTTGTCAATTTTTACCAGGTCTAACATTTCTTTTTCTTCTAACTTTGGTAAATCAGCTTCAGTAAACTTCATTGGATATACTTTTAAGAATCCATCAAACTTTAACATTTGTCCATTTGTGCTGAATGCATATTTTCCAGCCTCTATTTCAACAGAAGTTGCGTCAAAAACAGCTGGAGCCATTTGGCAGGCAATAAATCTTTGCCAAATCAATGTGTATATTTTAAACTGTCTTGAATCTAAGGTATTTTTTAAAGATTCCGGGGTTCTATCTGCAAACGTAGGCCTTATGGCTTCGTGAGCTTCCTGAGCATTTCCCTTTGCTCTAAACTTCCTGAAGTTGTAATACTGTTCTCCAAAGCTTTCTTTAATAAATTTTTGGGATGCGTTCAAAGACAGCTGGGACAAATTTAAAGAATCTGTTCTGTGGTAGGTGATATGTCCTTCTTCATACAATCTTTGGGCTAATACCATGGTCATTTTTGAAGAATAGCCGAATTTATTAGCTGCTGTCTGCTGAAGCGTGCTGGTAGTAAATGGACCCATAGGGTTTCTTTTTGTTTCTTTCTTTTCAATGTTGCTTATCTTGTATTCTGCGGTCTCTAAATCTTTAAGAATGTTTTCTGCTTCCTTTTCATTTTTTATTTCTAATTTATCAATAGATTTGCCATCAACTTTTGTTAATATTGCCTCAAATTCATTGTCTTTGATCTTTGATCTTTGATCTTTGATTTTGAGGAGTGTAGCGACGATTGACCAGTATTCTTGTGGAATGAATTTTTTTATTTCCTCTTCTTTTTCTGCAATCAACCTTACAGCTACAGATTGCACTCTTCCAGCTGAAAGTCCCTTAGCTATTTTTTTCCAGAGAAAAGGGGAGAGCTTGTATCCTACAATTCTATCCAAAACTCTTCTTGCCTGCTGGGCATCAACCAGTTTCATGTCTATGGATCTTGGATTTTCTAAAGCTTCCTTAATGGCAGATTCTGTAATTTCGTGAAAGGCTATTCTCTTTGGATTTTTTAACTTTAAAGCTTCCATTAAATGCCAGGAGATTGATTCTCCTTCTCTGTCCTCGTCAGTTGCTAATATGACATCATCAACTTTCTTTACATCTTTTTTTAGTTCAGAAATTACTTTCTTAGCTTTAGCTGGAACAACATACTTAACCTCAAAGTTTTTTTCAACGTCTACGCCAAGCTCCCTTTTTGGCAGATCTCTTACGTGACCAAAAGAGGACTTTATGATAAAGTTTTTTCCTAAAAATTTTTGAATTGTCTTCGCCTTGGTAGGAGACTCAACGATAATTAAACTTTTCATAGTGAATATATATTCCCTCCTAAGTTACGTATGGTACCTGAAATTTCCATTAACGCAAGTTTGGTGGCGACAACCGAAGGGCTTAATCCTGTCTTTTCTATTATCTTGTCTATATCCAAAGATTCTTCTTTTAATCTACTTATGATAATCTGTTCTTCTTTATCTTCTGATGATAAATATTGTTTGCTCATTATAGGTGATAATTGTAATTCCTCCAAAATATCGTTAGTAGATAACAGCATTGTTGCCCCTTCTTTTATTAAATTATTTGATCCTTTTGAGTTGGAAGAAAAAATTGAGCCCGGCACCGCAAACAATTTTTTATTCTGTTCTTTGGCATATTTTGCGGTAATTAAAGATCCCGATTTTTCTTTAGCTTCTATTATTAACACTCCCAAAGAAAGCCCTGAAATTATCCTGTTTCTTTTGGGAAATGTAAACTTTGAACCACTCGTACCGGGGGGAAGTTCTGAAATAAGGCAGCCTCCGTTTTCAATAATTTTTCTTGAAAGCTCTAAATTTTCTTTTGGATATATGCTTTTTTCATCTAAACCTGTTCCTAAAACCGCAATAGTTCTCATGCCTTTTTCAACTACAGCTTTGTGAGATATGGTATCTATGCCGGGTGCCATTCCTGATACTATTATGAGCCCAGCATCGGCTAATTCTGAAGAAATTGTTAAAGCTACTTCTTTACCATAATCAGAAGGGTTTCTTGTTCCTACAACAGCAAAACAATTTTCCCTCGGCCGTAGGCCCTTAGGGCGTAGCCCAACGGGCGAGCCTATGGGCGAGGCATCCTTTTTAATAAAATCACCCCGATAGTAGAGAATCTTCGGGGGATTTTTTATATTTTTCAGAGATTCGGGATATTCTTTATCTTCTATTCTTATTTCTTTAATTTCTTCCATTAGTTAAACTTATTCATTGTTTTATCTAAATCATTTTCTATTAAAAATTTTAGAGCTTTTGAAGCATTTTTAATTACAGGGCTTATAATATCTATTTCTTCTTTGGTAAATTTTTTAATTACGAATTTCTCAACTTCATTTGGCTTACCGTTTTTAGGGCATATTCCAATTTTAAACCTAATAAAATTCTGCCTGCCGATACTCTCTATAATAGAAGCAACTCCTTTGTGTCCGCCAGAGCTGGAGTCTGTAGTGATTTTCATGTTGCCTAATTGAATATCAATATCATCATGGATAACGATTAAGTTTATAGTTTGTAGTGAGTAGTGAGTAGTTAATTTTTTAACCGAAAAACCAGATTCATTCATGAATGTCTGTGGCTTAACAAGTGTTATTCCGCTCTTTTCTGAAATTAAAGCAGTGTGCTTTTTTGACATTTCAAAATCAGGAAAATCATTTTCTTTTGCAAATACATCAAGCACCATAAATCCTACGTTATGCCTTGTATTCTTAAATTTTTCTCCTGGATTTCCCAGTCCAACAATAAAAAACATGTTTGGTTATCATATCACTTTTAAATTTTTCTATAAAGTATAGAGCCAAGAGAAGCGGACTTATACTTGACTGGTTGTCATGACGGGTGTAAATTTAATTTAGTTGGTTCTTTGCTACTATTAAAAGGAAAGGAGGAAAATAATTAGTAGCAAATGAAACCACTATGGTGTTCTTTCTACTCGCATTAACCAAGAAGGGGAAAGGATTTCAAATGCGGAAATTGCTTGTTCCGGTTTTTGCCTCAGTTGCACCTGATTCAGTTGCACCCGATCATGAGGTTGCAGATGAGCCAGCTTTTCCACCGCCTACCAAAAAAAGGGGCAAATACCCGAACCGATCCTGTCGAAGAATTGGCAGGCAACAAATTGAGGACATCAGAAGGAGAATGCGCCGAACCTGATCAGTTGATTTATTACCGCAAAATTTGCGATCCCACCTCATAGCCTTCCTCAAATTACTGGTTTCGACTGGTAATCACATCTTCAAAGAGCCTTTACGCTTCCTCAGCGTAGAGGCTCTATTTTTATGTATTCAATTATCTAAAACCACGGGCGTAAACCCGCGGATTTCTATTTAAAGCTCAGGATAAGAGATTTGCATTAACTGAAAATTCATGTTATATTGAGTATCATACTTATGGAGCAAGTAGATAAAAACATCAATTTAGAGAAAAAAAATCCAGAAGATGTTAAGAAAAACATCAAAAAATACTTTTTAGTTGGATGGGAATTTGTGCAAGTAATAATAATAGCTGCAGTAATAGTTTTGCCGATACGTTATTTTATCTTCCAGCCGTTTATTGTTAAGGGAGATTCCATGGTGCCTAATTTTCATTCTGGAGATTATCTGATCGTTGATGAGATTTCTTATCGTTTTTCAAATCCTTCAAGAGGAGATGTTATTGTTTTCCACTACCCTTTAGATGAAAGCCAGAGATTTATAAAAAGGGTAATAGGGCTTCCTGGAGAAACAGTTGAAGTCAAGGATGGAAAAATAACCATTAGTTCTCAAAGTGGGAATACTGTTTTGGTTTTAAACGAGAAATCGTATCTGCCAGATTTATTATCTACGAATGGCAATAATAAAATTACCCTAAAAGCAGATGAATATTTTGTTATGGGAGATAACAGGCAATTCTCTTATGATTCAAGATCTTGGGGAGTTTTGCCGAAAAAGGAATTGATTGGAAGGGCAGCTCTTAGGCTTTTGCCCGTAGATAAATTATCTTACATTTCAACTCCAATATACAGCGTTAATAATTGAGTCTGGTGAATAATGCCATATTCGCGTCTTTTCCCAAAATACCGACTACAAATCCTGAAAACTGTCTCAACGATACCGTTGGCATCGTCTCATCAATTTTCAGAATTTTCGCCAAAGTATTTTGGAAAAATCCATCGAAAGAGTATTATTCACCAAACTCGTAATTAAAATGACAAGCAAAATAAAATTACAGAGCTTATATGGGATGCATGATATTCTTCCTGAAGACCAGAATTATTACAAAAAGGTTCAAAAATCCGTTGAGTCTGTTGCAAATTATTATAGTTTCGGAAAAATAGATACTCCGGTATTAGAAAACATAGAAGTCTTTTCAAAAGGCATAGGGTTGACTACCGATGTCATAGAAAAAGAAATTTATTCATTTAAAACCAAAGGAGGAGATATGATAGCTTTAAGGCCTGAATTTACAGCTGGGGTTGTCAGGGCTTACATAGAGCATGGAATGTATAATCAGCCGCAGCCAGTAAAACTATGGTCTTTAGGGCCTGTATTTCGCCACGACAGGCCTCAAGCTGGAAGATATAGGCAGTTTTATCAGTTTAATTTTGAGGCATTAGGAGATGTAAAACCGGCTATTGATTGCCAGATAATCCAAATGACGTATGACATATTAAAAGACCTGTCTTTTAAAAATATCAATATAGAAGTAAACAGCATCGGAGACGCAGAATGCAGGCCTTACTTTAAGAAAATACTTGCCAACTACTTTAAATCAAGAAAATCATCTTTGTGCTCTGATTGCCAAAGGAGATTAAAAGAAAACCCATTGAGAATTTTAGACTGCAAAGAGGAAAAATGCCAGCAGGTCAAAGCCGGAGCTCCGCAAATTATAGACCACCTTTGCGAAAACTGCCATGCCCACTTTAAGCATGTGCTAGAATTCTTAGATGAATTGGAACTGCCGTACAGTTTGAATCCTTATTTAGTAAGAGGATTAGATTACTATACAAAGACGGTATTTGAAATGGTAGATACAACAGAAGAGGGAAAATCATATGGAAGCTTGGCTGGAGGAGGAAGGTATGACGGATTGGTTAAACTTTTGGGAGGCAGAGATACTCCAGCTTGTGGAGCCGCAGGCGGAATAGATAGAATAGTAGCTTTGATGAAATTCAGAGAAGTGAAAGTATCTAAAAAGGGAGAAGAGCCAAAGATTTTCTTGGCTCAATTGGGTGAATTAGCAAAAAAGAAGAGTTTGAAGCTTTTTGAAGAATTTAGGGATGCAAAAGTACCGGTCGCTGAATCATTTTCAAAAGATTCTTTGAGAGCCCAGTTAAAATCTGCTGATAAAATGGAAATACGATGGGTTTTAATTTTTGGCCAGAAAGAAGCACTGGAAGATTTTATTACATTAAGAGATATGAAAACAGGAGTTCAAAAAGAAATAAAGTTAAACAAGGTCGTTTCAGAAATGAAAAGTAAAATTAAGTAGCGACCCCAATTTACGAATGACACTCGAATATACGAATAATTAGTACATTGGTGTGTGATTAGTAATTAGTGTCGCTTTTAGAAATGGTATTTGAAGTAAGAAAAAAAGAAAGAGAAAATCCTCAAAGCTTGGTTCATCGCTTCACAAAGACGGTAAGGCAGTCTGGAGTTTTACTTGAATTAAGAGGAAATCAATTTAAAAGAAGGGCAAAGTCGGCTTTAGCTAAAAAAAGATCAGCTTTAAGAAGAGTTGAATTAAGAATCCAAAAAAAGAAAGAGGATAAATTAGCAAAACCCAAATAAAGAGCGACTCCAATATACAAATAACACCCGAATGACACGAATCTATTCGTATATTAGCGTGTTCAGCCCGTTAAATAGCCCTTGGGCTAATTTCGCAAGGCGAAATTATTTAACTGGCTAAATTTGTAATTAGTGTCGCTGATGAAGAATGCTTAAAAAGCAAATTCAAGAAGATGCCATAAAGGCCCTTAAAGAAGGCAATAGAGAAGTTGCTGAGCTTTTAAGAATGACGTTAGCCACTATAAATTCCAAAGAAAAAGAGAAGAGGTATAAAATCGCAAAGGATAATATTGAATTACAAGAAGAAGAATTGGTAAAACAATCAGAATTAACCGATGAAGAAGCAATAAGTGTCTTGTCGTCTGAAATTAAAAAAAGGAAAGATGCTATTTTGCTTTATGAAAAAGGAAATAGGCCTGAATTAGCCCAAAAAGAGCAAAAAGAAATAGACATTATAAAAAAATACCTCCCAGAACAGCTTTCTTTAGAAGAGTTAAAAAAACTTATTGAAGAATCAGTATCTAAAGTTGGAGCTAAAGAAATGAAAGACCCTTCGAAAAACTCAGGGCAAGTCATAGGAAAGGTGATGGCAGATCTCATGCCAAAAGTAAAAGGCAAGGCAGACAATTCAGAGATAAGCAAGATAATAAAAGAAATGATAGCAAAATAAAAAACCGCCAAATCTAAGGCGGTTTTTGTTTGCATAATTCTGAAAGGATGGTAATATTTTAATTGTTCTAGGAAGTATAACTCATACGAGGAGAACATAAATGATCATTGAAATTAATTTTATGATTATGGAAATAGAAGAAAATTACTACGAAGGAGAATTTAGCCTTTTTCATAGAGAAACAGGACAAAAAAGAATCTTCGCATTTTATTATTCTAATCATCCGGCGAAACGGAGAACCGTTGTTTACTCAAAAGGAAGGCCATTTCTTGATGTATCAAATATAGAAGGGTTGATGGGCAGTCAGAGGAGCTTGATTAGACTAATGCATAATCCCTTGAAAGACATGTTGATTAATCTGAGAATTGAAAAAGAAGAATGTTCAGATTATGCAGTGCAGTTCTTCAAAGATCTTGACATAGCTTTGGATTTTAAGGTTGAAGATAGTTATGAAATTGAGGTTGAGAGTTCAGAAAAATTAGGAGTTTTACAGTTGTTTGAAGATACTCAATAATTTTCTCCTTTAATGGGAAGTGCATAATATCCTGGTTTAGTTTTCCGACTACCAGGATTTTTATTTTAATGTTTAAATTTTTTATATTATTATTTTCTTATTATACTCTAATTTAAAAGCTTTTAAATTAGAGTATAAGTGCTTTTATTTTTATATCTCTGTTCCTTTTGCAAAAAATCTGATGTCTCAATCAAGGGCTTTTTTGTTTGCGAGAATAAGGTAGAATAGAGTAATTCATAAATCATATATCTTTCATGATTGAGATAAACAATCTTACAGATTTTTCTGTGGATAAAAAGCTGATGTTAGGGGTTGCAAAAAATGTGTTAAAGGGCGAAAATAAGGGAATAGAAAATCTGTCTATTGCTTTTGTTAGTGCTGCAGAGATTCAAAAGGTCAATAAAAAATATCGAAAGAAAGATAAACCGACCGATGTGCTTTCATTTGAAAAGTCAGCAGGGTTTAAAGGAGAGTTTTTAGAAGTTGTTATTTGTCCTGAGATTGTAAAAGAAAAAGCATTGACTGAAAAGAAGTCTTTTAAGGAAGTAATGGTTAAAACGCTTATTCATGGTATTTTACATACGTTAGGATACGACCATGAAAAATCCAGAAAGGAAAAGATTACAATGGAGAAAAAAGAAGAATATTATCTATTAAAAATCTTAAATCATAAATCTTAAATCTCGTTTATGGCTAGAGGTCAAATTATTACAGGATTGGATGTTGGCACTAATAGCATAAAGGCATTAGTTGTTGAAAAACATGGAAATGGTGAATGGGAGGTTTTGTCATGCAGTCAAATACCTTCTTTTGGTTTAAGGAGAGGGTCGGTAGTAGGAGTTGAAGAAGCTGCAAGAAACATACAGCTTTTAATGTCTCATGTTGAAAATGAGTGCGGGAGAAGAATTAATTCTGCATTTGTTAATATAGGGGGAAATCATCTTCACATAGAGCCGTCAGACGGCCTTATTTCTGTTTCAAGAGCAGACCATATCATTTCTCAAGAAGATATTGATAGGGTTTTGCAAGCAACCAGAGCTATTAATATACCATCTAATGAAGAAATATTAGATGTCTTCCCTAAAGAATTCATCATTGATGACCAAAACGGCATCAAACAGCCATTGGGTCTTACTGGGGTAAGATTACAGGCTAAGGTTCTTTTGCTTTGTTATTTCCAGTCCTATTTTATGAACTTGACTCAAGCTGTGTTAAGCGCTAGATTACAAATAGACGACATCATCCCTTCTCCCTTGGCTGCTGCCAAAGCAGTTCTTACTCCTCAACAGAAAGAAATAGGAGTTGCTTTAATAGATATAGGATCTGCTACAACAAGTTTAGCTGTTTTTGAAGAAGGAGATCTGATACATTTAGCAATTTTCCCTTTGGGTTCTTCTAATATCACCAACGATATTGCCATAGGCCTTCAAACAGAAATTGCCATTGCAGAAGATATAAAAAAAGAACACGGAGTATCTATGTTAACTAAAGGACCAGATGATAAAAAAGAAAGTGCAAAGAAAAAGATAGAAATTTCTGATACATCTCATTCTTTGTCTTTTACTAAAAAGGAATTAGTTGATATTATAGAACCGAGGGTTTCTGAAATACTTAGTTTAATGGAGAAAGAATTGAAGGCCATAGGCAAGCAAGAACTTCTGCCAGGAGGAATTGTTCTGACCGGAGGCGGAGTAAAACTTCCTAAAATAAAAGAATTAGTAAAACAAAAGTTAAAGTTGCCATGCCATATAGGTATTCCAAAAGGAATTTTAGGCTTAGAAGAAGATCCCGCTCTGGCTACGGTTGCAGGCCTTGTGTTAGAGGGAATTGATTCAGATGGAGGACAGTCGTTAGGAGATTCTTTCGGATTTTTAAAAGGCTTTGGATCTAGGATAAGAAAAGCGTTCCGGGTTTTCATTCCATAGTAAGCGACACTAATTACAAATAACACACTAATTTACCAATATTTATTCGTACATTCGGGTGGCATTCGTAAATTAGGGTCGCATTTATAACATGACTCAACAGCTTAAAAGCTCTGCTCCTAAATTAAAACTGCAGGGGAACTTAGTTCCTCGAATTAAGATTTTGGGAGTCGGAGGATCTGGATCTAATACCATTTCAAGGATAGCAAAAGCCAATGTTAATGGAATTGAATTAGTCGCTTTAAATACCGATGCCCAGTCGTTGTATTTTACAAAAGTTGAAAATAAAATACTTTTAGGAAAAGAAACTACTAAGGGATTGGGCGCTGGAATGGATGTTGTAATGGGTAAACGAGCGGCAGAAGAAAGCAGACAAGAAATAGTAAAAATTCTTGAAGGGGCAGATATGGTTTTTATCACTTCTGGCATGGGTGGTGGAACTGGGTCTGGAGCAGCACCGGTTATAGCTGAAACCGCAAAAGAGCTTGGCATTCTGACGGTCTGCGTTTTCACAACACCATTTTCGTTTGAGGGTGAACAGAGAAACCAGATTGCAAAAGATGCTTTAAGAAATTTACAGGGCAAGGCAGATTCTCTGCTTGTTATTTCAAACGACAATCTTTTGAAGGTCATAGATGATACAACCACCGTTTCAAATGCCTTTGAAATATGCGATGACATTTTAAAACAAGCGGTTCAAGGAATAACAGATTTGATTTTGGGCCCTGGAATAATAAGTATAGATTTTAGCTCAGTTGTATCTGTTTTAAAGGATTCAGGGTACGTTTTATTTGGCATGGGGAAAGCTCAAGGGGAACATAGGTCAGTAAAAGCAGCCGAGAAAGCCATTAATTCTCCTTTGTTAAACTTCTCAATTAATAAGGCACAAGGAGTTTTATTTAATATTTCAGGTCAGGACATTACTCTAAGCGAAATAAAAGAAGCCGCAAAAACAATAACCGAAAATGTTGACGATAAGGCAAAAATACTTTTTGGCGCTACGAAAGACAATTCTCTTAAAAAAGGAGAAATAAAGATAACGGTAATTGCAACAAAATTTTAATGACTGCTGTGATTGGAGCGTAGAATTCGAATATGAATCGGCTTGACTCTATTTAGAATCTTACGCTCCTTGAAAAATATGACCTCTTCAAGGGGGCTTTCCTGGCTTTTAATATCATTTATTGCCGGAATCATAGCAGGATCATTCTATGCATTTTCCCAAATAATTGTTTTGGGTTTTTTGATTTTTGGATTTTTAATTTCTTTTTCACCGTTCTTTTGCGGAAAATTAAAAAAGCAAAAGAACTTTTTTATATTATTAGGATTTTCTGTTTTATTTTTTTCTTTAGGCATAGTAAGGTTACAAATGCTCCAATTTACAATTACCAACGATCCTGTTGCAAAACTCAACGATAAACCAGAAAAAATTGAATTAGTGGGCCAGATTACTGATGAACCTAATGTTAGGACTAGTTATCAAAGTCTAAAAATAAAGATTACAGGAACAAGTAGTATTGTTTTAGCTTCTGCAGACCGTCATCAAAAATATGATTATCTTGATCAGGTTAGAATAACCGGAAAATTAGAAACCCCTATGTCAGAAGGGGATTTTAATTACAAAAATTATTTAATGAAAGACGGTATATATTCTGTAATGGCTTTTCCTGATATCGAGCTGGTTTCTAAAGATCATACATATAACATGTTTTCTTTTTTTTACGAGAAAGTTCTATTTTTAAAAACAAAAATGGAAAAATCTATTAACTCTAACTATTCTCCTCCTCAAAGCTTTATCATAGAAGGAATTATTTTAGGAAATGACAAAAATATGAGTCAGGAATTGAAAGATAAATTCAATTCTGCTGGATTGAGCCACATAACAGCGGTATCTGGCAGCAACATCGTCATCATGACTTCTATCATAATGTCTCTTTTACTTTTCTTTGGTATGTGGAGGCAAAAAGCTCTTTATGCAACATTTATATTTATCTGGATATATGTACTATTGGTAGGTTTGCCGGCTTCTGCTATAAGAGCTGCTATCATGGCAAGTTTATTAATCATAAGCCAGATAATCGGCAGGCAGAATGCCAGTTTCAGAACTATTATCATAGCCGCAGCTGTTATGATTTTCCAAAATCCGCTGGTGTTATTTTATGATGTCGGTTTTCAGCTTTCATTTTTAGCTTCCATGGGAATAATCTACTTAAAGCCAATGATAGATTCTGTTTTTTATTCTCTGCTCAAGAAAAGAAAAAACATAATTAAACTGTTCGAAAAATTTAAAATCAAAAACTTGTTGGATATTTTTTCAACTACTCTGGTTGCCCAAATATTTACTTTGCCGGTTATCATATATAGTTTCAAATCAGTTTCTTTAGTAGCTATAATAACTAATCTCTTAATTCTTCCAACAATAACCATACTAACCTTTTTGGGTTTTTGGTCTGTAGTGTTGGGAATGTTTTCTCGATTCCTCGGCTGGATTTTTTATCTTCCATGCCAGGTTTTATTATTTTATTTTCTAAAAATTCTGAATATTTTCTACCAACCATGGGCAAGGGTCACTATAAGTATTCCTTTTATCCTCTATTTTGCCTACTATATCGCTCTTTTCATCTTTATCTGGTTTATGAGTAAAAAAGTAAAACCAGAATTTTTAGCATATTGAACATATGTTCGATATGTTTTTAGGATATTAAAAGTAGCTAGTAGTAATCAGATTTCCATAAAGCTCATTTTAAAATTTTTCAATAATTTAGTATAATGCATTAATCCAGTTAAATAATTTTTGCTTTAGCAAAAATTAAAATCTTTACCAAGTTAAGTGACTTGTAAAATTAGCACAAAGATCTATTTAACTGGGTAAAGATTTTATTTAACCGGGATAAACATGACTAATATTTTTGAAAATGATAAAAAAGCATGGATTGTGGCTGTTGATATGGGTTATGGGCACCAGAGAACTGCCTATCCCTTGAGAAACCTTTCTCCCAATGGAAAAGTTATCAATGCAAACAATTATGAAGGGATTCCAGAGTCTGATAGAAAGTTTTGGCGTAGAACCAGGTCTTTGTACGAATTTCTATCGAGATTTAGAGCTATACCGATAGTAGGCCTTACTATTTTTTTGTTTTTCGACAGTTTTCAAAGGATATTGGGATACTATCCAAAAAGAGATTTATCAAAACCGAGTTTCACTGGAAGACTTGTTTTTTCTGAAATAAAGAATGGTAGAGGAACTGATTTAATAGAAAAACTAAAAAAAAATCCCTTGCCAATCGTAACAACTTTTTTCACTCCTGCTTTTATGGCCGAAGAATTGAATTATTCAAGTGATATTTATTGCGTTATTTGCGATGCAGATGTAGCTAGATCATGGGTTTCTTTAGATCCTAAAAAAAGCAGAATAAAGTATTTCGTGCCAAATAGCTGGGTAAGAGATCGTTTAAAACTCTACGGCGTCAAACCGCAAAACATTATTTTTACCGGTTACCCTTTGCCTAAGGAAAATATAGGAGGCGAGAGTATGGAAATATTAAAAAAGGATCTAGGCTACAGAATTTTAAATTTAGATCCTAATGGAAAATATCAAAAACTGTACCGCCCACTAATCAAGGCTTATTTAGGAGAACTGCCAAAAATGCCTTCTCATCCTTTAACGATCATGTTTTCAATTGGAGGTGCTGGAGCGCAAAAAGAAATTGTTGTGCAGATTATCAATAGCTTAGCAAAAAAAATCAAAGAAAAGAAAATAAGATTTATTATTTCCGTTGGTCTGAAGGATAATCTCAGAAAATATATCGAAAATCATATTAAGGGTCTTGAGCTTGATGGATGGGCTCATATACTATCTGGCAAGACTGTGGAAGATTATTTTTCTAAATTCAACCAAGCTTTAAGAACTACGGATATCTTAATGACCAAACCTTCAGAACTTTCTTTTTATACTGGACTTGGCATTCCCATAGTGATTGAGCCTTCTATCGGTTCGCAGGAAGATTTCAATAGAAAGTGGCTTGTGCACACAGGATCAGGAGTTCTGCAGGAAAACCCAAAATACACCGATGAGTGGCTTTTAGATTTATTAAATGCGGGGGATTTGGCAGAAATGGCAATGCAGGGCTTTATTGAGACAAAAGCTCTCGGTACCTATAATATTGAAAAAATTATTAAGGGTCTCTAATTAAGCTCATATACTTAACGAACAACACATCGCCAGAAGGTAAGCTACAAAGCAATCGATATATATCAAGCTTACCTTCTGGCATGATTTTGCTCGCTTGCTTACAAAATCACATGGCTAAAACGCTAAAAATATTCTTTTTGGTATTTTTGATCATTTTCTTATTTTTTGCTTATTACTTTTTTATTGCTAAAGCTCCGGAAGCAAAAAATATTACCTTTGGAATTGATTTTTCAAAAGAGTATGCGACGTTTTTGGATTTAGATTGGAAGAAAGCATATGTAGCTATGTTTAGTGATTTGAAGGTCAAAAATATAAAATTGCTTAATCAATGGGATAGCATTGAACCTAAGAAAGATGTTTTTACCTTTGAAGATACAGATTGGCAATTGTCAAAAGCTAAAGACAATGGAGCAGAGGTGATATATGTAGTAGGAATGAAAACGGGACGCTGGCCGGAATGTCATGTGCCTTCTTTTGCAAACTCTTTAACAAAAGAACAGCAGCAGGAAGAAATATTGAAGTATGTTCAAAAAACCATATTACGATATAAAGATAATACATCAATAGTTGCTTGGCAGGCTGAAAACGAGCCATTTTACTCGTTTGGAGTATGTCCTTGGTACGATGATAATTTTGTAAAAAACGAAGTGACTCTCATAAAAAGCTTAGATCCTTCAAGGCCGGTTATCGTTTCTGACAGTGGAGAGCAGTCTTTATGGTTTAAGGCAGCAAGTATAGGAGATATCGTAGGTACTACGATGTATAGAAAAGTGTGGGTTCATCTTACCGACAAGTATGGTTTTTACATGGATTTCCCTCTCCCAGCGGTAAGTTATTTTTATAAGGCACAAATCATAAAAGCCATTTTCAGCAAGAAAGTAATTAATGTGGAGCTTCAGGCAGAGCCATGGGTTTCTAATGTTTCGGATAGTTCTCTCTTAAAAGAGGAAAATAGCATGAACGTAAATCAATTGAGAAAAAATATTGATTATGCAAGAAGGTCGGGATTTGATACATTTTACTTTTGGGGTTATGAGTGGTGGTATTACATGAAAGACAAAAAAAACAATCCAAGCATTTGGAATGAAGCAAAAGATTTATTTTCTCATCAACAAGCACCATGAGCACCTATTTTAGAATATATACAGCTAGTAAATAAGAGAGAATGATAAGATAGGTAATATGAAGGAAGAAATCTGTAGCATTAGTATTGTAAAAAAACAGTTCTCCAAAGCCAGATACTATTTCTTGTCTTGAAAATATCAAGGATTCAACTATAACTAATAGTATAAAAATAAAGAAAACAAGAGTCGTTGTTCTGGTCTTAAAGTTGAAAATAAGGAATAAACCTCCTATAATCTCTAAAATGATCACAAGGTATATTAAAGGATAGATCAAGCTACCGCTTACTATATTGCCAAATTCCAAAAGTGCCCTTTCTACGTGAAACGCTCTGTATAATCCTGCAGATAAGAATACTAATCCCAAAAATATCCTTAATATAAAAATTGGGCCTTTAATCTTTGATGTCATAATTGTATATTAACATGAAAAAGAAAAATATTTTAATTGTTTCTATGTCCGCTGGATTCGGCCACATAAGAGCCGGGGATACGCTTTTAGATTACGCTAAAGAAAACTTGTCCCAAGTTCATGCAGAGCATATTGATATATTTAATACGAATTCCTTATTTAAAGATTATTCCAAGTTTTATGATGTAATTAGCAAGAAAATTCCCATTATTTGGAGTTTAGCTTATAAGTTATCTGACGTAAAACCGATTACTTTCATTATCAAAAAAATAGCCAGATTGAATATATTTTACAGTAGGAAAACTAAAAATGATATTTATCAAAAGAATCCAGATATATTAATATTTACCATACCTCCTCCATTTTTTTCCTTTGCCCTTAAAAAAATGCACCCAAATGTTAAAATAGGGGTTGTCATTACCGACTATTACGCCCACAAATATTATCAATTTCCTTTTATTGACTACTATTTTGTAGCTAATGATGAAGTTTCAAAAAATCTAGAGAAAATAGGCGTTAAAAAAGAAAAAATAATAATTTCTGGTATTCCTGTTAATCCGAGATTCTATATAAAAGAGGATATAGAAAAACTGAAGTCAGAATATAGCGTCAATAATGGATTATCAATCGTATTATGTATAGCCTCATTTAAAATATCAAAGAAAGACCTAGTGTTTTTAGTAAGGCAGTTGCTGAATTTCAATCCAAAAATAAATGTAATATTCATAGCTGCTGGAAAAAAAGTTTTTTATGATTTAATCAGCCGTAATTTTTCAGGGGATGAAAGGTTGTCGATAGTCAATTGGACTAACACGATGGAAGAGTATATAAAGATATCAGATGTAGTGATAAGTAAAGCGGGAGGGTTGACTGTATCTGAATGTTTGGCTATAAAAAAACCAATGATCATTATAAACCCTATTCCGGGTCAGGAAGAGCATAATGCAGAATTTGTTGAAAGAATTAAGATGGGAGTCAGAGTTAAAAATATAAGAAATGTGACAAAGATTTTACCTAAATTAATTTCATCAAATAATAAAAATGTAACACTTCAGAAAAATCCATCTAAGAAAATTTTTCAAGTATTATTAAAATAAAATCATGTACGAACTACCAAAAACTAATTTCAAGGACTTAAAAGATAAAACAAATAAAATTTTTGATAACAAGATAAGCAAAATAGTTGTTTTGTTGGTTATCTTGTTTTTGGTTACAGGTTTTTATACTGGCTTTATATCCATTAATTACTTTTATCTTCAGGGAAATAATATTTTACAGGAACTGGGAAAGAGCTTAATGCCCCAAGTTGGTCAAAAACAAGAGGTGCAGCAAGGGTATGTTTCTAATATAAGCTACGAGCAAGCAATAATAGACTCAGTTAAAAATGCTTCTCCTTCAGTAGTAAGCATTATTATTTCAAAAAATCTTCCGGTGTACGAAGAGCAATATATAAATCCTTTTCAAGGTTTCCCTGATTTTGGCCCTCAATTGCAAATTCCCCAATATGTTCAAAAAGGAACCCAAAAACAAGAAGTTGGAGCCGGATCTGGCTTTATTGTTTCAGAAGACGGATTGATTTTAACTAATAAACACGTTGTCGTTGATAAAGATGCCGAATACACCGTTTTAACCAATGATGGCAAAAAATATCCAGCTAAAGTTTTAGCTTTAGATCCTGTCCAAGATTTGGCTGTTGTAAAAATAGAGAGTGAAAATAAGTTTCCTGCTATAAAACTTGGGGATTCTTTTGGCATACAAATAGGCCAGGGAGCTATTGCTATTGGAAATGCCTTGGGCGAATTCAGAAATACGGTTTCAGTAGGAGTAATATCTGGTCTTGGCAGAACTATTTCAGCTTCGGGCGGGCAGGGTTTTTCAGAAACGCTTGAAGATGTCATACAAACCGACGCTGCCATTAACTTGGGAAATTCTGGAGGCCCTTTGATAAACCTTAAGGGAGAAGTAATAGGGGTAAACACTGCAATTGCAGAAGGGGCTCAATCAATAGGATTTGCTATTCCAATAAACATTGCTAAAAAAGATATAAGCCAAATTACCAATAGTAATAAAATTGTGTATCCCTTTTTGGGAGTTAGGTATGTTTTAGTTGATGATGCTATAAAACAAAAATATAATCTTTCGGTAGATTATGGAGCATTAGTTTTAAAAGGAAGTTCGGGAGAGCCGGCCATTACCAAGGATTCAGCGGCGGAAAAAGCGGGGCTAAAAGAAAAGGATGTTATTTTGGAAATTAATGGTGAAAAAATAACCAAGGATAATTCAATGGCAAAGATAATCCAGGAATATAATCCGGGGGATCAGATCAAGATAAAGTTGTTGAGAGGGAAAGAACAGATGGAGGTTGATGCTGTTTTAGGAGAAAGGAGCGAATAGCGCAGTCTATTTACATTTATTTGACACATATAAAATTTTATGATATTATAATTGTAGTTTTGTAGCTCTTTGGACAACTTAGTAAGGAAACCACTATGAGTCAAGGGCAACCAGACAATCAAGAAAACTATCGTACCGAATATAAGGAGGTGGCAACAACTTACCGTTTTCAGATTAGTTTGCGTTTTATTGTAGCAGGTTTTACAGCTACTATTCAATCTGCTCTTCTTAATACTTATATCCAAATCCTGCAGAAATCTCCGTTACCAGTTCATATAATTATGATTCCTTTTGTTGGTATTATAATGATGTTTGGTATCTTTGCCATTGAACAGCGTACCATTAGCGTGTTTCGCGCAATGATAAGGCGCGGCAAAATACTAGAATTCAACTTGGGATTAATTGGTGGACAATTCGGTTGGCTAGGATCCCCAGAAGTAATCAGTCCAAGGGGCTGGAAAAGATTTACTACTCACACTTGTGGCACTAGGTTAATCTATGGTGTTATCTTTGCTATGTGGATAATGCTTTTGGTTCTTCACTTCACTAGCCCTTAAGAAAGGAGCTAACCATGTCAAAGCACAACGTTGAAAAGAGTACAAACCTGCAGCTTGAAAAGCCAGAACCAATGGAAATTGACGAAAAATTTCCTTGGTTTATGGTAATCATGATAGTAATAGGTATACTCACACTAATTGGTTACATTGTGGAATTTATCATCCACCACAATAAGTATGCTCATTAATGGTGTAAACGAGTTTACCAGTTCTCTTCAAAAACTGGCTTTTATTTTGATAAATTGAAAAAGCGGACATCATCAAAAAATATCCGCATAATCCAAAGCGATAATCGCAGAACAAAACAACTCACTAAAAAATGGATGATTTAATACGTAGACTGGATTCTTAACCCTCGTTTATGGTAGACTAAAAATAGCCACAAACATTCCTTGAAAGGAGAAATGCTATGATTACGAAGTTGGATCCTCACTTGCCCGACGTTGAATATTGTATCTTCTATGATGATCACGATGAGAGGTATGCACACCTTCCGCCTCGGATGAGAGAGGATTACCCCGATGAAGTTAAGGTGGAGGGAGTACCCATCATTAAGAGAGATAAGAGTCTCAATGAAATGACGTCAGAGGAACGCATAAAGCGCAGAGGATATGTTCTTTTCTTTGCCAAAGACATTCCCTTATCTCAAACGGTGCCAAAAGAATTCAAGTGATTCTTTTGAAAAATTAGCTCCTTAAAAAAATACATGCCCCAGTTCAACGAATTGGGGATTTTTTTCCTTGTTGTTTTGGGAGAAAGGTAAGCCCATTTTTAAAAAAATGAAAATGCATTTTCCAAAAATGTAAATTAAGAGGCGTCCCGATTTCTCGAGGACGCCTTTCTTGGTGGCTGGTTTAGAACCAGCTGCTACTTTTCTTTTTCTTCTTCTTTTTTTTCTTCGGTTTGCCAAAGACCATTCTTCCTGCGAGCCGGAAGGGAGCTTTGACGGTCCACAGGGCGAATCCATTAGCCCATTTTGGTCCGTATCCACACAGACCACCACTCATGAGGAGTAGGGCATATGTGACGATGCCCAGCTTAGCTAGCTCGCCTGCTAACAATGCGAAGTATTGCTGATACTGTTCCATCATTCCCTTTCTGAGAGAAGAAGTGGTTGAAGTTTTTAATGTTCTATATATTAATTATATCACTAATATGTGTTATTGTCAATAGATGGCCAATCACTTTGACAGAGGAGTGTCTCTTGTTGAAAAGCTATGATAATTCGTGTATAATATTGGATTAATATGGAAGATAGTTTTATAAAAATTAGGGGAGCTAAGGTTCACAATTTAAAAAACATCGATTTAGATATTCCTAAAAATAAGCTGGTGGTTATTACGGGGTTGTCTGGATCTGGAAAATCTTCTTTAGCGTTTGATACTCTTTATGCAGAAGGACAAAGGAGGTATGTTGAATCTCTGTCAGCTTACGCCAGGCAGTTTTTGGGTATTATGGATAAGCCCGATGTTGAAAAAATAGAAGGCATAAGCCCTGCAATCTCAATTGACCAGAGAAAATCAATGCACAACCCAAGGTCTACCGTTGGAACAACAACTGAAATATATGATTATCTAAGATTGCTTTTTGCTCGGGTTGGAAAACCTCATTGCCCAAACTGCGGTAAACCAATTTCTCGGCAAACCGTAGATCAAATTGTAAGCCAGATTTTAAAACTAACTAAGAATACGGAAATATTCATTTTAGGTCCTGTTATACGAGGGAAAAAGGGAGAACATCAAGCTGTGCTAGAAGAAATTCAAAGAGGAGGCTTTTTAAGAGTCAGGGTTGACGGAGCAATTTCTTCAGTAGAAGAAGCTTTGGGCAAAGCATTAGATAAAAATAAAAAACACAATATTGAAGCTGTTGTAGACAGTTTGATTCTACCTGCCCGCGCAGGCGGGGAAAAAGGGTTAGACAGATCACGGTTGGTAGATTCTTTAGAGACGGCTTTACGGTTGGGAAAAGGAATAGTTGTAATCCAGAGTTTTCAGAGAACTAAGAGAACCTTAAATTTGCATGGTGGAACCGCCGAGTTTTCAGAGAGATCTAAAAAATACAAAGATTATACTTTTTCAGAACACTTTGCTTGTGAAGACTGCGGAATATCATTGCCAGAATTAGAGCCGAGGATTTTTTCTTTTAATAATCCCTACGGTGCTTGTGTAAAATGCACCGGTCTCGGAGAACGGTTGGAGGTAAGTCCTGAATTGGTAATGCCCAATAAAAATTTAACGATTGCAGAAGGAGCTATTTGGCCTTGGAGCAGGGCTTCTCATAAAGTGGGAAGGCAGGGCTATTACTACTGGAAACTTTCTGAAGTTGCTAACAGCCATCATTTTTCTTTAGATGTTCCGGTAAAAGAATTATCAGAAAAAGTCATAGACATCATTTTACATGGAGACTCAAAATTTGAGGGAGTCATTGCTAACTTAGAAAGGAGGTATCATGGAACAGATTCAGATTGGACGAGGCAAGAAATAGAACAGTACATGGTGATTAGAAAATGTGAAGAATGTCATGGCAAACGGTTAAAGCCGGAAGTTTTGGCAGTAACGGTAAATTTAAAATCAATCGATGATGTTGCGAAAATGTCTATTGATAACACCAGCGAATTTTTTGTTGTGTTATCAGAAAAGTTGAGTGCGGGAGATCTTAAAATTGCAAAACCCATTATTAAAGAAGTAATAGACCGGCTGCAGTTTCTTTTGGATGTTGGACTAGATTATTTAACCTTAAGCAGAAAAGCTGCAACGCTTTCTGGAGGAGAAGAGCAGAGAATTAGATTAGCAACTCAGATTGGTTCAAAATTGTCTGGCGTTTTATACATTTTAGACGAGCCGTCCATTGGACTTCACGCTAGAGATCAAGCAAGGTTGATTGATACGCTGTATCGGTTACGAGACTTGGGTAATACGGTAATCGTTGTAGAGCACGACCCCCAAACTATGAAAGCAGCCGATTGGTTAATAGAAATAGGGCCAGGAGCTGGAAAGCACGGAGGAAAAGTGGTTTTTCAAGGAACCGCAAGTCAAATTCTAAAATCTCATACGTTAACCGGAGATTATTTATCTGGCAGGAAAACGATTCATTCAGAACATGAAAAGCAAAAGAAAGTTGGATCCTTCGATAAGACTCAGGATAAAGAGCAAAAATACTTAGAAATTATTGGAGCTAAAGAGCATAACCTAAAAAGCGTGAATGTTAAATTTCCCCTGGGAAAGTTTATTTGTGTTTCAGGAGTTTCTGGTTCTGGAAAATCAACCTTGGTTTCTGATATTTTAGCTACAGCCTTATTAAAAAAGTTTTACAAAGCTAAAGACGAGCCCGGAGAATACAAAGAAATTTTAGGAATTGAAAATATTAATAAAGTTGTTCTAGTTGACCAGTCGCCAATAGGCAGGACTCCGAGGTCTAATGCGGCAACGTATACTTCTGCTTTTTCAACCATCAGAGATATTTTTACCCAAACCAAAGAAGCGAAGATAAGGGGGTATTCAGCTGGCAGGTTTAGTTTTAATGTGAAAGGTGGAAGATGTGAGGCTTGTGAAGGTCAGGGAGTAAAAAAGGTAGAAATGTATTTTTTACCAGACATTTACGTTGAGTGCGAGGAATGCCACGGAAAACGATACAGCAAGGAAGCTTTGGAGGTTGACTATAAAGGAAAGAATATTGCCGATGTTTTAAAAATGACGGTTGAAGAGGCGTATGAATTCTTTAAAAATATTCCAGGAGTCTTTGATAAAATGAAAACATTAAAAGAAGTTGGTCTTTCTTATATTGAATTGGGGCAATCAGCAACTTCTCTATCTGGAGGTGAAGCTCAAAGAATTAAATTGGCAACAGAACTATCAAGGCGAGATACAGGAAAAACGTTGTATATTTTGGACGAGCCAACAACCGGTTTGCATTTTGACGACATTAAAAAACTTGTGTTTGTGTTGAGAAACTTGGTAGACAAAGGAAACACAGTTGTAACGATTGAACATAATATGGATTTTATAGGCTGCGTTGACCATATTATAGATTTGGGCCCAGAAGGTGGAGAAAGAGGTGGACAAGTCATTGCAGAGGGGAGCCCATCAGAAATCATGAAAGTTAAAAACAGCTACACGGGAAAATATCTCAAAAAAGCTTAAACATTGACAATATAAGAAAAATCTCTTAAATTACAGTATCTAATCGTTAGCGTATAGGTTATAGCGTATAGCGTCTAGCGTCTAGTCACTAAACCCTAACACCTAAACCCTAACACCTAAAACCTAAAATGACTATCAAACCATTATCAGATCATATATTAATAGAACCAGTTAAAGAAGAAGAAAAAACAAAATTTGGCATTTTGTTGCCAGATACCGCCAGTAAAGAACGGCCTGAACAGGGAGTTGTTATTGCTGTGGGACCAGGTAAAAAAACAGAAGACGGAAAAATAGTTCCTGTTTCAGTAATGGCAGGACACAAGGTTTTATTTACAAAGTATGGACCAACTGAGATCAAAATAGACGGTAAAGAGTACTTGATTGCAAGGGAAGACGATATATTAGCAATAATTGAGTAAAATAAACGCGACTCCAATATACAAATACCACGCGAATGACACGAATATATTTGTACATTAGTGTGTTCAGCCCGTTAAATAGCCCTTGGGCTAATTTCGCAAGGCGAAATTATTTAACTGGCTAAATTCGTAATTAGTGTCGCTGTAAAATAATGTCAAAAAAAATTATATTTAATGAAGATGCAAGAAAAGCGTTAAAGCGTGGTTTAGATAAGGTTGCTGATGCTGTAAAAGTGACCTTGGGGCCAAAAGGAAGGAATGTTGTTTTGGGTTCTTCATATGGCAGTCCTACGATTACCAATGACGGTGTCACCATTGCCAAAGATATTGAATTAGAAGACGCAATGGAAAATATCGGAGCTGAAATTATCAAAGAAGTTGCCTCAAAAACAAATGACACAGCCGGAGACGGAACAACTTCAGCCGTTGTGCTTTGCCAGGCAATTGCCACTGAAGGATTGAAAAATGTGGCAGCTGGAGCCAATCCATTAGCTCTGCGAAGAGGAATTATAAAAGCTAAAGATGTTATTGTTGATTCTTTAAAAATAATGTCAAAGCAGATTACCAGCCGCGAAGAAATATCGCAAGTTGCCACTATTTCTGCTCAAGACAAAGAAATGGGAGATTTAATTGCCGAGGTCATGGATGAGGTTGGACGAGACGGAGTTATTACGGTTGAATCTTCTAATACTTTTGGTCTCTCAAAAGAAGTGGTGAAAGGATTACAGTTTGACCGAGGATACATCTCTCAATACATGGTTACTAATTCAGAAAAATTGGAAGCTGACTTTGAAGATCCTTATATTTTAATTACGGACAAGAAAATAGGCGCTTTAACGGAAATTTTACCGTTATTAGAAAAAATTATTAAGGCCGGTAAAAAAGAATTAGTTATTATTGCAGATGATGTAGAGGGAGACGCTTTAACAACATTTGTATTAAATAAGCTACGGGGAATATTTTCAGCCTTAGCGATAAAGGCTCCCGGATTTGGAGATAGAAAGAAAGAAACACTGGAAGACATTGCCGTTGTTACCGGAGGCCAGGTAATTACCGACGAAAAAGGCATGAAGCTTGAAAATACTGAATTAGAAATGTTAGGCAGAGCGAGAAAAGTTATTTCTACCAAAGAAAACACAACCATTGTTGAAGGGAAGGGAGAAAAATCAGAAATTGATAAGAGAATCGATCAACTGAAAAAAGAGATTCAAAATTCAACTTCTGATTTTGACAAAGAAAAATTACAGGAAAGATTGGCTAAGTTGGCCGGCGGAGTTGGAGTTATAAAGATTGGAGCTGCAACCGAAGTTGAGCAAAAAGCAAAACAGCATAAATTAGAAGATGCGTTGAATGCAACCAGAGCTGCGGTTGAAGAAGGAATTGTTCCTGGTGGTGGAGTTGCTTTGTTAAGAGCATCTGCTGCTTTGGATAACTTAAAACTGGAGGGCGAAGAGCAGATAGGATTAAACATTCTTAGAAGGGCTGTTGAAGAGCCGATTAGGCAGATCGCTCATAATGCTGGTATTGACGGAGCAATAGTTTTACAGAAGGTAAAAGAGGGAAATGGCGAATTTGGTTTTAATGCAGCTAAAATGGAGTATGAAGATTTGATAAAAGCAGGAGTTGTTGATCCTACAAAAGTTACCAGAACAGCTTTAGAGAATGCCGTTTCTGCCGCTGCTATGCTGCTTACAACAGAGGTTGTGATTTCAGAATTACCAAAGAAAGATGAAAAGCAAGGATTAGGGGGAATGGGAGGAATGTCTGGTATGGGAGGCATGGGAATGGACTATTAATAACGAACGACCGCGTCTAACGCGGTCGTTTTTTCTTTCCTTACAGGAAACTCCGCCCGAAGGCGCTTTGCCTTTCGAAAAGTAGTACCTCAAAATAATTTTTTTAAAATTGGTGCGGGATTGTATTCAATATTGTATTCAGGTAGAATAAAGAAAAATATTCTAGTTTCTATTTTAAAGTGAGCGAGGTTTTGATATTGTAAATCATAATTTATAATATCAAAACCGAACGAGCGCCTAAAATATGCTTTGCATATTTTCTAGATTCTAGATTCTAGATTATGAAATGTCCAAATGACAATACAGAATTAGAACAAATGCTCTTCCATGAGGTGGAGGTTGATTACTGTCCAAGGTGTCTTGGTATGTGGTTTGATAAAGATGAGTTAGCTTATGCTAAAGATGATAAAGACAAGCAATTAAATTGGCTAGATATTGATATTTGGAGGGATAAGGCAAAATTCCATATTTCTAAAAGCACTAGGCATTGTCCCTACTGCAGCGCAGGATTGGTTCAGGTTGGATATGATAGTCATTCATCTAATGAAGGGCAGGCGCATGTTAAAATAGATTTTTGCAAAAATTGCGAAGGGCTTTGGCTAGACAGGGGAGAATTCAAGCAGATAATGGTATATTTAAAAAAGAAAGCAGATTACGAGATATTGCATCGCTACATAAAAAATCTTATAACTGAACTGTGGGAAGTATTTACTGGTCCTCAAGGATTAAGAGGAGAGTTGGCTGACTTCCTGATGCTTTCAAAGTTGTTGAATTATAAATTTGCGGTCCAGCATCCATTTATAAATAAATGGATAGAAAATTCACAAAAGTAGTAAAGCGACTCTAATCTACCAATAACACCCGAATGACACGAATATTCGTATATTAGTGTGTGATTCGTAATTGGTGTCGCATTAAAATTATGTCATTTACATTCATTATTTTAGCAATCGTAGTTGTTTTAGCAATATGGATTATTGCAGCTTACAATGGTTTAGTCACGTTAAAAAACAGAGCGAAAGAAGCATGGTCTGATATTGATGTTCAATTAAAAAGAAGGTATGACCTAATTCCTAATTTAGTTGAAACGGTAAAAGGTTATGCAGCCCACGAAAAAGAATTGTTTGAAAAAGTCACTCAGGCGAGAACGGCCGCAATTTCAGCTCAAGGAATGAAGCAAAAAGCTGAAGCTGAAAACCAACTTTCAAGTACTTTAAAAAGCTTGTTTGCGGTGGCTGAAGCTTATCCTGACTTGAAAGCATCTAATAATTTTTTGGAATTGCAAAGAGAACTTTCAGATACTGAAAATAAAATTCAAGCAGCCAGGAGATTTTATAATACGAATGTCAGGGATTTGAATATAAAAATTGAAAGCTTCCCGTCTAACTTAATTGCTAATGTTTTCAATTTCAAAGAGATGGAATTGTTTGAAACAGCTGCAGGAGAAAAAGAACCAGTTAAAGTAAATTTTTAAATGGCTTCAATATATAAGCACGCAGATGAAAATATATTTAAGACATGGTTTTTAGTAACCTTCTTTTTTGTATTTGTAATAGTTGTTGGATGGCTTTTCAGTTATATATACGGCAATGATTTCATTTTGATTTTTGCGGTTTTAGTCAGTTTTCTTATGAGCATCACCAGTTATTGGTATTCAGATAGAATTGTCTTATCAATGGCAAAAGCAAAATTGATTGAAAAGAAAGATAATCCGGATTTATATAGATTGGTTGAAAACCTGGCTATTACCGCCGGCCTGCCTCTGCCAAAGATTTATGTCATCAACGAAGAACAGCCTAATGCCTTTGCTACAGGAAGAAACAAAAACCACGCTGTTATTGCCGTCACGCATGGTTTGTTGGAAAAATTAAATAAAACAGAACTTGAAGGAGTCATTGCCCATGAATTGAGCCATATCGGAAACAAAGATATGCTTTTAAGCACCGTGGCTGTAACGTTAGCTGGAGTCATCGCAATGGTATCTCATATGTTTTTGAGGGCAAGTTTTCTTGGGGGAATGGGGAGAAGAAGAGACGATAATGACAACCTCTTTTTTCTACTGGCTGGAGTTATTGCAGCTATATTATCTCCTATTGCAGCTACTCTTGTGCAAATGGCGATTTCCAGGAAAAGGGAATTTTTGGCCGATGCTGACGGAGCCTTATTGACCCGTTATCCTGAAGGATTGGCTTTAGCTCTAGAAAAAATTGCAGAAGATGACACTCCTTTGTCTACTGCCAATACGGCAACCAGTCATTTATATATAGAATCTCCATTCAGGGGAGAGGATAAGCATAACTGGTTTATAAAATTATTTTCAACTCATCCGCCTATTCAAGAAAGAATAAAAGCGCTTCGCGACATGTCCGCCCATAATTCCTAAAGGAATTTGGGACGGATCCGATCATTCTTGCAAGAGTTGAGCAGATCCGCCCATAATTCCTAAAGGAATTTGGGACGGATCCGATCGCTCTTTATAAGAGTTGAGCGGAGAAATTTATGCATTATACATATATTTTAAAAAGTATTAATCATAACAAACTGTACATTGGATCAACTGAAGATCTGAAAAAGAGACTAATTAAACACAATAGTGGTAAATCAAGATTTACTAAAGCTTATATTCCTTGGAAATTAGTCTATTGTGAAGGACATCTTACAAGGAAGTTGGCAATGCGGGCGGAATTATTTTATAAAACAGGACAAGGGCGTAGACACAGTAATAAAAAATTGGATTTATAATACTCTATGACAATAATTCAAACTATCATTTTAAGTGTTGTTGAAGGGGTTACTGAATTTCTGCCGATTTCTTCAACAGGGCATTTAATACTCACTTCCAAGTTACTCGGAATACCAGATTCTAATTTTTTGAAAAGCTTTGAGATAGCAATACAGTTCGGATCAATTTTAGCGGTAGTAGTTCTTTATTTTAAAAAACTCATT
>Ga0209515_10000556_pt1 | contig 66235 bp, 65 predicted proteins | sample Subgroupgradi54m_FD_187454 | JGI IMG/M metagenome (GOLD analysis project Ga0209515, IMG submission 187454) | Subsurface groundwater microbial communities from S. Glens Falls, New York, USA - GMW60B uncontaminated upgradient, 5.4 m (SPAdes)... ...
GATTTGGGCAGCCATCTTGGAATCCTTTCGTTTCTTCCAAGTATGGCCTATTTCTAGACCAATTCAGGTGTCCACTTTTAAATCAAAGATTCGTTAAAAAGTGTCCACTTTTAATTTGTAGATGACAAACCATCACAGCTATCTTGACATCTGCCGTGCTCAATGATAGCCTTAAGTTCAAATGACGCCCACAATGATCCAAAAACACTCTGAATTTTCTGTCCCTAAATCCGAATCTTGGAAGATGTTTAATGAAATTTCTCCTCAGTATGATTTTTTGAACCGAATCCTTTCGTTGGGAATGGATATGCGCTGGCGACGAGAGATATTGAGGTTCCTTAGCGATCAGCCGAATCAAACTGTTTTGGATCTGGCAACGGGAACGGCAGATGTGCCTTTGGTCTTATTGGAAGCTAACTCAAATGTGAGCAAAGCGGTTGGAATTGATCTCGCTGAAAAAATGCTGGAACAGGGACGTTTAAAGATCGCCCAAAAAGGTTTGGAGGAAAAAATCAAACTGCTTAAAGGGGATATCAATAGTTTGCCATTTTCCGACAATATCTTTGATTGTGTCACGATCAGTTTTGGAATCCGAAATGTGCCTGATCCTAAAAAAGTTTTGGCGCAAATGCTGCGCGTTTTACGACCCGGGGGGCGGGCGCTGATATTGGAATTCTCCTTCTCCAGCGTCCACCCGATTCGCCGCTTTCAATTATTCTATTTAAGAAACGTGGTGCCGTTGGTTGGTTTTTTGCTCAGCGGTCACTACCGCGCGTATCGATACCTTAATCAGACCATTGAAAAATTTCCTCACGGAAAAAACTTTTGCCGGATCATGGAAGAAGTTGGATTCAAACGAGTCGTTGCCCATCCGTTATTCTTACAGACCGCGACGATTTATCAGGGTGATAAGGAATAAATAATTTTCATGAATATTGTTTTAAATGCCGATGAACGATTGAGTTTTTTCGATGCCAAGGATGTGATGGCGGAGAAACTTCGTGCTTTAAAAAAAGAAATAATCTCTTCCCCTTTGAACAAACTGGAAATTATTCGTCTGCAAATTAAAATCCAGCCGCAATTGATCCTTTCCTGGTTAGCGCAACAAAAACACGAAACCCTTTTTTACTGGGCGGATCGCGAAGGAAAATTCCAAATGGGAGGAGTCGGCGTCGCTGACCGGATTTCTCACCAACAGCTCAATTACGATTTACTCATTCAACAAATCAGAAAAAAGATTTCCAGCGCGCCGGAAGGTGTTTGTTATTACGGCGGAATTGCTTTTGATTCACAGAACCTTGATCGGGAGTGGAATGATTTTGGCGTTTGCAACTTTTTAATTCCGCGCTTTGAACTTCTGAGTAAGGAGGGCGAAACAATTTTTGCGTGTAATCTTTTACTGCAAAATAATGATCCAGAGAAATTTCTCCACGATGTCGAAGCACAACTCGAAGGGATCAACGTCTCAAAAATCGAAGGAAAGAAAGAAATTCCTTCTCTCATCAATCGTCAGGACTTTCCTGATTACACGTCCTGGTCCACAATTGTAACTGAAGCCTTGGATAGCTTGAAAGTGGGGGAGCATGAGAAAATTGTCCTCGCCCGAAAATCTGTTCTCAAATTGAACGGGAAACTTAATCCTTTTTTATTTCTTAAAGAAATCGAGGCCAAAAACAACCGGTCGTTTCATTTTTGTTTTCAGCCGACGAAAACCAGCACTTTTTTGGGGGCGTCCCCCGAACGGCTTTATCAACGGTCAGGAAATTTGATTAAAAGCGAGGCGATCGCCGGCACGAGGCCCAGGGGAGAGTCTTCTTTAGAAAATCAAAAATTAAAAAACGAACTTTTACATTCCGCCAAAGATATTCAAGAGCACGAATATGTTTATGAATTTATACAAGCTCAATTTAAGAAGCTGTGTTCAAAATTCCAACCGACGGAACATTTATCAATTTTGGAATTACAGGAAGGGATGCATTTGGTGTCGCGATTTGAAGGAAGGCTAAAGGATGATTTTTTAGACGCTGAAATCCTTAAAAGCATTCATCCCACACCGGCCGTTGCCGGAACCCCGGCTCACTGGGCCGTGGATGCGATTTCGTTTTATGAACCCTTTAGCCGCGGCTGGTACGCCGGGCCAGTGGGCTGGATAGGCAAAGACAGCGCTGAGTTTGTCGTTGCGATCCGGTCGGGACTGGTACAGGACGATCAGATTTCGTTATTTTCGGGTGCCGGCATTGTCGAAGGTTCAACGCCACAAAATGAATGGGATGAGATTGAAAATAAGATGAGCAGTTTTATTAAGATGTTCCGTTATGAATCCTAAAAAAAAAAAATCCAACATCAATCATCTTTGGTCAAGTCTTTTAATCGAAGAATTACTTCGTCATGGTATTGAGTATTTCTGCATTGCCCCCGGTTCCCGCTCGGGGCCGCTGGCGGTTGCGGTGGCGCGCAATTCAAAGGCTAAAAGTTTTGTTCATTACGATGAACGCGGATTGGCTTTTCATGCCCTCGGATATATATCAGCAACCAATAAACCCGCCGTCATTATTTCCACCTCCGGCACTGCCGTCGCGAATCTTTTTCCAGCCGTGATTGAAGCTTCCAAAAAGAAATTACCGCTCATTGTTTTAACCGCGGATCGTCCACCGGAGCTGCATAAAACCGGCGCCGACCAAACCATCGAGCAGCCCGGAATATTTGGAGAATATGTACGCTGGCAAGGGGATCTGCCGTGTCCGGATTTAAAAGTTAAACCGGAATTTGTTTTAACCACGATCGATCAAGCCATCTTTCGGGCCAGCGGCGAACTGCGCGGTCCGGTTCATTTGAATTGCATGTTTCGTGAACCTTTGGCGCCGATTTCGACCAACGAAAATTTCTCAAAGTATTTGGAAGGACTCAAAAGTTGGCAGAAAGACCATCGGGTTTACACGAGGTATGTTCAAGCTCAGAAATCTGTTTCGACGGATGAAATAAAAAAGTTGGCGGTAACGCTTAACGAAACCAAAAACGGTCTTATTGTCGTTGGGAAATTGAGTTCAAAGGAAAACCACGCTGAACAAAAAGCAGTTTTGAGTCTTTCGGAAAAACTCGGCTGGCCGATTTTTGCGGATATCACCTCGGGTTTGCGTTTAGGATGCGCTCACCCCAACGTGATCCAGTCGTTCGATCAGATTTTGCTTTCGGATGAAATTCGTTCTAGATTGAAAATCGATTGTGTTTTGCACCTGGGCGGGCGGATGACTTCCCGGCGATTTTACCAGTACCTGGAAGTCATCCGCCCGCCCCGCTATATCATGGCCCTAAACCACCCACTTCGAAACGATGCGTACCATACGGTGACGGACCGGTTTCAATGCAGCATTCAATCGTTCTGTGAAAGCGCTCTGCCGTTTCTCAAACAAAAAAAACCTTCAGTCCAACTTTCTTTATTACAAAAAATTTCCAGTCGAATTCAAAAAACGTTGAATAAATCTTTGCAAGGGGAAAATTCCTTAAGCGAACCCCTTGTTGCTCGATTGATTTCCAAATATATCCCAAAGGACTCGGGACTCTTTTTATCGAACAGTATGCCGATCCGCGATATGGATATGTATGCTTCCAGTGACGGGCCGGTGGTTTCCATCGGCGCCAACCGCGGGGCAAGCGGGATCGATGGCATCATCGCCAGCGCCTGCGGCTTTGCTGTCGGGCTTAACAAACCAGTTACACTTTTAATTGGAGATCTGGCATTTTTGCATGATTTAAATTCTTTAAGTATGTTGACCAAACTATCGCAGCCAATTGTGATTGTTGTTTTGAACAATGATGGCGGCGCGATTTTTTCGTTTCTCCCCATTGCGCAGTTCCCCGATGTGTTTGAACAATATTTCGCAACCCCACACGGGTTGGAATTTGAACAGGCAGCAAAATTATTTGGTTTAAATTATTGTTCTCCCAAATCCGCTTCAGAATTTATCCATCATTATCAGAAACGTTGTACGGGGAAAAAATCCGCCATCATCGAAGTCAAAATCAATCGAGAAGAAAATTATCGTATTCACATGGATTTTCAGAAAAGGATTAAATCAATATGAAAAAAAATATTCATTGGCACGAAGCCATAAAATTCGAAGACATCAAATATCACAAAGCCGAAGGGATCGCGAAGATCACGATCAATCGTCCGCGGGTCAGAAATGCTTTTCGGCCGCTCACCGTTGTTGAAATGTCGCGGGCCTTAAACGACGCGCGGGATGATGAGAAGATCGGCGTCGTCATTTTAACCGGTGAGGGGAAAGAAGCGTTCTGCTCCGGTGGAGATCAAAAAATTCGGGGAGACGCTGGCTATAAAGATTTTAAAGGAGTTAATCGTTTGAATGTTTTGGATTTTCAGCGCCAGATCCGCACCTGCCCGAAACCCATCATCGCGATGGTCGCTGGTTTCGCCATTGGCGGCGGGCATATTCTTCATCTTCTGTGTGATTTAACGATTGCCGCGGACAACGCGATCTTTGGCCAGACCGGCCCAAAGGTCGGTTCCTTCGACGGCGGTTACGGCGCGAGTTACATGGCACGGATCGTTGGGCAGAAGAAAGCCCGCGAGATTTGGTTTTTATGTCGTCAGTATAATGCGAAGCAGGCGCTCGAAATGGGATTGATCAACACGGTTGTTCCCTATAAAAAGTTAGAACATGAAACGATTCGCTGGTGCAAAGAAATTTTGAGTAATTCTCCAATGGCGATCCGTTGTTTGAAAGCCGCCTTGAACGCCGATTGCGATGGGCAAGCAGGTTTGCAGGAGCTGGCCGGCAACGCCACGATGCTTTTTTATATGACCGAAGAAGGCCAGGAAGGCCGCAACGCCTTCCTCGAAAAACGCAAACCCGACTTCTCGAAATTTCCTCGACGGCCTTAAAGCACAGAACCCTCATGAGAAAACTATATCGATCCAAAACAGATCATAAAATTGCCGGCGTTTGCGGCGGGCTGGGAGAATATTTTCAGATGGATTCGGTCTTCTTCCGTATTTTATTTCTTGTGATCGTTCTTTTGGGCGGCATGGGTATTTTGGTTTATCTAATCATGTGGGTGATCGTCCCAATGAATAACGCTGAAACGGTACAAATCTCAACGAACAAAAGATTTTCTCTATCCAATCAGGATCGCAAAATCGCAGGCGTGTGTGGGGGATTAGGAGAATTCTTCGAAATCGATCCCGTCATCTTTAGGATCATTTTTGTCGTGCTAACTTTTCTGGGTGGCGTTGGAATCTTACTATACATAATCCTTTGGCTGGTTGCGCCGAAGAGGGTTTTGTAATTGGGTAAATGGAAACTCAAGGAGAAATATTATGAATTTTAATTTAAAAGAGATGTATCGTTATCTTATATCGCATACTTTCCCGGGTTTATTATTCTTGGTGGAAATACTATTATTTTTGAAAAATACTGCTTACCCAAATATATTGTCACTCTTGCCAGATAAATATATAGCCATTTTAATATTGGCTGGTTATTCTTTTTCTACATTGTTAGGCACCATGCTGTATTCAACATTTCATTTTTGATCTTATTGATCGAAAGACAGATAAAGAAAGCATAAAGAATAAATTTATAGCGATTAAGAATAATGATAAAGGTATGGATGTATATAAACATTTCATTGAAGATGATTTCTGGTACCCCTATGAAGCCTATGCAAATATAAGCATAGCAATGTTTTTTTGGTTAATATTGCTCGGATGTGAAAAATTGCCTTGTACACCATCGATAAGGTTTTGGTTAGGGGCGAGAATAATATTTTGTATTACTTTGGCAGCGCTCTCTTATGAAGCATGGGAGACATATAACCAGTGTGATGACGAGGAAGAACAATTTTCCGATGTTTATTCAAAAAAGGATAATCAATGTTCAAGATAAAAGTTGTGCATGGGGTTAATGAAAATCTCGTTGATGATATTGTTCGCATTGATCGGGATTCTTTTCCTGCAGGATGGGAACAGGGTGATGCAAAAGAATATTTTAGCGAAATACTTAAAAATGAAAATAATGTCCGTATTATATTGAAAAACGATGGGATAACAGTAGGCTATCTTTTGGCAGTTCCTCATAACGTCGCAAGAAAAGATTTAGAAGAGGATGACTCATTAATCCACGAAGATGCCTCTAGATATTATATTGAATCAGTAGCTATTCTTCCTACCTACAAAGGAAAAGGTGGGTTTTCTGAGATGTTTGAGATGCTCATTCAGGAATTAAAAAAGAAAGGCATCATTAAAATTTCTATGCATGCGAGAGTTTTGAATAACTTTAGTAATATCATCCAAAAGAAAACAAAGGTTACACTAAGAAGAAAAATTGAAAAGTGGAAGTATTATAATTATGAAGAACCTACTGACTATATTGAAGCAACCTTGTATCCCCCCTTTCAAAATCTGTCTCCTAGCCATTCGGCCTAAAACCCTTTGCGCGGCGGTGGCGCCGGTTATGATTGGGACGGCGATGGCGTATCGCGACGGTCTTGGGCATTTTCCGTCGGCACTGGTGGCGCTTTTTGGGGCGATCATGATTCAGATTGGGACCAACTTGGCCAATGATTATTTTGATTATAAAAAAGGCGCGGATCAAATCGATCGAATTGGCCCGATTCGCGTGACTCAAGCCAAGCTGGTCAAACCCTCCACCATCCGGGCGGCCTTTGTTTTTGCTTTTTTTTTATCGGCTTTGGCTTGCGCGTGGTTAATTGAACGAGCCGGCTGGCCGATTGCGATCATTGGAATTTGTTCGATCCTTTCCGGAATTCTTTATACCGCCGGGCCGCGGCCGCTTGCGTATGTGGGTTTGGGAGAAATTTTTGTTTTGATCTTTTTCGGACCGGTGGCTGTGGCCGGAACTTATTATGTTCAATCCTTTGAAATCAATCCAGCGGTTGTCTTAGCCGGATTGGGACCGGGATTTTTTTCAACCGCGATTCTGTGCGTCAATAATTTAAGAGATAGAGAAGGCGATCGAAAAGCCGGGAAAAAAACTTTGGCGGTGCGCTTTGGGTTGGAATTTGCCCGGTGTGAATATTTATTCAGCGTTCTGTGCGCCTGCTTGACGCCGATTTTGGTGTATGCCGTGACCCAGGATTATCAAAATTCATTGATTGCGGTCCTGGTCGTCTTTGCCGCTATCCCGGTCGTTCACAGTGTTTTCACGAAAACCGACGGGCCATCGCTCAACGCTGCCCTGGCCAACACCGGCGGGCTGCTTTTTTTGTACAGCATTTTATTTTCTTTAGGATGGATGTGTGAAAATAACTGGATTCGATATCTACGTTTTTGACTTGCCGTTTTCAAAAACCTTTTCACTCAAAGGAAATCTGATTTCGAAGCGGAAAGGATTGATTATCCGTTTGACCTCTTCGAATGGTGCCGCGGGTTTCGGAGAAATTTCTCCTTTGCCGGGATTTAGTCAAGAAAGCCTCGAAGAATCACGTCAGCAAATTATGTCATTCGGTAAGAAAATTCTAAACAAACAGATTCCCAATGATTTGTCTCACTTATTTCCTTCGGTACGATTTGGTCTTGAGACAGCTATTTTAAATTTATTGGCCAATCACAATTTGTCATTCCCGAATGCTTTAGTCGGGAATCTAACTGGACCCCTGACAGAAACATTCGGGGGTGACAGTAAGAATATTCCAGTAATCGGTTTGCTGGAAGGTTCAATGGAAGATGTCGTTTCCGAAGCCCAGAGGATGCGGAAGAAGGGCTTTCAAAATTTTAAATTGAAGGTGGGAGCAAAGAATATTTCTGGTGAGATTAAAAAAGTCTACCGGGTTCAAACCATTTTGAAAAATCAAGGAACGCTGCGCTTGGATGCCAACCGGTTTTGGAAATTTGAAGAGGCGCTTTGTTTTGGCAAAGCCCTTAAAAAAAATTCCATTGAATACATCGAGGAGCCGTTCAAAAATATTTCGACGGAACTTCAGCGCGTTACAGAATTTTTCCAAGAGACAGGAATCTCCGTGGCCTTAGATGAATCCTTGTCGGGAATGAATCCGAAAAATTTTCAGCCTTTGAAAGGATTAAAGGCTTTTATTCTGAAACCCACCATTCTCGGGGGAATTGAGAAAACACGTTGCTGGATTCAGCGGGCGAAAGCCTTAAAGGTTCAAGCCGTCATCAGTTCGGCTTTTGAAAGCGGAATCGGGCTATCGATGCTGGCTCAATGGGCAGCGAGTTTTGATTGCCTGCCTGCCGCCCGCCTGCCGGCGAGGCAGGGCAAGGCAGGCTTGGCCGTAGGGTTGGATACGTACAAATATTTTTCGAAAGATTTATTGATTGAGCCTCTTCAAATGGATCGAGGGAATTTTATCATTTCTCCTCGGCCTTTAAAAGAAAAGGATTTGGATTTTACTTTATTAACCCATGTTACGCAGTAATTCGACAAATGTTGTTTGGGTTTTGATTGCCGTTATTGCGATCACTTTTTTTTCTTTTTTTCCATCTCTTTTCAATTCTTTTATCATCTGGGATGACCCTGTTAACCTTTTGGAAAACGACAACGTGCGGTCATTAGCAACGCAGAACATCGTTGAGATATTCCAGAGTACAGTTGAAAAAGTCTACGTTCCACTCCCCATCCTTTCCTTCGCCGTTGAATATCATTTCTTCAAGTACTCGCCCTTGATTTATCACCTCGACAATCTCTTGCTGCATTTGGCTGTTGTCGCTCTCATTTTTTGGTTTGCGCGACAGTGTCGGCTCTCGATGGCGGCATCGGCGATGGCCGCTCTTTTGTTTGGTATTCATCCGATGCACGTTGAATCCGTGGCCTGGGTCACGGAACGCAAGGATGTTCTCTATGCTTTTTTCTATCTTCTCAGCCTCAATCTGTATGCTCGCTATGTTCAATCCCAAGATAAGAGGCTCTATGGGCTCACCATCCTTTTCGGACTTTTAAGCGTTTTGTCAAAACCCATGGCTTTGAGCCTTCCGTTCATTTTTTTGCTGTATGACTGGTTTTCTTATCGCCGCTGGGGAATCAAAATATTTCTAGAAAAAATTCCTCACGTCGTTTTGATTTTTCCGATAGTCTGGATCACGTATCACCTCAATACCCGCTGGATAGAGATCAGCCTTTATAAAAGCACGTTGACTTGGATATGGACATTTATGTTTTATCTGCAGAAATTTTTTTCCCCGGTCATCCTGCTGCCTCTGTATCAATTGCCCAAACCCGTGACACTGACCAATGCACCCTTTGCCATTTCCTTCGTCCTATTTGTTTTGCTTGTGACCCTATTGATCGTCTTTCGGCGCAACCGGTTTCTGATTTTTGCTTTCCTCTATTACCTGGGATCGATTTTTTTTTTGCTGCGTTACGATGACCGGATAGACATGAGCCTTGTCGCTGACCGCTTCATGTATCTTCCGAGTTTAGGGATTTGTATCCTGGCGGGATTTTATTTTGATCGGATGAAAAACAACGCTCCCGAAAAAGGAAAGGCCGTAATTTTTAAAAAATGGGGAATTTGTTTTTTAGGCCTTTTTTTTCTCCTGCTCTCTTTCAAAACCTACCATCAGTGTCAAATTTGGGGCAATGAGATTACCTTTTGGAGTCATGTGATCAAACACGAACCAACCTCTGCGTTAGCCTACAATCAACGAGGTCTCGCTTATAAAGATAAAGGAAAGATCAATCTCGCGCTGGCTGACTTTAATAAGGCCTTAAATGTCAATCCCAGGTACGCCCATCCTTACGTGAATATAGGCTTGATTCATCAGCAAAATAATTTTCCCTTGGCGATTGCTAACTATACCAAAGCTATTGAAGTCGATCCCTCTTGCGGCGTGGCCTATTTAGACCGAGGGAATTCTTACAAAAGCATGGGCCAATACCAGCAGGCCATTGAAGACTATACCCGCGCCTTAAAACTTCCGTTGGAGGGAAATCCCCGACGATACATTTCCTCCGTTTACAGTAGTCGCGGTGCGGCTTACCTTTTTTCTAAACAATACGACCTGGCCTTGGCCGACTTAAATCAATCGCTCAATTTTAATACCGACAATACCATAGCCTTGGATAACCGGGCGATCGTTTACAGCGTGAGAGATCTCCCCGAATTGGCGCTCGCCGATTACAACCGTTCCCTTGAGTTAAACCCCCATAACCCGATGACGTACTGGAACCGAGCCCTCTTTTATTATCAGCAAAAGAAATTCGATCTCGCCCTTCAAGACCTTCAGAAAGTCCTTGCTGTCAACGGCAACTATTCTCAAGCCATTCAATTAAAAGGAGAGATTGAAAAGGCCAGAGACGGAAAGAAGAGCCGATAAAGAGCGAAAGATTTAGAGATTATGAATATGACGAAAATTTTCTGTCCTATCAGCGGAGCCGCCTTAAAGTTTGCTGATCAGCCTGCCATCATTTTCAGCGCCCGGGCGATCACCTACAACCAGCTGGAAGCTTACGTGTGTTCCACGGTTAAGCATTTGAAAAAAATCGGCGTCCAGCCCGGGGATAAAGTGGCGATCGTTTCTCCCAACAGCGTCGAATATGTGATTGTGCTCCTGGCGTTGTGGCGGATGGGGGCCCTCGCGTGCCTTTTGAGTACGCGTTTGCCTGTTCAAAATTTATGCGAGCAAGTCTCAAATGTGACCGCCCGGTTCATTTTTAGTTCTTCTCATAAAATTTTGTCGATTGCCAAAATCACTTTAAAAAAATTCAGTTTGGAAGAAATGATCAATTTTGATATTCGCGATTCTTCTTTCAGCGATCCCTCGTGGATTGACCTCGATCAAGAAGCGACATTAATCTTTACCTCCGGCACCAGCCATGAACCTAAAGCGGTTTTACATACCTACGGCAATCACTATTTTAACGCGCTGGGTTCTAACCAAAACATTTCTCTTTTGCCCGGCGACCGCTGGCTTTTGTCACTTCCGCTCTATCACGTCGGAGGATTAGGAATTTTGTTTCGGGCCATTTTGTCCGGCGCTGCGGTCGTGATTCCAAATCAAGAAGAAGACATTCAAGCAGCCATTGAAAAATATGGGACGGAATCCGCAAAAGCGGATAAAATCACGCATGTTTCACTGGTCGCCACGCAATTGTATCGTATTCTAAAGGATAAAAATTCTTTAAAAAAATTATCAACGTTAAAGGCGATCCTCTTGGGAGGAAGCGGTGTTCCTCGGTTACTACTGACGAATGCCCTGCAGAATCATTTGCCCATTTATTTAACCTACGGCTTGACGGAAATGGCCTCGCAGGTCGCCACAACAAGGATGTCATTCCCGAATGCCTCTGTCGGGAATCCAGACGAAGCTATAACTAGACCCCCGACAAAAACATTCGGGGGTGACAATTTTGGGATAAATTCTAATCTAAAAGTTTTAAACCACCGTGAACTCAAAATTTTCGAAGATGGTGAAATAGGGGTGAGAGGGAAAACCCTTTTTAAAGGATATTTTAAAAATAGAAAGATTTTTTTGCCGCTGACCGAAGACGGCTGGTTTAAGACCGGGGATTTAGGGGCAGTGGATGCGGATGGAAATCTTCACGTGACCGGACGAAAAGACAATATGTTTATCTCCGGTGGTGAAAACATTCAGCCTGAGGAGATTGAACGAAGCCTTTATGATCTGGAAGATGTTGAAAAAGCGCTCGTGATGGGGGTTGAAAACGAAGAATTCGGTTTTTGTCCGGTGGGGTTTGTTAAAATTCGTGAGGGTGCGAAACTTTCTGAAGATGTTTTGGTGAAACTTCTAGAAAAGAAATTAGCGCGTTTCAAAATTCCCATCGCGTTTTATGACTGGCCGAAGCAGCTTTCCAGCCTGGACATAAAAGAGAACCGAAGACATTTCATTGCGTTGATTCAGGAAAAAGAAAATAAACTTAAGCGAATTTTTTGAGTGTCGTGCGCATATCGGGAGGAAGAGGTATTTTGGTGCGGCTTTTTTTGTCAACGGTGACGTGAACTGTTTTGCCCGTGCCAACGACCTTTTTATTTTGATCACACAGCGTATACGAAAAAGTAAAGGAACTATTGCCAATCTTCGCGATCTTAACTTCAATCGTGATGCGGTCTCCGACGAAAAGAGGGGCTTTGAAATCCGATTCCGCGTGCACGATGGGTAAAAAATAATCCTTCTTTAAAAGTAAAACCGCGAACCCAAATCCCCACGATTCAAGAAGCGCTTCATAGGCGTCGTGCATAAGTTTAAATTGATTGCTGAAAAAAAGAAGACCGGCGGCATCGGTTTCGTGGAGTTTAATGGTTGTTTTATAGGTAAACATGAGATCTCCTTTTGCAATAAGATACGAAATGAGTATAACACAATCCCATTTTTCGACAAGAAACTGCAATAAAATTTTTTAAGTAAAATGCTTAGATAATGCAGTTGACAAATGATTGAAACATTGTAATATGAATTACGCTTTCGAAATTATTCTCATCACAACAAAATTTTTAAAGGGGAATCTTAATGAAGACTCAAGCATGGATTGCCGAGTTTATCGGGACATTCGCCTTAATCTTTATTGGGGTTGGGGCCATTGCCAGTAATGCCTTAATCCACGGGCAGTCGGGGCTCGTGGGGATTGCCTTGGCGCATGGGTTGACGATCGCGGTGATGGTGAGCGCAACCGCGGCGATCAGCGGTGGACATTTGAATCCCGCGGTCACGATCGGTTTATTGACAGCCGGAAAAATTGATCTTCTAAATGCCATCGGTTATGTGATGGCGCAATGTTTAGGCGCTATTAGCGCGGCTTTTTTGATTAAAATTATTTTTCCCGCAACGATTTTGCAATCCATTGGAATGGGAACTCCGGCGCTGGGTCAGGGGGTTACTCCGGCAGTGGGACTGTTGACGGAAATCATTTTAACGTTCTTTCTCGTCTTTGTCGTGTATGGAACCGGCGTTTATCATGGAGCCCCGAAGGTGGGGGGATTATTTATTGGTTTGGCTGTGACTTTAGATATTTTGATGGGCGGCCCCATCACCGGAGCTGCTATGAATCCGGCGCGGCATTTGGGTCCGGCATTATTAGGCGGGGGCCTTGAGAATATATGGCTTTATTGGTTAGGTCCGGTTGTCGGCGGCATCTTAGCAGCAACCGTGTATCGATATGTCTTGGAAGCACCGCAGCGATAATAAACATCTGACCCAATAGGGTCATCCTGAGGAGCGTATTGTGCGACGAAGGATCTAATGCATGAGATTCTTCGCCCTTCGGCTCAGAATGACAACAAAATTAGGAAAGGAGATTTTTCGATGAAAGAACGCGTTGGTGTCACCACCATGAAAGGAAACCCGTTGACACTTTTGGGTGATGAAATAAAAGTTGGTCAATCGGCGCCGGATTGTACGTTAGTGGCGAATGATCTATCCGAAGTTAAACTATCTTCGTTTAAAGGAAAAAAGTTGATGATTTCCGTTGTTCCCTCGCTTGACACGCCGGTTTGCGACATACAAACGAAAAAATTCAACACCGAAGCCGCGAAATTAGGGCCTGATGTTCTGATCTTGACGATCAGCATGGATTTGCCTTTCGCCCAAAAAAGATGGTGCGCTGCCGCCGGTGTTAATCAGGTTAAAACATTATCCGATCATCGTGACGCCGCCTTCGGGACGGCGTATGGCATGTTGATCAAAGGATTAAGACTTTTGGCTAGAGGAATTTTTGTAGTTGATTCGAAAGGCGTTGTTCAATATGTTGAATTGGTCAAGGAAGTAACTACGGAACCAAATTACGCAGCTGCCCTAGAGGCTGTGAAAAAAATAAAATAATTTTAAAAAAGGAGAAACATATGGCACACACCCTTCCCAAACTACCCTACGATTACACCGCCCTCGAACCGCATATCGACGCGCAAACAATGGAAATTCACTACACCAAACATCATCAAACCTATGTGACGAATCTCAACAAAGCCCTTGAAGGAAAACCCCATCTTGAGGCGAAAACAGTTGAAGCCCTCATTTCCGATTTGAATGCTGTTCCAGAAGAAATTCGTACCGCTGTTCGCAATAACGGCGGCGGGCATGCCAATCATTCGTTATTCTGGAATATTTTGGCCCCCAAAAAAGGAGGAAAATCGACGGGTGATCTTGACAAGGCCTTGACCGCCGCCTTCGGCAGTTTCGATAGCTTCAAAGAGAAATTTGAAAATGCCGCCAAAACCCGTTTCGGCAGCGGCTGGGCGTGGCTGTGTTTTGATAAAAGCGGAAAGTTAGAAGTCATTTCCACCGCGAATCAAGACAACCCATTGATGGAAGGGAAGAAACCGGTCTTCGGATTAGATGTCTGGGAACACGCTTATTATTTAAAATACCAAAATCGCCGTCCTGATTATATCAGCGCATTCTGGAATGTCGTGAACTGGGATGCCGTTGCTAAAAATTACAGTGCCGTTCAAAAATAATTTCACCCACGCTTGACATGAATTTCAAAATAAATATACTAGATATAGTTGAAGCCCCATCGAACACAACAATATCTAGTGGATAACAAGTAGGAGGAAGACGAATGTCCCGCGAAATTAAACTAGGGTCCGACATGAAAGTCCAAAAACGCAGCGGTCAAGTCGTTAGTTTTAACGTCATGCGTATCCGCAATGCCGTTGGTAATGCGTTTAAAGAATACCACCGTCTTCCCCGGGAATCAGAATTGCCCTCGGATATTTTTGAAGAGATCGATAAGGTCACGGAATGTGTGCTTTCCGTTTTAAAAGAACGCGCCCTGCAAAAAGATATCTTAACCGTGGAAGAAATCCAAGATGAGGTGATCCGCCAGTTGTACGAAAACGCTCTAAAAGAAATTGCCGAACGCTATGCCAGTTACCGCCGGCACCATGCGGCCAGAAGAGCGCTCTTTGAACTTTATTCCACCACCAAACGAGATGGAAAAACAGTTTCTTTTAAACCGGAAAAAATTACCCTCGCCATTACCAAGGCCTTCCGCGCTTCCAACAAAGGAGACTTGAACGACATTCTCTTGGAAAAATCCCGCGAACTTTCCGAAAAAGTTGTGGCAGAAATCCGCCGTATGTGGCCGGAAGGAAAATCACTTCATATTGAAGAAATCCAGGATATTGTTGAAAAAACCCTGATGAGTTGCGGTTACCATGAGGTGGCCCGCGGTTACATTATTTACCGGGAGCAAAGGGCTAAATCTCGTCGAGAAAAAACCAAAGAAGGTGTTCCTTCTTTTGACTGGCTTAAAAATATTGTTATTAAAACAGAGCAAGGAGAAGAAAAACCTCTCCATCTTGAGGAAATACGGTTTCAAATCGAAACCTGCTGTCAGGGACTTGAAAATGTTTCCGCTGAGAATATCCTGCTGGAATCCGTCAAAAATTATTACAACGGGATCACCCAGAACAAAACCACCATTTCCAACATCATGGCCGCGCGATCTTTGATCGAGATAGAACCTAATTACAGCTTTGTGGCCGCCCGGCTTCTTTTATTGATGGAATATCAGGAAGCGATTGGGCATGAGACGAGTTTCGAACGGATCAAGACCGAATATCCTTTGTATTTTGTTTCGTATATTAAAAAGGCAATTGAGTTGGAATTATTGAGTCCGGATCTTCTGGAATTTGATCTCATTTTTTTAGGAAACAGCCTGGATGCCAAACGTGATTTTATCTTTCGATACATGGGATTGCAGACGCTCTATGATCGTTATTTTCTTCATTGGGAAGATAAGCGATTGGAGTTACCGCAGATTTTTTGGATGCGTGTGGCCATGGGATTGGCGAAGAATGAAGGCGCCGCCAAGAATCAAAAAGCCGTAGAATTCTACCAAGTTCTTTCTACCTTTCGTTTTATTTCTTCCACTCCGACCCTTTTTAATTCCGGGACGCTGCATTCACAATTGTCGTCTTGTTTTCTAACAACGGTGCAGGATGATCTGCAGCATATTTTTAAATGTATTCAAGATGACGCGATGCTTTCGAAATGGAGCGGGGGATTGGGCAACGACTGGACGAGTGTCCGCGCCATGGGTTCAAGGATCAAAGGGACTAACGGCCGCAGTCAGGGAGTGATTCCTTTCTTGAAAGTCGCCAATGATACGGCCCTGGCGGTCAATCAGGGTGGAAAACGTCAGGGAGCGATGTGCGCGTATCTTGAGGTCTGGCATCTGGACATTGAAGAATTTTTGGAGTTACGAAAAAATACCGGCGATGACCGCCGGCGGACCCACGATATGCATACCGCCAACTGGATTCCTGATCTTTTTATGAAAAGAGTCAAGACCAACGGCAACTGGACTCTTTTTACCCCCAGCGAAGTTCAGGATCTGCACGATCTTTATGGTCAAGCCTTTGAAAAACGTTATGAAGAATACGAAACCCTGGCCAAAGAGGGAAAGATCAAAAATTTCAAAACCCTTTCGGCTGTTTCGTTGTGGCGGCGGATGCTTGGCATGCTTTTTGAGACGGGTCATCCCTGGATCACCTGGAAAGATCCATCGAACGTGCGTTCCCCTCAAGACCATACCGGCGTTGTTCATAGTTCGAATTTGTGCACCGAGATTCTCCTCAATACTTCCAAAGAAGAAACAGCCGTGTGTAATCTCGGATCAATTAATCTCGCCGCCCATACAACGCCCAAGGGTTTGAACCATGAACTTCTTCAGGATACGATCAAGACTGCAGTATGTATGCTGGATAATGTCATTGACATCAATTTTTATCCAACGAAAGAAGCAGAAACCGCCAACACCCGGCACCGCCCGGTGGGACTAGGAATTATGGCCTTTCAGGACGCGCTTTATATTCAAGATATTAGTTATGCATCGGAGGCCGCGGTGCAATTTGCCGACGTAAGCATGGAGGCTATTTCCTACTATGCCATTTTAGCATCGATTGAATTGGCGAAAGAGCGCGGAACCTATACGAGTTATCGGGGTTCCAAATGGGACCGGGGGATTTTGCCCATCGACACGTTGGACATTTTAGAAAAAGAACGCGGGGGATACCTGAATGTTGATCGTTCCTGCACCATGAACTGGCAAACCCTTCGTGAAGAACTAAAAAAACACGGACTGCGTAATAGCCTGATCATGGCCATCGCCCCAACGGCCACCATTGCCAACATCGTTGGTGTAACGGCTTCGATTGAACCGCTGTATAAAAATATTTTTGTCAAAAGCAACCTTTCGGGTGAATTTACGGTGGTGAATGAACATCTCGTTGAAGATTTAAAAAAGATCAATCTCTGGGACAAAGAGATGATTGATGATTTGAAATATTTTGACGGGAGTGTCCAGGAGATTAGTCGTATTCCGGGGAAATTAAAAGCGAAATACGCGACCGCCTTTGAAATCGATTACGAGTGGGTCATCGAAGCAGCCAGCCGTCGGCAAAAGTGGATTGATATGGGCCAGTCGCTGAATTTATATCAAGCCAAACCCAATGGTAAAAAAATCAGCGACATGTATTTGTTTGGCTGGGAAAAAGGATTAAAGACAACGTATTATCTGCGTTCGATGGGAGCCACCCGCATTGAGAAAAGCACCCTCGATGTCGGTCGCTACGGCAACGTCGTCGGACAAAGACAACGTAATGAAGCCGGAAAAATAACCGAGACGCCAAATCCAAAAACAACGACAGCACTCGGCACAGAAGATTGTGAAGCGTGTCAGTAGAAAGGAGAAAAAATGGAAACAATGTGTATTTTACACGGACAACCTATGCCGGTTGTTACAGTTTCTAGAGGAGCCTAATAATACCCTCTAGAGAAGCGTTTTAATCGATGACGAAGCAACCTTTCTCACAAGTGAAAAGATTGCTTCGTCCCGACTAAAAGTATGGGACTCGCAATGACACATAATAGAATTTTGCAAGAAGCAAAAGGAGTCAAAAGCATGTCAGATTCAATTCGAATGACCAGTGAACGGGTTTCGGCGGACAAAAAGCGGATCATCAACAATGACCGGATCGTCGATGTCAACCAGCTTGTTCCCATCAAATATAAATGGGCGTGGCATTATTATCTGGATGGCTGCGCCAATCATTGGATGCCGACCGAAATTTCGATGCAGCGCGATATTGAGCAATGGAAAAATCCTAAAGGTTTTAGCGATGCCGAACGTCATGTCATCAAACGGAATTTCGGATTCTTTTCAACCGCGGAAACGCTCGTTGGAAATAACATTGTTCTGGCGATTTATAAATGGGTGGATAATCCAGAATGCCGTCAGTATATGCTTCGTCAGGCGTTTGAAGAAGCCATTCACGTTCACGCGTTTCAATATATCATTGAGTCGTTGTCCATGGATGATGGAGAGTTATTCAACATGTACCGAGAGGTGAAAGCGATTTACAACAAAGACGATTTTTCCATGAAGTTGACGGATGATATTATGGCTCCAAATTTCGAAATCGTTTCGCCCCAAGGCAAACAAAAACTCATCGACAATCTGATTGGTTATTATGGAATCACCGAGGGGATTTTCTTTTACAGCGGATTTGTGATCATGCTTTCCTTCGGCCGGCAAAACCGTCTTCCGGGAGCGTGCGAGCAGATTCAATATATCTTACGCGATGAAAGCATTCACATGAATTTCGGGATCGAAATGATCAATACGATCATCGACGAAAATTCGGAAATCTGGACGCCGCGTTTTCAGGAATCGGTTATTGCTAAAATAAAAACTGCGGTTGAGCTGGAGTGTATGTATGCCCGGGATTGTCTTCCAACGGGTGTTCTGGGGCTTAATTCCGAACTTTTACGCGAATACGTTCAATACATCGCCGACCGGCGTTTGGAGAGGCTTCGTCTGCGGAAAGTTTACAATTCAGAAAATCCTTTTCCCTGGATGAGCGAAGTCATCGATTTAAAGAAAGAAAAAAACTTTTTTGAAACGCGGGTGACCGAATATCAAACCGGCGGCGCGTTGGAGTGGTAAAATCTATTCTATTCTCTGCTCATTATTTTGATAAAAAAGCTCTCAGAAATGAGGGCTTTTTTATTATGTATAATAATCTTCCTTGCCAAATTCAAAACATCAAATATACTAAAGCTTAATTAGCCTTCTAAAGGAGTAAATACTATGCCTTGTTCAGACAGTTCATCAGGGATCAATATTCGTTTGGATTTAGATGAGCGTTTAATGAAATTTGATTTTGCCAAAATCACCTGCAGCCGGGAAATCACCGGCGATACCGGTTATTCGAGCTACTGCGCCGGAAAAAGGTTGGAAGAAATTTTAGATCATTCGTACCTTTTTTTGGTTTCGGAATTGGGAATTGAAGGCGATGATGAGAAACAATTTATTTTACATTTAGAGTGGGAAGCTTTGCGGGCGGGAATTGCGCAGTATCTTGGAGTGGAAAGAGAAGATATCGATCGTGACCGCTGCCAGATTACTTCCATTGAATACAATGAAACCGGTATTGAGATTGCTGAAGTGATCCTACCGCCGAAGGAATTGCCGAAAATTTTGCCCTGCAGTTTGGGAGATAAATAAATTACGTCGCTTCTTTCCCTCGAGCCATTAAGATTTTTCCCGTCCGCACCATTTCAATAATTCCAAACTTTTTCACCAATTCTTCTAACTCATCCAGCTCATCGGTTGTTCCGGTTTGTTCAATGATCAATGTTTCGTCTGTTGCTTCAAGCGCGTGGGCATGAAAACGATTTAAGAGTTTGGTGATGGCTGATTTTTGCGCGGGCTTGCATTTAATTTTTAAAAGCGCCAATTCTTTTTCAACGGAACCTTCATGTTTGTGTTCACTGGCATGAATCACATCAATCAATTTCGATGCCTGCTTGATGATCTGATCAAGGGTCGCAGGATCTCCTTGAGCGGTGATCGTCATACGAGAAAAGCGGGGATCAACCGATGGCGAAACAACCAAGGAATCGATATTATAACCTCGTCGGGCAAAAACCAGCGCCACGCGCACAAGAACTCCCGGTTTGTTGGCCACCAGCACGCTGATCGTGTGGATGTCTTTGGGTTTACTTTTATTAGGATTTGAATTTTTCATTAAGAGATCCTTCGTCATAAAAAACATTCCTCAGGATGAGAAAAAATTTACGTGCTGCCCGTTGGCTTTTCCAGTTTCGTCTTCGGCGGTTCGATGATCATGTGATACGCAGATTTTCCCGCCGGCACCATCGGAAACACGTTATCTACCTTAATCACCTCGGCATGAATAACACACGGCCCTTTGAAATTCATGGCTTCGACCAATTTTTCATGAACTTCCTCGGGCTTACCTATATGAATTCCTTTAATGCTGTAAGCCTCAGCCAATTTCACAAAATCCGGGTTCCCCTCAAGGTCCACGCCGGAGAGGCGATTGTCAAAAAATAATTCCTGCCACTGGCGCACCATTCCCAAATATTTGTTGTCGATGATCAAGACCTTGACTGGAAGCTTGTGAATGAAGACGGTTGAAAGTTCATACAAAGTCATCTGAAATCCGCCGTCACCAACGATTGCCACCACCAGATCATGCGGACATCCGAATTGCGCGCCAATCGCCGCCGGGAATCCAAAGCCCATGGTTCCAGCCCCACCGGAGGTGATCCATTTGTCACAGTAATCACTTAAATAAAATTGTGCGGCCCACATCTGGTGCTGACCCACGTCCGTTGTGACAATGGCTTTGCCTTTGGTGACTTTATAAAGTTCATCGAGGACCCGCTGAGCGGTTAAACCTTTTTCATTGCTGTATTTTAAAGGATATTGTTTCTTTAAATAATCAAGTTCCTTCAACCATTCTTGGGTTTCAAGCGGCTCGACGTGCTTGATGAGTTCCTCCACAATAAGACGGGCATCTCCGACACAGGAGGCATCTGGTTTCACAATCTTTCCAATCTCCGCCGGATCGATATCGATGTGAAGTTTTTTAGCGCCCATACAAAATTCATTATTATTTCCATTGATCCGATCATCCCAGCGCGAACCGACGGAGAGAATCAGGTCGCACATCGTAAGTGCCTTGTTGGCATACGCGGTGCCATGCATTCCCAGCATTCCCAAAGAAAGCTGGTGCGTTTCGGGGAAAGCGCCTTTTCCTAAAAGGGTGTTGGTGACTGGTGCTTTCAATTTTTCCGCCAACTGCATAACGGCTTTTCCTGCTCGAGAAATCACCGCGCCGTGACCGATCAACAGGAGCGGCTTTTTGGAGCCTTTAAACATCTTGGCCATTTTAATAATGTCGGCCTTATTTGCTGATCCATCAACTTTATAACCCGGAAGATCCATCTGGGGATCTAAAGTTTCACCCGTGAAGGGAGCGGAGGTGATGTCTTTGGGTAAATCGATCAAAACCGGCCCCGGTCGTCCGGAGTTGGTGATATAAAAAGCTTCCTTAACGACACGAGGAATATCATTGGTTTTCTTGACGAGATAGCTGTGTTTGACAATAGGCAGAGTGATGCCGTTGATATCCGCTTCTTGAAAGGCATCTTTGCCCAACATTGAGGTGATGGTCTGGCCGGTTAAAACAATCATCGGAACCGAATCCATGTGCGCGGTCATAATGCCGGTCACGGTATTCGTCGCGCCGGGGCCACTGGTCACAAGTACCACACCCGGTCGTCCTGTCGCCCGAGCATAACCGTCGGCCATGTGGGTCGCGCCTTGTTCGTGGCGAACGAGAATAAGTTTAATTTTAGAACCCACCAGCGCGTCGAAAATAGGAATGGCCGCCCCGCCGGATAAACCAAAAACGTATTCGACACCATGGTTTTCCAAACAACGAATAAGCGCCTCAGCGCCGGTCATTGGCTTTTTTTCGGTCGGTTTTTTCATAGATAAAATTAAGGGATTGATTTAGAAAATTTATTCGAGTTTCGACGGTGTTAGAAAATAAGTGGTGTATAGGATAACAAAAGATTAAAAGATGCGCAAGGGTATTTTTGGGTTATCCGTTGGAAAAAATCGCCTTGAATTCTCCTAGGATTTCATATATAGTATCGACGTCTTTGAAACTTTCATTGAACCAATAATTTCTTTTCTATGCTAAATATTAACTCAAGTCTACCATCCAATCTCACAGCGCGCAAGGCGGTCGGGCTTTTGTCCGGCGGGCTCGACAGCACCTTGGCTGCTAGGATTATTCATACGCTCGGCTTTGAAATACATGCTGTTTATTTCTCTCAGCCCTGGGGATGCTGCAATAAAATCAAAGCGATGGAGACCGCCGAAAAACTTGGGATTAAATTTGTGGCCTTACAGCTCGATGAGCGCTACTTAGAGGTAATTAAAAAACCAAAACACGGTTATGGAAGCGCCTTAAACCCTTGCGTTGATTGCCGGGTCCACATGTTTTCCCGCGCGCAAAAATACATGGCTTCGATCGGCGCTGATTTTGTTTTTACCGGAGAAGTCTTAGGCCAGCGGCCGATGTCGCAGATGCGCCGTAGCATGGTCACAATCGAGAAAGAAAGTCATTTAGAAGGACGTCTACTTCGCCCGCTTTGCGCGAAACTTCTTGAACCCACAATTCCCGAGCAAGAAGGGACGATCGACCGCGAAAAACTTTTAAATCTCTCTGGGCGTTCCAGAACTGAACAGATTGCCCTGGCGAAAGAATTTGGAATCTCTGATTACCTGCCACCCGCGGGGGGATGTCTTTTGACGGATAAAAATTTTGCCCAGCGAATGAAAGATTCTTTTCAATATGGTTATCGGAATTTCCGTGAAACGATCGCGCTGAAATGGGGACGGCATTTTCGGATCTCGAAAGATTTTAAAGCGGTTCTCGGGCGGGATGAAGAAGAAAACACATCTCTAAAGGCCTTTGCCCACCCCGAAGATTTTATTTTTGAACTGCCGGATAAGCGTGGGCCGACCCTAGTTTTGAAAGGAATTTCTCCATCGGATGAAATTTTACAAATGTGCGCCGGTCTGATACAAAAATTTTCTAGATATAAAGATTCTGATTCAGTAGCCGTTGAATATTGGCTTACCCGCGATACAAATCAAATCTCTCAAATCCAGTCACGAAAAATCACCGACGCCGAAATCGAACGAATACTGATATAAAGTCCCATGCTCTCCCAACAAAACATTCTCGCCGTTCTCAGTAAAATCATCGACCCGGACTTTAACCGTGACATTGTATCGCTTGGATTCGTCAAGAATATTAAGATCCACGGTAAAAATGTTTCTTTCGACATCGAACTGACCACGCCGGCTTGTCCGATTAAAGCAGAATTTCAGCGCAAAGCTGAAGAATCTGTTAAAGGTTTGGGAGGTGTCGAATGCGTTTCAGTAAATATGACTTCTCAGGTGAAACCCAAACCGTCAATGCCGAACACTCCGAGCACTTTGAGTCAGGTGAAATCCATTATCGCGGTTTCCTCGTGTAAAGGAGGAGTAGGAAAATCAACGATCGCTGGGTGTCTTGCGCTGGAATTGGCCGACCGCGGCTTTAAGGTGGGTTTGATCGATGCTGATATCTACGGCCCATCCATTCCGACCTTATTTAATCTCCATAACGTTTCCATTCATACCAATGAAAAACAGCAAATCATTCCTATTGAACGAAATCATTTGAAGATCATGTCATTTGGTTTTTTACTAGGCGACAGTCCGGCGGTTTTGCGTGGGCCGATTGTTTCAAGATACATTCAGCAGTTGTTACACACAACGGCGTGGGGAGAACTTGATTATCTTTTTATTGATATGCCGCCGGGGACCGGTGATGTTCAACTGACGATCACTCAGTCGCTGCGCCTCAGCGGCGCGGTCATTGTCACTACCCGTCAAAGTCTTTCCTTGGTCGATGTTTCGCGGGGGATTTTGATGTTTGAGAAAGTCGACGTGCCGATGCTCGGGATTATTGAAAATATGTCATACTTCCTTTGTGATGGATGCCAAAAGAAACACTACATTTTCGGAGAAGGCGGAAAGCTTTTGGAAGAACGCTTCGGACTGCCTATTCTAGCGGAATTACCTTTGTTGAAAGAATTAAGTGGTAAACTCGAGAAGCCGATTCAAAATGATTTTCTGAAAAAAGCCGTTGACGCTGTGATCCGGGCTTTGGGAAAAAGCAGCATGACAAAAAAAGAAATTCCACAAATCAACTTTAATGAAAAAGAGACTCGGCTTCAGTGGCCGGATGGGAAAGAAATAATTGTTTCAAACCGCGATCTTCGCTTAAGTTGCCGCTGCGCGTTGTGCGTCAATGAATTAACCGGTGAGCAGATCTTGCGGGCTGAAAATATTAAACCAGACATCCAACCCAAAGAAATCGTTCCTCTAGGCAATTATGCCGTTGGCATCACCTGGAACGACGGCCATTCATCGGGGATTTATCCGTATAAATCAATGAAGGAGTAATTTCTTCAACTCCCCGTTTTGATGCATTTCACTGATGATATCGCACCCGCCGATAAATTCTCCATTAATAAAAACCTGAGGGATCGTGGGCCAGTCGGTGAAGTCCTTGATACCTTGACGCAAAGCAGGTTCATCCAGAATGTTTTTGGCTCCGAGGGGAAGATTGTAAGATTTGAGAATGTTCACGACCTGCGCCGAAAAGCCGCACAACGGTGAATCCGGCGTGCCCTTCATGTAGATCATGATTTTATTTTTCTGAATGTCGTTTTCAATCTGCTGTTTTAAATTTAAATCCATTTGGCCTCCTAGTTTTTTATAATCGCCATCCTGTCATCCTGAGGAACGCTTTTGGTGACGAAGGATCTAAGATAATCTTAGGCGTAGATTCTTCGTCGCTGGAAAACGCTCCTCAGAATGATGGCATTTTTCTTACACTGAAAAATTTTTGTGGCTTCCATCGCAGAATGGTTTGTTTTTACTGTGTTTGCAGCCACACCAGGCAATAGTTTTGTTTTCTGTGATTTCAACGACAATCGGTCTAAACTGTGTTCCGAAATGAGAGCCATCGCAAAACGGCTGATCATGCGAATTCCCACACGCGCACCAGGAATATTTGCCCGGGGCGACTTTTCGAACATAGGGATTTTTTTGAGCAATGGTTGGATTTATCATTAAAGCCTCCCAAATAAAAAGTTTTTTCAAGAAATAACTAAAGTCATTCTACTTGACGAAAATTTCAAAGTCAACCCTTGAAAAAAAAGTATTTCCACCTAAAATACTTCTCATGAAAACCAAATATGATTTTCTCATCATCGGCTCCGGCATTATGGGGCTGACAATTGCTCACACCTTAAAGCGGGTGACCAATTGTAGCATCTTGCTGATTGATAAAGAAGAAGACGTGGCGCGTCATGCCTCGGGACGCAATAGCGGGGTGCTGCACGCGGGATTTTATTACACGGCAGACAGTTTGAAGGCAAAATTTACCATCGCCGGCAACAGGGCCATGAAGAATTATTGCCGGTCAAAAAATATTCCGATGAATGAATGCGGAAAATTAGTCGTGGCCCAAAACGAATATGAATTGAATCAACTTTATGAATTGGAAAAGCGCGGCAAAAAGAACGGTTCTGAAGTGGAAATCATCGAAGAGAGTCGCGCTTTAGAGATTGAACCTAATGTCCGTACTTATAAAAAAGCACTTTACTCGCCGCAGACCGCCAGCGTTGATCCAAACGAGGTGTGCCAAGCCATCAAAGAAGACCTGCGTAATTTAGACGTGGACTTTTGTTTTAAGACAAAATATTTGCAGACAAGAAAGAATGTAGTTCAAACAACCAACGGAGATTTCGAAGCCACAAAGATCATCAACTGCAGTGGTCTTTATGCGGACAAAATCGCCCATAATTTTAGTTTTGGCCGACGGTACACAATGATCCCCTTCAAAGGGTTGTACCTGAAATACACAAAAAATAAAACCGACATCCGCACCAACATTTATCCGGTGCCGAATCTCAAAAATCCATTTCTCGGAGTACACTTCACCAAAACGGTCACCGGAGAAATCAAAATCGGCCCCACCGCCACCCCGGCATTCTGGCGGGAAAATTACGATCGATCTTCGAATTTTGATCTGCAAGAATTTTGTTCTATTTTATTTTATGAATCAAAACTTTTTGGCCTCAACTCATTCGGCTTTCGCGCTTTGGCCTTGGAGGAGATCAAAAAATATAACAAAAAATATTTCGTTAGCCTGGCCCAAAAGATGGTTCAGAAAATTGATCCGGAAGGATTCACAGAATTCACCAAGCCCGGCATCCGGGCCCAGCTCTTGGATAAGAAATCTCTTAGTTTGGTACAAGACTTTATTGTGGAAGCCGATTCTAACAGTGTTCATGTTTTAAATGCCGTTTCTCCCGCCTTTACCTGCGCATTTGCGTTTTCGGAATTCGTTGTCAAAAATTATGTGCTCAAATAAGTTCTTTTTTGAAGTATTTCTTGACACAACAGTCATTTTAATTACAATTGTATTTGTCTAGACGGAAAAAATGATCTTTCAAGGAGGTCTCACGATGGAAATCCAATTACAAATCCAAAGCACCCCGAATCCCAATGCCTTAAAGTTTGTCCTGAATATTCCCGTTAAAACAGAAGGGAAGGCGACTTATAAAAATGCCGAGGAATGTCACACCAATCCTCTGGCGCGTTTGCTCTTCAATATCCCGCACGTGGCCGAGGTTTATTTCTTCGATAATTATATCACCGTCACGCAAGATGGAGAAAGCGACTGGGATGCTTTGGAAGAACAGATCAAGTCAATCATTTTAAATAACATTCAAAATCATGATCCCAATTTTTCAACGGAATCGGCTCCGAAAGTTTCCGCCCCGAGAACCCCCGAAATAGAAAAGATCGAAGCGATTTTAGATCAAACCATTCGTCCGGCTTTGCAGGCGGATGGAGGAGATTTACACATCGTGAGTTTTGAAAATAATGTTTTGAAGGTCAATTATCAGGGGGCGTGCGGCTCGTGTCCGAGTTCGGCCATGGGAACGTTGAAGGCCATCGAGAACATCTTAAAAGAAGAATTTCATCCCAACACCGTTGTGGAGTTGGGATGAAAGGTCAAAAAATATGACGGAAAAAATCGATTTAGTTCAAAAACACTGTGTTCCCTGTGAAGGAATCGGCAAGGCCTTGACGATTCAGGAGGCGCAGGATTATCTTAAGAAAATAGATTTCTGGCAATTGGATCCATCTGGAAAGCTGATCCGGCGTGATTATGTTCTAAAAAATTTTTTAGCCGGCATTCAATTGATGACCAAGATCGCGCAAGTGGCCGAAGAAGAAAATCATCATCCCGATCTGCATCTGACAGGTTATCGGAAATTAAGAGTGGAATTAACGACACATGCCCTCGGGGGATTATCTGAAAATGATTTTATCCTCGCCGCAAAAATCAATCAGTTGCCCGCTGAGTTAAAAAATTAGAATATGTTTAAAATAAACCGCAAAATCGAATACGCGCTGATTGCCCTCAAGCACATGAGCAGTAATTCTCCCACACAACTGACCTCGGCGAAAGAAATCTGTGATATCTATCACACACCGTTTGATCCCACATCGAGAGTTTTACAGTTGATGACGCAGCACGGGATTCTGCACGCAGAGCACGGGGCGCAGGGAGGATACCAGATACTGAAGGACTTGGCCAAAGTGAATTTGAGCGATCTTATTGAAATCATCACCGGCCCGATTCAAATCGCCAATTGTTTTCATGAAACGCATTCTCATTGCGAGCTTACCGCATCGTGTAACGTGATTTCCCCGATGCTGAACCTCAACGAACGGATGTTCCAGTTATTCAATCATATCAGTCTTAAAGATTTAATGGGAGCCAAACATTCTGCCGAGCGAAGTATTAAATTAAAACCTGTAGAGAGTGTTGTTTCGAGGAATTAAGAAGAAAGCTGCGAAAGATAAAAAAAGGAAACTTAACGATGACCAAATCGATCCAAGAAAAAGGATTAACCAACCGGGAATATAAATACGGGTTTGTGACGACGATTGAGACGGAAGACTTTCCCCGAGGCCTCAATGAAGACATCGTCCGCATGATTTCAGAAAGAAAAAACGAGCCCGGTTTTATGCTCGAATGGCGCCTCAAGGCCTATCGTCACTGGAAAACCATGAAAGAGCCCAAATGGCCGAATTTCAAATACGGCCCCATCGATTATCAGGCCATCTCTTATTATTCCGCCCCCAAACAAAAGTCCAAACCTAACAGTCTGGAAGAAGTGGATCAGGAACTTTTGAAAACCTTTGAACGTTTAGGAATTCCGTTAACCGAGCAGAAACGCCTGACCGGCGTGGCTGTGGACGCGGTTTTTGACAGCGTTTCGGTCGGCACAACGCATCAAAGTGAACTGGCCAAACAGGGAGTTATTTTTTGTTCGATGTCGGAGGCTGTCTCGAATCATCCGGATCTGGTCAAAAAATATTTAGGTTCCGTTGTCCCGTACAGCGACAACTTTTTCGCGACCCTCAATTCTGCGGTTTTTAGCGATGGATCGTTTTGTTATATCCCTAAAGGTGTTCGTTGTCCGCTCGAATTGTCGACGTATTTTCGCATCAACGCCGCTGATTCCGGTCAATTTGAACGAACCCTCATCATTGCCGAGGACGACAGTTATGTCAGCTATCTCGAGGGCTGCACCGCGCCTTCACGCGATCAAAACCAGCTGCATGCCGCGGTTGTTGAATTAATTACCTTGAACAATGCCGAAATCAAATATTCGACCGTCCAGAATTGGTATTCGGGAGATAAAAACGGCAAAGGCGGAATTTATAATTTTGTCACCAAACGCGGAAAATGTATTGGAAATAATTCAAAAATCTCCTGGACACAGGTGGAAGCCGGCTCAGCCATCACCTGGAAATATCCCAGCGTCATTTTGCAGGGCGACAATTCCGTCGGGAAATTTTATTCGGTTGCCTTAACCAACAATCACATGCAGGCCGACACCGGAACGAAAATGATCCATATCGGTAAAAACACCAAAAGCACCATTATTTCTAAAGGAATCTCAACGGATTATTCCAATAATAATTACCGCGGGCTGGTCAAAATTCTTCCCTCCGCCGATGGCGCGCGGAATTTTTCACAGTGCGATTCGATGTTGATCGGCGATACCTGCAGCGCCAACACGTTTCCGTATATTGAGGTGAAGAATTCAACCGCTGTCCTTGAACACGAGGCCTCCACCTCCAAAATCAGCGCTGAGCAAATTTTTTATTTGCAGTCCCGTGGTTTAGATATGGAAGGGGCCATATCGCTTATCATCAATGGATTTTGTAAGGAAGTCTTTAAAGAACTGCCGCTTGAATTTTCCGTCGAAGCGATCAGATTACTCGAAATGAAATTAGAGGGAAGTGTTGGGTGAGATTAACTCCGTAGCAACTTTTTTCGTCATTCTGAGGCCGATAGGCCGAAGAATCTCAAAGTTCTGGGATCCTTTGCTTCCGCTCAGGATGATGGAATAATAACAACGAAGGAACAAAAAATATGTTAGAAATTAAAGACCTGCACGCCAGTATAAATGGAAGCCCGATTCTCAATGGAATCAGTTTAACCGTCAACCCCGGCGAGGTGCACGCCATCATGGGGCCCAACGGTTCCGGAAAAAGTACCCTCTCGAAGGTGATCGCCGGGCACAAAGATTATGAAGTGACTAAAGGAAGTATCGATTATGAAGTCAATTTTAAAAAAATAAATCTTTTAGAGCTGGCACCCGAAGAGCGAGCGCGTGAGGGAATTTTTATGGCGTTTCAGTATCCGGTTGAAATCCCGGGCGTCCCCACCGCCGTGTTTTTGCGGGCAGCCTTTAATGAGGTCTGTAAACACCAGGGTGTTGAGGAAATGGACCCACTGGATTTTGACAAGTTTTTGAGAGGCAAAATGAAACTTTTGGGGATGGAGGAAAAATTTATCAACCGTCCGGTCAATGTGGATTTCTCCGGAGGAGAAAAGAAACGTAACGAAATCCTGCAGATGGCGATCCTCAATCCGCGCCTCGCCGTTTTGGATGAAACGGATTCGGGCCTCGATATCGATTCGATGCGCATTGTTGCCGACGGCGTCAATAAACTCCGAAACAAAAACAACGCGATTATTTTAATAACCCATTATCAAAGACTTTTAAATTATATCGTGCCGGATTTTGTCCACGTGCTCTCAAAAGGAAAAATCGTCCGCTCCGCCGGTAAAGAACTGGCGCTGCAAGTCGAAGACAAAGGTTATGATTGGTTATCTTAAGGAAACTAACAATATGATCGCCAAAATTGAGAATAGTGTTCCATTCATCGATGGGTTAGAAGAATTTAATTCAAGGCTGCAAAATAATTCTCCATTGTGGTTAAACCAATTGCGAACGAGCGGACTTTCACGGTTTAAAGAATTGGGGATTCCAACGACAAAAGAGGAAGAGTGGAAGTACACCAATATCGCGCGCTTGATGGAACACCGTTTTCAGATTTCAACTGTTCACGAGATTAACGAGCAGGAAGCCTTTAACCAATATTGTTCCCCAAAGGAAATCAATATTGTTTTTGTGAATGGAATCTTTGCCCCGACACTTTCGAATCTAAAAAATTTTCCCAAAGGAGTGGTCATTTCCCATCTGCAGGATGCAATCCGAAATAATGATAAAGATCTAGCGGCGTTTTTTAAAAAAATCGAAGCAAAAGATACGGAGAGTTTTCTCTCGTTAAATAATGCCCTTTTTCAAAACGGGGCGTTTGTCCGGGTTGATCCGAAGATCATTGTAGAACCATTGATTCATATTATTCACGTGACGAGTTCCTCGAACACAGAAGTAATTTCGTGTCCGCGCAGCATTATGATCCTTGGAAAATCCGCCGAGGCCAAAATTTTAGAAAGCCACGTGGCTTTTTCGCCGATTGTGTATTTCAGCAACGCCGTCGCGGATTGTCTGCTGGCGGAAGATTCAAAATTACTCTACTGCAAAGCGCAAAATGAGAGCCGTCAATCGTTTCATATTGAGACAACTAGGGGTTGGCAGGAGCGAAACAGTCAGCTGCATACCTTTTCGCTTTCCGTCGGCGGAATGTTGACTCGAAACAATCTGCATATTTCTTTAAACGGTGAAGGCGCCGGGGCTATTTTAAACGGGCTTTACTGCGTCAATGAAAAACAGCATGTGGACAATCATACCTCCGTCGATCACTGCGTGCCGAATTGCACGAGCAATCAGCTGTATAAAGGAATTTTGAATGATTCCTCGCGGGCGGTTTTTAATGGAAAAATTTTTGTGCGCAAAGACGCTCAGCAGACCAATTCGTATCAACTCAACAAAAATTTGCTGCTTGGGCGGGATTGCCGCGTGGACACGAAGCCGCAGCTTGAAATCTTTGCCAATGATGTGAAATGCACCCACGGAGCGACGATCGGACAGCTCAATGAAGATGAAATTTTTTATCTGCAGAGCCGCGCGATTCCAAAAAGTTCTGCGATCAAGCTCCTGGCGCGAGGATTCGTGGATGATATCTTAAATACAATTGGAAACGATGCCATCACCTCCAAACTCAACAAACTTCTTGCCCCAACATTTTCGGCATTGAAATGAATTTTCCCGTTGATAAAATCCGAAAAGATTTTCCAAATCTAAACACCAAGGTTCATGGAAAACCTTTGATTTATTTGGACAATGCCGCGACCACTTTTAAACCCGCGAGCGTCATTGAGGCCGTTACGGATTATTATCAAAACGGTTGTTCCAACGTCCACCGCGGAGTCCATTATTTAAGTGAAAAGGCAACTCTTCAGTTTGAAGAAACCCGTTTGAAGGTCAAAAATTTTATCAACGCCCGGCAAGCGGCCGAAATCATTTTTACCCGCGGGACAACTGATTCCGTCAACATCGTCGCCCAAAGCTACGGTCGGACATTTTTAAAACCCGGTGATGAAATCATCATCTCCCACATGGAACACCACTCCAACATCGTTCCATGGCAGATGCTCTGCGAAGAAAAAGGATGTGTGTTAAAAGTGATTCCCATCAACGATGATGGGGAGTTTATTTGGGAAGAATTTGAAAAAATATTAACTTCTAAAACAAAATTTATTTCAATTGTTTATGTTTCGAATTCCCTGGGAACGATCAATCCCGTTAAAAAAATTATTCAAGCCGCCCATCGTTTGAAGATTCCGGTTTTAGTCGATGGTGCGCAGGCAGTCAATCACATGAAGGTGGATGTTCAGGACTTGGACTGCGATTTTCTTGTTTTTTCTGCGCATAAACTTTTTGGGCCAACGGGAGTGGGAGTGCTTTATGGCAAAGCAGAGCTTCTCAACCGAATGCCGCCTGCCCAGGGAGGCGGGGACATGATCGCTTCCGTCACCTTTCAAAAAACGACCTACAATATCTTGCCGCACAAATTTGAGGCCGGCACACCACCCATTGCCGGAGTGATTGGACTTGGAGCCGCGATTGATTACATCGAAAAAATTGGTATACAAAATATTTTTGCCTATGAGAAGGAATTGCTCGAATATGGAACAAAGGCTTTACGTAGCATTTCAGATTTAAGAATCATTGGAACTGCGAAAGAGAAAGCAGCTGTGTTGTCTTTTGTTTTGCCAAACATTCATCCGCATGATTTAGGAACACTTGTCGATGAAGACGGTATTGCGATCCGCACCGGCCACCACTGTACCATGCCCCTCATGCAGCGTTTCAACGTCCCAGCGACTGCCCGGGCGTCACTGGCTTTTTACAACACTAAAGAAGAAATTGATAAATTGGTTGTAGCAATTAAACGAGCGAAGGAAGTCTTCCAATGAATATGAGCAGCCGCAACGAACTTTATCAGGAAGTTATCCTCGAGCATAATAAAAAGCCGCGGAATTTTCGTAAGATCGAAAACCCGACGCATTTTGCCGAAGGATATAATCCGCTCTGCGGCGATCACATCAACGTGTATTTGAAAGTCAACGACCAAAAAATGATTGAAGACATTGCCTTCGAAGGATCGGGATGCGCGATTTCAACGGCCTCAGCCTCGATGATGACGAGTTTTCTGAAAGGAAAAACACTTACGGAGGCGGAAAAAATTTTTAATCAATTTCATAAGTTGGTTGTCGGCGAATTGAAACCGGACCGTGATCCGAATGATTTGGGAAAACTCGCGATCTTCTCCGGCATCTGGCAATTTCCCTCAAGAGTCAAATGCGCCAGCCTCTCGTGGCACGCGATGCACGGGGCGCTAAATAAAGTAAAGACGGTTTCAACGGAAGAGTAGGTGTTCAATGAATCATATCCCTAAATTGTCACCCCCGAATGTTTCTGTCGGGGGTCCAGTCATAGACTCATCTGGATTCCCGACTACAGCATTCGGGAATGACAGATTTGAATCTTCCAATCTCCGCGACAAGCTTAACCGTCCGATTCACGATTTAAGAATCTCCATCATCGACCGCTGTAATTTCCGCTGCACCTACTGCATGCCCGAGAAGGAATATTCCGAGCATTACCAATTTCTCAAAAAAGAAGAGTGGTTAAACTTTAATGAAATTTTCCGTCTGACGAAACTGTTTGTGTCGATCGGTGTCCTCAAAGTCCGTTTAACCGGAGGCGAACCGCTTCTTCGCCCGGGTTTGCCGGATTTGATCAACCGCTTGAGTAAAATTCCTCAAATTGAAGATTTGGCCTTGACTACAAACGGAAGTTTGTTACGTCAGCAAGCACAAGCGCTCAAAGACGCTGGATTGAGGCGCCTGACCGTGAGCCTGGATACTCTCGATGAAGAAATTTTTTATGCCATGAGCGGCAACTTAGGCAGCGTCGCTGAGGTTTTGGAAGGAATAAAGGAAGCACAGCGCGTTGGTTTTAAGAAAATCAAAATCAACGTCGTGATTCAAAAAGGGATCAACGATCACACCGTTTTGGATTTAGTCAAATATTTCAAAGGAACCGGACACATCATTCGTTTCATCGAATACATGGACGTCGGAAACTGCAACCACTGGAAATCCGAATTTGTCGTGCCCTCGAGTGAAATCGTCCAGCGGATTAATCAAGTCTTTCCTTTAAAAGCTGTGCAAGCCAATTATTCGGGCGAGGTCGCCTTGAGGTATGAATACCTCGATGGCAGCGGAGAAATCGGTTTTATCTCCTCAGTCACACAGCCGTTTTGTGGAACTTGCTCCCGAGCCAGGCTCTCGACTGACGGAAAAATCTACACCTGCCTTTTCGCCGGCCAAGGAACGGATCTACGAAGCCCCTTAAGAAATGGCGCATCCGATGAAGAACTACTTCAAATCATCACGAACGTTTGGAAAAAAAGAGAAGACCGCTATTCCGAAGATCGCTTTCGTTTGTCCATCTCAGAAAAAAAATCTCTCAGAAAAGTCGAGATGTTTCAGATTGGGGGGTAGAAAAAGAGGAATTGGCAATTACCCCACCGCCTCTGGCGGTGGTAATTGACTTTTAATTGGCATAAACGGATAAAATATACTATTCTTTAGTCGTTCTTCACAAAAATTCACAGATGTTAGTCCGTGGAGATTCAATTAATCTTTAAAAAGGAGGAATTGGTATGAAGAAACTATTATTGGTCTTAGGGTTAATGGCTGCTTTTGCAGGACAATCCTTTGCGGGTGAGTCATGTCTATCCTTTCCATGTCCACCTGGATCAAAAGCTGCGCAAGTATCCTGTATGAATCCGAGAGGGAATTGTCCATGCATTTGTGTTGCAATTATTTCGCAGTCCCCGCAAAAAATAATCAAAAAATGATTGCAGGTGAGAAACAGTACCAAGGGGGGTCATTTTAAATGGCCCCTTTTTTACGCTAAAATCTTTTACGGCGTTGCAGACGGACGCCGACTCAACAAATTCAAATTATTACCAAATGATCCCTTCCATTGACAAAGGGACGCCTTGAAACTTTCCAACAAACCGCACCTCCCGCACTAAATCAATCCCAAATTTTTCCTTGACCGCCTTGGCCATCTTGAGGTGTAAGTCGTACACATCTTGCGCTCGGCAACCGTTGGATTTGACGATGATGTTGGCGTGTTTTTCGAAGATGCAGGCACCGCCAACGCGAAAGGATTTGACCCCGGCTTGTTCTAAAAAGAATCCCGCGGCCTGACGGCGTTCGGCTTTTGAGGTGGGTTCAACATTTCTAAAAAAACTTCCGGCGCAGGGGTGTGTTTCAAGGTTCGGGTGTCTTTCGTGGCGAATTTTTAGGATTTCATTACGTTCTTGCCGTAATTTATTTTGATCACCGACAGTCAAACCGAATCGCGCCCACATGACAATGTCACCGGTTTCTTTTAAATTGGAATGACGATAAGTGAAGCCTAGTTCTGATGGAGCCATTTCTTTTTTTATTCCACTTTTTGTCATCACACAAACCAATTTTAAATAATCCCCAACTTGTTTCCCAAACGCCCCGGCGTTTCCCACAATCGCCCCGCCAACGGTTCCGGGAATTCCTGAGGCATAATTCAAACCTTCCAAAGAATTTTCCAAAGCAAAGGCAACGGCACAATCAAGGAGAGTGCTTCCTGAAACAATGAGATCATTGCCTTGCCGTTCAATCAAAGGCTGCGGGCTTAAATAACGAATGACCGCCAGTGGAACTCCATTGTCCGAGACGACCAGGTTTGATCCACCGCCAATGAGAATAAAATTTTCTTTTTGAGAAACTAATTTTTGAATGATGGTTTCAAGCTGCTCAGGGGTTTGGCAATCGAAAAGGGTTCGGCAGGGGCCACCGAGACGAAAAGTGGTGTAATTTGATAATAGTGCGCTATCCATTTTCTTTAACTAAAAGCGGAATCTTTTCTTCAAAACGCGCCATCAGATACAAGTAATCGGAAAGACGATTAAACCAGACAAGGACAGTTTCGTTGCTGATTTCTTTTTGTTCCAAAAGTCCAACAATTTTTCGTTCACAGCGACGGGCAATACAGCGCGCTAAATCCAGATAAGAAGCACTCAAAGAATTTCCTCCGGGGATCACAAAGCCTTTGGGGATTTCTACTTGATCTTCTAAGGCAATACGTTTCTCTTCCAACTTTTGCAGCATTTGATCATCGACACGTCGTTTAAGACGGGTTAATTTTTCGTTCGTTGTGGCCAGTTCAGAGGCGAGCGTAAAGAGACTTCGCTGTAAGAACAGGATATCGTCTTTGAGAAATTCATTTTGAACATACTGACGGGCGACACTTAAGAGGCTGACCAGTTCGTCCAGATCCCCGTAAGCCTCCAAGCGGGAGGAGTTCTTTAAAACTTTTTCACCGGAAAATAACCGCGTCAGCCCCTGATCGCCGGTTTTGGTTGTGATGCTGAATTTTTTCATTCGGTCTTAATATGGTGGGCTTTTTGAAATTCTTCCCATTGCGAAGGGGTAAAGGTCTTGAGTTTTAAGGCATGCAGAGACTCAGCGAAGGCCTGTTTGAGAGGCTTCATCACCGACTGATGCTGTTTGACCAGAAGCATGTTCTCAAAGACCGGACTGATCACGATCGCCTCCAAATGCTGCCCGTCGCTATTCGGATCAAAAATATGCGCGGTGGAATGAGGGACTGCGCCTTCGATTGTTTTTTTAATTTCCGTAAGCTTCATGATGGTCTCCAATTCTTTTTCAGCCATTCGATGATGTCGAGGGATTCGTACAGCGCTTTTCCATCGATAACCAGACACGGCACTTGTTTCTTCCCGCCGATTTTAATCAATTCATCACGATAAGCGGGTTTGGCATGAATATCTTTGAGCGAGATGGAAATATTATTCTGTGTCATAAAATCACGCACCCGGCCGCAATAGGGACAACCTTCGAAATGATAGAGGGTAAGGTTCATTTAACCAACCTTTCCGCAAACTCAATGACTTTCTCCTCAAGCTTTTGACCGTAAAGCCGGTTCATTTCCTGAAGACAGGTGGGAGAGGTGACGTTGACTTCGATCAAATATCCGCCGATCACATCAATCCCGACAAAGGTGAGCCCGAGCTTTTGTAAGGCGGGTTTCAAAATTCCAATGATCTCGTACTCCCGTGCATTGATATCGGTTGCCAGTGGTTTTCCACCGGCAAAAAAATTATTACGATGATCGTCCTCGGCGTGCACCCGCAAAACCGCTCCCAGCGGTTCGCCGTTTAAAAGAAGAATTCTTTTATCGCCTTCTTGGGATTCCGGGATGTATTGCTGGAGGATCACATCTTTCGTCCAGTGGTACGTCATGGTTTCTAAAATAACTTTGGCGTTTTTGCCGGAGACGTGAATGTGAAAGATCGATGAGCCGCCGAAGCCGTCGGTCGGTTTCACAATAATATTTTTTTCCAAAAGAAAAAAATCAAAAAGTTCCTGACGATTTCGTCCGATCAACGTCCGCGGAACAATGCCTTGAAACTGCGTCGTCCAAATTTTTTCATTGGCGCTACGAACTCCGGAGGGATTGTTAATGACCGCAACTCGCGGCGGTAGACGGTCTAACAGCCACGTATTTAAAAGATATTGCGAATCAAAGGGAGGGTCACTGCGGATAAAGACGCAATCAATATCTTTGTCGTTTAATTTATGCGGTGTTCTTTGCGGAAATGGATTTTTTTCGTTTTGTTCCGGAACAACTTTGAGCGTTTGAAAATGAAGCGATCCGTTGTGAAGAGTGATTCCACCATCACCCAGGAAATAAACCGAATGCCCCCGCCGATGGGCGCCCAGCATTAAGATGAAGGAGGTGTCTTTATCTTGAACAACTGTTTCTAAGGGATCCATTAAAAATACGAAGTTCATTTCGGCTGTGTCTCCAATTGAACAATTTCGCGGTGCGCGGCAATGCCGGCGATCCTGGCCAAAATCCGGTAAATATCAAAGATGTTCATGTTGTGATTGACCCCGCAGTCGCCGTATTTTTTGGAATGCGGGCACATTTTTTTGAAATCCATTCCCTGAGAATTTAAATTCTCGCGGCCGGATTTCTCGGCATGCGAACGGTAAAAACCACCCACGAGATTATTTTCGATTTGATAAATACAAACTTCGCTCACTTCATTTTCAATGCTATGAATCGTCGGGACACCTTCTTGCAGAAGATAGCGGTGAATGACTTGCGAGCCTTTGCCTTTATATAATTTGTTTCGGTCGCGGCGATTTAAATGAATCAGATCCGATGGATCTTCAATGGCCGCGACACCCATTCCGTAAGTTCCGGAATCGGACTTCACAAAAATAAAAGGCTTTTCGTCGATTTGATGCTCTTTGTATTTTTGAATAATTCTTTTGAAAAGTTCTGAAGCAGAATCAGCAAGTTTTTTTTGGTCAGCCTCGACATTGATATCGACATTTTCCACAAACGAAAAAAGACTCGAAAAAAGCCACGGGTCCATCCCAATGATTTTGCCGAATTCTTCCATCAGCTCAGCGGTATATTGAAAGTGGTGAGATTTTAATCTCGAATGCCAGCCGGCCTGAATTGAGGGGTAAATCGGGACGTTCATTTCTTTCAAGATATCCGGGATACCGGTTGTTAAATCATTGTTGAGGATGACTAGATCGCAGTTGATTAAACCCGCTTTGAGGTTGGCCAGAATTTTTTTGAAACAGAAAATCCGAACCGGATTGTGAGTCGCGGTCTCGAGTTCAATATAATTGGCGGTTTCACAGAAGGAGGGTTGAATAAAAAAAAATGTGGCGATCTTGACGTTGAAACCAGCCTGCTCGATGATTTGCTGCAGGATGCGGATATTCTCGAGATACCAGGTGTTACGCGTGTGCTCCTCGGCGACAATCAGGATGTCACGGCACTTCGGGACTCTTTGGAGAATGGCACGACGAAGAAATTTGATTGAATCTTCAATCCCGTGCTCGCAAAGATTGTTAAAGCCGGCGGGAAAAAGGTTGGTGTCAATGACGGCAATTTTGAATCCCGCGTCGCGGATATCCACGGAGGAGTACAGCGGCAGCTCTTTAGAAGCTTCGTGTGAAGCGAGCCATTCGTGGATTTCGGGCTGGCGGTCTTTGATCCGGTCGACGAAAATTTTTGAACAGAATTTCTTATCGGTGTTTTGAGTTTGATTCATATTTGGAAGTTATTATGCCCTAATTTTTGAGGAATGTCGAGCGGGAATATGTTAAACTCCCCTATGCAAAAAATTAAAAAAATCCTTCGTGAAAAACTTTCAGCCTCTTACGTTGAAGTGATTGACCAAAGTCATCTGCACGCTGGACACAGCGAAGCTAAATCATCCGGTGGTGGACATTATTCGGTCTTGGTTATCTCACAGGTGTTCAAAGATAAAACAACTTTGGAACGTCATCGAATGATTTATCAGGCGTTGTCTGAAGAATTCAAAACTTCAATCCATGCGCTGGCGATTAAGGCGTACACGCCGGAAGAATATTCTCAAGAGGCTAAATAGTCTGTCATTCCCGAATGCTTTAATCGGGAATCTAGACGAGTATATAATTAGACCCCCGACAAAAACATTCGGGGGTGACAGTTTTAAAATAAATTCTAATTATCCACAATCGGTTCCGCATACCGATCATCATCCCACGGCTCAACGGTGTTGGAATAGCCGCGCAGTTCCCAGAAGCCGAGTTTATCTTCCGGTAAAAATATAATTTCGCGAATCCACTTAGCACCTTTCCAAGCGTATTTGCGGGAGGTAATCATCCGCACCGGCCCACCGTGCTCACGGGGAAGGGGAAGGTCATTCCATCTGTGGACCAAAAGCACATCGTCATCTAACGTCTCTTCCAATTTGAGGTTGGTTGAATATTCGTCGTAACTGGTGATGTAGACAAACCAAACGGCTGGTTTCAGTCGCGCGCGTTCGGCTAAAATTTTAAACCGCACTCCTTCCCATTTGTTGTCCATCCGGCTCCACGTCGTGACGCAATGAAAGTCCGAGATGTCAACGGTCTGAGGCAAGCTTAAAAATTCTTTCCAATTCAAAGTAAAGGAATGCTTAACCTCACCTTTGATTTCAAGCTGCCATTGTTCGAAGGGAATGTCGGGTTGAATGCCTAAATCCAGAATCGGCCAATTAGGAACCTCGCGCTGGCCCGGCGGAAGTTTGGGCATACCATGGCGGTTGGAGGGGCCACTTCCTTGAATTTCTCCTTTAGGAATTTTTCCGCCGGAGAGAAGCGTCTTCTGGGCCCGGCGCATTTTGGCTTTGATCAGGTTTGGATTGAATTGTTCGAACATGAGGAAGATTGATTACGTACGAAGCTTGTAGCCGATTTTAAACAGATACACCGTCCATAAAAAGATACCGAGGGCAAGGAAGAACGTAAAGAGGATATTGATTTCGATTGCGATATCGGATACTCCCGTGATTGAGTAGCGCATCCCGTTGACGAGATAATGCATGGGATTGAATTTGGTGATGATTTGAAGAGGTTGAGGAAGCATGTTAACCGGATGAAACACGCCCCCTAAAAAAACCGCTGGCACGATCAAATAGATATTCCAAAGATTGAGCATCCCAAAATCCTCCGCCCACAAAGCCCCGATCATCCCGCAGCACGAGAAAATGATTGAGATGGTAAGAATAAAATAAAACAAAAAGAGTGGATGCTGAATAACAATGGGGGTGAAAAAAATCGAGACCATAAAAATTCCTAAAGAAACAATCACCCCGCGCGTGATCCCGCCGGCCAAAAGGCCTAAAACCATTTCAAAATAAGACAACGGCGACAACAGAACCTCTTGAATGTGATTGTGCCAGCGGGCGATAAACAAAGAGGAGCTGGTATTTTCATACGAACTGGAAATGAGATGCATGGTCATTAAGCCGGGAATAATAAAGGTGAGATAACTTAAATTTCCGTCAGAAAAATTGATGCGGTTTCCGAGCGCAATCCCGAAGATGTACATAAAAAGCGCGGAGGAAACCAGCGGTGGAAAGATCGTTTGGCTGGCTACCGACAGAAACCGTAAGATTTCCCTCTTGGATAAGGATAAAACGCCAATCGGGTTGCTGATTAAGGTGGGATTAATCATCGGGCCCGGTGACCTCCAGGAAAACAGCTTCTAAGGATTTATCTTGTAAAATTTCTTTTTTATCGCCGATGCGCACGATTCTGCCGTGATTGATAATCCCGATCGTGCGGCATAATTTTTCAGCCTCTTCCATATAATGGGTGGTCAGAAAAATCGTTTTGCCTTCTTTGTTGAGTTGAATGAGATAATCCCAGATCAAAAATTTTAATTCCAAATCACAGCCGGAGGTGGGTTCATCGAGGATGAGGATTTCCGGATCGTGGATGAGGGCCCGGCAAAGAAGGAGGCGTTTTTTCATCCCGCCGGATAAGGCGCGGTGTTTGGCGTTTCGTTTGTCGCTTAATTGGAATCGTTCCAAAAGCTGATCCGCCCGCCGGGAAGCTTCCCCCGGCGGGATGCCGAAATAGCCCGCCTGATACACCAGAAGCTGGTGGATCGTGAGAAAAGGATCAAAATTGAATTCCTGGGCGCAAAGACCGATGAGGCGGCGGGTGTGAGTGTATTCACAGGTCGTGTCGTAGCCGAAAACCTTGACCTGGCCTGATTGATAATTGGAAAGGCCGGTTAACACATTGATGGTTGTGGTTTTTCCAGCGCCGTTGGGTCCGATAAAAGCAAAGAAGTCTCCGCGTTTGACGTCAAAGGAAACATCATCCAGGGCTTGAAACTTTTGGTAAAATTTGCTGAGATGTTTTATGGAAATGGCAATCGTGGAATTTCGCATGAACGCATTATACGTTAGATTTAAAAGTTGTCAAAGAATGCTGTAATATATATTGACAATTCGACCCAACAGAACGAAATTAATTGATAAATAACAACCCCATAGGAGAAATATGTCCAACAGTCCTTATTTTTTAGTTCGACTACTCGTCTGGGTATTAACGCACAGCATCTACAAAATCAAAGTTATCAATAAACAGAATGTCCCAGCGCAAGGGGGAGTACTTTTAGCCTGCAATCATGTTTCCTATCTGGATGCCGTGGCGCTTGTCGTAACCATCCGGCGGCCTATTCGTTTTTTAATATTTCGGGAAATTTACGAAATCAAACTGTTGAATCCGCTGTTTCGCTTAGCCAGAGCCATTCCCATTGCTTATAACGATGGACCCAAAGCCCTATTAAAATCTCTTCAAACAGCCTCGGAAGCCATTAAAAATGGAGAATTAGTTTGTATATTTCCGGAAGGACAATTAAGCAGGACTGGAAACATGTTGAAGTTCAATCGAGGACTAGAACGGATTATGAAGGATGTGGATTGCCCCATTATTCCTGTCCATATTGATCGCATCTGGGGGAGTATTTTCAGTTATGAAAGAGAAAAATATTTTTTTAAAACCCCTAAAACGCTCCCTTATCCGATCACCGTTTCCTACGGTTCTGCGATGAATTCTCGTTCGACAATTTTTTCTATTCGGAATCGAATCATGGAGTTGGGGGCGGAGTCGTTTGAATATCGCTTATGCGACAAAATGACCCTGCCTGAAAATTTTTGGCGCGAAGCCAGAAAGCATCCTAGGAAATTTTGTATTGCCGACTCCAGCGGTAAGAAGCTCAATTACGGATTAACGTTAGTTTCTGCAATTGCCATTGCAAACAAGCTAAAAGAAAAGCTTCATCGGGAAGAAACCGTCGGCATTTTGATTCCTCCTTCGGTAGGAGGGACACTGGTTAACCTGGCGATTTCTATTCTTAATAAAGTTCCGGTCAATATGAATTACACTTCCTCGAAAGAAGCCATTGCATCGATCGTTAAGCAGTGTGCGATGCAATATGTGATTACCTCACGTATTTTTCTGGAGAAAACCGGCATTGATTTGACGTGTGAAAAAATTTTTATCGAGGATATTATCGCATCCATTTTAAGGTTAGATCGATTAAAAGCATTTCTTACCACTTTCGCTTTTCCATCCGCGTTATCGCGTTGGTTAATCTTTGGTCCAAATAACCATGAACATGAAAAATTAGCCACCATTATGTTTACCAGCGGGAGTACCGGTGAGCCTAAAGGGGTGATGTTGACGCACGGGAATATAACCTCCAATCTCGAGGGATTGTATCAAGTTTTCAATATCAAAAACGACGATGTGATGCTCGGCATTTTGCCTTTCTTTCATTCCTTTGGATTTACCGGCACACTCTGGTTCCCTTTGATTAGTGGTATCGGCGTGATCTATCATCTAAATCCTTTGGATGCCAAAGTTATTGGAAAGCTTGTGCAAGAGCATAAAGCCAGCATACTAATGACAACGCCGACTTTTTTAAGTTCGTATATTCGTCGTTGTGAGCCGGCGCAGTTTAAAAGTTTACGCATGGTGACTGTGGGAGCAGAAAAATTGAAAGATAATTTAGCGGAAGAATTTAAACAAAAATTCGGCATAGAACCGATGGAAGGTTATGGCTGTACCGAATTATCACCGGTTGTATCCATCAATCTTCCTGATCAGGACAAAGATGGGCAGATCCAAAAAGCACAAAAGAGAGGAACAATTGGGCTTCCGCTTCCGGGTATTGCCGTCAGAGTGCTTGATCAAAACACCTTGGAGCCTTTAGGAGCAAATCAAAATGGATTGCTCTTCATTAAAGGCCCGAATGTCATGAAAGGTTATCTGAATCAACCCGATAAAACTAAGGAAGTTATCCAGGATGGGTGGTATTCGACAGGAGATATTGCGCAGATGGATGAAGATGGTTTTATCACAATCACTGACCGTCTGAGCCGTTTTAGTAAGATCGGCGGAGAAATGGTTCCGCATATCAAAATCGAAGAGGCCATCCATAAAACTCTCAATTCTACCGAACAACTGGCCGTGGTTACATCCATTCCCGATGAAAAGAAAGGCGAAAAATTGGTTGTGCTTTATACAAAAGAGATTGATGTTCTTGCTTTAGTGAATAGTTTAAAAAATGATGGTTTGCCAAACCTGTGGATCCCGGAGGCTAATATGTTTTTGAAAGTGGATGCAATTCCCATCTTAGGATCTGGAAAATTGGATTTAGGCGCTGCTAAACGCAAAGCTAAGGAGACCTTTGAGAAGGTATAATTTATGAAATCCTTTTTGTGGATTTTATTATTTTTATTTATTTTGCGGGTTCTTGGTCAATTATCGGTTGCTTGCGGATGGGCGCCATTTCTTCCGCCAATGGAGGAATGGTTCTCGGGGGCCATCCCGTATCCGTGGTTAGTTTTTGCTCAGATCTTGATTATTATTCTGTATGGAAAAATATGCCTCGATCTTACCAGAAATAAGGGATTTTTCGTACTACCTCGCCGCAGTTTGGGGGTTGGGTTTCTAACATTTGGTTCTGTATACCTTGGAATAATGATGATACGTTACATGATCCAAATGACTCTTTATCCCCATGAACGCTGGGTCGGGGGATCCATCCCCATATTCTTTCATTGGATACTGGCAACATTTCTTCTCATTGTTGGAAGTTATCATTGGCATTTAACACGGCATAAAAATTTTGAGACTAATGGATTGTCTCGTCTAATTCGCAAATTTTTTAAATTCGTTGTCATTATTTTGGTAAGTATCGGCATTATTATTTGGATTTCTTACCAAATTGCCCCGACTATAGTAGCCTATCAACTTGGGTTAAGACGACCGGAGTTTGCTGTTCGGATAGAAAGAAAAGTTCCATTACTTACCTCAGATGGCGTTATTCTTGTCTGTGATATTTATCATCCGCAAGGAATTAAAAAGATGCCGACTATTCTTGTTCGTTTGCCTTTACCGATGTCGATGAAAAATAAAATTATGACGGGCGTCATTTGTCGAATATGGGCAGAGCGTGGATTTACTGTTGTTGTCCAAACAATCCGCGGTTATCCGCCTTCCACGGGATTTTTTGAACCTTTTCAAAATGAACGACAGGATGGGATTGAAACGATCAACTGGATTGCAAAACAATCATGGTTTAATGGTCATCTTGGGATGTGGGGAGGTTCATATTTTGGTTATACTCAATGGGTTTTAGCGGATCAAATAAGTCCTGGGCCTTCAGCCTTGTTCATTTCAATTTGTAGCACGGATTGGTATAAGATGCTTTATCCCGGCGGCGCTTTTTCTCTCGCAAGTGCTCTTTACTGGGCGGTATGGAGTGATGGTAAACAAGAAGAGCCTCCTTCACAAGAGATTCTTAAATTGGGATATAACGGATTCCCACTTATTAAAGCTGATGACAGAATAGGTCGGGATATAAATTTTTTTGATAAGTGGGTGATGCATTCAGAGTTTGATAGTTATTGGATGAAAATTAATGGGGAGAATCGTCCCGAATCACTCGTTGCTCCTGTATTGATGATGGGAGGATGGTATGATGCTTTTCTTCCTGGGATGCTTGATGATTTCGTTCGTATTCGACAATCTGCACATTCGGATGTTGCCAAAGCCAGCCGTATCATCATTGGTCCTTGGGCGCATGCGCGTGCTGTAACCTTACCTGGAAAATTTCATCTAAAAAATTACCGCCTGGAGACAGTGGCGCCGAGTTTATCATGGTTTGACCGGCATTTAGGTAATCAAAACACCGTTAAATCATCCGCTGAGTCTCCTCTACGAATTTTTGTAATGGGTCAAAATATTTGGCGGGATGAACAAGAATGGCCTCTTGCCCGGACCGTTTATACTCCCTATTATTTGAGAGGCAAGGGCAAAGCAAATAGTGCCGCTGGTGATGGGAAATTAGAATTAATGCCATCGACATTATTAGAATCCCCCGATACTTACGTATATGATCCCAAAAATCCAGTTCCAACCGCAGGAGGAACCATGTTGGGGCCTCAGGGAGGAATTGCCTTACAAAATACGATTGAAAAGCGAGCCGATGTTTTGGTTTATACGACGCCTCCGCTTGATGAGGATATTGAAGTTACCGGGCCTATTCAATTGGTTCTTTACGTGCGGACTACAGCGCCTAACACCGATTTCACCGCAAAATTAGTTGACGTTCATTCCGATGGCTCCGCCTACAATATTTCAGAAGGAATTTTGCGTCGTGATTATAAGGTTACAGATCAGCCTGTTGAGATTCAAATCGATCTTTGGCCGACAAGTATGGTTTTCTTAAAAAGACATCGTATTCGATTGGAAATTTCCAGCAGCAACTATCCACGATTCGATCGTAATCCAAATACAGGACGCACAATTGCCACAGAAGAAGAATCCATCGCGGCAACACAAACTATTTATCATGATGATCAATTTTTATCCAGGCTGATATTACCGATCATCCCTAAAAAATTAATGACGCTAAATAAGGGAGGCTATAACTTATGATAAACAGCAAGAAAAAACTTTTAGTTAATGATATCCATTCGGGACTAAACGAAACTAAAGTAAAAACTATTTTTTATCCAAAATCTATAAAGAATATTCAAAAAATTATCCATAACGCACTTAAACAAAGATTACCGATTAGCGTAACCGGTGGACGGCATGCCATGGGAGGACAACAGTTTGGGGGAGGAGTTATTCTTGTCGATATGAAGAGGATGCAGAAAGTAATTAATTTCAATTATTCTAAGAGAACTGTTAAAGTCGAGGCCGGGATTCAATGGCCAGAATTGATAAATTTTTTATTGAAGGTTCAAAAAGGAAGAACGAAACAATGGGGGATCGTGCAGAAGCAGACAGGAACAGCGACCTTAAGTATTGGAGGAACGATTTCCGCTAATGCCCATGGACGAAGATTGACGGAGAAACCTTTTATCGACCAGGTTGAATCTTTTGTCTTGATTGATGCAACTGGACGGATCATTGAATGCAGCCGGAAGAAGAATAAAAAACTTTTTGGCTTAGTGATTGGCGGTTATGGATTATTCGGAATCATCGCGCAAGTGACTTTACGTTTATGTCCAAGAGTCAAAGTCGAAAGGGTTGTTAAGATTGTTCCACTCAAAAACCTTTTATCGGAATTGAATAAATTTATAAAAAATGGTGTTTTATATGCGGATTATCAATATTCAATTGATAAGAGTTCCGATAATTTTTTAAGGGAGGGAATTCTTCCCTATTATCGACCTGTCCCCATAACGACTCAGCTTAGTCAAAAACCCATAAAATTTTCTATGGAAGAATGGCGGGGGCTTTATTATTTGGCTCACGTGAATGGCCGCGAGGCTTATGAAAGGTATTGTAAATTTTATTTGTCGACCTCCGGCCAAGTGTATTGGTCGGACGTTTCTGATTTAACCGATTATATTAAACATTATCACGAAAAAGTCGATCGGCAATTAGGATTAAAACACAAATCCTCGGAAATGATTACCGAGGTTTATGTCCCAAAGAATAAATTGGTGCGTTTTATGGAAAATGTTCGAGCTGATTTTTTAAAATTTGATGTGTCCCTTATTTATGGGGTCATTCGTTTGATCAAAAAAGACAGTGAAAGTTTTTTAGCCTGGGCTAAAAAAGATTACGCTTGCATCATTTTTAATCTGCATGTCGACCATACGGCGCAAGGCATAGAAAAGGCCAAGGTAAATTTTCGCCGGATTATCGAACGTACCATTCAATACGAAGGGTCTTTTTATCTGACGTACCACCGATGGGCTACACGCGAACAAATAGAATATTGTTATCCACAATTTGTTGATTTTCTTAAATTAAAACTAAAATATGACCCTCAAGAAATTTTTCAAAGTGATTGGTATAGGCATTATAAAGAGATGTTTGGAGATAAGTTAGAGACGTGCAGCAGAACTATTTAGAAGAGTGATACGGTAACAGCCGCGCCGAATTCAAAATAAAAATCAATTCCGACGAAACATGAATAAAGGCCGCCAGGATCGGATTCAAAAAACCAAAGGCTGCCAGAACAACCCCAACGCCATCCACCACAACTGTTCCGGCAAAATTAAACATAATAATGCCCTTACACCTTCGGGCGAGTTTCACCGTGTCCACAAATTTTAAGAGGTCATTTCCAATCAAAAGAATATCTGCGCTTTCCTGCGCCACATCGGTACCTGAGCCCATCGCCACCCCGATATGGGCCTGGATCAAGGCCGGCGCGTCATTGACCCCGTCTCCGATCATAGCCACAAGTCTCTTTTTATCTCGGAGTTCCTGGATTTTTTCTAATTTTTGTTCAGGAAGAAGTTCGGCCCAGATTTCATGGAATCCCAATTTTTGTCCAACACTTTGTGCAATACCCCAGGTATCGCCGGTTAAGAGGATCGTTTGAATATTCATCCGCCGCAACGCGCGGATCGTTTCAGCCGCCTCGGGACGAAAAGGATCTTCAAAACGAAACGCCCCCAAAATCCGTTTATCGCGCGCGACAAAAACGTCCGAAATATATTCATCGTGTCCAAAATGGTTGACCTCAATCTTTTTGTCCACCAGAAAAAATTTTTTACCAACGACGATTTCTTCTCCCTGATAACGGCAGACAATTCCCTTGCCTGGGATATATTCAAATTGCTCAGGTTCTTGCAGCGTTAAATTATTTTCAGCAGCTTTTTTAAGAATGGCCTTGGCAACGGGATGTTCTGAGAAACGTTCCGCGATGGCAGCGGTTTTTAAAACTTCCATCGTTGAGATTCCCGGAGCATTGATGATTTTCGTGATCTTTGGATTTCCAACGGTCACGGTTCCCGTTTTGTCGAATACGACGGTGTTAATTTTCGCCAGCATTTCCAGATAAAGTCCGCCTTTGATGATGGCGCCGTGGCCGGCGGCTTGGCCGATGGCTCCAATGATGGCCAAAGGCGTGCCGGCCGCAACCCCGCAGGCTCCGGCGACGATGATGACCGAAATCGTATCGCGGATATTATGAGTAAAAAAGAAAGTGAGCGCCGCACAGCCGAAGGCCATATAAACCAAATATCCCGCTAAACGGTCGGCGATTTTTTGGATCGGGGCGCGGGATTTTTCCGCCTTTTCAACGATATCAATAATCTTTCCAAAGGCAGTATCACGTCCTAATCGCTCTGTTCGGATCTCCAGGATTCCAGATTGGTTGATGGTTCCGGCATAAACTTTCAGTCCAGCTTGTTTCTCAACCGGCAGAGATTCGCCGGTGATTGTGGATTGGTCCACAAATGAATTTCCGGACACAACCAAACCGTCTACGGAAATCCTTTCGCCTGGCTTAACCTTGATGACATCGCCGATTCTTAATTGGTTGATATCTTTTAACTGAAATTCATTATTTATTTTAACCAGTGCCTGGCGGGGGAGGAGATTAACTAAATTTTTGATGGCATGGCGGCCGCGGTCCACCGTTATGTTCTCCAACATCTCAGCTAACAACACAAAGAACGCGATCACCAGGGCTGTCAGATGTTCTGTGATTGTCAAAGCCGCGACGATTGCGATCGCCATGGACAATTCCATGGTCATCCGACGGGATAAAATATTGGTGAATGCCTCTTTAAAGATCGGATAGGCGCTGATTAAGACTACAATCAGGCTTACGGTTTCAGGTGAATAAAAAAATCCCCAGAATTTATTCCACTCGCCCAAAATCGCAAATACGATAAGACCAATGCGGGAGAGTTCAAGAATTCCAGGGCGGTAGGGATTGTTGGGTTTGAAGTCGATGGTCATGGATTATCTTGACAGATTTCTTTACTTAAAGTTTTCCTGCGCTCGACGGGCGGCATTTCTGACGATTTCAGGCAGCGCCGGATGAATATAAATCATATTCAACAAATCATCGAGAGTTCCGTCTTTGTTCATGAAGGCAATGAGCATATGAATCATGTCGGACGCCTCGGCTCCAACGATGTGCGCTCCCAAAATCCGACGGCTTTTACGGTCGATCAAAATTTTCACAAACCCATGATCGGATCGAAGCGCCATGCCCATCGCGCTTTGGGCGTAGGCATTGAGGCCCACCACGTAATCAACGCCTTCTTTTTTTAATTCTTCTTCAGTTTTCCCAACACTGGCCACCTGCGGATGAGTAAAAACAGCATGCGGCATCGGAGGGTAGCGAATAGGTTCCTGGGATTTTTGAACAAAAACCGTTCTCATCAAATATTCACCTTCAAAGTTCACGCTATGACGGTAAAGATAACGGCCTATACAATCACCGAGGCTATAAATTCCCGTAACATTCGTTTCGAGATATTCATTCACTTTCACAAAACCATTTTTATCAAGCTGAATGTCTGTATTTTCTAAACCCAGCGAATCTGTATTGGGAACGATGCCGGTTGCAACCAATAAAGCGTCGGAGGTCATTTTTTCTTCCTTGCCCGATGGATTCTGGCAGATCAAAGTGAAACGATTGTTTCGATACTCAACGCTTACGACGGTCAAACCCAGATGAATCGAATAGTGTTTAGAAAAAACTTTGGAAAATTCTTCCGCCACTTGATGGTCTTCCTGACGCAAAAGTTTGCTGCGCACGATGAAATGCACCTCGGTTCCCAGTGCACCGTAGGCGTGCCCGAGTTCAACGGCAATGTATCCGCCACCGAGGACAATTAATTTTTTGGGAAGAACTGTGTTACGCAGAGCTTCGGTTGAGGTCATAAAAGGAGTACCGGCCAGCCCCGGAATGTTTGGAATCTGCGGCCGCGCGCCGACGGCGATAAAAATTTTATCGGCAGTAATTTTCTGTCCCTCAACTACAATAGTTTTATTTGAAACAAATTTTCCTTCTGAAGGATAGAAATCGATGTTCGAATTTTTGCCGTAACCAACCGAAATTTTATGCGAATCTTCATCCACGGTGTTGGAAATTCGGCTAATGAGAGAAGCAAAATCAACCGTGAAGATCGGATCAACTTCGATGTTGAATTTGTGAGCTTCGCGGATTTGAATGGCCACGTCCGCCGGGTGGATCAGCATTTTGGAAGGGATGCAGCCGCGATTCAAACAAGTGCCGCCGAGCGCGTCTTTTTCAATGACCGCTATCTTTAGGCCGAGTTTCGCCGCGGGTGAAACAATCTTTGCCCCACCGCCGGAGCCGATCACAATGACGTCGTATTTTTTCATGACAGATGGAATCATCTGTCATCCTGAGCGATAGCGAAGGATCTCATGAGATCCTTCGTCGCTTTCGCTCCTCAGGATGACTGAATAAAAGATAAACATGAAGATTCTTCTAAAAACTGATAAAGCCGGTCGCTGATCTGAGTTAAATCCGTCAGCTGCATCAAATCACTGCGTAATTTGGCGACGTTGGGGATTCCTTTGAAATACCCGGCATAAAATTTTCGAAACATCATCACCCCGTCTCGCGGGCCGTTGTAGGCGACGGACAATTTTAAATGTTCGATGCACAGTTCCATTTTTTCCTGGATCGTACGCTCCTGTAAAAGTTCGCCGGTTTTTATATAATGTTTGCTTTGCTCAAAAATCCAGGGATTCGCGATGGCCCCGCGTCCGATCATGACGCCGTCGCAACCGGTTTCCAACATCCGTTTGACGTCTTGTGGTGTTGTGATGTCTCCATTACCGATCAAGGGAATGGAAATAATTTTTTTAATTTTTCCCAACCAGCTCCAATCCGCAAAACCCCGGTGCGCCTGGTCGCGAGTGCGGCAGTGCACGGTCAGGGCCTGAACGCCGGCTTGCTCGATCATTTTCGCCACCTCTAAAATAACAATGCTGTTGTGATCCCATCCCAGACGGGTTTTGACGGTCACGGGGAGTTTGGTTGATTTCACGACTGATTTGACAATGGATTCAAAATGAGGAAGGTCTTTCAAAAGCGCCGCGCCTTCACCGCGGGCGACGTGGTTTTTGACCCAGCAGCCGCAGTTGATGTCGATAAAATCCGGTTGAAACCGCTCGGCAACCCGAACCGCGCCTTCCATCGAGGTTTCAACGCCACCAAAGAGTTGAATCGCAATAGGCCGTTCTGCTTCGCAAAGTTCGATTTTTTTCAAGGCCCTGGGAATTTCACGAATCAAACCTTCGGAGCTTGTGAATTCCGTATAAAGAAGATCCGCGCCCAAACGTTTACAGATCAAACGAAAGGGCATCTCAGAGACATCTTCCATGGGAGCTAAGGCCAGAGGCTGGTGGATTTCTATGGAACCGATTTTCATAGGACTCAATTATATCCAATTTTTGAGATTATGCAAATCCGTTGATTTTTTGAGTCGAGGTAAGTATACTTGATAATCACGATGACTAAAATAATCTTCGAATCAATAGAACCCGCCATTCGCCGCGGCATTAAGACCGTCGGCATTGGGAAGAAGGGCAGCAAGCCTTTAGATCCCGAGCTGATTGCCGAAATTCTTCGAGATCTTCAAGAAGGAAATGTTTCTCTTCTTGCTCAAGGCGCATTTTTTGCCGCGCTGGTTTTGAAAGGAATCACCAAGGAGGAAATGGAATTAGAGAAGGCCTTGACCCCTGGGACGCTGAAAGACCCGAAACGTTTGGTGGAAATTTTTGCCTTTGACGTGCCGGAATTTGTTAAAAATATCTGCGTTGAATTTCTTCAAGGAAAAACCATTGATCGTGAGACGGCTTATCGTCTTGGAAAATTTTTACTCTCCACTGAGCCCGGAGATGGAGCGAGGGGGATCGCGGCGAGCGCTTTGAGAGTTCGTTACGAAACTCCCCACGAATACGAAGGCTTACTTTTGAGTTTGCAAGAATCTATTGAAGAACCTTTCAAAGAAACAGTTCCCCCGGGCGAACCCATCATCCAACTGGCCGAACCCTTTGACGGGGTAGACCATTCGTACATGATCACGCCGCTGGTGGCGAATTATTTTCAAAGCCGAGGGTATCGGATGGTTCAACTCATCGGCCGCAACAGCGGGCCGAAATTTGGAAATAACCTGCTCGATCTGGGAAAAGCTTTAAACGCTGATTTCCTTAAAGCAAATTCTAATCTCAAAGAAACAAAACCAACCTTCGGCTGGTTTATCAATCAAGAAGACCTTTCCAGACCGCTCGATCGATGGGTTGAATTAAGACGAGAAATCATCAAACGGCCATTTTTTTCTACATTAGAAAAGTTTTTGAATCCCGTAAACGCGGACATTCTTATTACCTCGGCATTTCATCCGCCGTACACCGAAAAGATGATCACTGTTGCTGAGCGCGCGGGTTTTCCGGGGGCGATCGTTATTCGAAACGGGTTAGAAGGCACACTCGCCTTCGCGTTAAAACGTCCGGTCAAGATTATGTGCTCGGCCCGCCAGAAAGACGGTTCGTATCAGCGTCATGAATTTGAATTTGATGCTGAACAATTTTTGAAAAAGATCATTCCTGTGGAAGAAAAATTGGAGGCGCCAGCCCTTGAGGAAAACGTGCGGCTCATTGAAACATTTAAGACTCAAGGCAGGACGGACAATGAGCTTTTTGATTATAGGGTGAAAGCAAGTTGCGAAGGGATAAGCCAGGCGCTTGAATGGATTAAAAAATATTATGTTAAATTTTAAAACAAAGTCCGTTTCCTTCAACACCCTCGGCTGCCGTTTGAACCAAAGCGAGACTGCGGTGATTCAAAAAACCTTTGAGTCCGATGGTTACACGATCGTTGATTTCAACGAGCCCGCGGATGTGGTGGTGATCAACACCTGCACGGTGACCGAGAACGGGGATGCCGATACGCGGCATTTGGTCAACAAAATAAATCGCCTCAATCCCCGCGTGCGGATTGCGCTCATCGGCTGCCAGGCCCAAATTCAAAAAGAAAAACTTTTAAATCTTTCCAACGTCCATTGGGTGGTTGGCAACGCGAAGAAAATGGATCTTGTTTCGATCCTCAACGATCCCGCCTTTTCTGAAAAACCGCAAGTCATTGCCCCGACGATTCCGCGCGAAAGTTTTACTATGCCGATGGCCGGTATTGACCGCGATCACACTCGGGCCAATCTAAAAATTCAGGATGGCTGTGATTTTTTCTGTTCGTTTTGCGAAATTCCCTACGCCCGCGGGCGCGCCCGCAGCCGGCAGTTTGAAGACATTCTCCGTGAGGCCGAAATTCTTGTGGCCGCCGGTCACAAAGAATTGGTTTTAACCGGCATTAACTTAGGAACATATCAGCATGAAGAAAAAAAATTCTTAAACGTCATTGATGCGCTAACGGAGATCGAAGGCTTAATGCGCATACGGATTTCTTCCATTGAACCCACCACCATTCCGTTAGAAATTTTTGAACGAATGGGATCACAATCGAAATTATGCCGTTATCTGCACGTACCCATTCAAAGCGGCGACGATGCAATTCTAACCTCCATGAAACGGAAATATACCGTCAAAGAATTCAGTGATTTCATCGAGAAGGTTTATAAAATGGTTCCCGAAATCGGCTTGGGCACCGATGTCATCGTGGGCTTTCCCGGAGAGACACAGGCGCATTTCGAAGGGACGTATCAGCTGCTTCGGGAGTTGCCTTTCGCGTATTTTCATGTGTTTAGTTATTCGAAGCGTCAATTTGCCAAAAGCCAAAATCTCTTAAATCCTCTCAAGACCGAAACGATTCAAGCTCGAAGCAAAATCCTGCGTGATTTAAGCCTTCGCAAACGACAATTGTTTATTCAAAGCCTTATCGGCAGCGTTCAAAAGGTTCTCTTTGAAGAAAAAAAAGACAGTACTTGGAGCGGGCTGACGGATCATTATGTCCGGGTCAAGGTGGCCTCAGAAAGTAATTTGCACAATCAAACAAGCGACGTATCATTAGATCGTCTGGATGGTCAAATGTGTATAGGAACATTATGCGCACCAAACATGAGCTCATCCAAGATTTAATTGATTCGCTAAATCGCGTTTCTTATCGTAACCGAGATGAATTGGATGCTTTTAAACATCAGGCCGAAACGATGATCAAAACCCTGCAAGGCGACACCAGCGAATACCGTTATCAACTGCAAGAGGCCCGCTTTGCCCCCTGGGCATTTGAGGCGAGCGAAGAAGATTACCAAAAAAGTTGGGGAGAAGGAAAGGAATCGATTCTAAATATTCTCAAAGCCCTTGATGTGGATGAAAAATTAAACCTTCAAGATGCTTCTGCGGCTAAAAAAATCGAACCAATCGAACTAACCAAACCTGTCGAAGAAGTCGCAGTCGTGAAGGAATTAACCAAGCCCACTGCCGAAGTTACCCCACAGGGACTCCCAGCATCAGCGCCCCCTGCTCCGCCACAAGTTTTCATAGAAACCTCTGTCATTTCAACTCAAGATAATGTTCCCCCCGAACAACAAGAACCTCCCAAAAAAATCGAGTCGCCTCCAGTTCCAGCGGCCTCAACTTCACCGAAACAACCCCAACTGTCTAACCGGATTTTCTTAATCCATGGCAGCAATGAGGGAATGAAAGAAAAAGTTTCCGCAGTCCTAAAAAAATGGGGACTCACGGCTGTTTTATCTTTTGATCGAGAAAATTTTCATAATCCTCTGGCACAAAAAATGACGGAGTTTTCTGATGTCGCGTTTGTGATCGTACTGCTTTCCTTCGATGGATATTTTTATGGAAAGGACCAAAAGGTCAAAGATGCTAAATTGATTTCTCAGCCCAATGTCATTTTTGAACTGGGATTTATGCTCGGAAAATTCGGCCGGGATAAAGTCTTTGTTTTATATGATGAAAAAAAGAATTATGAACTGCCCACCGACTTCTTTAATGCCTATTATATTCCTTATAATGAAAACCGGTTCTGGCAGGATGATCTGGCTAAAGCTCTAAAAAATCTTGGCACCATTGTCAATCGTGATGAAAGGAGATTGTGAACATGAATAAAAATAAATCTCAAAAAGAAACAGATCCAAAACTTGTTAAGGATTCCTCTGAACCGGCGTATCTTCCCACGGAAGAGGTTTTGATGCCTGATAAGGATAAAAATAAAATGAAGGATTATATGTTAGAGTTAGAATTTACTCCTGAGGCTGAAACCATCAATATTGACGTGATGCAAAATTTGGAAGATCCTGAACCGCCGCAAGCGCCGCTCGTTTCACCGTCGCCCAAACCGCTAAATCCGCCGAATCTTTCAGAATCCAAAGAGCGTTCCAAGATAGAACAATTGGAGTCCGCGATTGAAAAAATTAAAAAAACAAAATTGCGGGAGTTGTCCATCCCCACGTTAGACGACGGCTCAGAAATCATGGTGGGGGTGTCCGGTGCCTTGAGTTCGGATCAAATGTCAGAACTCGCGTCCACCGGGGCAAAGCAGCCGCAGCCTATTTTTATCACGTATGGATACAATGAAGCGATGAAAGATGAAGTGGTCGCGACCCTACAAAAACTTGAATTTCCAGTGATCGTTCGGGAAAAAACCGCAGTGGAAGGCAAGACCTTCACAACAAATTTTATTGAATTTCATGATATCGGTTTTGCCGTTGTTGTTTTATCCGGGGATGATTTTGGTCATCCCAAAGAGCACGAAACTCACCAGGCAAAATTGCGTCCACGCCAGCAGATTGTTTTTGAACTTGGATTCTTGGCCGGAAAACTGGGCCGCAACCGTGTTTTTGTGTTACACCAGGATTCCAAAAATTTTGAGTTGCCGACGGCATTTCTTGACATCTTATACATTCCTTACCGGAAAATGGGTGAATGGCAATTGGAGTTGTTAAGACAGTTAAAAAGAGCCGGCTATCCGGTGGATGCGAATAAATTGATTTGAGGCATCTCTAATTTACACTACAATTCTCGCCGCGCAGCGGGAATTGATCAGACAGCGGGAATTTGGTTTTCGATAATTACATACGTATCCCCAAGAGTCAAACAAGAAAGAGATGTGAATGTCTAAATTAACTGTTAAAGGTAAAGAAATTTCAATTTATTCCAAAGGCAGCGAAGATTATATCTGCATAACAGATATTGCCCGATATAAGGATTCCAAACGGACTGACTACATAATCCAGAACTGGCTTAGAAATAGAAATACAATAGAGTTTCTTGGCATATGGGAACAGCTTAATAATTTTGATTTTAAACCCATCGAATTCGATGGGTTTAAAAAACAAGCCGGACTTAATAGCTTTACTTTGACAGCTAAACAGTGGATAGAAAAAACGAACGCTATTGGGTTGGTTTCTAAATCTGGAAGGTACGGTGGGACTTTTGCCCATAAAGACATTGCTTTTGAATTCGCTTCGTGGGTCTCCGTTGAATTCAAACTTTATTTGATTAAAGAATTCCAGCGCCTCAAGGCAGATGAAAACAGCCGATTAAGGCTGGAATGGAATTTTCAGCGTACGCTGGCTAAAGTCAATTACCGTATTCATACCGACGCGATAAAAGAAAAAATCATCCCTCCGGAATTGACCAAACAGCAAATTCAAATGGTCTATGCCAATGAAGCTGACCTTTTGAACATGGCGTTGTTTGGTGTTACCGCCAAGCAATGGCGGGATGCCAATCCATCTAAGGAAGGCAATATCCGTGATTACGCGGCCATCGAGCAGTTAGTTGTCCTTTCTAATCTGGAAAGTATTAATTCTGTCCTGATTCATCAGGGCATGGATCAAAGCCAGCGGTTGCAACAGCTTAATGGTGTTGCCATAACCCAGATGAAGTCGCTGGTGAACAATAATGAGTTAAAAAAATTGAAGGGATCGTGAAGCAAATGAAATGCAAATTAACCTTTTTCTTCCAAATTTACACTACAATTCTCACCGCGCGGCGAGAATTGATCAATTTTATCCATCACAGAGGAACCCAGGTGAGCAATTCCAATATGGAGCTAGTTGAGGTCGAGGGTATTTTTGATGATCTAGAACCTGAAATTATAAGGTGGATCTTCGCCTTGGCTATGGCAGTTAATGATATATCCTATGGGGCTAAAAGAATCAGAGAAGCATCAGACTATGAAAAAATCTATTTATTTAGGCTGGGATTTGCGCATCTTAAAGAAATTGCAAAGGTTGTTGGGCGTGCTCAAGAAAACCACATTATTCGAAAGTTTATTCTGAACATGGAGACAGAAGCTCAGAATACCTACAGAAAAATTGAAGAGTTCCTTGGATCTTATGATAACGATGGTTTTGTAAAGAAAGTTTTGAAAAGCCCAGAGATGAAACGTTTCACTATCTAGATATTCAGGGAAAATCCTGGAGCAGCTTGGTTGAGGATGTCAGAGCTTTGAAAAGAATATCTGTTTGGCTTGATAAAAACGATAGAAGCATTATGGGAACGCGGTATAAATTTATTGATGTGCTGTTGAGTCAGCGAATTAATATGGGCTTGTCTAAAGAAACGGTGAATCAATCAGCGAGTCTTGCCGCCAATCTTTTTTCTTTTGTAGACTATGTGTTTGAATATTTAGTGAAAAAGCGAAATGTTTACCAAAACAAAATATAACAAGTTCAAAGCTGGTGGAATTTCGGAGGGGTGCAAATTCCGCGTACCAAACTCGGCAAGACGTAGAATTAGGTCCCCAGAATCTCAGAATCTAAAAGAGCCGGCTTCTCCGGTGGACACGAATAAATTGATTTAAAAAAGCCTTAACGTCGATGGATCAACCCAAAATAACAACAAGATTACAAAGAAGCCTTGCTCGCAACGCGCTTTATTCGACGCGATGGTTGATCAGCAGGATGCCGCACTTTGTATTTAAATTCTTTTTCATCTGTTTTATGGCCGTTGGCCGGCCTCTTCTCAATAAAAAGAGATTACTCGCGCTAAGAAATTTGAAAACTGCCTTTGGCCGTGAAAAAGATGAACGTCAAATCAAAAAAATCGCGGATGACTGTTTTAATAATTTCGGTAAAGGGATGATCGATCTCATCTGGTTTTTAGATCGGCCTAAACAGATCCTTGAAAAAGTTTCAATCATCGGAAAAGAACATTTGGACAAAACGCTTCAAAGAGGTAAAGGCGCCATTCTAATCAGCGCGCATTTCGGCAACTTTATCCTGATGTATTTACGGATGGTGAAAGAAGGATACAAGATCAACGTGATTATGCGCCGGATGAGAGATCAATCTTTTGAAAAATACATTTCGAGTTTAAGAGATGAAAACGGCATACGAACGATTTATGATCTGCCGCCCAAGCCGTGTATTCAGCAATCACTTAAGTGCTTACGAAACAATGAAATTTTGTTTATCCTTCTTGATCAAAATTATGGCGGTATGGGAGGGGTATTTGTCGACTTTTTCGGTCAACAAGCAGCTACAGCAACGGGACCGGTTATTTTTTCCAGTCGTACGGGCTCATCCATCTTGCCAATTTTTATTCAAGGTGAACAAGAGAATTATCACAAAATTATTATCGAACCTCCGGTTGAATTGGAAGAAAGTCAAGCTAATCCGCAATCGTTGGTTGATAATGTGGCAATACTCACCAAGATTATTGAACGGCATATCCGGCAATCTCCGCACGAATGGGGAGGATGGATGCACAGGCGTTGGAAAAGCCAAGAAATAACATAATTAATTATTATTTTAGAGAAGATTGACTTTGTATTTATTTTTGGTATTCTTTTCCCTATTGGAATTAACATAGCTTGCGAGGGATGGGACTTGTCCTTTACATGGTCAAGGCGATTATAAATTTACATGGTGGGACAATCGAACTCCGTAGCGCGCCTGCCCAGGGAACCGCCGTCACCTTAAAATTTCCAATATCCGGAAACTAAAGAGATGACATAAATGTAATCTTAATGTAATTTTCTTGTCAGTTTTTCAGCAGTATAATTAAAAAATTTGTTAGGACTTAGAATCTATAAAATTTAATCCTAGAGAGGAAAAATATACATTCCTATGGGTATATGGTTTGATCTTCGTCTGAGAAAAAAAATTTCTTCTAACTCAGGAAATTTATCAACTGAAAAAAATGGTTTATTTTTCAAGGGAACCTCAGAAAAAATTATCATTTTAGTTCACGGTTTGACTGGAGCGCCTTATGAAACAGGGTTCCTGGCCAAATTTTTACAAAGGGAAGGATACTCTGTTCTGTGCCCGAGATTGGCCAATCATGGCGAATCCATAGATGTCCTTAAGCGAACCACGTGGCAGGAGTGTTATGAATCTGTAGAACGAGCTTTTCTGGAAGTTCAAACCTCCTATCCCAAGAGTCAAGTATTTGTCTCCGGACTATCCATCGGTGCTTTACTTGTTTTACTTTTGGCGGGAAAATTCCCGGAAAGAATCTCTGGAGTGAGTTGTTTATCGCCTACCTTATTTTATGACGGATGGAATTCTCCTTGGAGCAGGCATCTTCTTCCGCTCGTGTATATGAGCCCTTTAAAGAATTTTTTTTATTTCAAAGAAGAACCTCCTTATGGGATTAAAAATGAGAATATTAGAAAACGTATCCATGAATATTACGCGCAGGCCAGTTTAGATGATATGAAGGAGGTGGGAAAATTTGGTTATCCGTTCTATCCTCTCACTTTGCTTTATCAGCACGATCAATTAGTCAAACATCTTCTGAAAAAACTTCCATTGATCAAGACTCCGGTTCAGCTCATCCAAGCGCAAGATGATGACATGACCAGTGTCAAGAATTCGCAATTTATTCATGATCGAATCAAATCCGAAATAAAAGAAATTGTATTGTTATACGATTCTTATCATGTCATCACCTCTGATCAGGAACGAGAGACCGTGGCCAAAGAGGTTGCAAGATTTTTCGGCCCTCTTAAAAATCCATCTGAACACAAAAAGGAGCCAACAGCTTAATCAAAAATTTAGATATGGCTCAAAAGAAAAATGTCACCTTTAACCAAAATAAAAAATCTATCACAATGCGCTGTTTTTATGGATTTCGACAATACCGTCAGCACTTTTGATGTTCTCGACGATTTGATCAAACGTTTTTCGATCGACAAAAACTGGCTCATCTATGAAAAACTCTGGAAGGAAGGGACAATCGGCTCGAGGGAATGTTTGATCGGTCAATTAAAGTCGGTTAGAATTTCCCGAAAAGATTTGATGACGTACTTAAAAACGATTAAGATTGACCTTGGTTTTAGAAAATTATTAACGCTTTTAAAAAAGTACCGTCTTCGTCCGGTCATCTTGAGCGATAGTTTTTCTTATTTAATAAAAAAAATTTTGAATAACAGTGGAATTAAAGGCCTTAAAATTTATGCCAATGAAATTAAGATTGAGGGGGATCGACTCATTCCATCTTTTCCTTATTCTGATAAAAGTTGCCTACGGTGTGCCCACTGTAAAAAGAGGCACCTATTAAAAAAGGCCTTGCAGAATAAAACGATTATCTACGTGGGCGACGGGCTTTCCGACGTTTGTCCGTCTCGAGTGGCACATGTGGTGTTTGCCAAAGGGGGTCTCATAAATCATTTGGGTAAAGAAAAAATATCCTGCATTCCATTCAAACAGTTAGAGGATGTTTATTCCTATCTTAAAAGGAGCGTTTATGGTTCGCAAAAAAGAGAAATCGTTGAAAGCTAATTCACGCCGAGCATATCTTTTAGAATTAGAGTCTAAATATTGTTCTTGGGGTGATACGGTTCATTACGCCAAACATCTAAATATTTTCCATCGGGCAGAAGGCAGTTATTTGTACGATGACCGGGATGTGGAATATCTGGATTTGCAGATGTGGTACTCAGCGGCTAATTTTGGGTACAAAAATTCCAAATTGAATGAGGCCTTAAAAAAACAAATCGATACGCTTCCACAGCTGGCCTGTCAGTATTTGCATGAAGAGAAAATTTTTTTGGCTACGAAAATATCCCAACACATGGAAAAAACTTTTGGCGTGAAAGGCCGCGTGCACTTTAATGTGGGCGGGGCATGCGCTGTTGAAGATTCCCTAAAAGTAGTCCGTAATCATACGGGCAAAAATCTAGTTTTCGCATTTACGGGAGGGTATCATGGCCGGACGTTGGGCGCGACGGCGATCACCTCGAGCTATCGCTACCGGGAACGATTCGGTCATTTCTCCGACCGGGCGAATTTTATTCCTTATCCGTATCGCTTCCGCTGTTCGTCGGCAAACGCAAAAGACTGTTGTGATCTGTCTTGCTTGAAGCCGTTTGAAAAACTTTTTGAGTCGGAATATTATTCGGTCATCAATCCCAAAACCAACAACTGTGAGTTCGGTGCTTTTTATATTGAACCCCTTCAGGCCACCGGTGGATATATTATTCCGCCGAAGCAATATTTTGTCCAGTTGAAAAAAACGTTAGATAAGCACAATATTCTTCTGGTTGATGATGAGATTCAGATGGGATTTTTTAGAACGGGGAAATTCTGGGCGATTGAACATTTCGGTGTTGTCCCCGATATCATCGTCTTTGGCAAAGCTCTCACCAATGGTCTTAATCCGCTCTCCGGTATCTGGGCGAAAGAAGAATTGATTGCGCCGGATGTTTTTCCTCCGGGATCAACCCACGCCACCTTTTCTTCCAATCCTCTTGGAACTGCCGTCGGATTGGCCGTCATGGATTTAATCGAAGAATCGAATTTTTCACAGGAAGTCCCTCGTAAAGGAGCATATTTCATATCGCAACTGAAACAACTTCAAAAAAAATATAAACAAATCGGAGAGGTGGATGGTTTGGGTCTGGCCTTACGAATTGAAATGTGTCAAAAAGACGGAAAGACTCCAAATCGTGAACTGACGGATGCCATTATGAATATCGGTCTGGATGGAAAACTCACGGCCGGCGGCAAGACCCAAGGATTGATTCTCGATGTGGGCGGCTATTACAAAAATGTTTTTACATTAGCGCCTTCACTTTATATTACCAAGGATGAAATTGATCTGGGTGTTACGTTATTTGAAGAAGCATTGCAAAAAGCTTTAGGCTAAAATATTTGGAAAAAAATTTATGAATAAAAGAAGAGTTGTCGTTACAGGCCTCGGGGTCGTGGCGTCGAACGGAATTGGAAAAGATCAATTCTGGCAAGCGAACATTCAAGGGAAATCCGGCGTCGGGATTATAAAAAATTTTGATCCCATAAATCATCAAACCAAAATTGCCGCTGAAGTGAAGAACTTTGATCCTTTGCAATTCATGCCGGAGTTGACCGCCAATAGGACCGATGATTTCAGTCAATTTGCCGTCACGTGCGCCAGGATGGCTGAAAAAGACAGCGGCTTAAAATTAAATGAGGAAGATCCCTATCGTATGGGGGTTGTGATCGGTTCCGGTTTAGGCGGGATGTTTTTTTATGAGAAACAAATTTTGGCCGTCTATGAACACGGTCCTAAAAAAGGCCATCCAACTTCTGTCCCACGTGTCATGCCCAACGCTCCGGCGGGAACCGTTTCCATTGAATTGAATTTAAAAGGACCCAATATAACGATTGCCACCACCTGTGCCTCAGGAAATCACGCGATCGGTCAGGCCTGTGAAATGATCCGTACCAATAAAGCTGATGTCATTTTTGCTGGTGGAACAGAGGCGCCTATCGTTGCCTATACCTTTGCGGCATTTGATAATCTGCGTGTTATGTCAAGAAGAAATGATATTCCCCCGCAAGAGGCATCTCGTCCTTTTGATCGACAGCGCGATGGCTTTGTCATGGGCGAGGGCGCCGGAGTACTTGTTTTAGAAGAACTTGAGCATGCGCTAAAAAGAAATGCCACGATCTATGCGGAGATCATCGGGTATGGTCTAACCTCTGGAGCAGGTCATATGGTCGTGCCTGTGCCCGGTGGAGAGGATGCGGCTCGGACCATGCACTTGGCCTTGGTTGATGCCGGGATTTCTCCAAATGAGATAGATTACATCAACGCGCATGGAACTTCCACCTTCACCAACGATAAAGCCGAGACGTTAGCTATAAAGAATGTCTTTAAAGAGTCGGCCTATAAAATTCCTATCTCATCAACGAAATCTATGATCGGTCATGCGGTTGGGGCAGCCGGAGCGATTGAAGCGGTAGTCTGTTGTTTGACGATCAAAAATAATATGATCCCACCCACGATTAATTATCGTGATCCTGATCCAGAGTGTGATCTGGATTATGTTCCCAATGAAGCCCGATGGCAAAAAGTGGATGTCGCGTTGTCAAATTCATTCGGGTTCGGAAGCAGCAACGCCACATTAATTTTTAGGAGGTTTAAATAACATGTCGTTGAAAGATCCCAAAGAGGTCGAAATAAAAATCAAAACAATTTTATCGAAAGCATTATCGATCGATGCGGAGAAAATTTCTCCGGAGCAACGATTGGTGGAAGATTTAGGGATCGATTCTTTTATGTCGGTTGAACTGGTATTCGAACTGGAGGATCAAGCCGGGATCAGTATTCCGGATAAAGATTTTATGAATTTAAAGACGGTCCAGGATGTGATTTCTTATATTCAATCCCGTTTGGAAAATAATGACTCCAAGAAATCCTCATAAATTTTTTTCTAAGAATAAAATATTTTAGTGATCAAGGACAATTCTATGATTAGAAGAATCAGACGTGCTCTGTGTCTACTTGCCGGTGTAATGTTCTTTTCATTTATTTTTTTGGTTAAAGCAGAAAGTGGTGAAAGGGATGATCTCAAGAATCAAATTGATTCCTATGTCCGAATTATACCAGCCCGATCCGTAAAAGGAACATCGGGGGACATAAAGATCCTCGAAAGTGAAGCTGAGTATAGTCACACATTAGAATTTTTAAAAAAATTGCCCGTAAAATTTTCTATTGGTTCCAAGTTTATTAGCATTGATAAAACTATAGTGACGACACTCCCTGCACATTTAACAGGCGTGAGTTTTGATGCCGAAGTGACATTGCCTTTTTTGAATATTAATAAAATGTATTTGGGGATAGGGGTGACGCCATCTTTTTATGGTGATAAGTGGGAGTTTGCCTCTACTGATTTTCGTATTCCTAGTCGCTGTTTTGCTATTTATCAACCAAATGAGAAGTGGACTTGGGTAGGAGGTGTAGTGATTTTACCTCGTTATGAAGATCAAGTATTGCCTATTTTGGGTGTTATTTTTAAACCTGACGATCGACTCAATTTTAATATTATATCCAATGGCCCAGAGGTATCCTATTCTTTTAATAACAGGATTACTTTATTTTTGAAAGGAGATTTTTCTGGCGATGAATTTCTAGTCAACCGAGATAATTCAAAAAATGTTGTTTTACGGTATGCCCAAACAAGTATTGGGGGTGGGATAAAATTAAAAATTAATAAATTTATACGATGTTCTTTCTCCCTAGGAGACGCATTCAATAGCACCCTAAGGTATAGAGATAATAATGACAAAGTGGGTATAAAAAATGGACTTTATAATGAATTTAGGATGGAAGCAAGTTTTTAGGAAATGGTAGATTCACATAAAATTGAGAGTTCCAGTATACAAATGTCGACCTGTGTCTGCCGGCAAGGCAGGGATATTGGGCTTCCACAATGACATTCATTAGGAAAAGAGCAATAAACCAGTTCCACCGTAGGATTCAACCGGAAAGAATTTTGAAATAAACCTTTTTCACAAAGAAGGTTTTGTATAAGATAAACATAAGGGGGTAATAACATGTTACGCAAATTGATAATAGCGGCCGTTATTTTAATTTTGATGGTGTTGGCATCTCAGTTTGTCGCGGTCAAATATTTAGAATACTCGATATTTCATACTGGCAATGGTATCAATCTTACGCCTGAGAGTGAAGGTCTGGCTTTTGATGATCTTTATTTAAAGACGGCGGATGGTCTTTTGATCAATGCTTGGTTTGTGAAGGCTTCCGATAAGGCAGCAACAATCCTTTGTTCTCATGGCAATGAAGGAGACATGGATGAGGGGGATCGTTTAGAGAAAATTAAATTTTTTCATGATCTCGGCTTAAATGTTTTAATGTTTGATTACCGCGGTTATGGCCGAAGCCAGGGTCATCCCACAGAGCGAGGCATTTATCTAGATGCTCAGGCAGCGTATGATTATCTTAAAACCCGTTCGGACATTGACCCTAATCGTATCCTAGCTTATGGGGCTTCTTTAGGTGGGGCAGTGGCCATTGATTTGGCTACCAAAAGAAAATTAGCGGCTTTGATTGTTGATTCTTGCTTCACTTCCGCTAAAGATGTAGCTATAGAAACGTATCCCTTATTACCTTTCTGGATGATGAGTATCAAATTTGATAATATTTCTAAAGTGGAACGTTTAACTATCCCTAAACTTTTTATGCATAGCGTTCAAGATGAAGTAATTTCCCGAGAGATAGGTGAGCATCTTTTTCAAGCCTCGGCTAACCCCAAAGAATTCCTTCTTACCAGCGGTGGGCATAATGATGGACAGTTTATGCGAATTCTGAATATGCAGGTACAGTTTAAGAAATTTTTGACAAAATATGGATTTATAGGAAATCAATAACATGAGATAAGAGATGTTTTTTATTCTCTTTGGGATTTCCCGAGGGAAGATGAGCATTCTATTACATTGTTAAACTAGTTACTGATAGTTTATAGGCTTTGTGGTATTATCTTCTAAAGAGAGACATCCTATAAAGGGTCAAGATAAAAAACAGATTATCAAAGAGCAGTAAACGATCTTTCTCAAACAGGCATAAAGACACGTGAGGGATTATAGGCCTCGCCGGATTTAAGCATGCT
>Ga0209515_10000557_pt1 | contig 66165 bp, 61 predicted proteins | sample Subgroupgradi54m_FD_187454 | JGI IMG/M metagenome (GOLD analysis project Ga0209515, IMG submission 187454) | Subsurface groundwater microbial communities from S. Glens Falls, New York, USA - GMW60B uncontaminated upgradient, 5.4 m (SPAdes)... ...
ATTGACAAGAGTCAAGTATTTATAGTATAACAAGTATTGTAGTTTGTCGGGCTTAACAAGCCCATTTTTTGTTCTATACAACGGAGGGTTCCCATGAAAACTCGCTTACTCGCGACTTTGACCATTTCGACATCTCTCTTTCTCGCTGCTTGCGGCGGAGGTGGAGATGTTCATCAAGAAGTGATCATTACCAAACCGGCTAACGTCACATTTACGAACGTGCCGACCACACGCACTACTGCATCTCCGGGAGAGCGGTCCGTTGAAGTGGTTGCGTTCCGTGCTACGTGGCGCGATTCCTATGCTCCGGTTCAGCAGCTGGTGTTCGAAAATGAATCCTCAGGCGACGCTTCCGACTTGTTGGCACTCGAGAGCGTTCGTTTGCTCGCCAATGGCGCAGACCTCCGGTTGAACCAAGCTTCTTACGCGATTCGGTTCAAGGAAAAGGAAGTCATCGTCGACTTCTTCGGCTTCGGATGGCAAGCACCTGTGACAAGCATTCCGCAAACGTATTCGCTTGCAGCAAGCGTGAAGACGGAGACACAAGTCGGCAAGAAGATTGCATTTGCTCTCACAAAGGTGCAAATGCATGATGCTGATGCATCATCTTCGGGCTTTGCTGAAGTCCAAGGCAGCGCCATGACGGTGATCCTGATTGCTGGCAAGGAATTGCCGGTGGTCACATCGGCCTTCTCTGCCAACACAAGCAACTTGATGCGCGACGACTATGTCCAGAAAAGCATCGAAATCTCGTGTCCTTCTTCTCCTGCCAACACTTATGGTTGCACGCTCGATACGATCAAGATGAGAGCAAACGGCGATGGTGCTCCGTGGACCTATGTCGGTTTCTGGAGACAGGCGACATGGCTCGTAAATGACGAATACGAATTTCCGATGTGGGTCTATATCCCGCCGGGCCAAAGCATGACCATCTGGTTCAGCGCATATGCCCGATACGACAATGTGTACATGGAAGTGAGCGACATGCAGTTCGACATCGGCGGCATGAAGGTCAACCCGAAGTACTCCGCCGAGTGCTACAGCATGCTTCCCAGCAACAAGGGTTGCAAGGGTAAGGTCGAACCAGGTGACCCCAACAAGATCAAGTAACTAGAGCGCAATCGTGCGTTCGGACGAAAGTCCGGACGCTTTTTCTTTTGTATAGTACAAAATGTTTCCCTCTACAAAACCTTAAAAATGTGCTAAAATACCATAATTATGAAAACATTGACTGCTATTTTTGGCGACCCGCAACTTCGAAAAAGAATTCTCTTTGTGATATTTATTCTTGTTATTGTGCGTGTGCTTTCTGTGATTCCTATCCCAGAAGTAGATGCAAGTAACCTTGCTTCATTCCTACAGAACAATAGTTTCTTCGGATTCCTTAATGTGTTTTCTGGAGGAGGACTTTCTACGTTCTCTATCATGATGCTTGGGGTTGGACCATACATCACCGCGTCTATCATCATGCAGCTTATGACGATGCTTATTCCTTCATTTAAGGAAATGTATCATGAAGAAGGGGAAAAGGGCCGCGCTCGCTACAACCAGTACTCCCGCATGCTTACTGTTCCACTAGCATTCTTGCAAGGGTTTGCAGTACTTTCAGTGTTAATGCGCCAGAATGTGATTCCACAGCTTTCGACAGGTACATTGATTACGAATCTTATCATTGTCACGGCAGGAAGTATGCTTCTCTTGTGGCTTGGAGAAATGATCAACGAACGCGGTATTGGAAATGGCGTATCACTCATCATTTTCGCAGGTATCGTGGCAGCGCTTCCCGGACACGTGGGACAATTCTTCCTTACGTTTGATCCGTCACAGATTCCTACGCTACTTATTCTAGTGATTCTTGTACTTGTGGTGGTGGCAGGAATTGTGTTTGTTACCGAAGCAGAGCGTCCGATTCCGATTGTATACGCGAAGCAGACTCGTATCGGAGCTTCATCAACTGGATCTCTCGGAGCTAATACCTATCTACCGCTTCGCCTCAATCAGGCTGGTGTAGTACCGATTATTTTTGCAGTCTCTGTGCTCTTGCTTCCTCAGATGGCTTCTCAACTGCTTTTGCTTTCTTCAAATGCGACACTCCAAAGTGTCGCGCGAAGCATTACTTCTACTCTTGCAAATCAATGGATCTACGCTTCGATTTATTTCTTCTTTGTAGTTGTGTTTACGTATTTCTATACCGCTATTACGTTTGATCCGGAAAAGACCGCAGACAATATCCAGAAAAATGGTGCGTTTATCCCTGGATTTCGTCCAGGAGTAGCAACTGCAGAGTACATTGGCCAGGTGCTTGCTCGTGTGACGCTTGTCGGAGCGCTTTTCCTAGGTGTTGTAGCGGTGCTTCCAAACATGGTACAACTAGCAACCGGGATTACTGCAGTGGCGGTTGGTGGAACGTCTCTTTTGATTGCAGTGTCTGTGGTATTGGATTTAATCAAGAAAGTTGATGCCCAATTGGCAATGAAAGAATATTAAAATATTCTTTCATTGAAAAAGCGCGACGCCGTAGGCGTCGCGCTTTTTCTTGTTTTTCGTGATAAAATTGAAGGAATGCAAAAGAAATTCTTTATTATTATGGGTCGCTCCGGATCAGGAAAGGGTACCCAGGCTCAGCTTCTGAAAGAAATCTTAGAGAAGGAAGGGTATGAGAATATACTTCATATTACTACTGGGGGAGGATTCAGAAAGCTAAGTGAAAGCGGGTCTTTGACGGCGCACATTTCAAAAGAGCTCACACTAAGTGGCGGTCTTAACCCGGAATTTCTTGCGATTTGGAATTGGACAAATATCTTTATTGATAATCTTTCGGGAAATGAGACAGTTATTTTAGACGGCGCACCGAGGCGCATTGATGAAATATCACCGCTCCATAGTGCAATCCACTTCTATGGATACGAACATCCGACGATTATCAATATCGACGTGTCTGAAACATGGGCTAAGGAGAAACTTCTTGCTCGTGGTCGCGAAGATGATAAGGGAGTAGATGAGGTAGAACGTAAAATGAAATGGTATGAGGAAGATGTGATTCCATGTTTGGATCACTATGCACATAATCCGCTTTACAAATATCTCCATATCAATGGCGAGCAAACTATAGAAGAAGTGCACAAAGAAATTCTTGCGAAATTAGAGGGTGTAAAGTAGTATTGGTATTTCTAGTCCCTACAAACTAGCTCCTATGTCTAACATTAAATTAAAAACTGAAAAAGATATCGAAATCCTTCGCGAAAGTGGCAGGCGCCTTGCTACTGTCCTAGAAGCAGTTGCTAAAGAAGTGAAGCCCGGTGTTACTACCGGCTATTTGAATGATTTTGTATACAAGATGATTACTGATATGGGAGATACTCCAGCATTTTTAAATTACAAACCATTTGGTGCGTCGTACCCGTACCCAGGAAGTATTTGTATTTCAGTAAATGACGAGGTGGTGCATGGCATTGGAGGAGATCGTGTCCTTAAGGAAGGAGATATCGTAGGGCTTGATGGTGGTGTGAAGCATAAAGGTATGATTTCTGATTCGGCGATTACGGTTGCGGTCGGGGAAGTAACTGACGAAGACAGGAAACTTATTGAAGTAACTAAGCAGGCGCTTTATGCAGGCATCAAGGCCGCACGCGCTGGAAAATATGTAAATGATATTTCCAAAGCGATCGAAGCGTCGATTCCCAAGAAATATGGCGTGGTGAAAATTCTCTCAGGGCATGGTGTGGGATACAAAGTACATGAAGAACCATTTGTGCCGAACTTTGATGATGGAGTAAAAGGTCCGAAATTGGTTCCTGGTATGGTGCTAGCACTTGAACCCATGGTAAATCTCGGAACAGATGAAGTATATTTGGCAGAAGATGGTTACACATTTATCACTACGGACCATAAGAAGTCTGCACATTTTGAGCATTCGATTGTGATTACCGAAGGGGAAGCAGAAATCTTAACTAAGAAATAAACCATGGAAGGCGGATGTCATTGCAAAGCTATACGATTCAAAACAGAAAAAGATACTTTTTGGGTTGGGGCTTGCTACTGTAGTGATTGTAGAAAGATAAGTGGTGCGCCGTATGTGGTTTGGGCGGGCTATGAGACTGCTTCGGTGAATATGCTTCAAGGTGTTCCAAAAGTATACTCATCTTCAGAAAAGGTGAATCGGTCTTTCTGCGAAAACTGCGGTTCACCTTTTTCATATCAATATAAAGACAAGCAAGAAAAAATTTTTATTCCAGTCGGAATTTTTGATAAAGCAGAAGACTTCAAATTAAATAAACATATCTGGACCTCTCAAAAACTTCCGTGGATTCATATAACTGATGATCTTCCGCAAGAAGAAGGAAGTTATCAGTAGTTTTCGTATTCCACTAACGGCTGACGCCCGACGGCTGTATACTATCTCTATATGGACACTACCTTTGCGCAGCCGGAAGACGAGATTTTACATCTCCGCGCGCATATAGAAAAGAAAAAAGAAGAAGCAAAGGGATTCGAGAACCGCTTTGACGAAGCGCATTTGGCGCGCGAGGCAGTGCGGGATTTCTCACAAAAGCCACTGGAAGATGTCGTGCCAGAAAGTAGGAGGGTAACTGCAGGCGAGGAGTACCGGCTTTTAAGCTGGCTTGCTCCGAAAAATACCGATGAAAAAATCAAAATGCTTTCGCAAGTCATGGCAGATAAGGGTATTCGTAATGCGATAGAGTTGGCACGTAAATCAGGTGAACCAGAATTGGAAGATGACTTCCATCGCTTTTTGGTGCAATATCTTCTTTCTGTACATGAAATAAAAAATAATGTAAGCAAGGATGAATGGAAGGCGCTCCACATGGTGCTCTATGAGATACTACTTCCGGAAGCACATGCAGACGACGGTAAAGGAATGAAAGAAGTGGTGGCGCTTATGGAGCAATGGTACGCGTCCATGCAGGCACTTTCGCCGGAACCAACCAACAAAGAGAAGAACTATTACTCGCTTGAAGTCGCACTTGCAAACGGTTCAAACGATATCGCATTTTATTGTTCAATCCACAGAGACTTCGCCGAAATGTTTGAAAAGACAGTCACAGGTATTTTCCCTGACGTCCATGTCTCAGAATGCAAGGAAGATTATTCTATTTTCGGAACAAAAGGATTTTCTGTGTGTGCAGAAGCAAAAGTAGCGAGTCACCCCGCACTTCCGATTAAGACCTATAAAGAAATGGAAGCAGATCCGATCAAGCTACTACTTTCTTCTTTTACTAAAGTGAAGAAGGATGGAGAGGGCCTGGCGTTTCAGCTCATGATCAGACCGACGGGTCCGCAATTTGTAAAAACCTACACCGAGATGCTAGATGACTTGCGCCGGGGCGAGACTATGAAGCGGGTATTGGAAAAACAAAATACTTTGATGGAAGCTTTTCGTACTACAGGAGAAATAGTTTCGTATATGTTTGCGGGAGAAAAAACGGAAGAGGAAAAGAAAAAAGATGATGAGAAAAAACAGGGACATGTCGACGAAGTGTCCATGAAGCTTATCCAGGCCAAGCTTGAGCATACCATCGTGGAGACTAATATTCGTATTGTGACTTCTGCTGAGACCGTGGACCGTGCTGAGGCGATACTGCATGATATGAAGGCGTCATTTCAGCAATACACTGAATCCAACGGAAATAGTATCCTCTTTGAGGAAATCAAAGGAGGACACCAGCGAGAATTTCTCCATAATTTTACCTATCGATTGTTTGAAGAAAAAGAAGTCATTCCACTTAATTTTGAGGAAATGGCGACCATCTTTCACTTCCCTTTATATGTGAAAGAATTTGGCCAATTAAAGAAAACGTCTTCTACAGTTGGACAGGCACCGTCTGATCTGTCTCCGGAAGGGATAGTGCTTGGTGTGAATGATTTCAGATCGCTTAAAACAACGGTGCACTATGGTCGTGAAGATCGCATGCGCCATATGTACGTGATAGGACAAACCGGTACCGGTAAGACCACTATCTTGAAGAATATGATCATTCAGGATATCGCAAATGGCGATGGCTGCTGCTTCATTGATCCGCATGGGTCCGACATTGAGGATATCTTGGCAAATATTCCGGCATCGAGAATGGACGACGTCATCTATTTTGATCCTTCGAGTGTGGAGCGCCCGATGGGATTAAACATGCTTGAGTATGACCGTGCATTTCCGGAACAAAAGACTTTCGTAGTGAATGAGATTTTAAATATCTTCAACAAACTCTTTGATATGAAAGTCTCCGGCGGTCCTGGGTTTGAACAGTACTTCAGAAATGCAACACTCCTTGTGATGGATCATCCGGAGTCCGGTAACACGCTTTTGGAAATCGCGCGAGTATTTTCTGATAAAGATTTTCGTGATTATAAACTTTCTAAAACCAAGAATCCGTTACTTCTTCAATTCTGGCAGAACGCGGAGAAGACAACAGGAGAGCAGGGACTTCAGAACTGGACACAGTATGTGACAAGTAAGTTTGATGTGTTTCTCTCAAATGACATCATGCGTCCTATTATTGCCCAGGAGAAAAGTGCGTTTAGTTTCCGAGAGATCATGGATACGAAGAAAATTTTCTTGGTGAATCTATCTAAAGGGCGCATGGGAGATATTAACTCATACTTACTTGGACTTATTATTGTGGGGAAGTTTTTGCAGGCTGCACTTTCTCGCGTGTCTTCCACAGAGCGGCCAGACTTTTATCTTTATATAGACGAGTTCCAGAATGTGACGACGCCTGCTATCGCGACTATCTTATCTGAAGCTCGCAAATACAGGCTTTCGCTTAATATTGCGCATCAATACATAGGCCAACTTCCGGAAGATATCAAAAGCGCGGTGTTTGGAAACGTAGGATCAATGTGTGTGTTTCGTGTCGGACCAGATGATGCCGAATATCTTGAGCATCAGTTTGCACCAGTGTTTACTGCGAACGATTTAATGAAAGTGGAAAATCGCCGAGCTTTTATGAAAGTTCTAGCCAATGGTGAGCCGAAGAAGCCATTTTCGATAGAGACGCTAGCTCCGCCGAAGGGAGATATAAGAATTATTGATAAATTGAAGGAGCTGAGCGCGCTTACGTATGGGAGGCCGAAGGAAGATGTAGACGCAGAAATCATGCGTAAATATCTTCTTTAGCCAAAAATTATCTCATCTGCTTTGTCGCTACGGAATATTTCTCAGTCAATGTAGGTCTATCTACATCTCCTTCAAAAAATTCCTAAGCTTCGCGCATCTGAGTCAATTTTTTGCTAAAGTATTTTAAAATAAGTCTATTTGCATTTATATAGATTAACGACTAGAATCCAGGTAAACCCTTTTGATTTTAGGAGAATGCAAAATGAATGGTAAAATTGTCAATTGCGGCATTTGCGGGGACCTTCTTTCTGTGTACAACACGACAGGGCAATGTTTTCATCATGAGTTTAAGCGGGGCATGGAGCGAGAAACCAAATTCACTGATTCTATTTTCAACCCAAAGCCACAAGAAGAGAAGAAAATCACATTTGTCAGAGAGGAAGAACCACCAGAAACAACTGTAGAAAAAATTATTGATTCTGAAGCTTTGACTAAAAAAATAATAGCAATTGTGGCCAAGGATTACGGGGTAAATCCCGAAGACATAGTGAAGCAGGGACGATTCCAAAAGTTGGTGGTATCACGTCAAATCGTGATGTATTTACTCAATACAGATTTTGATGTTCCTTTGGCTCAAATTGGGCGTTGTATGTCGCGTGATCACACGACAGTTCTATACGGATGCAGGCAAATAGAAAAGAAGATTAGTGAGGATAAAGCATTCGCACAACAAATAGAGCAACTTCGTGTGCTTCTACAATGAGTTCCGAGGAGCTTATACCCCCGACGGCTTGCCGTCGGGGGTATTTACATAAAAAGAAAACCGCTCTTCGGCGGTTAATCTGTGATGGTGGCGGGAGTATGAGCGAGACTTTCTAATGCAATCAATTGCCTACGAAGTTTCTCCAAGTCCTCTCCTGTTATATCCATCCCTCTTGCCCTTAGTTTGAGCATGATTTGTTGTACAATTTGTCTCACTCTTTCCCTGGTCATTTGGAATCTCATACCGACTTCTTCCAGGGTTACCGGTTCTTGATCATCGTAAAACCCACTCCAGATTTTAAAGATTTGCCTATCCCTGTTGTGGTTTTCAGTTACTTCCTTCACCATCACGAATATTGCTTCTACTTTTTTCTTGGCTTCGTTTAGCTCTTCCAAGATCTCCAATAGAAACTCAGGACTCATTGCATCTGCATCGATAAGCACATCTTGTAAAGTTGTTTCCGAACTTTCGTTGTGGTTGTTGTTAACGGTCGATTGAAGAGAAACAACCTCCAGATGCATTGCGTTCATTGCATGCCTTACTTGCTCCACGGGAAGCTTAAGTCTTTTTGCAATTATTTCCGCAGTAGGGAATGTGCCACCGTTGGCTGCGTCTTCTCCAGCAACCTTAAGTATCTTGGCATAGAGTTCTTGTAGGTGGACAGGTATGCGGATTATCTCTGCAAAGCTCATGATCGCCCGGGTGATAGCTTGTCTTATCCACCACGTAGCATACGTTGTGAATCGGAATCCTTTCGTGTAGTCAAAGCGTTCTGCTGCAGTTATCAGTCCATCGTTGCCTTCTTGTACCAGGTCTTCAAATGGAATCTTGCACCAAGAATAGCGTCTTGCTATCGAGAGCACAAGTCGCAAGTTGTGATTGGTGAGTTCGTTACGAGCATCCAGATCATTCTCTTCGCGTATTCTTTTCGAAAGTGTGACTTCTTCTGCTGCAGTAAGGAGTCGATATTTTCCAACGTCCCTTTTATAGGCCATTAGTGAATCTTCAAGGTATGTGGTTGCCAGATGTGCAACCTCCGCCTTGTTTAAGTCACCACCAAAGTCACTTTCTCCAGTAAATTCCGGAAACACCTCACCACTGTCTCTTTTGGCTGAAAGTCTACGCTTTTTTGCAACAAGCGTTCTGTTGGTTGGTTTCAGCTTTGAAGATTGGTTTTTTGCTATCTCGGGTAACGTAGCAGTTTTGTTTGCTAAGCCCATTTTTTGTTCTGAGAGAAATTCACCAATCCTGGATACGATGTGAGAAAACTGTTCGCGGTCCTTGATCATTTTCAACGGGAGAACAGCTGCAATGTCAGCTGGACTAATTTTGCCGGTCCTTTTCGCAACTTCAAGGATTGCCATTGCTCGTGGCTGTAATCCATGAAGTCCTACGCTGGCCAAGAACATAGGAATTGTCTGTTCCGAGGATGTCAGATCTATCATTTTGGAACCTCACGGGTTATGGTTAAACAACTGGTCTAATGATCACTATGCCATATTTTTGATGTTACGTCAAAAAATTAAATTGACTAACTTTAGATTTAGTGTAGTGTTTGAAGTGAACTTCTTTCACAAATCGAATCTAACCAACATTCAGGAGATTTCTCATGTTTACACCCTATGTGTATCAAGCAGACTGTTTGACAGTGCTTGATCAGGTCCACAGAGAAGATACAAAAAGAGCACTTGTTGTGATGGCTACCGCTCTTGGTAAGACAGTGACAGCCGCATTTGATGTGAAGGCTTGGCTTGTCGGGCGTCCCAAAGGTAGTCGCGTTCTCTACCTGTGTCATCAAAATGAAATTCTGTATCAAGCAAAGATCACATTTCAGTCCATTTTGGGTCACGGCCATACCTATGGTTATTTCCATGGACAAGAAAAGACTGCACACGCAGTTGATGTGTTGTTTGCGTCGCTACAGACAATGGAAGAACATAAAAAGTCTTTTTCACCAGATGAATTTGACTATGTCATAGTCGACGAGAGTCATCATTCTCAGGCTGAAAGTTATAAGTCGACGATTCAGTACTTCACTCCAGAGTTCCTTTTGGGTATGACAGCCACACCGGATCGTCTTGACGAACTCGACATACGGGAAATCTTTGGCGAGGAAGTGTTTTCGCTACCGCTTGAAGAAGCGATGGCTAAAGGATACCTCGCGCCGGTGGATTACCGCTTACTCACTGATGAGATTCAGCTTTCTAAGTTTGTTGAAACGGAAAAAGGAAGAATGGGTATTGCCCAGCTGAATCGCATGCTCTTTATCCCAAGGAGGGATGAGGAGATAGCTACGATCATTGCGAAACACATTTCGGGAATTGAAAATCCAAGAGTCATCATTTTCTGTTCGTCAGTAAAGCACTGTAACCATCTTGCCGAAATAATTCCAGATAGTTTCGCAATTCACACACGTATCCCACAAAAAGAGCGGGATGTGAGAATGGAAATGTTCAGGCAGGGCCTCATTGGCACAGTGCTTGTTGTTGACTCCTTTAATGAGGGGGTCGATGTGCCCAGTGCAAATGTGATTGTGTTCTTGCGTGGAACGTCTTCACGGAATATCTTTTTCCAGCAACTTGGTCGTGGTTTGCGGCGAGCAGAAGGGAAGATCAAAGTCATCGTGCTTGACTTCGTTTCGAATTGCGAGCGGATTGGTCTGGTCACCGCTCTTCAGGAGGAAGTAAGGAAAGAGTATGAACACTTGCTGCATAGGCTTGGTATAAAAAATGAGTCTGAAAAAGAAAAAGTTCCCATGACACTCAACATAGAGTCAGCAGAATTTCAGGAGAAAATAATTCCAATCCTGAGAATGCTCACTCGCGCAAGTGCTGATTTCTATTTGACGTGGCAAGAGGCATCAAAAGCTACTCGCGTTCTGGGTATTACTTCAAAGGAGGAATACTCCAAAAACTACTTGAGTGACATACGACTTCCATCAAGTCCGCACTATAACTATGGGTCTGATTTTCCAGGCTGGCCAGTGTTTCTTGGGAAGAGAAAAGAGAAACTGTACCAGACTTGGCAAGAAGCAAGCAAGGCAGCAAAAAAGCTTGGAATAACAACGGTGGAAGACTACAAAAAACGCTACAAAGAAGATCCAAAGTTGCCTGCCGATCCTCCAACATTTCGTGGATGTCCCGGGTGGACTATTTTCTTCGGGAGGGAATTAAAAGAGTTCTACCCAACGTGGAAGGAGGTATCTGAGGTCTGCAAGAATAAAAATATAAAATCAGGCGCTGAGTACTTCAGCCTGTGTGATAAGGACAGCAAATTGCCGCGCGACCCATACAGGGTGTATCCAGACTTTCCTGGGTTTGCTAAGGCATTCGGTTTGAAGAAACTTGTCGAAAATCCTTATCCAACTTGGCAAGAAGCAAGCAAGGCAGCAAAAAAGCTTGGAATAAAAAGTTCTGTAAAGTACGAGAAAGAGCGCGAAAAAGATCCAAGGCTCTATGCTATGCCCACAAATATGTACCAAGATTTTCCCGGGTGGGCAACCTTTCTAGGGATTCCTGAAAGGGAATTTGTAAAAGACCCATATCCAGATTGGGCTTCAGCATCAGCAGCAGCTCAAGCTCTAGGAATCAAAAGTAGTACGGAGTACCACCGGCGGCGTAAAGAAGATTCACGTCTTCCAAGCTTTCCGCCGAGGTATGAGGGATTCCCAGGTTGGGCGGAGTTCTTGGGTAAGAAAGATTGAAGCCAGTACCGCCGCCGGGCATCGTCCGGCGGCTTTCTTTTTAAATTTTAGAGTCGGGGTTCTGTTATACTTTCATAATATGGATCTCATGGATTATTTAAATAGTGCAACTAAATCGCTATTTCGCTTTGAAGCTTTACAGGTCTATGAAGTGGAAGGGGATACGCTTGATGATTCTGGAATGAAAGAATGGTGGGATTTTATTGAATCGAAAACTAAATCTGGCGTAGTAATGGAGCGAGTGCGATTGGTCATAGAGCCACTTACCGATTACACAATGAAAGAGTTGGAAATTCATAAAAAATCAGCAGAACACGGAGATGATATTAGTATCATCAAAGAAAATATTTTTACTACGCTTGATATTCCAATAAAAGATTTTTGGTTAATAGATGATGATACAGTGCTTATCATGAACTACGATGAAGCTGGGAAGTACCTTGGATTTTCTTCAGATGAGAATATTGATGAGTATATACAAATAAAACAAAAACTTTTGAGAAACTCTACATCAATAAGTAGTTAAACAAGCGCGGCCTACGGCCGTGCTTGTTTAACTTCCTATACTAATTTTTTAAAAACTAAGAAACTGTTTCAGATACGCGAAGCCTAGAAATGTTTCGAAGAAGATGTACATAGTAGTACATTGACTGAAAAACATTTCGTAGCGACAAAGTAGATGAGCAGTTTATTAGTTCTTTAACCTTTCGACATATTCGCCTGTGTCCGTATTTACTATAATCATTTCTCCTTCCTCAATGAAGAGCGGAGTCGTAATCTTCGCACCTGTTTCAATCGTGACTAACTTTCCTCCGCCTGAAGCGGTGTTTCCTTTGATCGCAGGAGGGGCATCGCTTACTCGAAAGGTCATTTTGATCGGAAGCGTCACTCCGATTACTTTTTCCTCATCCTCATATTCAAATACTTTTGTATCGACAAGCGTGTTTGGTTTTAGAAACTTTGCAGCATCTCCGATCACGTCAGTTGAAATTTCAAAACGCTTCGCTTTGTCATTTGGATCGCAGAACCAATATTCTCCTTTATTCTCAAACATAAAGAGCGATTCGCGCTTGGAAATTTCTGCTTCTTCTGCCGTGTCTGATGCATGGAATGTGCCAGGGATAACTTTACCATTGAGAAGATTACGCATTTTCACTGAATTTTGCGGCTTGCGTTTCTGAGTGCGTGCCACATGAGATTCCAGGATTTCATAGGGCTGGTCGTCCACAAGAATGAATTTGCGAGGTTTGATTTCGTCGTAATCGAGGATTGCCATAAGGATAGGGGTTAGATATTAGGCACTAGGGACTAGTAATACAAAACCTAATGCGAATGCGAGAATTGTACCAAAAAATGTCACTTTTGACAAAAGGCGCCTGGCTAGCAAAAGTAAATGCTAGTGAAGCGTGAGGCCTCGTGCAGTAACTATTCTTTCTACTACTTGTAATTCCTCTAAATAGTATGCGTCACCAGGAGAAATATTTTGCAAATGCCACTTTAGTGCCTTTCTAAATTCAAGAAGATCATTATTACCCATTTTTTCTGGATCTGCAGCGATTCTTTTCTTTTCGTGAGAAGTATTTGATGATGGTTGTGGTGTGGATTCGGGAAACATACGCATTTCTAATTAGTATTTGCTACGGGCCATAGACTTATAGTCTATCAGCTATTCAGTCGGTGCGCTTTCCTCATCTGGATCCGCTTTACCTGCATATACCAATCCTCCGTTATCAAGCTCATGACGAATTTTCTTTACAAGGTCGGCTGCAACTTTTTTATTTTCACGGAGAAATGTTCGAGCTGCATCGTATCCGCGTCCAAGCTTTTCTTCACCATACACATAGACTGAACCTGATGATTTCCCTACGAGCTTGAACTTTTCACCAAGCGCGAGGAGTTCTCCTTCGCGAGAAATTCCTTCGTTGTACATAATATCAAACTCAGTGGTCTTGAAAGGGGTGGCGACTTTATTTTTTACAACTTTTACTTTCGTGCGAGCACCCACCACATCTTCTCCTTTTTTGATCTGGGCGATTTTACGAATGTCGATACGCACTGAACAATAAAACTTAAGCGCCTTTCCTCCTGGAGTAGTTTCTGGATTGCCAAACATCACGCCGATCTGCATGCGGATCTGGTTGATGAAAATAATCACTGTCTTTGATTTTGCCGCAATTGCAGTTAGTTTGCGAAGTGCCTGTGACATCAAACGCGCTTGCTTACCTACATGATACGCTCCCATGTCTCCTTCGATTTCATCTTTTGGAGTGAGTGCTGCCACAGAGTCGATCACAAGCACATCGATCTTGCCGCTTCGTACGAGAGATTCTGTGATTTCAAGTGCCTGTTCGCCGTTGTCTGGCTGTGAGATGAGTAGTTCGTTAATGTTTACGCCAAGCTTCTTCGCATATTCCGGATCCATGGCATGTTCGGCATCGATAAATGCGCAAAGTCCTCCCATCTTTTGAGCTTCAGCGATCACATGAAGTGTGAGCGTAGTCTTGCCAGATGATTCTGGTCCATAAATTTCTACGATGCGTCCGCGAGGAAGTCCTCCTACCCCGAGTGCCGCATCTAATCCAAGCGAGCCAGTAGGGATCACATCGATATTTACTTTCGGAGTGTCGCCTAATTTCATAATTGCTCCTTCCCCAAATTTACTTTGAATTTCGCGCAAGAGTGCATCACCACCAGTGTTGTGTGCGGCTTCTTCTTTCACTTCCTTTACGTTTGATTTTGTTTTTACTGTTTTCTTTACTGCCATAGGTATTATTATGTACTAGATTCAAATAAGTTAGGGAGTGACTTTGATAATGCGGGTAGTTGTTTTCCCATATTTATCTACCGCTTCTAATACAAGTATAGTATAGGGAGCGTGGGATACCAACGTTTCGTTAAAGATTCCATCGGTACTTATGGTAATAGGTCTTCCTTGGAGTTTTATCTCGCGGGCACGCTCTGCACGGCCTGAAATCTGGAAGGTGCTAGTGCCTACGGTATCTCCATCAAGCGGGGAGTATACGGTGATTACGGGGCCCAATACGAGCGGATAGATGCGGTATGCGCCGTAGAGCGCCACAATAATGAGGAAAAGGACAAGGGACCAGCTAATGATTTGATGGCGGAAGGATTGAGTCATGCAGGTAGTAATTTGTAATTGGTCATTAGTAATTAGTGTAATCAAGGGCAGCCTACCGGCTGCCCTTGATTATACTTTTTATTCTTTAAATAGCTCTTCTACAGAAACATCTTCTATTGCCTCAGGATCTCCTGGTTTGCCCATAAGTACTTCACGGTAACGCTCTCCTGTGCGTGAAGGACCGATGACACTGAAATGCTCCAGATCATTGATGATGCGCGCCGCTTTGTTGTATCCCCAGCGGAAGGCTGTTTGTAGAGATGAAGTAGAAGCTTTGCCAGTAGAAATCACATAATCTTTAGCAGAGAGATAGTCCTCATCGTCTGTCGGCTCAACTCCTGCTTCACGACTACTATCTGTAATATCACCGCTTGCTACTGAATTTACTTTAACTTTAGATATATCGATGTGGTCAGGAATAAATTCTTTGTGTGATTTCTTGATCCATTCCACCACTGATCTAATTTCTTCAATCGAAATAAAAGGTGCTTGCAAACGCACTAAACGGGGGTTATCGGATGCCATATACAACATATCTCCATTCCCAAGTAGGTCTTCAGCTCCAGAAGAATCCAAAATAGTACGTGAATCGATCTGAGAAGTTGTTTTAAGCGCGAGGCGTGCAGGGATATTGGCCTTAATCGTCCCAGTAATTACTTTTACGTCTGGTCGCTGTGTGGCCAAAATAAGATGTACACCCGCAGCGCGACCTTTTTGGGAAAGTGCAGTGATCAAAGGAGAAATTTCTTTCGGGTAGGAGAGCATAAAGTCGTTGTATTCATCAAAGACAATGATGATATACGGCATTTTAGGCGGAAGCCCTTTGACTTCGTCTCCTTCTTTGTTTTTCTTGCGAGCTTTTTCAAGCGCTGGAGAAAGTATTTTCTTATTATATTCGTCCACGTTTACCTGTCCGTGTTCTGCAAGCACTTCATAGCGACGTTCCATTTCCTGAATTGCCCAGTTAAGTGCCTTGATGGCACTCTTTGGCTCTTTGATAATTGGCGTGTAGAGATGTGGCAGGTTGTGATACGCGGTAAATTCAACTCGTTTCGGGTCGAGGATAATCAATTTAAGGTCATACGGGGAGTTTTTGTAGAGAAGGGAAATCAAAAGGTTTTGAAGCGTTACAGATTTACCAGTTCGTGTTGCTCCAGCGACGAGTAAGTGTGGCATCTTTGTAAGATCTCCAAACAGTGGCTTGCCGACAATAGACTTACCGATAGCAAGCGTGAGCGGCCCCGCACTTTTAAATTCTTCAAGCTCAAGCATAGATCTCAAGCCCAACATTGCTTTCCTTTCATTTGGAACTTCTATACCCACAAGTGTCTTGCCAGGGATCGGTGCTTCGATACGCAAAAATTCTGATCCAAGTTCCATGGCGAGGTTATCATGAAGTGCCACCACCTTTGAAAGGTTCACACCTTGAGCAGGCTTAAGGGTAAATTGTGTAACAGATGGTCCGACTGTTACTTCTCCCATTTCCACGTGGATGCGGAAGTGTTCAAGGGTGCGCTGAATGGTTACCATTTTTGCTTTAGTATCTCCGGCACCTGATTTGCCGGTATCGCCATTTAATAGATCAAGCGGAGGTGCGATAAATTCTGGTGTAAGGATCACAGGACGCGCTTTGATTTCTGGCGCAAGAATTTTTTCATCGACATCATCTGGAGATAATTTTTCGAAAAGTTCATCTCGAACATTTTTTGCACTCGCTGCATAATCTTCTACGATATCTTCAAGTGGTGTCTCAAGCGTATCTAGCATTTCGTTTGCCAGTAATTTTACCTCAATCGTCTTTTCTTTTCGGGCACCCCACAGTAGTGCAAGATACGATCTAAGACTTTTAATAATAGATGAGAAAAGTGAGAGTGACGGTTTTCGATTAAACGTAACTAAAAATCCGATAAGCATGAAACCAAATAATAAGGTTACTGTCGGGATGGTAGAAATATTTGCAACGAGTGGCTTAGTAATAAGCGTGCCGAGCAGTCCTCCGAATTGTGGCCCAAATACAATTGATCCGAAACCAGATAATCCAAACAAAATACAAAACCAACCAAAGAGTGCACGAATATTGAGTCGTGGCAGTTCTTCCTCCCAGAGATAGTATGCGCAGTAAAAAAAGATAAAGGGGATGAGGTATGCGTAGATGCCAAACAAAGCATAGAGTCCCGCAAATAGTGTCTCTCCAGTTTGTCCTCCAGCATGAATTATCGCAAAGATAATGAGCGCCCCCACCATAAGGGTAACCACAGAAAGTACACCTAATATAGTTTCAACTAAAATAGGATCACTTTTTTTGCGTGTGCGAGTACTTGTTTCACTTGTTCTTGCCATAGAAAGTCTGTGTGTAGATAGCTATAAGTGTAACAGATAGAAGGCTCATTATTTTGTGGAGAAACATTTGTTAGGAAGTTAGGACGTTCTTCGTTGTTCGTGGTGCAAGGCCTGTGGCCTTGCACCACGAACAACGAATGTATTTAACTAATAACTTGTAACTTCCTAACGAATAACGTGTATTCCAAACGATGATACAAAAAGACACATTTGTCTATTTTGACAGGAGTATTAAAAGGCATAGAATGGACAGTATATAAACCATAAAAGTGTCTTACACAGAAATGAGAAAAAGTATGAGTCAAATAAAAGTCATTAAGACAAATCTGTACAAGACACTAAACGACAACAAAAAGTCATATGAATGAAGAGCAAAAAAATGAGTACGGCGTTCTAATAGCAAAAAAGTCCGAGAAGCTTGTTACTGCTCTTTATTTAGTTACCGATCTAATTACGGACACAGAACCGATAAAAGCAAATCTAAGAAAATTAGCTATCACTCTTTTGTCCTCAATGAATACGTTAGCGCAACCAGAAGTAAAGGACAGAATTACTGAATATAAAATGTCCTTACGATCTGTGACCGAGATACTGTCGTTACTTCATGTTTCTCGGACAACTGGAATTGTCTCTCATATGAATGGAAGCCTACTGATTGATGGATTCAGGTCGCTTCAGCTTATCTTAGAAAAGAAACAGCCAATACTCACCCAAGAGATGCTTACGATCGAACACGAGCATTTACTGCAAGGTGAAGAGACCTTTTCTTCAACTATGAAATCAAGTTCGTATGACGCACTCACACCGCTTACACTTGCGCGCGGCACATATGGCAACAGTACAGAAAAAGAAATGCAAATCGGGTACACTCGAGAAGAGATTACTAAAGGACAAATTAAGAATACCGAAAAGGACATACATCACGAAGCATATAAAGGACAGAATTCTTCTCTACGCACTACGCCGGTTGTCTCGTCATTTCAGAACAGAAAAGTTTCCCGACGCGAGCAAATCCTCGGACTATTTGTGCGCGGAGTAGATGTCAGCATCAAAGATGTCGCTTCTCGTATTAAAGGATGTAGCGAGAAGACAATACAAAGAGAATTAAACTCGCTGGTATACGATAATAGTATCGTTCGAATCGGGGAGAAACGCTGGAGTAGGTATATGTTGAGATAGATATAACCCAGTTTGTAGCCAGTAAGTAAAAGCAAGTAGCAAACTCAGAATACCGCGTCTACAACGCGGTATTCTGAGTTTGGATCAGGGTGTATTTAGCTGCTACCCAATGGTTACTTTAGCTCCTTATACTGTAAGACTTCTACTCCTGTAGCGTCTAAATTATCATGAGGGCCATTCACATCCTGTTAAGAAACCCCAGATGTTCAGAATGATGAACGTATAGAGGCAACGAACCAGAGAAGTTTTTTTGGCCTCTCAGTGCACGTTTCTAAGTACGCTAGAGCGGGCGCTGTGCTTGCTCTATTAAATTGACTTTTGGCATAAAATGTGAAAGAATGCTAGGCAAGTACGTACTGTACTTCAAGCGGTATTATCCACATGTAAATGCAAGGTTTTCTTGCGTGTACATCAAAAGGGAATATACTACTTGTAGACGTCTCTGTTTGAGAGCGTCCTCTGGTATTTGAGATACATTTATAAGTAGTTATAAGTATCTTAGAAAGACAGAGTTAGATCGTTGACAAGAAAATAGTGACGCAGATTTATCACACAATTTAATTTGGGTCCTCTTTCTGACTCGACGATACTAGTCGCTGTCGTTAGATGAAATGTGTTTAGTTATGTCGAAACTAAATAAGCACATTCCATGGTAGTTATTAATAACTACTTAACCAACCTTATACACTTTTAGATTTATGAAGCAATTCTCAATCAAGGCTGCTACTACGGTAGCTGTCCTCGGAGGTGTGCTAGCCGGTGCAATTACTGCATCTGCTGCTCTCAACCTTCCAACACAGAACTGCTCTTACATGTTCGATACGAACATGCGTTTGGGCAGTAAAGGTGTTGACGTTATGAACTTGCAAAAGCTTCTTAACGGATACCCTCAGACTCGTGTTGCAACTGTTGGTGCTGGTTCTCCAGGAATGGAAACAAGTACTTTCGGTCCAGCAACTCGCGCAGCTGCAAATAAATTCCAGGCCCTCCACCTAGTGGAACTTGGTATTACAGCTCCAACAGGTAACGTATTCGCAGGAACACGTGGCCTCCTTAATATGGTGTGCAAGAGTAACGGGAATCCAAACCCTACTCCAGGTCCAGTAGTGTCAGGTCCTGTATCAGTTATGCTCGCTCCAATGCAACCAACAGGTATGCTTGTAGCAGGTCAGGCTGGTGCTCGTCTTGCTGAACTTACCTTCACAGGTAACGGTACAGTAACATCACTTGAACTCCAGAGAGTTGGAGTTTCAATTGATTCCGCACTTACTAATGTATACCTTTACGACGGAAACGTTCGCATCTCAGATGCAGCGTCTGTAGTAACAGGTGGATACATTCGTTTCAACTCTCCTAGTGGAGTGTTCATGGTAAACGGATCACGTAACATCACTGTTCGTGCCGACATCCCTACAGTGGCTCAGGTTTCTACAATCGTAGGCCAGTCAGTAGGAGTGAAGCTTAACAGCCTTACTGTTATGGGTGGAACACCTTCTACATTCACAAATGTAATGGGTAATTCATTCCAAATCGGTTCAGCTGTTCCAGCTACTGCGAGCTTCTCAGCTATGGATCAGAACCCGCGTACAGTAGATGCTGGTACTACAAACTACAACGTTTGGTCAGGTACAGTATCTATTGGTACTCGTGACGTACAGCTTCGTTCAGCTACATATAAGTTCGTAGGTTCTGCTCCAGTTGACGCTGTAGCAAACCTCTCACTCTATGTAGATGGTTCTAAGGTAGCAGGTCCTGCAATGATCAATGCATCTAACAACAACAAAGTTAGTTTTGATCTTGGAGCATCTCCTTTCCTTCTTAAGACAGGATCACACACAATCGACCTTCGAGGTGACATTGTAAAGGGTTCATTCCGTACAATGACATTCTCAATCGAGAACGTGGCTGATCTTATGCTTGAGGATTCAAGTCTTACAGGCGTGAACATCGCTTCTACTGTAGCATCAGCTGCAATGACACAGAGTACTTCTGCTTACGGTTTGATTACTGTAAACAGGGGTTCTGTGACAGTGAACGTAGACCCAACATTCGTTGCTAACAAAGTAACTGGTGGTGCTACTAACGTTCCAGTAGGACAGTTTACACTTAAGGCGTACGGTGAAGATGTTAAAGTAAACACACTTAAGGTGACGTTTGCTACAACAACTATCTCTACACTTAATAACGCATCTCTATACGTAAACGGTGGTCAGGTAGGTACAAGTCAGAACTTCACAGTGGCTAACGCTGCTGCAGGAGGTCTTACCTTCACTCTTGGTTCATCAATGATTATCCCAGCAGGCCAGACTGTATCTCTTACAGTTAAGGCTGATATCGTAGATACAAACAATGCTGCATACGCATCAGGTACGGTTGCTGCCGTTATTGGTGGTGTTGCAAGTAATGCACAGGGACAAAATTCTAACGAAATTGTAACTGTAGCTTCAGGTGCTGTAACAGGCAACACTCTTACAATCTCATCAGGAGCTGGTACGTTTGCTCGTACTGCTGGATTCACAGCAGTGTCTGTGCCTCCAAACACAACTAACGTGAAGATCGGTTCATTCACGTTCCAGGCTAGTTCTGCTGAAAACGTAAAGATTAGTTCACTTGGTGTTAAGCCAACGCTTGTCACTTACGCAATCACAAACCTAAGCAACCTTACAATTAAGGATGGTTCAACTGTTATTGGAACTCCAGTAGGAAATCCATCAACAGGAACATCAACTTTCTCTGTATCTGGTGATCTTATAATTCCAGCAAACGGAACTAAGACATTTGATGTGTACGCCGATGTAGGTGGCGCAGCATCAGGTTCTGTGTACGTAGATATGGATGCTACTTACCGTGGCGTTATATCTAACACTACTACTGTGACGTCTGCTAGTGGTTCAGCTGCTGCTATTACTTCAGCTGCTGCAACGCTTGCTGCTTCAACACTTCAGTCATCACAATCACCATTATCACAATTCGTGGTTGGTGGTACGACATTTGGTGTAGCAACATTCACACTTAAGACAGCAGTAGCTGGTACAACAGCTTATGTTCGTGAACTTCGTTTCTCAACATCAGGTACTGATGCTGCACAAACGATTTCTGTAGCTGGTAGTCTACCAGCTCCAGTAGTGTCAGGTACTACAACAGTTACAGGTCTTAATATTCTTATCGGTTCTACCGGTACTGATGTTCCTGTAATTGTGAAGTACTCACAGTTCCAGAACAACGCTAAGGGTGAGCCAGGATCACTTCAGGCTGGTGTAGTTTCTACAACAACGCTAAGTTATGTTGAAGCTACTTCAGGAAGTGGTTCAGTTATCACTAACGGAACTCTTGTTGCCGCTAACCCAATGACACTTGTAGCCTCAAGGCCTACAGTGACAGTAAGTTCAGGTGGTACAGATGTTCTTAACCTTGGTGCTCTATCTAAGATCGGAGAATTCACGGTTACAGCTGATGCAAACGGTAAGATCGCTCTTGCTTCAACTTCAATCAGTATCTCTACAGTTGGTATCAATAATCCTGAACTTGCGACATCAACACTCCTTCTTAAGGATGGAAACACTACTGTACCGAACGTATCATTGGTGATCAACGCTTCACCTACAGCGTCTACAACACCAGTGTTCACATTCACGACTCCATATGAAATTGCAGCAGGTACATCAAAGACCTTCTCAATTTACGGAACAATCAACGGTTCAGCAGCAACTTCTATCGTTCCTCGTTCTAACGTGAGTCTTACATCTGGTGCAACATTCAAGTGGAATGATGTTATCGGTGGAAACACTACTTACACTGGTGCTCTCATCTATAACTTCCCATCAAATAGTTACACTACAAAGACTAACTAATCTGCGTCACGTAGCTCTCTCGTAAGAGAAAGCTTGTGCTAAAGAAATAGTTGGTTGATGGAAGAGATTACGCAAAACCGCCCCCTTAAAGGGCGGTTTTGCTATTTTAAAACTACTAGATTACTTCATCTGCTTTGTTATGACTTCAATTTCTTCTACTTCAAAATGGATAATTGATAGAAAAATAGATTTATGCTAGTATTTGACCCATAAGCCAAAGAAGTAGGGGGAGCAATCCATAATTCCTACGGAGGTTATTCTCGAAATAAGGTCACACTTATTTCAATAACGCTTTAGTTTATCGAATAGTCTAGGTATTTGTTTATTGGCGTATGTACTAGTCCTAGTCCCTAGTATCTAAACCCTAGTCCACATGGCACTCAAAAAAGCTAAAAAAGTAGAACTTATTGCAGAGTATACCGATGCTCTCAAGAAGGCTAAGTCAGCAGTGTATGTGAAGTTCAAAGGTCTTTCTGTAGGAGAGACAATGCAGCTTCGCAGTACGCTTTTCGGAGAGAACACTCATTACACCGTAGTGAAGAAAACGCTTTGGAAGCTTGCGACAGACAATGCAAAGATTACCGGGGAGGCTCCTCTAGTAGGAGAAGAGCTCGCAGTGGTATATGGAGAAGATCTTCTTGCTCCTGCTCGTCTTTCTTATGAGTTTGCAAAGACCCACAAAGAAACCTTTGGCATTTTAGGTGGAGTATTTGACGGAGTATTTAAGGACGCTAAAGCCATGATGGCGATAGCAACTATTCCTCCACGTGAAGTATTGCTATCTCAGCTTGCATACCTTCTTCAGTCTCCTATTCAGGGGCTTGCAGTTGGACTTAAAGCTGTTGCAGACAAGAAAGCATAACGTTTGTTACTCAACATTATCATTTAAACAATAATTACTATGGAAAAATTTGCAGATTTGCTTACGAAGATTGATAACATGTCAGTGATTGAACTACATGAGCTCGTAAAGGCAATTGAAGAAAAATTCGGCGTTTCAGCAGCAGCAGTTGCAGCAGCTCCTGCAGCGGGTGAGGTAGTTGAAGAAGGGAAGGACGCGTATACAGTTCACCTTGTTTCAGCTGGCGAGCAGAAAATCGCGGTGATGAAGATCGTTAAGGAAGTGCTTGCGCTTGGACTTAAGGATGCTAAGGACCTCGTAGACGGTGCGCCAGTAGATCTTAAGGCTGGAGTTAAGAAGGCAGAAGCTGAAGAACTCAAGAAGAAGATCGAGGAAGCCGGAGGTAAGGTTGAATTGAAGTAACATTTTTAAAAAGTGTTCAAAAACTCCCCAAAAGGGGAGTTTTTGTTTTGAAAGAAAACAAAGAAAGGATGTATATTGTCACATATTCTTAATCTGCACAAGTGTTCTCTCACGGTATTTCCTGATAAACTAAGCCTACTATGGAACTCCTGGCACGGCTTTTAGGCGGACAAGAACGAGTGAAGATAATGCGATTGTTTCTACATCACGATGACATGCTGGTGAGTGCGCATGATGTTGCTGATAAAACAAAATCAAAAGCGGCACTTGTTCGTAAAGAACTTTCTGCGCTTTCTGCGATTGGATTTCTTGAAAAGAAAAAAGGACGCGCGGTGGTAGCAAGTAGCTCTGGTAAGAAAACAACAAGCAAAGTAAAAGAAATTGTCGGATTTAAATTAAACACTGACTTCCCGCACAATCAAGCGCTCAAAGATTTACTTTTTGATTTTGAACTTTTAGACAAACGTGAACTTGCTTCTCGATTTAAAGTAGTGGGGCGCATTAAACTATTTCTTGTAGCAGGTGTATTTATTGGAGATGAAGATTCACGAGTCGATATTCTCCTCGTAGGAGAAGCGCTTAAGAAGCCAAAGGCAGAAAAAGTATTTGAAGCGCTCTCGGCTGAGCTTGGGCGTGAAGTAGGATACTCGATGATGGATATGGAAGAATATGAGTATCGTTTTAAGATGTACGATAAATTTGTACGAGATATTTTGGATATGCCTCATGAGAGGGTTATTGATAAGATAACCGAGAAGTTTGTAGGAAGAGAATAAAATAATCAAGAAACACTGCATCTACTTTGTTGCGACTTAGTTTTTGTCAGTCAATGTACTTTTATGTACATCTCTTTCCAAAAACTAAGTTGCGCCTCGTATCTGCTAGCGTTTCTTGATTATTATAAAGATGAGTGGTTTATGAATACAGCGCGACCTTCAGTCGCGCTGTATTCATGTATCGACTCTGGCTGTTCTTGGTTAATACTTCTTATATCTAGATTCTTGTATTCCGTGGATAAGCCTACATACAAAGCATAATATAGGGTTATACTTAAAGAACCTTTATATGTCGATATAAAGGTGTATATATACACTTTTTACTATTAGATATGAATAACCCATTGGATATTTTAGGACAAGCGCTTGTAGACACTGGTATGACAGTTGTCTCTTTCCTTCCTAGTGTCATCGTTGCCGTTATTATATTCACCCTTGGTTGGATCGCAGGATCAATCATCGGTCGAACAATAACGCATATTATTAACCTTCTAAAGATTGATCAAGCGCTTCACCGTGCTGGTATGGATGTAGTAAGTGAGCGAGCAGGTATTCGCGTCACTGTTGCTGGATTCATGGGCGGTATCGTGAAGTGGCTTGTGATCGTAGCGTTTACTGTTGCTTCAGCAGATGTCCTTGGACTTACACAAGTGACAGCACTCTTGCGTGATATTCTCGTGTACATTCCGCAGGTTATGGTTGCTGCAATCGTACTTGTTATGGCAGCACTTGTTGCTGATTTCGTAGCGCGTGTGGTAGAGCATTCAGTTAAGGCTACAGGACTCAATCCTCATTTCGCCGCATCAGTATCCAGATGGGCGATCCTTATTGTAGGCGGTATCTTCCCAGCACTTACTCAACTACGCATCGCACAGGGGCTTGTAGAAGTTCTTTTCACCGGTGTCGTATTTGCGTTCTCACTTGCTCTTGGACTTTCATTCGGTCTAGGAGGACGTGATGCTGCTGCTCGTTTGCTTGAAAGCATGAAGAGATAATCTAAATCTTTTAATGTAAACCAGAAGAAAACGCCCCCTAGGGGCGTTTTCTTCTGGTTTTTTCTCGCATTTTTGCCGGTAAAAAATACCGAATTTCTGGGTATTTTTGCCCTTTTTAAATAATGCACCAAAACCCTTATGGTAGAAGGAAGAAATGCTTGACTTATGTTTTCGCTTTTGATAGTATAGAGAACACTTACTGAATGACAAAAAGAACAAACAAAACCAAACAAAAAGGCGCGTAGCAACACTTTGGTTTTGCTCGCCGCCTCCAGGCGGTTTTGTTTTTCTGAAAATGACTGTCCGATTGCTTTTTTGACAATTAAATCCCGTGCACAACACGCGCAACAATACTGTTATCCAATGGTAAAAATTTATCACTGGGGTCTAGCGGAGTTTGTGACACGGATAGATACATGAAAAAGAATCCAACCTCACACAGCAATGTGCGAGGTTGGACAATACAATCAACATACTGCGTCAGTGGTGACAAAGTATGCGTGATACATATGTTTCCTAATAGGAACATAATTAAGAGCATACGGTGGATGCCTTGGCTCTTGCAAGCGATGAAAGACGTGGTCAGGCGGCGATACGTTTCGGGGAGGTGCCTAACAACCTTCGATCCGGAAATTTCTGAATGAGGAAACTCACATGGAGTAATGTCCATGTACCTAAGGCAGCAGTGCCTAGGAGCGCACCTGGGGAAGTGAAACATCTCAGTACCCAGAGGAAAAGAAAACAATGTTAATTCCGCAAGTAGCGGCGAGCGAAAACGGAGGAGCCCAAACCACAGGTAGTAATACCTGATGGGGTAGTAAGATAGAAACGTAGAATTATCTAGAAGAGTTATAAAAATAATGTATAGAATAAGTTGTTGGAAAGCAACGCCAAAGAAGGTGACAGCCCTGTAGTCGAAATGCATTATTCTCTTTTGTTTCTATTCTTGAGTAGTTCGAGACACGAATAGCTCGGATGAATCTGCCGGAACTAACCGGTAAGGCTAAATATTGCAAGAGACCGATAGTGAACAAGTACCGTGAGGGAAAGGTGAAAAGAACCCCGGAAGGGGAGTGAAATAGATACTGAAACCGTATGTTTACAAAGAGTAGAAGAGGTTCATCATACAGCTCTTGAGAGAGAGCTTATGATTCAGGAAGCGCGATTTATTCGGTACGGCTTCCCCAGGCTGATTGCCTGGTGCGATGGAGGGTCGTTAATACTTGAGATCAAACTCGTTGAATATTTCGTCTGGCGATCGACAGATGAAGGAAGCAGCATTAGTAGATTCCGACTCAAGGAGACCCAACATCAAGCTCGCCATCTTGGCGAGAGTTGTATGATGAACCTCGACTGCGTGCCTATTGAAGAATGAGCCAACGAGTCATAGGTTACTGCAGGCTAAGTGGTATAAAGTCACGGAGCCATAGCGAAAGCAAGTGTGAATAGCGCGAAATTAATGTAGTAGCTTATGGACCCGAAGCCGGGTGAGCTTACCATGAGCAGGGTGAAGTATCTCGAAAGAGATATGGAGGCCCGAACCAGTAGGTTGTACGACTCCTTTGGATGACTTGTGGTAAGGAGTGAAAAGCTAATCGAACTCGGTAATAGCTGGTTCTCTCCGAAATAGTTTTTGGACTAGCGTCATGTGTTCCTCTTGGGGGTAGAGCACTGGAAGGTTTTGACTAGTAGCAATACGGCAACACCTATCAAACTCCGAATACCAAGAGTTAAAAATATGGCAGTAAGACTACGGGGGCGAAGCTCCGTCGGTCAAAAGGGAAACAGCCCAGATCGCCAGTTAAGGTCCCAAAGTGTATGTTAAGTGTAAGCGAGGAGGTGGAGTTTCATTGACAATGAGGATGTTGGCTTAGAAGCAGCCATCATTGAAAGAAAGCGTAACAGCTCACCCATCGAGAGACTCTGCGCCGTAAATGATCGGGACTCAAACATACCACCGAAACTGCGGGCTTGTGAATTTCATAGAGGAGATGAAAGTCCTCTAAGTGTTGTTCGCCAGAAGGGGTGTAAGGCCTAAACGCCACACCGTCACATTCATTCGTGAATGAGGGAAGCGACAGGTGAGACAAATTAAAGTATACGCGATTGGTTCATTCCAGTGCGTTGAAACGATGGGTCTCTGAAGATTGAAACTATCGTGGTCTTGAGCTCCCTGCCGTAAGGTATAGCAAAACAAATCGCGACTTGTAGAAACTTCAAACCGGTAACCCAAGGCAGCCACACACAGTCTAAACGATTGTGTGGCGCGCAAGGCCTGCCCCTTCTGTGCGAGCAACCCAATTGCGTGAAAGATCGCGATTAAAAGGCAATGTCTAGCAGCATTGTCTCTTCTATGAAATTCACAAGCGGTAGGAGAGTGTTCCAATCTGCAGTGAAGCGGAAGGGGTAACCCACCGTGGAGCGTTTGGAAGTACGAATGTTGGCACAAGTAACCACAAGGAGGGTGAGATCCCCTCCCGCCGAAAGAATAAGGTTTCCTTTTCAATGATTGTCAGAGAAGGGTTAGTCGGGCCTAAGGAGATGGCAAACGCCGGATCCGATGGACATAAGGTTAATATTCCTTAACTCGGTAATAATGTGATGGGATGACGGGGTGTAGTATATACAGCGACTTATTGGATTGTCGTTTATTGTGTAAGGTGGAGGTACAGGCAAATCCGTACTTCTGGCATTAAAGCCGACTCCAAGCATTGTATGAAGGTAAGGGGCAACCCGAGCCAACTGTATAAAGCACGCCTCCGAGAAAAGTCTCTACATTCTATGAATATAGAACGTCTACACATGCCTTTAACCGGGCATGCAAATGCCTGGATCATCTAGGTATGTGTAGATGCTTAAGTTATTATTGATCCGTACCGCAAACCGACACAGGTATTCGAGTCGAGTAGACTAAGGCGAACGAGTGATTTCTCCCTAAGGAACTAGGCAAAAAAGCGGCCGTAAGTTAGCGATAAGGCCTGCCCCCATCACTTTGCATTTAACGATGTGAAGTGTGGGTTCCAAAGAATAAAATCAAAACAAATCAAAGAGACACCAAGTATATGTTCGTAGAGCTACGGCATATACAAAAAATTCATATCGCGTCGCGGTATGAATACTTTAGTTTTGGAACTTCCATCATTTTGCATCTTTGAAAATAAAGTGATGGGGGCCGCAGCGAAAGTTTCCCTAGCGACTGTTTACCAAAAACACAGCTCCCTGCGAACACGTAAGTGGATGTATAGGGGGTGACGCCTGACCAATGCGGGAAGGTTAAATATCGGCGGTCCTTCGGGGCTGGATGATATAAGCCCCCGTCAATGTCGGCCGTAACTATAACGGTCCTAAGGTACTGGCTACAGCTAATGCAGCCAGTAGGACTAGGACTGTTATATGTCGTTTTTGGAAAACAATCTAATCAAACGCCTACTAAAAGCTACCTCATTTATAGAAATATAAGTAGAGTCCGAAGTGGTTAGCGAGAGACCAACGCCACACACCTGAACATTTAGTTGAAGGTGAAGATAGAGTCCTTCTTGAGGAATAGAAGAGCGAAATTCCTTGTCTGGTAAGTTCAGACGTGCACGAATGGCGTAACGACTGGGGAACTGTCTCAGGGAGTAGCTCGGTGAAAATACAGTGGGGGTGAAGATGCCCCCTACCTGCAGATAGACGAAAAGACCCCGTGAGCTTTACTCTAGCTTGATATTGCGACTGTTTCATTACTGCGTAGAATAGTGGTGAGAGGTTTGATGTGTATGGTTTTGGCTGTACTCTACTCGACAGTGAAATAGCCATCTGTAATGAGGCCTTCGCTAACGTAAACGGAAAAAACGTTTGCAGACAGTATCTGGTGGGGAGTTTAACTGGGGCGGTTTCCTCCTAAATTGTAACGGAGGAGTACATTAAGGTCAGCTAGGCGCGAATGGAAACCGTGCCGATAGTGTAAGGGCATAAGCTGGCTTGACTGTAAGTCGGGCATGACGAGCAGACGCGAAAGCGGGTCCTAGTGAACCTACACTTTGCTTTAGACGCAGGTGCAGATTAACGGATAGAAGCTACCACGGGGATAACAGGCTAGTACCGCCTAAGAGTTCATATCGACGGCGGTGTTCGGCACCTCGATGTCGGCTCATCTTATCCTGGTGGTGGAGAAGCTACCAAGGGTATGGCTGTTCGCCATTTAAAAAGATACGTGAGCTGGGTTCAAACCGTAGAGGAGTGAAATATACAGAACGAATACAAACGTTATTTTCTCAAATAACATCAGTTTGTGTTCAATCCAGTTTTGTATATTTGACTTCTCTTAGTTTGAACCCGAGGGATGAGACTCAACTCATCAAAAAGACATTGATCACGGCGGCATATTGCAGTAATGCAGTATGGCAAGCTAACTAATATCGGGAAAATCCAGCCCCACTTTTGATTTTAGAACTTTCTATTATCCAAAAGTGGAGCTGGACAATTCCGAGGGAAGTAAATAATTGTGAATTTCATTGAGGAAAAGTTCTTTTGTTCATCCTTAGAAAGGAAACACCATGAAAACATGGTTAAAGTCTCGAAAGAAACAAGTCGCCTTCGTCATCGCCATTCTTGTGGCGGAATGTTTGCCCCTTCTGGGAGCAGATTTTCTCATCAAGGATGGCTGGTCGATCTACACAACAGGAGTACTGGTTGTAGCAGCGATTCTTGCTCTCGTTTCGACAGCTGGGACGCCTGGTGACGGCTTATAAGAAACAAATGCCGAACCTTGAAGTGAGGAAGCCCTCGCTTCCTCAATGAAATTCATAATTAAATACACCCGTAGAGACTAAACGTTGGCAGATATATATAAAAGTATGTTGAAGCTATAGTCCGATCCCTCTAGTAATAGAGGTTCTCGCAAACCGGAAACCACGGCGAGATGTAAAACTGAAATGCGTGAGACAGGTTGGTTTCCTATCTTCTGCAGGCGTTCGAATTTTGAGGATACTTGCTCCTAGTACGAGAGGACCGGAGTGAACTGACCTCTGGTGTATGGGCTCTAGCGCCAGCTGGACCGCCCAGTAGCTATGTCGGGAATGGATAACTTCTGAAAGCATCTAAGAAGGAAGCCACATCCAAGATTAGAATTCGTTGAGGGTCGTAAGAGATGATTACGTTGATAGGGTCTACGTGTACGCACAGCAATGTGTTTAGCGAAGGACTACTAATAACCCGAAGTTCCTATTAGGAAACATGTCTATCACAGACATCATCATTGCAGTAACGTGTTCTCATAGTGGTATGAGCACACGTTACTGCAATGATGCAGATTGTATTGATTATTTTCATGTAGTGTGTGGAGGAAGCATTATTATTGTACATTTCGGTGTATGGTGACTATGTTTTCTCCACACACTACATGAAATAAGTTCTTTTCATGTAAAAAATTGCGGTGTCGTCTAAAAACTCTTCGGAGAAATATAAAGGCGATCTGGTAAAGCTCATTCTGTGATTCAACAAACATGCTTGCATGTGTGTTGGGTACTAATCCTGATCAGGGGAATGTGTGGAGTCAGATTATGCGGGTGTGATTCCTGTTACCGTAATAGTTTCAGTCGGGGTGTGGCGTAGCCTGGTAGCGCGCTCGCATATCGGCGAGAGGTCGGTGGTTCGAATCCATTCACCCCGACCAGGAAACAAAGTTAAAGAATAAGGGCCCATAGCTCAGTTGGTAGAGCGCCGGTGTCAAAGCCGGAGGTCAGGGGTTCGAATCCCTTTGGGTCAGCCCTTTCTTTAGCAAAAAATATTTGAGTTTTGTGTTCTGGTGATTGAGTCAAAGGGTCACACCTTTTCCCATTCCGAACAAAGTAGTTAAGCCTTTGTACAGCGATGATACTGGTATATCCGGGAAAGTAGCGTTTCGCCAGAACAGAGAACTCAAAAGCAAAAAATCCCCGTAAGGGGGATTTTTGTATTTCCTACCACCTTTCACCTACCTCCATGTGCCTGTATACTGTCTCTATGAATTGGAGCACCATGAAGAAAGTATCCTACGCATTTGGCATTTTTGTGCTCATTGTTTCAGGCCTTGTCTATGGTTTCAGACAACAACTATTTCCAAATCCTACCTGTAATGACAATAAACAAAATGGGTATGAAGCAGGGGTAGATTGTGGAGGATTATGTGCACGAAAATGCGTTAATGAAGTTCTGCCTATAAGCGTAATCTGGGCAAATACATTCTTGGTTTCAAACGGTGTATACGATATAGCTGCGATGCTTACGAATAAAAATAGTGATTCGGCACCGATTTCTTTATCCGCTGATGTACTAGTACAAGATAGTTTTGGAAGACCTCTTTTCCAAAAAAAGATAGTGGTTATACCATTTGCTGAAGTAGAAATGCCTATTATTATTCCTAATGTAGCACTTCAGGGCATTCCAGCAAAAGTTATTGTGACTCTTCACGAAGGGGTGTCGTACAAACTAGATTCGATTACCAAGACGACACAGATAAGTATTGTTCGTACTCGATTTGAAAATGGAGATATTCCGCGATTATATGCGACTGTCAAAAATGTAACGCGTACTCCACGCACCACAGTACCAATAAGTGCAGTGCTCTATGACGAAACACATACGCCGATTGCTACTGGGCAGACATTTGTCGAACGTTTGGAAAAAGATCAAGAACAGATAGTCGTGTTCACTTGGAAACATAGATTCCCTTCCCCTCCAGCGCTGATCAGGGTGTTTCCAGCTCTTTCTGCGTTTTCTATGTAGTTTGTGGCACTATGATTAAACTTTTTTCGTTTCTGCCGCGTATAGATTTCATTACTCTCGGGCTGGTAATTCCTATTTTGCTTGCTGGTCTATTTACGATGGGTGAAGTTAATATTCACGAACCATATTTTATTCGACAAGGAATATGGATTATTCTTTCGATTTTAGTTTTTATTCTAACTTCAGGCATAGAATATCGTTTTTTGAAACAATCAAAAGTAGTGATAACAGTATATGTGCTAGGATTACTGCTTCTTCTTGCTCTTTTTATACTAGGACATGTATCTAAAGGGGCACAAAGCTGGTTTTCTATCGGAGGATTTTCTTTCCAGCCGTCGGATATCATGAAGCTTTTGGTTATTATTATTTTAGCTAAGTATTTTTCTAGACGACATATCGAAATAGCAAATATCAGGCATATTATTGTATCTGGAATTTATGCGTTCATTCCTTTTGTGTTGATAGCATTACAGCCCGACTTCGGCTCCTCTGTGGTGGTAGCATTCTTATGGTTTGGCATGGTGATTGTGTCTGGAATCTCAAAAAAGCATTTATTTACAGTACTTTTTCTCGGACTCGCTTCCTTTACTCTCTTATGGAATTTTGTGTTTAAACCATATCAAAAAGCTCGTATTATGAATTTTATTCATCCATTAGCAGATCTTCGCGGGACTGGATATAATGCATATCAAAGTATGATTGCAGTAGGAGGAGGTCAGCTTATCGGAAAGGGATTAGGATTTGGCACCCAGTCCAGACTCAATTATTTGCCTGAATACCGTACAGACTTTATCTTTGCTGCATTCGCAGAAGAGTGGGGGTTTGTTGGGTCCGTACTATTGCTTCTTCTGTATACTGGCCTTCTTCTTCGCTTAGTATATTTTGCGCATGTTGCTCATTCAAATTTTGAAGCGCTCTTTACTTACGGTGTCATATTGTGGTTTTTCTTCCACATCGCGATTAATGTCGGTATGAATATTGGTATCATGCCGGTGACGGGTATTCCATTACCACTTATGAGTTATGGCGGATCGCATTTGCTCGCCGAGATGCTCGCACTTGGAATGTGTATTGGTATGTATTCGTATGCGAAACCCACACATAGGTCCCATATGCACCGCGAATTTGTAGGATTAGAGTAACTCCGCGATCCCTCTCTCAAGAGGGATCGTTGCTTTCCACCCAAGAATAGTTTCTGTGTGACGTATATCACCGCAAGAGTCCTGTATTTCTATTCTTGGCGGAAGATATTCGACAGGATGGTTAGAATCAATTAATTGTGCGATAGTATTTACAGAATAGGTTTTTCCTGAGCATACATTGCACACTTTAAATGTAGGTTCTTCAAGTGCAAGCATTGCTTTGTAATTTGCTTCTGCAACATCTGTAACATGTATAAAATCTCTCGTTTGATTTCCGTTTCCAATAATAGGAAAAGGTTTACCTTCTTTCTTAGCCTTTAAAAATCTCGCAATAACTGGTGCATAGCTTCCAGTTTCATGATGTCCTTTTCCGTAGACATTAAAATATCGAAGTGCAGTGACAGGAAGATTATATAATTCACTGTATAATCTTCCTAACTCCTCATTTTGAAGTTTATGTAACCCATATGGACTATTAGGGGCTGGGTTCATATTTTCAGATTGAATTCCTTCTTGGTTGCCGTACACCGCTGCTGAGCTTGAAAGTATTACTCCAGAAGCACGAGATAGTCGTGCAGCTTCAAGTACACAAGCCGTCCCCATAACATTAGTTACATACGAAGTAAGTGGCTTATCTATGGTGATGGGGACACTTACGATTGCTGCTAAATGAAACACCACATCACCTTCTTTGATTACATTTTGCAGTGCTTGCACGTCACCTATGTCTCCTTGCACAAATGAAGCACCTAGAGGGATATTTTCTTTTTTTCCTTGGGAAAGATTGTCAAAAACTGTTACGGCATAACCTTTTTCTAGCAGGAGGTGACTTACATAACTCCCAATAAAGCCGGCACCTCCAGTAATAAGTACTCTTTTTTGCATATGTTTAGATACCGCTCTTTCCGAGAAATACTTTAATAGTTTTTAGTATGATCGCAAAATCATACAGAAGACTACCGTTAGTGATGTAATGCAAATCGTAAGAAAGCTTTGTTGAAGTTTGATTAATATCAATACCAAATTTTGGAACTTCAAATTGTTGGATTTGTGCCAGCCCAGTTACTCCAGGGCGCACTAAATGTCTCATTGGATAATATTTTATTGATTTGTTATATTCCTCAACAAGTTTTGGTGATTCAGGACGAGGGCCCACAAAAGAAAGATCTCCACGAAGTACATTCCAAAATTGTGGAAACTCGTCAATTCTTGTTTTTCTAATGAATTTTCCTACACGAGTAACTTTTTTGGTTTCACTTAATTCATTCGTTGGGCCGTATTCCATGCTTCTAATTTTATACATAACAAAAGGTTCACCGTGTTTTCCTATTCTTTTATGTGTGTATAAAAATGGTCCGCGGTCTTCTAATTTAATCGCTATGTATATGAATGGGTAGACAATGAGACTCACAAGGAATGCCGGAGTAACTACAAGCACATCTAGGACTCTTTTGAGTGAATCGTACCTTCGAGTGAGATCGATATGGCGCAGTAGCCATTCTTGATTGATAAGATCAAGAGGGACTGAATCAAACACATCTCTGTATACATCTACTATATCAAGCACAGAAACATTATGAAAGAGTTCATTATAGAGTGTTCCTAAATGTGCTTGTAGTCTGTTGTCCCGAAGATCAACAATAATAGTATCTGGATTTAAGTGAGAAAGAGTAGAAGATATTTTAGAAAGATCGTAGGTATCTAGATCGATGATTGACACAAGAGAAATGCCCAGATGAGGGTTTCTTGAAAATTCATCAACTAATAGCATAAAGCTTTTTCTTGATCCTATTATCACTCCCGTCTGCTGTTTTTTACGAAGAATGATGTGGTATGCATACCTTCTCCAAAGAATACTTAACACACTACTGAAAATCAGATACATGAGAAGTATTGTCTTTGGGGCAACTCCAAGAGAGGGTAGATTATAAAAAAGAAATATTGCAAATGCTCCAGAAATAATCTGACTCGTAGTGATACGTGAACCCAGTTCTCGAGTAAGTCGAAGAGTTGGCTTGTCATAGAGTCCATAAATATAAAAAACGGTAATTGAAGCCAGGATAATTAAACTAAAAGGAAAGAAAATGGGGATAAATTCATGGAATGATTTAAGAGCTCCCTCACGTACAGAGAAGGCTAAAATGAGAGAGGTGCATAAAATAAGACAATCGACAATGAAAAGCAACATCTGTCTAGATGTATGACGAAATCGCATATATTGATACTATACAACTATCTCAATGAAAATACTATACCTTATTACGAAGTCCAATTGGGGTGGTGCTCAGAAGTACGTATTTGAATTGGCGACGTCTTCTTACTTTTTTAACGCACAGGTTGCGGTCGCTTTTGGCGGTAGAGGAGAACTGTTTGACAGACTTAAAGAACACAGAGAAATTGAGCTCTATACTATAGCTGCACTGCAAAGAAATATTAACCCATTTAAGGAACTTATCGCACTTCGTGATATGTATCTTCTCATCAAACGGTATAAGCCAGACATTCTTCATCTTAATAGTTCAAAAGCAGCAGGATTAGGCGGTGTCATGGGAAGAATGTGTGGTGTTAAGAAAATAGTGCTTACTGTGCACGGTGCTCCATTTCGTGAAGATAGAAACGTTTTTTCTCGTGGACTTATAAAATTCTTCACTTGGTTTTCATGTTTACTTGCACATTCTATTATTACGGTAAGTAAAGTCGATGAATTTGATTTAGCGAAGATGCCTTTATTGAAGAAAAAAATTTGCACCATTTATAATGGTCTCGTATATGAGGAACTTCCAGAAAAAATAAAACGGTCTAGTAAGGAGGTTCAAATTGTTTCAATAGGAGAACTTAATCAGAATAAGGGTCACGTTTATGCGATATCTGCGATGCAATTACTTGTGAAGAAGGGGTATCATATTCACTATACAATTATAGGTGAAGGTAGGACACAGAGTCTTTTGGAGCGAGCTATTCATATGAAAGATATGAAAAATCATGTAACGATACTCGGTGGTCATACTTCTGATGCAGCATCATTGCTCCACCAATACGATATTTTTATTATGCCATCTCTAAAAGAAGGATTGCCATATGTTCTCTTAGAAGCAGGGCGTGCTATGGTACCTGTGATTGCTACTATTACAGGCGGTATCCCGGAGATTATCATTCATGAAAAGACTGGACTTTTAGTGAAGCCGAAGGATATCGAAGGATTGGCACAGGAAATAGAAAAGCTTATCGTATCACGGGAGCTTTCAAAGAAATTATCTCAAGACCTTCGTGAGCATGTTGTAAGTACTTTTTCTCGTTCTAGGATGCTAGCAGAAACAGCGCGGGTATATGGCTTCATGTAGAAGTGGAGGGAAGTGCTACTTGATGTAATCATAAAAATAGTGTAGAATGTGCAAACTATGTTAGAAATCACAACGCTTCCTCGTGTCGCAAAAGAAACCGCAAAAGAGGGCTTTATCCCTGCGGTGTACTATGGCGCACATGCAAAAAGCACACCTATTTTTATTAATGCTATTGATTTCGGTAAAGTCTTTGCATCATCTGGCGAATCTTCAACGATTACGCTTACTACTGAGCATGGAGCTGAAACAGCCTTGGTTCAGGATGTGCAACTTCACCCAGTAAAGAATTATCCGATTCATGTTGATTTTTATGTGGTAGAAAAAGGACAGAAACTACACGTAAAGGTACCGCTTGTCTTTGTGGGAGAATCTCCACAAGTAAAACTTGGAAATATTTTAGTAAAAGTTATGCATGATATTTCTGTAGAAGGTGATTCGAGTTCACTTCCAAGTGAAATCGAAGTTGATATTTCATCACTTGCTGAACTTAGTGATTCGATACATGCAAGTGCCATTAAGCTACCAAAGGGAGTAACACTCCACCATGTAGAACCTACTGATGTGGTCGCTTCAATATCTGAATCTGTAGAAATGGTTGAAGAAGCGCCAGTTGCAGTCGATTTGGAAGCAATTGAAGTAGAACAGAAAGGCAAGAAGGAAGACGCTGCAGAGGCAGAAGAAACTGGAACAAGCGCAGAATAACGCGGAAAAAATACAAAACACAAAAGTGCGACAACGAAGTTGTCGCACTTTTGTGTTTCATTTTTACTTTTTGTTTCGCCCTTTTACTCCTTGAATTTTGGTATACTATCTACACATGTATAAACGTTTTTTTTCTATTGTAATTTGTTTTGCTCTCCTTTCTCCTTCTTTTGTAGCTGCACAGCAAATGAAAACGAAAGAGCAACTTGAACAAGAGCTTAAGGATCTTGAAGCACAAATCCAAGCAGTTTCTGGAACAATTTCTGAGACCCAAAAACAAGGAGCTTCACTCTCTCGTGACATCTCTGTGCTTGATGCAAAAATAAGAGAAGCTAAGCTACAAATAAAACAACGCGAAGCTGCGGTAACAAGACTCTCACAAGGAATTTCTGAGAAAAATAAGAGTATCTCTACATTGGATGAAAAAATGGACAGGGAAAAGCACTCACTTGCTCAAATTCTAAGGAAAACAAAGTACCAGGATAATCAAACACTCTTGGATTTTGCGCTACAGAACAAAAGTCTTTCATCTTTCTTTGTTGATGTTGATGCATTTCAAACAGTTTCTGGAGCTCTGAAACAAAGTTTTGAGGCGATTACATATACAAAAAACGATATTATGGCTGCCAAGACTGAACTGGAAGATACGAAACAGCAAGAGCTTGCCGCTAAGGTAGCTCAAGAGCTCGCCAAGAAGAAAGTAGAAACAAATCAAAAAGAGAAACAAGGATTGCTCACCGTGACAAAAGGACAAGAAAAAGAATATCAAAAAATATTAAGTGATAAGCAGAAACAAGCAGCGACAATACGAGCCGCACTCTTTGAACTTTCTGGTACGAAAGCTATTAACTTCGGCGCTGCATATGACTTGGCTGTAAAAGTACAAGGAATTACTGGGATACGTCCTGCATTTCTTCTTGGAATCATAACAGAAGAAAGTAACCTTGGTCAGAATGTTGGAAAAGGTACATGGAAAGTGGACATGCATCCGACACGGGATCAGCCTATTTTTGCCCAAATAACAGCTGAGCTGGGGCTTGATCCGGATCAAATGCCAGTATCTAAGAAAGCCTGGTATGGGTACGGTGGAGCGATGGGGCCAGCACAGTTTATTCCTTCGACGTGGGTACTGTACAAGGATAAAGTAGGTAGATTAACTGGGCATGTCCCTCCGAACCCGTGGAACGCACAAGATGCCTTTACAGCCTCCGCGCTTTTACTCAAAGATAATGGTGCAATTGCAGGTGATAAATCCTCAGAACAACGGGCAGCAGTATGTTATTTGGCTGGTTGTGGAAATGCAAAAAAGACTGCGTATCAGTTCTATGGGAACGATGTAATGGCCTTGGCTGACAAGTACGAGGCACAAATTGCGATATTGCAGGCTAAGTAAAAATGTGGTAGAATACTCTAACTTAGATATATAGCTTATGAAAAAAGATATCCACCCAACCCAATTTGCAAGTGCTGTGGCAACATGTGCTTGTGGAGCAACCTACGTAGTAGGATCAACACAGGAAGCACTTTCTGTTGAAATTTGTGCAACATGCCATCCGTTTTATACAGGACTTGATAAGGTTCTGGATACTACAGGCCGTGTAGATCGCTTTAAGAAGCGTACTGCAGCTGCTAAGAAGGCGTAACTTCTTTATTAAAACCGCAAGTCTTTTCGCTTGCGGTTTTATGTTGCTTGCTATACTTCACCTATGAACTTAGAAGACTTCAAATCAAATCCTCGCACTATGTATATCGCCCAAGAATATGAGCGTCTTTCCGTCTCTCTTGAAGAAGCAGAAGCGCTTGTCAGTGATCCGTCTATGGCAGAGTTGGCACAAACAGAAATTGATTCTCTTACGCCGCAATTAGAGGCTCTTTGGAAACAAATGGAAGAAGCGGCTACAGTAGCAAAAGAGGAAGAAGAAAAACCGAAGACAATGATTCTTGAAATCCAGGGAGGCGCCGGAGGGGATGAATCATCTTTGTTCGCCGCAGAGCTTGCACTTATGTATCAGAATTACGTTGAGTCTCGTGGATGGGGCTGGAATAAACTTGATGAATCGGTATCAGACGTGGGTGGCTACAAAGATGTATCCTTTGAAATCAAAGGACGCGATGCGTGGGATACTTTAAAATTTGAAACAGGTGTGCACCGGGTGCAAAGAATTCCTGAGACAGAAAAAAATGGTCGCGTACATACTTCAACTGTAACAGTTTCAGTGATGCCGATTCGTACAAGTAAAAAGGTAACTATTCCAATGAGTGATTTAGAATTTGAAACGTCTCGTTCAGGGGGAGCTGGTGGACAGAATGTTAACAAGGTTGAAACCGCAGTGCGTGTGATTCATAAGCCGACAGGTATTGCGATTCGTTGTACGATTGAAAGAAGTCAGTTGAAGAATAAAGAGCGTGCCGTAGAAATGCTTCAAGCGAAGTTGGATCAAATGGCGCAAGAAGAAGATGACAAGAAACATGCATCTGAAAAGAAAGCACAAGTAGGAACAGGGGATCGCTCAGAAAAGATTCGCACCTATAATTTTCCACAAGATCGTGTGACGGATCATCGTATCAGACAGTCATGGCATGGGCTTCCGAAAATCATGGAAGGAAATATTGGACCTATTTTTGACGCCTTGCAAAATTTCACTGGCGAACTTGGAGATGCAGAGGAGGAATAAATAAGCGCTCACCGGAAGGCGAGCGCGAAGATTGACGGTCTTGAAATGACGGAGTCAAAAACTCTCAATCAAAGAAGCATTATTATGTACCCTTCTTGATTTAGGTTAGAGCTGACCGTACGTGTCTATTATTCACGCGGATTCAACACGACTTCCGCTTAAATTAGGGATAATTTCCAGGCCAGCATCCCGTCATTATGACGTGGCCATCGGTCACTACTTTTAGTAGCGACAATTTCCCTCGGACTTTATGCCTGTTAGACAGAATCTTCTCTGTCTTAAGGATAGGATGTAAGAGATTTTTGTATAAAAGAGATCTATGCAAGTTGACTAGAGTGTATTTGTATCTAAACAAACCCCGCCTTTCCACAAGAATCAACTTACGGAGCGCGGCGGCGCGAGTAGGAAGCAACTTTTCAGCAGAAAAGTATGCTGTTTGATTCGACGGAAAGGCTAAAAAGAAAACTATCTTGCCCCGTAAGGGGCGTATGTAAATACTTTTCAAAATAGGGAAAATGTGCTATAGTGCTTGGGTTACATCCAATCGGGCAAATCAGGATTTGGACACCTGAGCACACTTTTCGCGCACAATTGACGCATACCAAACTGGTATTTAGAGAAAGGGTCGTGTGGTTCGAGTAATGTGTATACATTAAAAACGTTTCTTTAGTATTCCATATCAATAATATGAAAAAAATTACAGTAGAAGATCTCTCAAACGCAGGTCTTCAGTACGGATATTCTCGTACACGTCGTCATCCAACTATGAAGCCATATGTTGCTTCTACATCAAACGGAGTAGATATTATTAGTCTCGAAAAGACCAAGGAACAACTCGACAATGCTGTTTCATTTCTTACGTCTGTAAAAGGAGCTGGGAAGGTAATTATGTTTGTTGGAGTTAAGCCGGAAATTCGTCAGATGATTAAGGAGGTTGCACTTTCTCTTAACACTCCGTATATCGCTGATCGTTTTATTGGTGGATCATTTACTAACTTTCCTCAGATGAAAAAGCGTGTAGAGAAGCTTCACGATCTTCTTAAGAAGAAAGAAAAAGGAGAGCTTTCCGTGTATACGAAGAAAGAACAACTACTCATTCAGCGTGATATCGAAAGACTCGATCGTGATTTCGGTGGTGTTTCTACACTTACTAATTTACCTGCAGCAATTGTCATTGTAGATCCTCGTCATGAATCAATGTGTATTGCAGAAGCTCGTCAGTGTCATATCCCTGTGGTTGCACTTTCAAACACGGATTGTACAATAGAAGATATACAGTATCCTGTGGTAGGAAATGACGGATCAGTAGCATCTGTTCGTTTCTTCCTTGATACTATCAAAGAAGCATTGTCAGCATAGTAGTTGTAATTTGAATTACTATTAACTACTGACCATTAACTATCAATTACACCTATGGAAATTCTAAAAGAACTTAGAGAAGAAACAGGACTCTCTTTTGCACAAATAAAGAAGGCACTTGACGAAGCAGGGGGAGACAAAGAAAAAGCGCGCGAGATCTTATCTCAATTTTCGGCTGCGTCAGCGGAGAAGAAAGCAGATCGAGAATTAGCAGCAGGAGTAATAGCAGCATATATACATTCAAACGGAACAATCGGTACAATGCTTGAACTTTCCTGCGAAACTGATTTCGTAGCAAAGACTGATGAGTTTAAAGCACTTGCTCATGACCTTGCGATGCATGCTACTGCTATGGCTCCTACTTCAGTCAATAATGAAGATGGTCTAGGAGAAGAAACTGCGCTTCTAGCACAGAGTTTTCTTAAGGATCCATCTATGACAGTCAAGCAACGACTTGATGCTGCAGTTCAGAAGTTTGGAGAGAACACAAAAGTCACCCGCTTCGTACGTTACCAAATGTAACGCAGTTCGGGTAGCACCCTTATGACAGCACTCATCTTAAGTATTCTTGGAGTAATCACCGCACTTATCGCAGTATTGGTACTTCTTTTACAGATGAGACTTCTGATCCTTGGGCGAGTTGAAGTAGATGAAAATTATGATGGGCCGGCGCAAGTGCGTCGTGCGCTTCATATTCTTCTTCGTATGGGATTAAAGAGGCTTGTGATTCTTCGCAAACTTTTTTTCCAGTATTTGCTACATGTATGGGTTAGATTTTTATTTTATATTGATAAGCTAACTACTGCACTCTATGCGCGTTCTCGTAATTTTTTTGTAAAGAATGCTGTAAAAAATAAAAGTTCTGTAAGTCATTTCTGGGAACATCTTAAGGTGTACAAGCAAGAGATCGATAAAGAGAAAGACGAAAACGAATAAATCACCATATCTACTTTGTCACCAGAGAATTTTCCTCGGCCAATGTAGCCCTATCTACATCTCTCTTGGAAAATTCTCTGTCTTCGTGTATCTAAAGTAATTTATTAGTTTTCGTTGGCAATAATGATGTTTGGTATAGTTCTGTGTACTAATGACAAAATTGGTAAAAAATGATAGGATATATGGCACGCTTCGTATAGTTGCAATCTGTAAAAAAGCTAATATATAAGCCACTTTAGCTCAGTTGGTTAGAGCAACGGTTTTGTAAACCGTAGGTCCTCAGTTCGAATCTGAGAAGTGGCTCCTCTTAAAAAATTCTATGATCGATAAGAAAAAATATATTCTCTCGTTTGTCCTGACAGCAGCCATTTTTGCTACTGCATTCTTTGCATCTAATTTTTTTTCTGATAAACGAATTGAAGTGGTGAAATCGATTCAGGATAATATTGCTATCGATATCCTTTCTAGCGAAACGCAGTTTGATCTTTTGAAGGAAGTGTCATGCTCAACCGTTGACGCTTCTATTCTTGCTCCACAGCTGGAAGATCTTGGATCAAAACTTGCTCGTACAGAAAATGATGGAACCGCTGACCCTGCACAGATTTTGTATCTTAAAAAGTATTACTCATTACTTCAAATAAAAGATTTTCTTCTTTCCAAGCAGCTTGCGCAAAAATGCACTTCAAAAAAACCTGTGTCTATTATTTATTTTTATTCCAATAAAGGCGATTGTTCTGATTGTGTGAAAGAAGGGTATGTACTTACAAAATTGAAATCACTATATCCTGATTTGCGAGTATACTCGTTTGACTATAACCTTCCCGTTTCTGCGATCGATTCAATGAAAACTATTTACAAAATACACTCTACGCTTCCTGCACTTGTTATAGAAGATAAACCATATTTTGGATACAAATCGGTCGAGGATCTTGAGAATCTTCTACCAGACACACTTAAAGCGGCGACCACCACTGCGAAATTAGAAGCATCGAGCACTAAAGCTGTGTTGCCTAAAGTGCAATAATATATTGCTATGATTGAGCAAATACTCCAAACGCTCATGTTTCCGTTCCTGTTTTTCACAATGTACTTCCAGACATTTTTAATGATGTCTTTTCTTGAAAAGAGAAAGAAAATAAAACACGAAGAAAATAGACAAATTGAGATGTATCCGAGTGTCACCATTGCGATTCCTTGTTGGAATGAGGAGAAGACTGTGGCTGCGACGATTAAGTCACTGTTGGCACTTGAGTACCCACAAGATAAATTAAAAATAATCGTAGTAGATGATGGAAGTAAAGATAATACGTATGCGATTGCGGAAAAGTTTCAAACCGAGCATCCGGCTATGATTCGCGTGTTTAAGAAAGAAAACGGAGGGAAGCACACCGCAATGAATTTAGCGTTAGAGCATACCGATACTGAACTTTTCGGATGTCTCGATGCGGACAGTTTCGTAAAGCCTGTGGCACTTAAAGTGATTGTGTCGTATTTTAATCACGATAAAGAAGTTATGGCAGTAACGCCATGCATTCATATCAGAAGTCCTAAAACATTAGTTCAACGCGTACAAGCTGTTGAATACCTCATGGGAACTTTTTTGCGTAAAGCATATGGTGAACTAGATGCGATTCAGGTAACTCCTGGTCCGTTTTCTATTTTCAAGAAAGAAGTATTTGATAAAATAGGACCTTATAAGAAGGCTCATAATACAGAAGATTTTGAAATAACTCTTCGTATGCATAAGCATCATATGAAGATAATGAATTCACATAAAGCAACAGTGTACACTGTCGGACCTGCTACATTCCGCGGATTTTTGAGACAGCATCTTCGCTGGGCACGAGGATTTTTGGAGAATGCCATTGATTATCGATTTATGTTTTTTAAAAAAGAATATGGTAACTTCGGGATGTTTACGCTTCCTGGTGCACTAGTCTTTGTAGCATATGGAATCTATGTTGCGTTCTTTCTTTTATATCATACGATCTACTCGGTAGTGGCCTATATTTCACGACTGCAAACAGTCGGCATCGACATGCCCCATTTCAGGTTTGATTTATTTTATGTTCAAACTGGCGTTATGTCGTTTATCACTATGGTACTCTTCACTGCATTTCTTTTCGTGCTTTATATTGGGCGCGAACTGTCCGATGATAAACAGCAGATTTACAAAAACTTTCCGATCTTCATGGTGCTCTTTCCGATTCTAGTTCCAATCTATCTTACACGTGCGGTCTTTGATACAATCTTTTCTCGTAAGAACGAATGGGTGTTGCAGGATACAAAACAAACAAGTGTTCGCCATTAAGCGCTAAGCTTTAGTAACATACGCCTGACGACTAAAAGCTAGTATGTTAGAATGTGACAATGATAGGTCACGCGCACCCACTTACACACTTAACTGACGAGATTGTCCGTATCTTTACCGAGATAGGATTTAACGTGGCGGATGGTCCAGAGCTAGAAACAGAGTGGAATAACTTTGATGCCTTAAATGTGCCTCGTGATCATCCTTCTAGAGATATGCAAGATACGTTTTGGATAAAGAAAGAAAAAGGAACAGATAAATTAGGTCGTCCAATGGGTCACGTGCTTCGCACACATACATCACCAGTTCAAATCCGAGAAATGGAAAAATGGATAGCAAAAGTTCGTGAAGAAGGATATAAAGAACCACTTGCGATTATTGTGCCGGGAAAAGTATTTCGTAACGAAGCGACTGATGCCACACACGAAGCTCAATTCTATCAGTTGGAATGTTTAATGATTGGAGAAAATATTACCCTCTCAAACATGAAGGGTATTCTTGACCATTTTTTTACTAGCCTTTATAAAAAGAAAGTAACTTCTCGTTTGCGTGCCTCCTTTTTCCCGTTTACTGAGCCGAGTAACGAAATAGACATGCAATGTTTTAAGTGTGGGGGTGGCGGGTGTAATTTCTGTAAACAATCTGGATGGATAGAAATCATGGGAGGAGGTATGGTGCATCCAAACGTACTAAATAATTGTGGTATTGATAGTCGAAAGTATCAAGGTTTTGCTTTCGGGGGTGGTATGGACCGTATGGCATTACTTAAGTGGGGAATTGATGATGTTCGTCTTTTGTATAATGGCGATCTTCGCGTAGTTAATCAGTTTTAATATGAAATTTTCTTACGCCTGGCTTCAAGATCATATCGCTAAACCTCTTCCCGATATCAAGGAAGTTGCTGACACGCTTTCAATAAAATCTCTTGAAGTGGAAGAAATTCATGGAGATGTGATGGAAGTGAAAGTGTTGCCACATAGACAGCATGATTGTTTATCACATCGTGGGCTTGCGCGCGAAATTGCACTTCTCTTTGATCTTCCAACTAAAGAAAAAGTAATTCCAAACTTTGTTGGTTCAAAAGTAGAAGTACCAAAGATTACTGTAGAAGATACTAAGCGATGCCCGAGATATGTTGGCGTTCGCATCAACAAAATAAAAGTTGCACCATCTCCAGATTGGCTGCGCGAGAAGTTAGAATCAATCGGGCAGCGCTCGATTTCAAATATTGTAGATATCACTAACTTTGTCATGAATGATCTTGGCCAGCCGATGCATGCGTTTGATGCGGATAAAGTTGTTGGAGGCATCACAGTGCGCGTTGCCAAAGAAGGGGAGACCATGACCACGCTTGATGGGAAAGATTTACTGATGAAAGGTATAGAGACAGTCATTGCTGATGACGAAGGGATACTTGCTCTTGCGGGAGTGAAAGGTGGTATGAAGGCGCTTGTGGATGAGAAGACCAAAACAATTATATTAGAAAGTGCAAATTTTCACCCGGCACTCACCAGAAAGACAAGCGAACTTCATGGCATCCGCACTGATGCGTCCAAACGTTTCGAAGCTGAGATGACAAGTGAGTTTGCATTTGAAGCGATGTCATATGCAGTACGTTTGGTTCAAGAAATAAATGAAAAGTGTTCAGTAAGTGACACTACGGATATTTATCCTAAAAAGGAAATCCAATATATTGTCGGAGTAACATTACATGACATTAATGGTGTCCTTGGTTCGGAATATTCTGAAGCGGAAGCAAACAACGTACTCACACGTAGCGGGTGCTCTGTTGAAATAATACAAAATCCGAGAGAATATATTGTAGAAAAGGCGCGTACATGTGTCGGGTTGCCGTATAAGCGCGGGGCTTCAGTGCGGTATGACGTTCCAAAAGAAACAGATTGCTCGTCACTTCCTTCATGGTTATACATGCATGCAGGGATTGCTATTCCGCGTATGTCTGTTGATCAATTTATGTTTGGTATACCGATTACACAAGAAGAGCTCTTGCCTGGAGATCTTATTTTTACCAACACAAAAGATCTTATCCATGAAAATGGAATTCATTATGTGACCAAGGAGTGGCTTCCTGGTACGCCAGTTCTACATGGCATAGATCATGTCGGCATGTACTTAGGAGATGGAAAGATTCTGCATGCAAGTTTTAGAAGAAATAGCTCGATGATTGATGATCTAGTTACCTCGCCGCAATTTCAAGAAGAAGTGTATTATAGAAGACTTATTCTTAATAACGATCCTCGTTTTAAAGTAACCATTCCTCATCATCGACTTGATCTGCGTGTGAAGCAGGATCTTATTGAAGAAGTGGGTCGCGTGCTTGGATACGATACACTTCCAACAATACTTCCGAAATTAGAAAAGAAAGGCCTTCCTCATAAGCGTCTTTTCTACGAGACTAAAATAAAAAATGTATTGCTTGCAAATGGGTATTCAGAAATCTATACCTACACGTTTGGAAATACTGGAGAAGTGAAAATTATAAAAGGCCTTGCAAGTGATAAAGAAAAGCTGCGCGCTAGTGTAGGCAAAGGCGTAATGAATGCGCTTTCTATGAATATCACTAATGCACCGCTGTTAGGATTGGATACGATTCGTATTTTTGAATTTGGAAATATATTCTCTAAAGAACACGAGATAAGACACTTATCTATCGCCGCGGATGATGGCAAGAAGAAGAGTTCTTTTATGGAAGAAATTGAATTTGTGCTTTCTGCTATCAAGCGTGAGCTTGGCGTGGCTAAAATTGAGTATGATGTAGTTTCCGGCAAACCATGCTGCGTAGAGATTGATTTTGACGCACTCATTGCTACACTTAAAGAACCAGATCACTATGAGCCTCTCATCGAAACTACATCTCTATCTACTTACACATCAGTATCTCCTTATCCGTTTATTGCCCGTGATATTGCTGTCTGGACTTCTTCTACAACTACATGGGAAGATATCCATAGTCTCGCTTTACAAGTTCGTGATCCTCACATTGTGCGCATTGATTGTTTTGATACCTTTACGAAGGAAGTAGAGCAAGAAGGGGAAAAGATTGCAAAAACGTCCTATGCGTTTCGTGTAGTGCTCCAATCCAAAGAGCGTACGCTTACTGACGAAGAAGCAAATGCTATCGCAGAAAAGATGTACTCGCTTCTTAAAGAAAAGGGGTTTGAAATAAGATAGAAAGTAGGCGAATTTGTAATGTTTACTTTTTATACTACAATGTAAGAATGAAACTTCCGGTTCCGTATTATTCCCAGTATTTAGATATTAGTGATCCATTTTGGATGCCACGAGGATGCGGAGCTACTGATTTTGCAATGATAGTTGAAGCTCTTGGCACACCCAAGCAAGACATACTTGCCATATGTAAAACTGCAAAAGAAGAAGGGGGATATGATATGTCTAACGGCTGGGTACACGACTATATTGTAAAGAAGGCACAAGAGCTTGGATTTGAGGCCTACCGTAAAGAAGGACTTACTAGTATTGATGAACTGATATCTTCGCTTGATGCTGGTAACCCGGTGTTAGTTTCTGTCGAAAAAAGAGTTCTTGAGCAGCGTAAATTCCATACAGTTGTTCTTGTTGGATACGAAAAATCTGAATCTGCTATCGACAATGGACTTTCGTCTATTGATTGTCTCTATTATCATGAATCCGAAAAAACTGATTCAAGTGGCGCATATCGTCCATGTGACGTAGCGACATTCATGCAATATTGGCGGGGCAAAGCCATTTTTATTTCTAAACCCAAATCGGTATAATATATTCATATGCGAAAGGAATTCTACTTGCCCTATTTTGAAAACAAGAAAGTCACAGTAATGGGGTTGGGGGTCTTGGGTCGCGGTGTGGGCGATACGGCATTTTTGGCGGCATGCGGCACAGAGCTTACAGTTACTGATATGAAAGGAAGAGAGGACTTGTCGACTTCACTTGAGGCACTCTTGTCATATCCAAATATCGTGTACCACTTAGGGGGTCATACTGTTTCTGATTTTGAAGATAAAGATTTTATATTGAAAGCTTCCGGTGTACCGATCGAAAGCGAATACATCTCACATGCTGTAGAACGTGATATTCCAGTGTATATGTCTGCCGCACTTTTGGTGAGCATAGTGAAAGAACAATTAAAAAACGTAACCATAATCGGCGTTACCGGTACACGAGGTAAGAGTACTACTACGTATTTGATTCACCATCTACTTACACATGCAGGCAAGCGGGCGCATCTAGGAGGCAATGTTCGAGGCGTGGCTAATTTACCATTACTCGCAGAAATTGAAGATGAGGATTTTCTCGTGCTTGAACTTGATAGTTGGCAGCTGCAAGGATTTAGAGATTTGCATATCAGTCCAAATATCGCAGTATTTACAAGTTTCTTGGATGATCATATGAATTATTATCATAATGATAAAGAGGCATATTTCAACGATAAAGCTCCAATATTTTTATTTCAAAAAGAAATGGATGTGCTTATTGTAAGTCCGCAAGCCCATACTGAACTTGCGAAGCGTGGTTTTGGTAAAGATGCAGTCGTCCCAGAAATCATTGTTCCACCATCACAATTAATTGGTGATCACAATCGGGTATCCATCGCGCTTGCATGTGAAGTAGGTAAGCAGTGTGGTATCCCGATTGAAGTATTGCATGAAGGGGTTTCCACCTTTACACCAGCACAGGGGCGTCTACAACCATTGGGAGAATATAGAGGCGTAAAAGTATACAATGACAACAATGCTACCACTCCGGATGCGGTAGTTGCTGCAGTAAAAGCAATTAATGAGACGTATCAAATCAAGCCAATCGTGATTCTTGGCGGATCGGATAAAGGTCTCGACCTAACGCTCCTTGAGGAAACGATGCGATCCGATACTAAGGCATACATTTTACTTGCTGGAACCGGGACAGATCTTTTAGCTTTACCTAAAGATAATGTATGTGAGACGCTTGAAGCGTGTATTGCGAAAGCATTTGAGTTGGCATCATTTGGGGACGTGATACTGTTTAGTCCTGGATTTGCCTCATTCAGTACTTATTTCAAAAATGAATATGAGCGCAATGATGCTTTTGTGGATGCACTAAAACAATATAAGCGTGAAGGATAAAGCACGAAACTAGAGACAGAAATGAACTATGGTAGTCCCGACTACTTCTTTGCTCGTTATCCCCATATATGGTCAAAATAAGGCTAATTTACAAGGGATTTATTGGTGACACTGGGTTTGAAATATGCTATAATTAAGAGATATTTATGGCTACTAAAAAGACAGAAACAACACCTACAAAAAAGGGCGGTTATGGAGCTGATTCTATCAAGGTTTTGAAAGGTCTTGAGCCTGTACGCAAGCGTCCGGGCATGTATATCGGGTCTACTGGCCCGACCGGACTTCACCATCTTATTTGGGAAATTTTCGACAACTCTCGAGACGAAGCGATGAACGGATATGCGAATCGTGTTGAAGTTGCGCTACTTCCTGGAAATCGTATTCGTGTGGTGGACAATGGTCGCGGCATTCCGGTAGGCATACATCCGACAGAAAAAGTTTCAGCACTTGAAATCGTAATGACCACGCTTCATGGTGGAGGTAAGTTTGATAATGATGGAGATGGAAGTTATAAAGTCTCTGGAGGTCTTCATGGAGTGGGAGCATCAGTTGTGAATGCTCTTTCAATTTACTGTAAGGTAGAAGTGCATCGTGACGGTGGATATTTCATTCAAGAATATAAGCAAGGTATTCGTAAAGCCGCGGTTAAGCAAATCGGAAAGAGTAAATTTGTCGGTACGATTACTACATTCCAACCTGATCCGGAAATCTTTAAGGAAGGGACTGATTTTGATCTTCCGACTATCGTCTCTCATTTGCGTCAGCAGGCATATCTTGTGAAAGGTATGGCGATCACTGTGATCGATGCGCGCGGTCATGCAGACGATATGGATCTTGAAGCACAAACATATGTTGCTGATCTTCCATATGAAAATCCCAACACTTCGTTTTATTTTGAAGGTGGTCTTAAGTCACTTGTAAAGCATTACAATGAATTCGCAAAGCCGGTACATAAGAATATTTTTTATGTAGAAAAGGAAGCAGAAGGAGTGCTTGTGGAAATTGCGTTGCAGTATATTGATGATTTCGCGACGAAGATTGTAGCGTTTGCAAATAACATTCCTAACCCAGAAGGAGGAACCCATGTCACTGGATTTAAAACGGCACTTACTCGTTTGGTAAATGCATATGCCCGCAAAAATAATATTCTCAAAGAAAAAGATGATAACCTAACCGGCGATGATGTGCTTGAAGGACTTACCTGTGTAGTATCGGTGAAGCTTCGAGAGATTCAGTTTGAAGGGCAAACCAAAGCTAAGCTTGGATCGATGGAAGCGCAGTCTGCGACTTCTACTGTCTTTTCTGATGCATTCACACTTTTCCTTGAAGAAAATCCAGATGATGCAAAAGAAATCATCCAGAAAGGATTGCTCGCGCTTCGCGCGCGCAAAGCTGCGAAAGCTGCGAAGGATTCTGTTCTTCGTAAAGGAGCTCTTGAAGGATTTTCTCTTCCTGGAAAGCTTGCTGACTGTCAGAGTAATGATCCTGCTGATTCAGAACTCTTTATTGTAGAGGGAGATTCTGCGGGAGGTTCTGCAAAAATGGGTCGTGACCGTCGCACACAGGCGATACTTCCACTTCGAGGTAAGATCCTAAACGTAGAACGCGCTCGCTTGGATAAAATGCTGGGAAGCGAACAGATCAAAAATCTTGTGCTTGCAATGGGGGCTGCTATTGGAGATACCTTTGATCTTTCCAAGGTTCGCTATCATAAACTGATCATCGCAACCGATGCCGACGTGGACGGTGCACACATCCGCACGCTACTACTCACATTCTTTTTCAGGTACTATCGTCCTATCATCGAAGCTGGATATATTTATATCGCGCAACCACCACTTTATAAGATCACCCACAACAAGCAAGTTCGCTATGCATATTCTGATCAGGAGCGTGATGCGATTTATAAGGAACTCGGATTCAAGCAGGAAGATTTTGATACTGTAGACATTACTGAGACACAAGAAGAAAAAACCGAAGGAGAAGACGAAGAAGAAACTACCAAGAAGAAAACCAAACTTCCGCCGACACAGCGCTACAAAGGTCTTGGAGAAATGAACCCAGATGAGCTTAAGGAAACTACCATGGATCCGAAGAATCGTACCCTTAAACTGGTGACGCTATTTGAAGCAGAAGAAGCAGATCGCGTGTTTGAAATGTTGATGGGAAGTGAGGTGGGGCCAAGAAAATCCTTTATTCAGACATACGCAAAGGACGCGAATTTGGATGTTTAGTATAGAAGTCAAAAATCATCCCGTTTACTTTTTCGCTACGGAATTTTTTCAGTCAACGTAATACTACCTACGTCTCTTTCAAAAAATTCCTAAGCTTCGCGTATCAAGAATAATTTTTGACTTCTATAAATACAAATTTGATTAAGATTTTAAAATATAAATATGAAATGGATTTTATTTACAGGAACATGGAGACTTACAAATAGTGAAGTAGAACATGATGTGCGTGCTGCCGCACGAGAAGTACTTTCTCGTGGAGATGGAATAGTCACAGGGGCAGAGTCAGAATGACCTTCTAACTATACTTCTTGACGAGGGCTATATGCAAATTTTGCGAGAGAAACTAAGGCTGATTTCCGACAAGCGGAAAGAATTGAACCTCGCATAAACCTACCCAAAAACTTGCCGTAATTCGCCGGATATTGACCCGTGTGAGGCTTTCGCTCGCCTTTCGGAGTTGTGCAGCCCTTCGGGGGCCTGGGGCCCGAATTTCGCAAAATAAAACTCCTGCCAAGTTTATCTTTTAAGATCAATAATCATTGGGATGTTGGCTTTTATTGCTTTACCAGCTACGACAGCATGGTATTGTTTCAGATTTGGCAATGCTTGAACCATATCTTTACCCACATAATTACCCAAAAAATTAAAACTAGTTTCATCAAAAGCCTGAAAACAGATAACTGTATTACACTGAGTCAAGACCGTCTTTGATACATTCGCTGTCCTTTGAGCAATTACAAGAAACCCAACACCGTATTTTCGTCCCTGTAATGTTATTTGACCTATGCTATTTACTAAACCTTGTGAGGTTTTATCATTACTTCCAGAAAAATTCCATTCTGGAATAATTGTGTGAGCCTCTTCTAAGACAACACATATTTTTGCGGGGTTATTCGCTATTTGTCTTTCTTTGGCAACTTCAAAAAGGACCTTGAAAAAGTACTTTGTATAGTCCAAAATTCCCGTTGTATTATTAACATCTGGTAGCTCAAAAACTTTAATACTAGAAGTTGTATCATCTAGGAAATTATCAATCTCTGTTTTTAAAGTAGATTTAATCTCACTCTGCTTGGTGGCAATTTGAGCTTTATCTTGTTGATTACCAAACTTGTCTAATTCATTGTTTATCCAATTAATCTTTTCTGATATTTCGGTTGCTTTTTCATCACTCACAATATTTGTAGGAGGAGGAGTAAGTGTTGAAATAAATTCTTTATTAAAATCAACACAAACAACCTTAGTATCAGATTTTATTTGATTAATAATTTCTCGTGCCAAGAAAGATTTACCTGAACCAGTTACACCAAGTAGTGCCATATGATGACTTATTGCTTCATTTAAATTTATTATAGATGGTAAAGACGTGCCGGGGATTTGTCCTAGTTTGTAGTTTGGATAAGCAAATGGTGCTATTTCAATATCTGAGGCAGTTGTCTTAAATACTGGCGTATTGATTGATGGAACCCACCCAAATTTTTCAAAAGCTACAACGGTCCCATTCCACTCACCCAACTGTATTGCCTCACCCTCAATAAAACCTGTTTCATTTCTAGCTTCCAATTTTTCTTTTTCAGTACAACCACTTATCACCTGATAAAATAGTCTACGGTTACCAATCTTTAATTCTAGGAGATCACCCTCCTGTAAATCATCATTTTTCTTTGAGTATTCAAATTTTATCTTTCCAATGGTAGACCCATCAATAATAACACCAACTAAATCACTGACCTTTAATTCATTATTCAATGCTGTTATTTCAGCAGTGTCTGATATTTTATAAACAATATTTTTCTCTAATTTTGATTCTTCTGATCTTGGGTCAGACAATTGTAATACTTTTGCCCATTTTTCCTGATTTAAAAGATATGTATCAAACACAACACCTTTAATGACTAAGTCTTTTGCATCTGACATCGAGTATTTAAATTTTACAACATCAAACTTTTTGATACTATTTCTGTCTTCAAATAATTTAACTAGAAATATTTTCTTTGACTGAACACCAAAAATTTCTCCTATCTGTTCTCTGTTTTTATCTTTAGTTGGAACAGCAAAACTCCCGTGAAGATTTTTTGGATTTATACAAAGAACGAAGAACCATATTATGAACATGGATAGAGTATAGAAATTTTGAATTGAATGGTATGTAAGCAAAAAATATATGAATACTGAAGAATATAAAACTTTACCTTGACCGAACACAACAACTGCATCTTTTATCCAAATGGCAAGCTTGTTCTTCCAGTAGTCGGGGCTTTTATTTTTATCTTCAAGACCCAAAGCTGAGATAGATAATGCTATGAGTAGAATTAATATACCAACCGCAGTCCACCAAAAAACTTCATTATTAAATGAATCTTTTATTGATAAAAATACAAGTAGTAGGGGTATTGCATTAGTGATCACATTTTTAGGTGAAGAATAATATGGTTCGATAAAAAGAATTGAAAACAGAACCATAAAAACACCTGAATAAAACCACAAATCTTTTGTTTCTGTGCTTGGTAGCAATAAGCCGTTAAAAAAATACTGTACCACCACGAAAGTTCCAAAGAAAATAATAAACAGTATGAATCTATTTTTTATAAGAAAACGTGTATTTTTTAATAGGTTATTCATAAATTATTTAACTGCATTAGTCTTTATTTCTGATGCCGACTTTTTAAAAGTTGCTACAACTTTAGTAAAAACTTCACTTGGATGATGATTGTTTTGGTCAAATGCTAGTCTCTCTGTTTTAGGATCAAGAAATAATTGAGTTTTTGTTTTCTTGGGTATCGATTGTCATAGTAATTTTAATTTATGCTTTTATTTCTCGTTACTGAGAGCGAGCTTTAATAAGAAGATCGTCTCGGTCTTAAGTTTTGCTCGCGCCCAATCTTTCTGGGGCTCAGTGAGCAATTCCCCAAGACCATCAAGGATATGTTTGTTATCCATCTGCTCAAGTTTATCAATACACTTTTGCAACAACTCTTTGAAAGGCATTCCCGCACGAGACTCTACGATGGTTTTATTTATTTCCCACATTTTTTTGTAGAAGAAATAAACATCGAATATATCTCGGCTCGTCTCTCCAATTCTTTCGTACATAGCCATGAGCTTGTGAGCAAACATATCTTCTTTGATCATGACAAGCATAGAAATACCGAGCAACGTTTTTACTTCGTACTTTGAACCAAATTTGCGACGATTTACTTCCACTTTTATCTGTTGTGCGCCGGGCGCGTAAGAAATAACATTCAACAAGTTGAAGTGCTTTATTTTTGACTCAGTGATAGTGCCGTAGCTTGCAGTAATCTTTTGAAGTTTCTCAAATACTTCTTGTTCTTTCGTATCATCGAGCAAGTCAAAATCAAGATCGACTGAGTTTCGATTTAAATCGAAAAACAAAAGCGCCGCGGTTCCTCCTTTGAAACCAAGAGCTGTGGCAAGAGATGTGTCAGAATAGACCTCTTTCAAGATCTGGAGCAAAATACTTTTATGTTTTGAATAATCGAGTGTCATATTATTTTTCTTCATTTAACTTTTTATAACGATCAAAATATCCCTTTACAGTCTTTTCCATTCTCTTGTTGTGATAGATGGGTAAGATCTCAAAAACCTTATTCCAATCTACGCCACGCAAATTATCAAAATAATAGTTTTTACTTACATAGACACGGTCCAACATCGCACGCTCTCTAGTCGCCCGAGCTATACCGTCAACATGCTCAATTCCGGTGGTATTACTCAACACATAATCCTTCATTCGTACAAAAGTTATTTTTTGATCATCAACTTGTATCTCTCGGCTCACATAGGACGCAACAAAAATGTTTCCGTAGTACTGGAAATTAACACCCTCGCGAGTTAAGACAGTTTCAAAGCTCACATATGATGGAGTATAGATTCGAGTGGCTAATTCAAAGCGATTGTAATCTTTATCTTTTGCGTAAAATCCACGGCGCACTCTGATCAACTTTCTGGCATTCACATATTTCTTTAATCTGTCACCAACGATCGCTTCATCACTTTCATTCCACAATAAAGCAGCGTCTTTCGTCGAAAAGACTGTTTTAGCGGATCTCAATAAAATATCCAAATATTCACCTTTTGTGGGGTTTTTATCCATTTGTAGACTGGAATAGGCTTTAAAAGCCCGTTCCAGTACTTATATTAGCATTATATGGGAATTTGAGCAATCTTAGGGGAGTTGAAAGTAAACAAAGTAGGCATGTTTGTTTACTTTGAAGTAGAAGATGTAAACAAACTAGTTCATTTACTTTACCGCACCAGAGCTGAAAAAAATCCTCAAAAAAGCTATAATCGATAAAGTTGAACGTGACTGCTTCCGTTTAATGAAAATTACTATGAAAATGAATACCAAGGACTGGTCCGCCCTTTTGGACTACTACCCCGAAAACAAAGCATTCACCCCGACTGAGAACATAAAGGCGGTAATTGACTGTATCGCCTCGACTCATAACATGCTCGACAAGGCGAACGGCGAAATCATACTTACTTCGGAAATTTTTCCCGAAATTCTGATGGACGAAAATGTCCTCCTGTTTTTCATAACCCTCTACCGCACCGATATCATCGAAGACTTATATCTTCCCGTTGGAGTTTCCAAAGGTCCCGGCGATTCTATGAATTTTCACTACGGCCCTAACTTCTTGGGCAATCACGATATCGCGTACCGTGCGGCAATTGATGATCCGAAAGCATTCAAGAAGAATTTCGTGAGCCTCAGAATCCCAGACTGGAAAGCCTTTCAAAAGGTACGCGACGCTGTATACGAAAACCTCAATGTAAAAAGTGATGCTGTCACCGACAACAAGCTCGCATTCGATAAAGCGACTGGCGTTCTCTCGTTCAACGGCACACAAGTAGAAATACCTATCAACACAAACCAGTTCTTTCTCACCAAGAAACTATTCGAGGTGTCGGCCGGCACTCGCGTAAAGGAAACCGATATCATGGATATGATCGACTGGAGCAAGGACTCAAATCGGAGCGTGTACGATGCCACGCGTCTGGTAAACAAGCGTGCCAAGGAACAGCTCGGTATTCCCAAGCTTTTCAAGTGGCGAATGAACACCGTCTGGCGTGAGTAATAACGACTCACTTGATTCGCAGTATTCCAAATTGAATCACTCTCCCCTCAGTAGGCTATACACAAGCCTGCTTTTTTGTTGGCGATTATCAATGAACATGAAGATGAATAAACAACCCATGTATCAAACATCAGACCTCGCATGCGCGGCAGCCATTTCGCTGTTCGTGCCAATCGAAGATGTCGACAAGAGCCAACCGCGCCGCGCGTATTTTATATTCGCCCGCACGCCCGAGCTCGAAAGCCTCCTCGATGAATTTCAAAAACGCCAGTTGTCGGTCGAACCACGTGCGTACTTTGACCAGATCAAAGCTTTAAAGACCCGTCTCTACGAGGTGAATTAATATGGACCAGACAATCGACAACAAGCCGGTCCCTCCACAGGTCCCACTAAATCCAAAAGACTTGGACTTCTTTGTCGAGCGTCTCGCCCAGATTCTCTTGATGCAGATAGAGCATGAAAATAAACATGAACATGAAAAATTACCCGGGGTTCATACGGCTATATAGATACATAGCCATCATAGACAGAAAAGATTTGACGGACCAAGAGTACCGGCTCCTTGATGTGTATGCTTGTCTTGTCTCTTGGGATCATAAACAAACAGAACGCTTTGGAACAGTCTCTGATCTAACCATCAGAGATATTCATCTTGACCATCTGCCAAGTTGGTCCACAGGAAAAATTAGCGGGGTCATAACGTCACTAATCCAGAAAGGTCGCCTTACTCGTCTGCCGAAAAAGCGCATGCGTGTGGAAAACTTTTGGATATATCAAGCAAAAAATCCACAGGCTGAACAAGCGTTTCAACTTATTGAACAAGGAATTCAGCCTACGATACAGAATGTTCAACTGGCTGAACAAAAGCAAAGAGAAGAATTGCAAAATGGAATGAGTAAAGTCCTTGAAAATGTTACTTCGTTTAGCAAAAATATTCAGCCGAGTGAACACGACCGTCGAGAGTAAAGAAACCTAAAGAAAGAAAAAGAAACTAAAAGAACCAAAACCCGAACTCCCAAAAAGTGGAAAACTCAAAACATTGAAAAATAAGGCTCAAACAAAAATAACGGGTGATGAAAAATGCAGAATGCCCATCCTTATTAAATAAGGTTTAAACCAAAATAACCGGCAATAAAGGGTAATGAAAAATCAAAAATAACAACGAATCACGACGAACCAAAAAAGCCACAGGTCAGCAAAACAGTCATTTTCCAATCCCTTGTAAAATAAGGATAGAATCAAAATAACCCCGAATAACCCCGAATGAAAAATGCACACCAACTGCCCAAGGCCAATTCAGTAGAAATAACGCCGAAACGCAGAACCGTCACTTTCAAAAAGCCAAATATCATAAGGCTCATTCTAAAATAACCCTGAATAAGCCGGTACTGAAAAATGAACCCGAATGACAACATATACGACACAAAAACCAAACTCCATCATTGCTATATCCCGTGTTCTTGGCATGATGTCGTGTGCATTGCCATTATCAGCTAACCATTACAATTACTATGAATAAAGCCCTCATCTACTGCCGAGTGTCTACCGACGAACAAGCCGGCGACGAACGGCACTCATTAAAAACCCAACTGCGTCTCTGCGAGCGCGGCATTGAGGACATGAAAACCTTCAAACTTGCCGCCGACGGTGTCTATAAGGACCCGGGTAAGAGTGCGACTAATATGAATCGCCCCGGACTCCAAGACATGCTCATCCGTATCCAAGAGGACAAGAGCATCGGAGCTATCTTCGTCCAAGATACGGACCGACTCGCCCGCAATGCCGGAGATCACCTCACGATCAAAGCACTCCTGCGAAAGCATAGTGTCGAGCTCATCTCGGTATCACAACCCGGACTCGAGGACACGCCCGAGGGCAACTTCATGGACTTGATAATCGCCGGTGTGAACCAACTGCAATCACAGATCACTTCCCGAAAGACACTCAAGAGTATGGAACAGAAATACAAGGATGGATGGTGGCCGACAAAAGCTCCAATGGGTTATTTCAACTCGGGAACTCCCGATGATGAAAAGAAACGGATCATCACGACAGACCCGATCCGCGCACCGCTCATCGCCGAGGGATTCAAGCTCTACAGCACCGGCGACTATTCCCTAATTGAGATTCGGGACCTGCTCTACAAGAAAGGACTTGTCAGCACCGTCGGCAAGAGAGTGGCAATGAGCAAAATGTTTCGGACAATCAAATGCCCTTTTTATTATGGCGGAATGGAATGGCGAGGAATGAATGATATCGGCAAGCATGAGGCAATCATTACCAAAGAGCTTTTTGATAAATGCCAAAGAGTCATGACTGAAAACAATCGCTATGCATGCCGACGACACAAACATAATTTCTTACTACGCGGATTTGTATTTTGTAATAAGTGCGGCCAACGATACACGGCCGAGTATCACCCTTTGAAAAAGAAAGCGTACTACCACTGTAATCGCTCCAACGATCAGAAGAAATGCACCGACAAGTACGTCGAGGTGTTTGATTTAGAAAATCAGATTATTGAGAAATTCAAAGGACTGCAATTCTCCGACGAGTTCATAGATAAGGTGGTAAAGAAAATGCGGGACATCTATGAAGAAAAGAAGTCCGATGTCGGCAACCAAAAGAAACAGTTCATGACATCAAAAATAAACTTCGAGCGCAAACTCGAGATCGCAGAAGAAAAGCTGATCAACGGAATCATTGATGATACGGCATTCACCAAGATTAAGGTCCGCTACCGAGAACAAATCGATGGTGTCGAGGATGAAATGCACAAACTGGACCAGACGAAGAACCTAAAGATTGATGTTATCCAAGACGTACTCGCACTCATGCGAAACATCGGTAAGACCTACCATAAAGCACCCGACGAATTGAAACGCCTATACCTTGGACTTTTCTGGGATCAATTCAAAGCCGAAGACAAGCTGATTGTCGAGGCAACCAAATCACCAATCGTGTTAGGACTTGAGGCGACAGGCGCGCTGATTTGGAACACAACGCAAAAGCCCGACCTTGTTACAGATCGAGCCATTGCGAAGGAAAATATTACAACGGATGACTCAGTTATATTAAGTCCTGTCAGGGGTCGGGGTCGGAACGTATCTATACGCCAGACCAAATTACCTGACTCCGTTATATTAAATCCTGAAAAGGGGGGGCAACAGGAGTTGATTATTTTGCAATGAGTGAGGCACTAACTTTAGATCCAACGTGTGCGACTTTGAAAGTGATTATCCCAACACATTTGGAAAATTATATTAATGATTATCATACCAACTGGTGTAAAGCACCAGTTACCACAGACAGTATCAATGCTTTAGAAAAAATACTCACGCAAATACAAGAAATCAAACCAGAACATTTAATTGAAATGCCGAACGATCACGATATTACCCAGGAACATTATGATCTTCGTCATAATGAAGAGGTTGCGATTTCAGATGAGGTGTACGCATTTCAAGTAAACAATAGTACAGGTACACAAGACACGATTGATAAATCCCTTGCTGCAGGATTACCAGTGACACTTCACAAGAAATACGAAATCAAGGAATAGACCTTGTCCTTTTAGCTTTTATATGTTATATTAGAAGTCATTTTTGTTCTTGGAGACATTTCTCGATGAATAACGACGATCCCTGGAAACTCCAGGAACAGCAACAAGATCCTGATGCTGCGCGAAAGCGTCAGAATCAGGAAGATCAGCAACCTCAACAGTGAAGGAGACGAAGACATGGGAATTGCAAGACCTACGACACTGACGATTGTGCACAGCACGGCACCGTCGTTCCCGCCACCGAAAGTTGTCACGGATGTAAAGCCTCCGGGTAGGGAACTGCCGGGTGCTCGCCCGGGTGAGCAACCATCCCCAACGGGTGATGACGATGACACCAGTCTCGTCATGAAGCCTGTCCCGACGACCCGAAACATTCAAGGGTCTGCCTCAGGAGGTTGGGGTCGTATCCAAGGTGAAGATGTCACTGAGGAGCGTGAATGATGATGCCGAAGCGCGCAAGCGCTTCGGCATTTTTTAATTTAACAATAATACTTACTTAGGAATAACTTTAAAATACCCTTGTTCAACAAGGGTATTTTAAAGTTATTCACAGTGTCCACAAAAAGCTCCTTTCTTTTTGATTGAAAATACTTTTTAGTAAGCGTACAATAAATTATGAACCACAACGTAGCAACAATAGTAGCCAGGAAAGGGGTATCACGTGGCGCACAAAAACCAACTGTTCGATTGCAATTGCGAAGGTGCATGCATTCATCCTTTGCAAGATCGTCCGGCAGATTGCAAGTGTCGGAGTCCATGGATAGTGACACCGGACCAGTCGGTGCCGAAACAAGCACAAGCGGAGAAAGATTCAAATGTCGTAAAGGTAACTTTCCGCAGGAGTTACGAACGACAGCAAGGATGAGACCCGTTTGGATTTCATCACAACCCTGGGCCACGAGCCCGGGTTTACTTTTTTTATTTCTTTTCCTTAATTTCTGAGACTAGTTTTTCTATAAGTTCTCCAACTTTCATTTCTCCAATTTTCCCTTCTGTGCGGTGTTCAAGGGTGACAGTGCCATTTGTGATTTCAGCATCTCCAATAACTGCCCAGTACGGTGTCTTCATCTCGCGAGTGTTTCTAATTTTTTTACCAAGTCCTTCCTTTGAATCATCAAGCTCTACTCTGATATCTGCATCGTTAAGTTTGTTTACTACTTCTTGTGCGTATCCTTGATGCTTATCAGCGATAGGGAGGACTGTGATTTGGTTTGGAGAAAGCCAAAGAGGGAAGTTTCCTGCAGTATGTTCGATAAGTGTCGACATAAATCGCTCGATAGAACCCATAATTGCACAGTGGATCATTACTGGCTGTTCACGTTTACCTTCTTCATTTACAAATTCAAGACCAAAATTACTTGGTTGTACGAAATCAAGCTGAATAGTAGCAACTTGCCAGATGCGCCCGATTGAATCTTTTGCCATGAAGTCTACTTTAGGACCATAGAATGCAGCTTCACCAAGACCATCTACCCAAGTATCTTTACTTCTCTTTTCAAGAATATTTTTTATAGCAGATTCTGCCTTGTCCCACCCCTCATCAGTTCCCATGTATTTATCTTTATTGTTAGGGTCTCTTCGAGAAAAACGTGGAGTAAGTTCAAACCCAAATGTGCTGTAAAAAGTAGAAATAATATCCCACACTTTTCCTACTTCTTCTTCAAGTTGAGATTCGCGGCAGAATACGTGCGCATCATCTTGGGTGATAGAAATCACACGTGCTAGACCAGAAAGTTCACCCGACTGTTCGTCGCGGTATACCATCGTAGTTTCTGAAAAGCGAAGCGGTAGCTCTTTGTAAGAACGCATTTCACTTGCATAAATTTGTGCATGATGAGGACAGTTCATTGGCTTCATACACAAAGTATGACCATCTCGTGTATTAATTTTAAACAAATCCTCAGCGTATTTTTCCCAGTGACCACTTTTAATATAGAGGTCATTTTTTGTTACGTGAGGAATAGTAACTTTTTGGAATCCTTGTTTCTTGCGGAGTGACCATACATAGTCATTTAGTAGTTCACGAATGATTGTTCCACGAGGTGTCCAAAGTGGAAGCCCAGGACCTACAAGGTCGCTGAAAGTAAAAAGTTTTAGTTGTTTTCCAAGCACACGATGATCTCGTTTTTTTGCTTCTTCCTGTTGGAGAATGTGCGCTTCAAGTTCTTCTTGTGTTTCAAATGCAAGACCATAGATACGAGTAAGCATCGCATTCCTTTCATCACCTCTCCAGTACGCTCCGGCGAGCTTATCTAATTTGAAACTTAGAGGATCAATTTCTCCGGTCGTTTCAGTGTGTCCTCCCACACAAAGATCATAGAAGTCTTTGCCTGTGTAATAAAGCGTGATGGCCTTTCCTTCTTTTTCTAAGTCGTCAATAATTTCTTTTTTGTACTTATTGTTTGCAAAATGATCCCGTGCAGTGTTTGCAGTTACTTCCTTATGAGTGAAGGCTAGGTTATCTCCGATAATCTCGCGCATCGTTGCTTCAAGCGCGGGAAAATTTTCTGCAGAGATTTTGTTCCCCCGTGAAAAGTCGATGTCATAATAGAATCCGTGCTCGATCACTGGACCAATAGTAGGGAGCGCGTCAGGGAAATGCTTCTTGATAGCCATCAAGAGAATATGGGCTAGTGAGTGTCGTTTATTGTGCAGAGTTTCTTGGGACATAGTTTATTTATAGTACCAAACATAGGATAAAAAATCCATATAAATAAGTGCTTTATTAGAAAAGTATCTTAGGAGTAGTCTCTCGTTTCCTGAAAAACTTTCTTGACACAAAAATGACGTCTTGTATAGTACAAAGACACATGGAACACACTCATAGTCAATCTTTGCACACTGTACGAAGAATAAATAATGCAAAAACGTTTTTCCTGATGACAGCATTTTTAGTAGTCGTTGTGTTTCTTGGATTTATCGTAAGTAGGGCAACAGGGAATATCAACTATCTCTATGGTTTCTTTTTGGCATCGCTTATTATGAATTTCGTTAGTTATTATTTTTCTGCCTACTTTGCACTAACTACTAGTGGCGCAGAAGTTGCAGATGAACAAAAATATGCGGAGCTTCATACTGTAGTTGAGAATCTTTCACAGAAGGCTCATATTCCCAAACCTACGGTCTATGTTATTAATGATCCAGGACCGAATGCATTTGCTACCGGAAGAAACGAACGAAATGCAGCAATTGCAGTTACAACCGGATTGCTTGCCATGATGAATAAAAGCGAATTGGAAGGGGTGATTGCCCATGAACTTTCCCATATTAGAAATAAAGATATTCTCATTATGACTGTGGTCGTGGTGCTTGCTGGTATGCTTTCTATGCTTGCAAACGTAGTAATGCAAAGAAGTCTCTATGGAGATGACAAAGAAAGTAATGTTCTTACAACAATTGTTACTGTTATTGCTGCCATAGTGCTTCCTATCGCAGCTACCCTGGTTCAACTTTCTATTTCTCGCAAGCGCGAGTTCGCAGCAGATGCTACAGGAGCACTTGTGACTGGATATCCGGAAGGATTGGCGTCTGCGCTTGAAAAGATCAGCACCTATACCCAGCCTCTTAAACGAGCATCTTCCTCGACGGCGCATTTATATATAGGTGATCCTTTTGGTGGACAGGATCGTCAAAGTTTTTTCCAAAAGTTATTCATGACCCACCCTCCGATTCAAGAGAGAATAAGACTCTTGCGTAAGGATATAGTAATGTAGGTCCTATGTTCGACGTGTGTTGGGGATGATATACTAGGAAGCATATACATTATATGGAAAATCAAACATCCTTTTTATCAAAGGTTAAGGTGTCGTATGTCATTATTGGCGTTATCGTTCTTCTCGCTTTGTGGATGTGGTCTTCATACAATAGTCTTACTAAGTCAAATATCGCTGTAGACAATCAATGGGCTCAAGTTGAAGTCCAGTACCAGCGCCGTTTTGACCTTATTCCAAATCTTGTTGCTGCAACGAAAGGTATTGCACAGCAGGAAAAGGATGTCTTTGGACAAATTGCCAATGCTCGCCAAGGATATGCTGGAGCGCACACTACGGATGAAAAGGTTGCTGCTGCAAACAATGTAGAATCAGCTATCGGCCGCTTGCTTTTGATTACGGAAAATTATCCACAGCTTAGATCTACGGAAGCCTTCACTAATCTTCAAGCGGAACTTGCTGGTACAGAAAACAGAGTTTCAGTTGAGCGAAGCAGGTTTAATGAAGCGGTAACTGCGTATAATACGCTTACGAAAGTCTTCCCAGGGAAATTAATGGCATCTATATTTGGGTTCCATGAAAGACCATACTTTGCTATTACGTCAGGTGCTGCGGATGTTCCAAAAGTAGATTTCACTAAATAATATCCATGCGCTACTTCTTGCGTAGCTTGTGTGTTGGTTCTGCTCTTGCACTAAGCATCGGAGTCTCCTTCGCCTTTTCTCCCCCGGGAGATCTTGTAGGACATGTGAATGATTATGGGCGCATTCTTTCTCCAACCACGGAGGAAATGTTGGAACAGAGTCTTACCGCTTTTGAAGCTTCGACGACCAATCAGATTGTAGTTGTTACAATTCCAAATCTCCCATTGGATGAGAATATTGATTCATATGCAGTGAAGCTTTTTCAGGAGTGGAAGATAGGTACAGCAAATAAAGACAACGGTATCTTGTTTTTGATCGCAGTGAAAGATCAGAAAGCGCGTATTGAAGTTGGATACGGTCTTGAAGGGGCGCTTCCGGATTCAATCGCTTCACAAATATTGCGTAATCAAGTGTTCCCTCGATTCAAAGAAGGGAAGTTTGATGAGGGTATTATAAAAGGGGTAGAGAATATTAAAAATGCAACGCAGAATGAATATGTAAATACGGACACCGCAAGTGACACTACATCAAAAACTCCGTTAGGAAGTATTCTCCAGTTTTTGATATTCTTTATTCTTACTGCCGGTGTTTCTGTAGTGAATCTGTTCTCCAAATCAAAACAGTGGTGGTTGGGTGGAGTTATTGGTGCGGCTCTTGGGGCTGTTGGCGGATTTTTCTTCTTCACTACAGTTGGCGTATTGATCGGCGCCGGAGTGTTTGGACTACTTGGATTAATACTTGATTACATTGCGTCAAAGCATGGACCTATGATTCCACCGAAAAATGGAACAGGTGGAAGCGGGGGAACTACAGGCAGCAGTGTCGGAGGGTGGACTTCAGGAGGTTGGGGAGGAAGAAGCAGCGGCGGGGGAGGATTTAGTGGAGGGGGAGGTAGTTCCGGTGGAGGTGGATCTTCCGGCAGTTGGTAACTTATAGCTTGCGTGTTTGGCGAACTTCTTTGTTGCGGATCAAGTTTGCTCAGTCAACGTACTAAATGTACGTCTCCATCGCAAACTTTCCCGCGCCTCGAATTTCATCCAAACACGCAAGCTATAAGAAGTATTGTGTTACAATTTAATCTAACAATATGATTTTTATATTTTCAGATATGCTAGCATCGCTTACCGCACTCATGCTTCTTCTGGCGTATGCGTTTGTGATTACGTTTACCGTGTGGATGATAGTCGACGCTGCAAAGCATGATAAATTTTGGTGGCTCTTCCTTACTATCTCCCTACCATTTATCGGCGCAGTCATGTATTACTGTACTGAAAAGAAAAAACTGTACGAAAAACTTGCAAAGTAGGCAGTACAAGGATTGAATAACTTGCATGGTATAATAGAAAAGAAACACCCTCAAAAGTGTTCCTTTTTGTTTCTAATCTATATGGAGACGTCGCATAGCGGTCTAGTGCACCACCTTGGAAAGGTGGCAACGGGGTAACCTGTTCGAGAGTTCAAATCTCTCCGTCTCCGCAGAAAGAAACTTCCGAATCCGAAAGGT
>Ga0209515_10000558_pt1 | contig 66132 bp, 59 predicted proteins | sample Subgroupgradi54m_FD_187454 | JGI IMG/M metagenome (GOLD analysis project Ga0209515, IMG submission 187454) | Subsurface groundwater microbial communities from S. Glens Falls, New York, USA - GMW60B uncontaminated upgradient, 5.4 m (SPAdes)... ...
CGGCGACGGCGGGGGCGTGGCGACCGCGGGCCGACGGGCCTCACGCCGCGACGGCCGGCGTGCGGTCGTCCGCCTGGGGCGCGCGGCTGGCGCAGACGCCGCCGCGGTGGCGGCGCGACGCGGCGCGCGAGTGCGCGTCTGCAGAGCCGCGCGACGGACCATCCGGCGTTTGGCCGGACGTCCGCGAACGCTGACGCGACGGGAAGCCTTCGAGGCGGATGAGGCGCGCGCCGATGGTCTGACCCGTCGTGTGGTCAGCCGACGCCGTGGTGTGGAAGATGATGAGGGTGAAGGAGTTCTGCGTGCCACTTGGTTTGCCTCCTGAAGCGGGACGTCTGCGTCCTGCACCAGTCCGGGTGTCTGGTCGCATCCGCAGGAACCGCAGGCTCGTCGGCCTCGCCTGGCAAACACCTATTATATCGCGGCCAGCCGCAGGCGCAAATGAAAAAGTTCCGGCGGGTTTTGGGTCAGCTAAGTCGGTGGGGGCGCCCGCCACCCGCGGGTGAGGAGCTCCGCGACCGCGCGGCGGTGGGAGGCTGTGCACAGATAGCCGGCGGCGATCAGGAGGTAGCCGACCGCGTACGCCTGGCGCACCCAGGTCGTCGTGAGGAACAACTGCGTCACAAACAGCCCCAGCAGCAGGACCGCTTCCCAAAACCCAAACGACCAGTTGGCCAGAATCACCACCGCCAACAGCGACTGGGCGGCGGTCAGGAAAATTTCTTCGGCCTGGCGCCCGTCCAGCGGCATGGCCGCCGCATGCCAGCCGGAGACCGCATAGGCCAGCGGAAGCATCCCGATCAGCAGCGTCCACTGGTTCACTTTTGAGGAGATGAGCGCGCCCAAGCCGATCTCGGCGCTGCCGCGGACGGCAAAGAGGATCGCCACCACAAACTCCGGCGTCTCGGACGCCAAAGGTGCTAGCCACTGAATCAACAGGAATTCCTCGATCCCCAAGTGCCGGGCGTTGTTGAGCAGCCCGGTGGAAAACGGCTCGGCGGCGATGAAGATGGCGTAGCCCGGCAGCAGAAACAACCCGATGGTGACCAACCGCCGCAGCGCGCGCGGCAGCAGCGCAAGACGGGCCGGCGGACCGGCCAGCTGGGGTTCCACGTGGTGCGCCCGGCCGGCTTGCACGAGGTAGGCGACAAACAACCCCAGCAACACGACGGTGTCCAGGAGCGACAGCGTGCGCTTCAACGGAATCACAAACGCGTAGGCCGTCGCGACCAGGAGCGCCGTCAGTTCCACCCGCTGGCTGGCGTCAATCCGGATCTGCCGCTTGCCGGTCTTGGCCCACAAACACAGCAGGACGACCGGCCAGCCCAACCCAATCAGCAGTCGGTTCGCCCCGGTCATGTTCGCCGCGGCAAACGCGGTGTACGAGGGGTCTTTCGCCGCGGTCCAGGCCAGGTACATATCCACCGCGTACTCCGGCAGGACCGCCATCAGGGCCAGAAAGGCCAGCGCCAGCGCCTGCGAAATTTCCAGCTCCGCGAGCTCCGCCCCCCACGACAAGAGAAACGCCGCCCCGAAGATGCCAAGACCCGGCAGCAGGGCATCCCAGGGAGGCGTGAGTGGCAGGCGAAGCGCGTGGACGACCATCCACTGGCCGGTCAGCGCCACGACGCCTACGACCCAAAGGCCGTCGGCCATGAATGCACCACGGTGAGCGGAGCGGGTCACGGACGACCGATTCGGTTGCGCACGGGACGAGGAGGAATCGTTAGTCCTGCCGTCCGGCCAGCCGATTGTACAACCAGGCGAACAACCAGCCCCCGAGGGCTCCGTCGAGCAAGGCGTAGCCGGTCCCGGTCAGCACGCTGCCCAGCGTGGCGGTCGCATGATAGCCCGGGTACACGGAGGCGACCACCTGCAGGAACGCGACCCCATAGGTGGGGAACGCGAGGTTGAGCAGCCCCACGAGCAGCACCGATAACCCCCATAACGCCGACCCGACAAACGTCGTCGCCTTCACATCGAGCCGCATGGCTGGCCTCCTCGTGGTCCCATCGTTCCGTGGCCCTATTCTTGGATGGTCACCCGCGTCATCGACACGTTCTCACGCGGGCGATCCTGGGCGTCGCGCGGCACTCCGGCGATCGCATCCACGACTGATTGGCCCTCGAGGACGCGTCCGAAAATCGTATGCTTGCCGTCGAGCCACGGGGTGGCCGCCAGCGTGATGAAGAACTGACTGCCGTTGGTATTGGGGCCGGCGTTGGCCATGGACACGACGCCGGGTCCGACGTGGCGCAGCTTGGGCGAGAACTCGTCCTCGAACGCATAGCCGGGTCCGCCCCGCCCCGTGCCCGTCGGGTCACCGGTTTGAATCATGAAGTTGGGAATGACGCGGTGGAAGATGATCCCGTCGTAAAAGCCCTGCCGGGCCAGCTTGATGAAGTTCGCGACCGCCTTGGGCGCGTCCTTCGGGTAGAGTTCGATGACGATCCGGCCCTTCGTGGTCTCAATGACCGCGTTCGGATTCTTGGCTTCGGCGTCGGCAGAAGTCATCACCAACGCCAGCCCCACCAGCGCCACGCCCACCCGGCCCGCCCCTCGCATCCTGAACCTCCTTGTCTCTTCAGTCGCTCCTCCACCGCACTCGGCTCACCCTTGCTCCTCACAGTATGGGACGGGCTCTGGCGACGCGCCGACGACGTCGTCAGTCGGACGGACCCTGCAGCGCGGCGTCAACAGACAGGGCCCCGCCCCCGGCAATCAGCAACGCCACCGCCGAGCCGAACACGGCCAGCGGATACTCGATGCCGGTTGGCCCAAAGAACGTGCCCCAGTGCACCCGGACAATCGCCACGAGCATCACGATGGCGATGTTGAGCGCGCCGAAGCGGGTCACCAAACCCAGCAAGACCAAGAGGCCCCCGAAGAATTCTCCACCACCGGCCAGGGCGGCCCAGAAGATGCCGGGGGTCATGCCGAGCTTGTCGGCGAAAAATCCGGCGGTGGCCTGCAGCCCGTAGCCGCCAAACCATCCGAAGAGCTTTTGCCCCCCGTGGCCGAGGAAAATCGCCCCCAAGACCAGGCGAAGCGGCAGCGTGACCCAACAGGTCCCGCAGGTCTTCGTCAGGGCTTTCAGCATCGCGCTTCCTCCTGTGTGCGTCAACGGCTCGATGGCGTTGATGGACTCGACCGTGCAGCGGCTCCAAAGGTCCCGCCGACTCCGAATTCGTACACCAACCGTCCGCCCAGGTGCGCCCCCCAGGTGAGCGTCCCGAGCATGGCCCCCATCAGCACCATTGTCACGGCCCTGGCGCGGGGTGTCAACCGGTCTCGCCTGGCCAGCCGCCAGCTCACCGACAACAGTCCCAGGACGAAGGTGCTGATCCCCAACCGCTCATGGACTTCCAGGACCTGCGCGATTTCAAAGGAATGTTTGGCGACGTCCTCGGCCCGCAGGCCAGTCAGCACGGCGATGCCGGCCGCCGCGGTCCCGAGGGCGAGGTTCCACAGCCCGATGCGGTGGAGGCCGGGACGCTTCAGCGCAAGCGCGGCCAGCTCCAACGCCACCGACGTCATCAGCAGGGCGATGGGGAAGTGCACGACGAGCGGATGCGCGGATTCCATCGGGAACGGCCACATGGGTTCAGACATGAGACATGAGACTGGAGACTGGAGACTGGAGACTGGAGACCAACAATGAAGAACACACTCTCCGGTTTTCCGTCTCATGTCTCCTGTCTCAGGTCTCGGGTCTCGGGTCTCACCTACTGGGCTTGCTCGACCTTCGTGATCGCGATGAGGTGCTGGCCGTCTTTCTCCAGCACCGTACCGGTCACGGTCACCTGCTCCCCGGCCAACCCGGCCAGTGCGGCATTGGCGGCGGTGTGGTCGGCGTTCGTCGCGAGGTAGAGCTGGTCGCCCGCTTTGATCGCCACCGGCAAGCCGCTTTGAATGCATTTCTTCGCGCACCCGGCGTGGCCCTTGCCCAAGCTCTCCCGGCCATGGCTCAGGTAGCAGACGACATCCACCACTTCCCCAGTCAGCGTCTGCTCCCCGCCGGCGCCCGCGGCCGGTTCCTCATGCGCCCATGCCGCCGTGACCGAGCCCAGCGCCAACGCCATCCCAACGGCCGTCCCCATCCACAGTCTCATAGTCCCCTCCGTGTCATTAGTTCCACCTATTCAACACAAACCCTGCCATCAGCACAAGCGGAATCGTCACGAGCAGCATCCAGGCCACGGTCTTGCGCCCGATGTTCACCCAGAGCGCTCCCAATTCCGTGTAGTCCGTGACGACGCCGCCCATCAGAAACGCAAACGCGTTGCCCAGCGCGCCGGTCTGGCGATAGAGCTCAAACGCGACTGGTGCAGTGCCTTCCGAGCAGACTTCCATGATCGTCGCAATCGCCAACGTCATGAGGAGGCCGCTCACGGACGGGCCCAGCAGCCTGACGAAGACGCCGTGCGGAACCAAGCCGCCGATGAGGGCGCTCATCACCAACCCCAGCTGCACCCAGCCGAGCACCATCCGTCCCAACGGCATCATCCCCGCCGCCACCCCGCGCAGATCCGCGGCCAGCTGGGACCGCGTCCACCGATACTGCCGGACCCGCCGCGCCACATCGTGACGGATGGAAAATCCCTCGTCAGGCGGAAGCGTCTGCGGATTGGTTTCGACCAGCCCGCGCCGCGCCAAGTGCTGAAACACCAGCCCCGTGACGAAGGCGATGCCCAGCGCCAGCCCGATGACGACGGCCCCCTTGAGACCGAAGAGATTCAGCAGGATCAGCGTCAACGACATGCTCGCCCATGGACTGGCCAGCAAAAAACTCACGACGGCCGGCGTGGACGCGCCTTTGCGATAGAGCTCCAGCGTCAGCGCCAGGCACCCGTGGCTGCAGCTCGAGGCCAGGAAACCCAGCAGCGTCGAGCGCACAATCACCCGCCGGCGGGGGCCCGACAGCAGCGTGACGATATACTCCCGCGGCACGAAATGGTCCACCACCCCCCCGATCAGCAACCCCACCAGCAAGGGCAGACCGACCTTCCCGACATAGCCGAGGTAGATGCGGCTGACGCCGGCAGCGCCCGGCCAGATCCCCCCGGCGAGACTCAGCGTCAGCCCGGTCAGCGGCGCCCACACCCACGGGTCTCGCCACCGACGCCCAGGGGCGCGGCACGACGCCTCCGACTGCCGGCGGACAAACTCCTGGGCGCAAGACTCGCCGCAGAACCACTGCCCGTGCCGCTCAATCGTCCCGGGCATCCCGCAAATCGGATCCCGCCTCATCCCCGAACGATCCATGCCGCCTTGCCTTCTTTCATCTCGAACTTCCACTTCCAGATGGCATACACCGTCGGATACACGAGGAGCTCCAGCAGGAAGGACGAGAAGAGCCCGCCGACCATCGGGGCCGCGACCCGTTTCATCATGTCGGCCCCCGCCCCCGTTGACCACATGATGGGCAGCAATCCCATGAACGCCGCCATCACCGTCATCATCTTCGGACGCACGCGCTTCACCGCTCCATGGACAATGGCGTTTTCCAGATCCCGTTCGGTGCGCATCTGGCCCTTGTCCACGGCGTCATGGTAGGCAAGATCCAGAAACAGCAGCATGAACACGCCGGTCTCGGCATCCAAACCCATCAGGGCGATCATCCCCACCCACACCGCGATCGAGATGTTGTAGCCGAGCCACCACAGCAGCCAGACCGCCCCGATGAGGGAAAACGGCACGGCCAGCAAGACGATCGCCGTCTTCACCATGGACTTGGTGTTCAGGTAGAGCAACACACAGATGATAAAGATGGTCAGCGGCAGCACGACCTTCATCCGCTCCTTCACCCGGATCATGTTCTCGTACTGCCCGCTCCACATCAGGGCGTAGCCGGTGGGGAGCTTCAGCTCCTGGGCCACGAGCCGCTTGGCTTCGGTGACGTAGCGGCCGATGTCCCGTCCGGCCATGTCCACGTACACGTAGCCAGCCAGTAGCCCGTTCTCGTTGCGGATCATGGCCGGTCCTGAGACCAGGCGGATGTCGGCCAGTTGCACCAGAGGGATATGTTGGCCGGCGGGCGTGGGGACCAGGACGCGCTTGAGCTTCTCCACGTCGTCCCGCAATTCCCGGGCGTAGCGCACGTTCACCGAATAGCGCTCGCGGCCTTCGATGGTCGTCGTGATGTTTTCGCCGCCGATCGCGGACATGATGACCATCTGGACTTCGGCGACCGACAAGCCGTAGCGGGCCAGCTCTTCGCGTTTGAGATCGAAATCCACAAAGTAGCCGCCCGCGACCCGCTCGGCGTAGATGCTCCGGGTGCCCGGCACGTCCTTGAGGATCAGCTCCAGGCGCGTGCCGATGGCTTCGATGGTCTTCAGGTCGGCGCCGAAGATCTTGATGCCAATCGGCGTGCGCACGCCGGTCGTGAGCATGTCGATGCGGTTTTTGATGGGCATCGTCCAGGCGTTGGTGACCCCGGTGATCTTGAGCGCGTGATCCATCTCATCGATCAACTGCTCGTAGGAGATGCGGTCGGGCCAGAAGGGGCGGAAAGGCCGTTCGACGACGTCCGGGAGCCCGGAGTACCACCGGCGGACCTTCCGCCATTCCGACTCGGGTTTGAGCAACACCACCGTCTCCATCATGGAGAAGGGGGCCGGGTCGGTGGAACTCTCCATGCGGCCGGACTTGCCAAACACCCGCTCCACCTCAGGGAAACTCTTGAGGACTTGGTCTTGCTTCTGCATCAAGGTCTGGGCTTCCGTGACTGAGATCCCTGGGAGGGTGGTCGGCATGTACAAGAGGCTGCCTTCCCGCAACGGCGGCATGAACTCGGAGCCCAACCGCAGGTAGACGGGGATCGTCGTCAGGACCAGCCCGATGGCGGTCAGCAAGGTTGCCGTGCGGTGCTTCAGCACGAACCGGCAGGCCGGCTCATAGATGCGGAAGAGCACTTTGCTGACCGGATGTTTTTCCTCTGGATAGTAGGTTCCGACAGCCACGGTGGTGGCCAGCTTGGAGGCAAAGCTCCGTGCTTTCTGCGGAATCCACCGGGCCTTCAGGGTGATGGGCTCCATGCGCGTGAACAGCATCCGCATCGCCGGATCCAGCGTCACCGCGAGGAGCGCAGCGATGGCCATCGCCAGATTCTTGGCCCACGCAAGCGGCTTGAACAGACGCCCCTCCTGATCGACCAGCGTGAAGATGGGCATGAAGGCGACCGCGATCACCAGGAGCGAGAAGAAGACGGATGGACCGACTTCTTTCAGGGCCTTGAGCCGGATGGCGTGATAGTCGCCTTTGCGACCACCCTCGATCCACTGCTCCAGGCGCTTGTAGGCGTTCTCGACCTCCACGATGGCGCCATCCACCAGTACGCCGATGGAAATCGCGATGCCGGAGAGCGACATGATGTTGGAGGTGAGCCGCAGGCCGAAGAGCGGAATGAAGGACAGCAGCACGGCGACCGGGATGGTCACAATCGGGATGACCGCGGACGGAAAATGCCACAGGAAGACGAGGATGACAAGGCTGACGATGAGCATCTCCTCGATGAGCTTTTCCTTCAGGTTCTTGATCGCGTGCAGGATCAGCTCCGAGCGGTCGTAGGTCACCTCCACCGTGACCCCTGGAGGCAGTGAGGGTTCGAGGTCCTTAAGCTTGGCCTTGACGCGGGTGATGACGTTCAGCGCGTTCTCGCCGTAGCGCATGATCACGGTCCCGCCGACCGCGTCTCCCTGGCCGTCGAAATCCGCCAACCCCCGCCGGATGTCCGGCCCCAAGGCCACCGCGCCGATGTGCTTGACGAGGACGGGGGTGCCGCGCTGGTCCGTCCCCACGACGATCTGCTCGAGGTCCTCGACCGATTTCGCGTAGCCGTGGCCCCGGACCATGTACTCGGCCCCGGAGAACTCCAACAGTCGCCCGCCGACTTCCTGGTTGCCCTGGCGAATGGCCTCCACGACCTTCGTGAGCGGGATGTTATAGGCGATCAGACGATTGGGATCCACGGTGACTTGGTACTGCTTGACGAACCCGCCGATGGAGGCGACCTCGGCCACCCCGGGCACGCTCTGCAAGTAGTACCGCAAATACCAATCTTGATAGCTGCGCAGTTCCTGCAGGTTGTGCTGGCCTGACGTATCGATGAGGGCGTACTGGAAGACCCAGCCGACCCCGGTCGCATCCGGTCCCAATTCGGTTCGGACGCCCTCCGGCAGCCGCGGGATGATCTTGCTCAAGTATTCCAGCGTCCGCGAGCGGGCCCAGTAGATGTCGGTGCCATCCTTGAAGATGACGTAGACGTAGGAGAAGCCGAAGTCGGAGAAGCCGCGGATCGCTTTCACGCGCGGGGCCCCCAGCATGGCGGTCACGATCGGGTAGGTCACCTGGTCCTCGATGAGGTCGGGGCTGCGGTCCCAGCGAGAGTAGATGATGACCTGCGTGTCCGACAAATCCGGAATGGCATCCAACGGGATGTTCTTGAGCGTCCAAACCGCGGCGACCATCGCCACGACCACGAACGTCAGCACCAGAAATTTGTTGCGGGCGGAGAACTCGATGAGTTTCTCGATCATCCCACCCTGCCTGAGGGTCGGCGACTGGCCGGTTTCCGCGGCTCCGGTGTCTGGACGCAACGCGTCAGTGCTCATGGTGCTGCGCCCCGCTCTCCTGTCCTGCGTCGGTGGAAGGGGTGAGGCCTTCGAGGGCCGCTTTCAGGCGGCTCTCCGAATCGATCAGGAAGTTGCCGCTGGTGACGACGCGCTCGCCTTCCGCCACGCCGCCTTTGAGTTCGTAAAGCCCATCCGCCTTGATGCCCACGGTCACGTCCCGAGGCTCAAAGAGCCCTTGGCCTTTGTCGACAAAGACGACCTGCCTCAGCCCCGTGTCAAAGACCGCCTCCGCGGGGATGGCGAGCACGTCGCCAACAGGCACGACAATCGAGGCATTCACGTACATCTCAGGCTTCAACAGCTTGTCGGGGTCTGTCAGGACGGCCCGGACTCGCGCGGCGCGCGTGGCCGGATCCAGCACGGGGTCGATGGACCGGATGATCCCTTCCAGCCTCTTACCGGGGACCGCCGGCACCTCGACGGCGATCGTCTGCCCGACGGCGACCAGCGGCAGCTCGTATTCATAGACGGGCGCATACAGCCAGACTCCTCCCTGCGGATCGGCCAGCAGCAGTCGTTGGTCCGGTCCCTCCCACCGCGCCATGTCCGCCATCAACGCCTCGCTCACGCCCAAGAGCCGCAGCCGCATCCGGGCGGCCTCGACTAACCGCGCGGCCTGCTGCGTGATGTCCGGTTCGCCGGAGGCCTGCGTGCCCAGCCACGCGTTGAGCGCCTGGAGGTACTCTTCCTCGGCCTGATAGAGCTCCGGGTCATACGCAATCCTGCCGGCCGTCCGGATGGTCTTCGTGAGCGACCGTGTGGCTGCCGGGGCGGTCGTGACCCCGATCATCTGCTGCTTCTGCGGCGTCACGAGGATCGGCGCATACCCGACCGGAGACGCCCCACTCGTTGCGCCCGCTACCGCCTCCTGATAGACCGGCACCAAGTCCATCCCCATCGGCGACTTGCCGGGCTTGTCGGACTTGTAGCCCGGGATCATGGGATCGGTCCAGTAGAGGATTTTCTTGGATTGGGGGGGCGGCGCGGCTTCCGCCACGTGCGTCCCGCAAATCGGGCAGGTCACCGGCTCGCCCTTCTTGGCCATCACCAGCATCGGACACTGCTGCCCGGGCTTGAGCATCGGGCAGTTGTGCATATAGCAGATGTCCTTCAGTTCGTGCTTCTGCTGACGGCTGACTGCCGATGGCTGATGGCTGGCCATTGTTTCCTCTCGCTTCACCAGCCTCATGTTGCAGATGGGACAGTCGCCGGGACGGTCGCTGGTATACGTCGGATGCATGGGGCAATAGTAGACTGCCTGCGCCTGGTGCGCGGCGCTGCGCTGCTGAACCCTGCGGACCGCGGCGAACCCGAGCCCCAGCACCACCAGCACGCCGATTCCCGCGAGGAGCCGCCCAACCACCGTGCGACGTGTCATGATGCGCCTCCTACCATGGCGGCCGGCAACGGTGCCCGCAACGACACCCCGGCGGCCTGTTCGAGCATGACGAGATGCTGTTCCACGTCCACCAGTTGCTGGTAATACAGCCGTTTGCGTTCGGTCAGCTGCTGGACGGCATCCAGCAGGTCCAAAAATGACGTGCGCCCGCCCTGGTAGGCGGCCATCGCCGAGGCAACCGCCTGCTGGGACAACGGGATCAAGCCGTCCCGGCAGAGCTTCGCCGTCGTGTACGAGGCTTCCGCTTGATGCCAATGTTCATAGATGCGACGGGCGATTTCGTTGTGCATGGCCTCATAGGCCGCATGAGCAGACGTCCGGTCGTACACCGCCGCTTTCACGCCATACTTCATCTTCGTCCAGAACCAAAACGGCAGGACCAAGGCCAGCGACAGATCCCACGGCCCGAACGGCCCCATCGCCGGATCCCGCAGCTCGATCATCGTCTCCAGATCCGGCAGCAGCTCCCGTTTCGCCAGCGTGAGCGCGGCGTCCGCGCGCTCGGCGGAAAACTTGAAGGCCAATAATTCCGGCTGTTGCGCCTCGGCGGTCAGCAGGAGTTCTTCCGGCGTCAGTGGGATGTCGGTGAGTACCAGCATGGCGGGACGCCCGATGGCTCGGTCGGCCGGGCGATTCAGGAGATGGTTCACATGCGCCGTCATCGCAAGCCGGCGATGGGCCAAGACCTCGAGCATGTTGCCCGCCAGCAGGACCTCGCCTTGGGCGCGCAGGACCTCCGCCTGCGGGGCGGCGCCGGTGGCGTAGCGGGCTTGCGCGGCGGAGGCCGCCTGGGTGACCCATAACAGCCGTTGCCGTTGCAGCTCGAGCTCTCGGTCCACGAGGAACAGGTCATAATAGACGGCCTTCACCTGGCTGAGCACCTCCCACTCCGCCTGCTTGAAGGCCATGGCCGCCACCTGCGCGTCTTTGACCGCCACTTGATGCTTGGCCGACAATTTCCCCGGAAAGGGCAGCGATTGGATCAGCTGGTACATCAATTCGGCTTGGTTGAACTTCACGCTGCCGCGCGGGATCTCTTCCCATTCCACCCCGATGCGCGGAGCCGGCAAGCCTTTTGCCAGGGGAATCTTCTGCTTGGCCGCCTCCCATCGTGTCCGAGCCGCCACGAGTTCCGGGTTGTGGGCCAGCGCGTCGTCCAGCAAGTCGTCCAAGCGCACGAGCGACGGTTCCGAGGCCTCGGAGGCTTCGGGCCCGGCGTGAACTCCGACCGCCGCGTAGACGGATGCCGGCATCGGCACGACGGCTGTCTGAATGAATAGGACTGTGACACTCCAGAATACGACTCGCATGACTCCTCCCCCTTGTGGACCGGAACGACACGACGGGCAAGCGGAGGAAATCACAGTCGCAGGGGAAGAGAGACGGCGTGTGGGGTCGTGCGGGGCGGGTGGGCCGCGGCCAACCCGAAGATGCGGGAATGCCTGGCACGTGCGCTCGCTGAGATCGGCGTGGAGACCGCGACTCGCAGGAACGATTGGCGTGTGAAGCGACCTTCGCCTAGACGTGCGGTGTCCTGTTCGTCACCCGCCACGGCAGCGCACGAGACTTCGGCCATGAGACCTGGGAGCGCCCCACAACAGGAGGACGACATCACCGCAAGCACAGACGGCGCGGCGCAGCAACAGGCGCTGGCCGCTGGCGCCATTGGCGCAAGGAGCGCCACCATCAGCATCCCGGTCGCCAGTCGACGCGTCATCCCCCCACCTGCAGTCGGCATGGAGGGCCGGATGGCCGCTAGAGGCGGCACTACAGGGGGATCATCCCACCACCTATTGCGTCGCCCACGGCGACCTCGGCCCTTTGGGCCGAGGGCCGCGCAGTCCGCGGCGGCAATAGGTGGTGGGATCATTTGATGAACTGATGGATGGTCCCCATCAGCTCCGAGATTTTCTTCTCGCCATCCTTCGAACGGATGGCGTCGGACACGCAGGAGTCCACGTGCCGCCGCATGACGCCCAGGGCCACCTGCTCCAGCGCCCGGCGGGCCGCGGTGATCTGCTGGACGATGTCGATGCAGTACCGGCCGTCGGCCACCATCCGCTGGATGCCCTTGACTTGGCCTTCGATTTTCTTGAGCCGTTTCAGGTGATCCGTGTGGCTTGGGAACGCGGTCATCTATCCTCCATACTGGTATGGAGTATACCAGGACTACGGGAGGATGTCAAGAGGGAAGTTTAGAGCAAGGAGTTGGGTCAAGGGTGGCGGGTGGATGAGCCTACACCCTACACCCTTCACCGAAAGAAGGGCTTAGCTACTGACGACGTCGCCGGTCACGGGCTCGACTTTGACGCCTTTTTTCTCCAGGAACGCGATGGCTTTCTTAAGATTCTCCTCGGCTCCCTCGAGCTCCAACGTCACCTCTCCCATTTGTTCGGTCACCCGGGCGCGGCGGATGTTGGGCATCACGTCGCACTCTTTGGACATCGTGTACACCACCGGCTCTTTAATCAGGTGCTGCGGGAAGATCAACGTCACCTGCTTTCGCGCCATCTCGCCTCCTTAGGTTTACACGTGAGAAGTATGAAGTAAGAGGTAAGAAGTAGGATTACTGGTGCGGATCGGCTGTGTCCTGTCCTACTTCGTACTTCATACTTCCTACTTCGACTCCGCGACACTCCTGACTATACGCTCTTGGTTCACGGATCGTGGGAGCATCACTGCAGACCGCGCAGTCCGCCTGGCGGCGCAGCGGAACCTCCCGAAACCGGCTCATGTGTCCGTCAAATACGAGGAGCCGGTTGACCAGCGGCTGCCCCAGCCCCAGCAGGACCTTCAGCGCCTCATGGGCCATCAGGGTGCCGATGATGCCGGCGGCCGAGCCCAAAACGCCGGCCTCTTGACAACTGGGGATCGCGCCCGGCTGCGGCGGTTCCGGAAACGCGCAACGGAAACACGCCCCTTGTCCGGGAAGAATCGTCAGGACCTGCCCGCCCAGATGCACGACTCCGCCATGCACGAGCGGCTTGCGCAACAGTACGCAGGCGTCGTTCACCAGATAGCGGGTCGGGAAATTGTCTGAGCCATCCAGCACCACGTCATAGGGCGCCAGGCGCTCCAGAATCGTGGCGGCCTCCAGGCTTTCCTGCATGGCCACGACCTGCGCCTCCGGATTCAGCGCCGCCAACCGTTCGCGGGCTGAGTCGCTCTTGGGCCGACCTACTCCCGCGGTCTCATGGAGGATTTGCCGGTGGAGATTGCTCAGCGCCACCGTCTCCCGGTCAATGATCCCAATGGTGCCCACCCCGGCCGCAGCGATATAGAGAGCGGCCGGAGACCCCAACCCGCCCGCGCCGACCACCAGGACCGAGGCGCTGCGCAGGCGTTCCTGTCCCTTGACGCCAAGGCCGGGCAAGATGAGCTGCCGACTGTATCGCGCAATTTGCTCTTTGGAAAGTGCCATGTCCGAGGGGGACGTTTCTCATTTTTCCATACTACCAAGGCTACAGAAAAATAGAGAAGCGTCCCCGTTTTTACCTCTCACCCATCAGCCGCCGGCAATCGCGGGAATGATCGATACTTCGTCTCCGTCCTTGATGGCCGTCTGGTCACCTTGGAGGAAGCGGATGTCCTCTTCGTTGACGAAGACGTTCACGAACCGCCGGAGCTTGCCGGTCTCATCGCAGATCCGCTCCTTGACGCCGGGGTGGCGCTTCTCGAGATCATTCAAGAGCGCTGTCACCGTCGTGCCGGTGCACTGGACCTCGCTCTGTCCATTGGTCAGGCGTTGCAGCGGCGTGGGAATCCGAACCGTTACAGCCATGCTCTCATCTCCTTCGTTGAGGCTTACCCCCTGGTCGGCATATCCGCCAACTGCGATGCCAACTCCGCCTCAAATGACGCCAACGTCGGCTTGATGCGCGCGGCCTGTCCCAGGCGGGACACCAGCGGTTCTTGCGTTTTGAGCCCGTTGCCCGTGATGCAGATGACGAGGGATTCATCGCGGGGGATCGTCCCCTGGTCAATCAACTTCTTCGCCACGGCCACCGTCACCCCGCCAGCCGTCTCGGTGAACACGCCTTCGGTTTCCGCCAGCAGCTTCATCCCGTCGATGATCTCCTCGTCACTGGCTGACTCCGCCCATCCCCCGGAGTCCAAGACGGTTTTGGTCGCGTAGTAGCCGTCGGCGGGGTTGCCGATCGCCAGCGATTTCGCGATGGTGTTGGGTTTCACCGGTTTGACGATTTCGGAGCGCGCCTTGATGGCGGTGACGATCGGCGCGCACCCCGTGGCCTGGGCGGCGTAGAGTTTGGTGGGCACCTCGCTCAGCAGACCCAGGAGTTTCAGCTCCTTGAAGGCCTTGGCGATCTTCGTGATGAGCGAGCCCCCGGCGGCTGGGACCACAATGTGCGCCGGGGCCCGCCAGCCGAGCTGTTCCGCGATCTCGAAGCCGTAGGTCTTGGAGCCCTCCGCATAGTAGGGCCGGATGTTGATGTTGACGAAGGCCCACGGGTATTTGGACCCGATCTCAGCACACAGGCGGTTGACCTCGTCGTAGTTACCCTCGACGGCCACCAGCGTCGGCTTGTAGATGAGCGAGCCGATGATCTTGCCCATCTCCAAGTCCGCCGGGATGAAAATGTAGCGCTTCAAGCCGGCCTTGGCGGCGTGGGCGGCTACGGCATTGGCGAGGTTGCCGGTTGAGGCGCAGGCGATGGTGTCAAACCCCAGCTCCTTGGCCCGGGTGATAGCGATGGCGACCACGCGGTCCTTGAAGGACAGGGTGGGGTGCGACACGGAGTCATCCTTGAGATAGAGCTCGCGCACCCCCAGCGCCTCGCCGAGCCGCTCGGCGCGGAACAGCGGCGTGAAGCCGGAGAACAGGCCGGCGGTCGGCTCTCCGTCGATGGGCAGCAGCTCCCGATAGCGCCAGAGGGTCTTGGGACGGCTGGCCAGCGCGGCCTTGGTCAAGACGCGCCGGATGGCGTCGTAGTCGTAGTCCACCTCGACGCTGCCAAAGCAGTACTCGCAGACGAAGATCACCTCTTTGGGATAGACCCGTCCGCATTCGCGGCATTTCAGACCGATCATGTAGCTCATCGTTTCAGACCTCAGACAGGAGACAGGAGACCTGAGACCAGAGACAAGAGCACGTCTTGCTTTTTTCTTCTTTGGTCTCGTGTCTCATGTCTCAAGTCTCATGTCTCAAAAAACGGATGGAGGCTCAGGTACCGTTCCCCGGTGTCCGGGAAGATGACCACGACGGTTTTGCCGGCTCCCAGCTCCTTCGCCACCCGACACGCCGCCCAACACGCCGCCCCCGAGGAAATCCCCACAAACAACCCCTCGTCCTTGGCCAGCCGCTTAGCGGTCTCATAGGCCTGCTCATCGGACACCGCCACGACCTCATCAATGACGGCGCGGTTCAGCACCTCCGGCACAAACCCCGCGCCGATGCCCTGAATCATGTGCGGCCCCGGCGCCCCCCCCGACAGGACGGGGGAGCTTTTAGGCTCCACGGCGACAATCTTGATCTGCGGATGCTTCTTTTTCAAGACCTCGCCAACTCCGGTGATCGTGCCGCCGGTGCCCACCCCGGCCACGAAGGCGTCGAACTCCCCGTCGGTGGTGCGCAGGATTTCCTGCGCGGTGGTCCTCCGGTGGACCTCCGGGTTGGCCGGGTTCATGAACTGCTGGGGGATGAAGGCGTGCGGCGTCTGCTTCGCCAACGCCTCGGCCCGCTTGACGGCGCCGATCATGCCTTCCGCCGCGGGGGTCAGCACCACCTGCGCGCCGTAGCTTTTGAGAATCTGAATGCGCTCCGCACTCATCGTCTCGGGCATCGTCAGGATGACCTTGTAGCCCTTCACCGCGCAGACCATCGCCAAGCCGATGCCGGTATTCCCGCTGGTGGGCTCGATCACCGTGGCGCCGGCCTTGAGCAACCCGCGGGCCTCGGCATCTTCGACCATGGCCAGGCAGATGCGATCCTTCACGCTGCCGCCGGGGTTGAACGACTCCAGCTTCGCAAGCACGGTGGCCGTGCGCGGCTCGACGATCCGCTGGAGGCGAACCATGGGGGTGTTCCCAATCAGCTCTAGCACGGCTCCCGCAAGCTTATGTTTCACGAGGTGGTTCATCCCACCACCTGCCACGTTCGCTGGAGGCGAACCTCGGCCCCTCGGGCCGAGATCCGCCGCTGTGCGGCGGAAGTTGCAGGTGGTGGGATCATCTGTCGCTAGGCGCTCCGCTGAATCCGCAGGAGGTTGGTGCCTTCTTCACGCACGCCATGGCCCTGTTCTTTCGCCCACACTTCGAGGTCACGCTTGACGTCCTCGGCATTGTAGTAGACGGCCACCGCCGCGCCGGCGGCCAGGCGCTCGACGGCCTGGGCGACCAGCGCTAACGCCTGGGCGCACATCATGTCCCGGACATCCAGGGGAGCCGCGTCCATTGTGGTGGGGTCATTATACCCGCGCCCCCTCCACCAGTAAATCTTCTTGACGAATTTCCCCGTCGACAATCCGGTACGTTTTCACCACCGGGCTCGCCTGATCCTTCAAGGACACCAGCACATAGGAAATGTCCGGCGAAATCGCCAGGCGCACATCGACCGGAGAGGGAACAGCGTCCGTTGCCGTATGCGAGTGGTAAATCCCCAACATACGTTGTTGACGTTGTCGCATCTGCTTTTCAATGGCGAATTGTTCTTTCGGGTCCATGGCATACCCGATCGCGCTATTCTCCACGTTCGTCATGGGATAGAGGTATCGCGCCACCTGTACTGGTCCGTGGTCTGGCACGAAATGATCTCCAGCCAACATTCCACACGCCTCCTTGGGATACCGTCTCAAGCAATCCGCGATCATCGCTGTGTGGGTTTCAGCCCTGAGCGCCAGCTGGGTCCCCGAAGGCTTGACAGGCATGTTAGGCCAATCCCCACCGCACGCGCACCTCATGCTCCATCCGTTTGAAGACGAGCCCGTCGACCGTCACCCCGATGCCGGCGATCAACAGCATCAGCGCTAACAACTGATCTAATTGTTGCGCCTTGGCCACGCGATTCAACAATTGCCCCAGCCCGTTGACGGAGGTCAAGAGCTCCCCAGCCATGAGGGCACGCCAGCCGAACGCCCAGGCCAGCCGTAAGCCCTCCACCATTTTCGGAATCGCTGCCGGCACGACGACGAACCAGAAATACCGAAGCCCTCGAGCTCCCAACGTCCTGGCCGCTCGCTGGATCAGGGGCGGGACCTCGCGAATGCCAGTGTCTGTGCTGACCACCACGATTCCGGCAGCCCCCAAGAGGATGGTGAAAATGACCGCCCGTTCTGTCATCCCGAACCAGATGATCGCCAACGGCACCCAGGCGGCTCCGGGAATTGCGTGGATCGCGACCGCCAAGCTGCCCAGCACCTGATCCACCAGCGGTATACGGCCAAGCACAACGCCACCCGTGATGCCGAGGAGTATCACGAGCGCGTAGCCGATCACCATTCGCCGAACACTACCAAGGAGCGCTTGCTGAAACACTGGGTCTTTGAAGTTGGACCACAGGAGGCCCACGACATGGTTCGGCGATGGCCACGCTGGGAACACCTGGGAGGTCGCCAGCCACAACACGTAACAGAGCACCAACGCTTGCGGTTTCAGGAACGTGTATCCTGGTGGAAACAGCCGCCTCCACCATCTGGAGACGGGCTGGAGACCCCGCTTCGGTTTCATCAGATATGCATCCCCAGTGCCCGATCCGGCGGCGTCGGGTGCTGCGCCTCAGGAAAGTGGACGGTTTCACCGAGCTCTTCCCGAAGCACTTTCTCAACCTCTTCCCCCAGTAAACCAAGGATTTTGTGTTGGTGCGCTTGCAACGCCGGATCATCGCTATGGCGTGGACGCGGCAGGGTGACCGTTTGGACGTCGCGGATGCGCCCCGGGCGCGAGGAGATCACGTACACGCGGTCTCCCAGTCCCGTCGCCTCGCGGACATTGTGCGTCACGAAGAGAATGGTGGGCCTGGCGAGTTCCCAGATTTCGAGCAGCTCGTTCTGGAGCACCGCCCGCGTCTGGGCATCAAGCGCCGCGAACGGCTCATCCATCAGGAGGATCGCCGGCTGCAACGCCAAGGCCCGCGCAATCGCCACGCGCTGCTTCATCCCGCCGGAGAGCTGATGTGGAAACGCCTGGATGAATTTCGAAAGGTGAACGAGCTTCAGATATTCTACGGCCCGGTCCCGTCGCTTCAGCTTTTGGACCCCCGCCATTCGCAACCCAAACTCTACATTGCCCAAAACCGTCAACCAGGGAAACAGCGCCGAATCCTGAAACACGACCACGCGACTGAGATCCGGGCCAATTACGGGTTGACTATTGACGAGGATCTGGCCGTCGGTCGGCTGCTCCAATCCTGCGATGAGGTGGATAATGGTACTCTTGCCACACCCTGATGGGCCGACCAGACACACAAACTCCCCCTCGTCCACCGTGAGATTGATGTCCTGGAGCACCTCGATGGACTCACCGTTGTGCGGAAAGGATTTGAAGACGTGCTGGACGTCGACGCGCATGATCGGTTGTGTCGGTTGAGCCCGTTAGGCCCGTTGTGTCGGTTTGACGACGAACACCCTGAATCGGCCCAACCGGCTAAACCGGCCCAACCGGCTTAACAGGTTGGCGCATGGCCTCGATCAATACCGCTGCCACCTCGGGTCGTGACACCTCCGGGGGAGGCGGCGTGCCGGAGGCGAGCAGCTCGCGGACCTTCGTGCCGCTGAGGCTGATCTGCCGCTCGGGCCCATGCGGACAGGTCTTGGCCGACACCATCGAGGCGCAGACGGTGCAGTAGGCGGTGTTCTCGAAGCACAGCGGCGTGATGCCGATTTCTTCAGCGGTAAAATTGTCGAAGACGCGCTGGGCATCATACGTGCCGTAGAATTTACCCACGCCGGCGTGGTCGCGCCCGACGATGAAATGGGTGCAGCCGTAATTCTTCCGGATGAGCGCGTGGAAGACCGCCTCGCGAGGACCGGCGTAGCGCATCGAGGCGGGGTTCACCGCCAGCACGACGCGATCCTTCGGGTAGTATCTCTCCAACAGTACCTCATAGCTTTGCATCCGCACGGCCGCCGGCACGTCATCCCCCTTGGTTTCCCCGACGATCGGGTGCAGCAGCATCCCGTCGCAGATCTCCAAGGCGCATTTCTGGATGTACTCATGCGCCCGGTGGATGGGGTTGCGCGTCTGGAAGGCGACGATCCGCTTCCACCCGCGCTCGGCGAAGACCCGGCGCGTGTCCGTCGGGTCTAAGCGATACGGCACAAACGTCGTCGCTTTCGGCCGGTTGACCACGCTGATCGTCCCGCCGAGGTAGGTGTCGCCGACCGTATTGAGCCGCCGCACCCCTGGGTGCGAGTCGTCGGTGGTTCTGAAGACCTGCTGCGCCTCGCGGGGTTTGTCCGGCTGGTAGACATCCTCCAGATGCAAGAGGGCGACGGCGGAACCGCCCTGTGTCAGTGCGACATCACTGCCGGCCTTCAGGGCGGCGGCTTGCGCGCCGGTGACCGCCAGGGTGACGGGGAGAGGCCACACCAGGCCAGTCGCCAGCCGCATCCGTTCGACCACCGGCTCGTAGTCGCGCCGGGTCAAAAACCCCGTCAGCGGGCTGAAGCCCCCGATGGCGAGCATTTCCACGTCGGACAGCGCCCACGCATCCAGCTCGATACGAGGCAGACTCCCGGCCCGGCTCAGCAGCGCCTCGCGCCCTTTGCCTTCAACGATTCGGTTGATGAGCGTTCCACCGTGCGGAGCAATCATGAGTGATGAGTGATCAGTGTTGGGTGCCGAGTGACAAAACGCGTTTCACTGGTCACTCGCCACTCGTCACTTCGTTTAATGTTTGCTGACATGCAGCCCGCATTCCTTCTGCTCGGGCTGCTCCCACCACCACCGGCCGGCCCGGAAGTCCTCGCCCGGCTTGATGGCGCGGGTGCACGGCGCGCACCCGATCGAGGGATAGCCCTGGTCATGGAGCGCGTTGTAGGGCACCCCGTGTTGCTTCACGTAGGCCATCGTCTGCTCCCAGGTCCAGTCGGCCAGCGGGTTCAGCTTGGCGATGCCGCCGTGGTCCACATCAATGTCGACCTTCTTGACGGTGGCGCGCGTCACGACCTGCTCACGGCGCAGCCCTGTGATCCACGCATCCACGGTCGCCAGCGCCCGGTTGAGCGGCTCGACCTTGCGGACGCCGCAACAGCGCTTGCGGTTCTCGATGGAGTGGTAGAAGAGGTTCAGCCCCTTCTCACGGACCATCTGCTCCACCGCCTCGCTCTTCGGGAACATGACCTCGACGGCGATCTTGTACTTCTCGCGGATCTTGTCCATGACGTCGTAGGTTTCTTGGTTGAGCCGGCCGGTATCCAGCGTGAAGACACGCGGTTTGGGGGCGACCTTGACCATCATGTCGATGATGGCCACATCCTCCGCGCTAAACGACGAGGCCAGCGCGACCCGGTTGCTAAAGGTCTCCAAGGCCCACCGGATGACCTCCTGGGCGGATTTAGATTCCAAGCCCCCCCCCTGGATCAGGGCGTTGACGGCTGTCTCCATGAGATCGACTCCTCCTTTAATGACGACACACGTTATGGAGCCCGCCAGGGCGACATAACGTGTTTGTCGGAATTAACCCCCGCCGCTTGGCTTCGCCAAGCGAAGCCGCGGGGGTACATTCGGCCTGACCCTTTACATCGAGCAGCGATGTAAAGGGTGGCCTCACGTAGGATGCCATATTTGACAATTCTTGTCAATGAATATATACGAATTTACCATCTATATATTACTAAATAAGTAATGTAATGCTGTCTTACGAAGCAGGCGCTTATGGACGAGGCATTGGGGGGGTGGGGGAATGTCCTGGTGCAGCCAAGCGTTCGGTCTGCTTCAGGTGCTCAAGCCACGCTTTCATCGTCTTCTCAAAGCCCAACTCGGTCGGCTCGTAGTAGGTGCGCGTTTCCGGTAGGTAGTCCTGCGGCACGTGGTGGCCGGGATAGTCGTGGGCGTATTTGTAACCGGTCCCCCGTCCGAGTTTCCTAGCTCCTCGATAGCTGGCATCTTGGAGATGTTTCGGGACTTCCAGCGTGCGGCCCTGCTCGACGTCCTGCAGCGCTTTCTCAATCCCCAGATAGGCCGCGTTGGATTTCGGGGCGCAGGCGACATAGACTGCGGCCTGCGCCAGCGGGATGCGGGCCTCCGGCAGCCCGACGAATTCCGACGCCTGCATCGCGGCGGTGGCCACGATGAGGGCGTGCGGATCGGCGTTGCCCACATCCTCGGCCGCGCAGATTACGATGCGCCGCGCGATGAACCGCGGGTCTTCCCCGGCATAGAGCATCTTCGCCAGCCAGTAGAGCGTCGCGTTTGGATCGGAGCCGCGCATCGATTTGATGAAGGCCGAAATCGTATCGTAATGCGCGTCCCCCGTGTCGTCGTAGACGACCGCTTTCTTTTGGATGGATTCCTCGGTGACGGCGCGCGTGATGACGACCCGCCCCTGGGTCTTCGGCGTCGTCAGCGCGGCCACCTCCAAGGCGTTGAGCGCCCGTCGGGCGTCGCCGTCACTGACCTTGGCCAAATGCGCCAGGGCGTCCTCCTCGACGGTCAGCGGCAGGCGGCCCAGCCCGCGCTCGTGATCCGCGCACGCCCGTTGGAGGATGGTCCGCACCTCCTCGGCCGTCAGCGGCTTGAGTTCGCAGACCAGCGACCGCGACACCAGCGCCGGCAGGAGGGCAAAGAAGGGATTGAACGTTGTTGCGCCGATCAGGATGGGGTTGCCAGCTTCGATATCCGGCATCAGCACATCTTGCTGGGCCTTGTTGAAGCGGTGAATCTCGTCGATGAAGAGGATGGTACGCCGGCCAGCCCCGCCTGCCCCTCGATCATCCTGTTGGGCAGCAAGCGTGGCACGCTCCTTGGCCCTGGCGATGGCCTGGCGCAGCTCGGCGACGCCCGCCGAGGTCGCGTTGAGCTGCTCGACGCTGGCCTGGGTGCGCCTGGCGATCAGATGGGCCAGCGCGGTCTTGCCACAGCCCGGGGGTCCGTAGAGGACCAGCGAGGTGACGCGGTCGGCTTCAATCGCCCGTCGCAGGATCTTGCCCGGCCCCACGAGATGCGTCTGGCCCACAAATTCCTCGAGGGTCTGCGGCCGCATCCGCGCCGCCAACGGCTCTTGTGTCGGTTTGGGGGTCGCAGTCGCGGGGGCTTCAAATAGATCCATGGGCGAAGCAACCAGCAGTCAGCCGTCAGCCATCAACTTAACAAGAGCCAAGAGCATACGTTGGAGTGTGCAGCAGTTGGGGGGATTTGTTCTCGCCTTGCGGCAAAATCTGATTGCTGACTGCTAAAAAAAAGCCCCGCGGCTGCCGTGGGTAATCCGTCAGCGATGAACCCAACCCTCAACAGGTGGGCACCCTCTCCGGAGGTTCACGCTTCCCTCAATCGTGCTTCGAGGGCCTGCGGTCCCCAACGGAAGCCGGATTCCCGGTCACGTGGTGTTGGCTCACGTTGACTGGTACCTCACGCACAGCGCAGGGCACTCGTTAGCCTAGCACGGAAGGACTTCCGAATGCAAGTGATTCCGCGAGAGGGCTAGCGCAGGCGTGCGCCGAAGCGCTGGACGAGCGCCTGCCTGATCTGCTGATGGCGCGTATCAACCTCATCGGCGGTGAGGGTCCTGGACGGATCGCGGTATTCAATGGAGACCGTCAGGCTGCATTGGCCGGTTGGCACCTGCGCGCCCGTGTAGCGGTCAATCAACTCGACGCGGCTAGCCAGTTGTCCGCCGACCTCTCGGATCGTTCGGGTTAGGGTGTCAAAGGCTGTCTGGTCGTCCACCAGAAACGACAGGTCCCGTTTGACCGGCGGCAAGTTCGACGGCGCGGCCGCAACCGTTGCGCCGCGTGTGCATGCCACCAGAGTCTCGACGGCCAGTTCGGCCGCCCACACGTCCTGCTCGATGTCCATCGCGTGAGCCACCGTGCCGGCCACCTGGCCGATGACGCCGAGCGGACGGCCGTTGAGGGACAGCCGGGCGCCCTGTCCCGGTTCGGCCCACGACAGCGGGGCGGCCTCGACCGTCAGGACCCCGTCGCAAAGCTTGGACACCAGCGCCTCGACAATGCCCTTGAGCCGGAAGAAATCGCAGGGCTCCTTCGTCCGCCAATCGCGCGACCAGAGCCCGGAGAGGACGATACCCATATGCGGCGCTTCACGTGCCGCGCCGGCCTCCAGCGCAAAGACTTGGCCGACTTCAAACAGGCGCACGCTGAGGGCCCCCTGCGTCAGGTTGCGTCGGACCGCCCACCACAACCCGCTCAACAGCGATGGCCGCAGGCAGGCGTGGTCCTGGCTCAGCGGATTGGCCACGCGCGCAGCCGCCTCCACCGCCACGCCAAGGCGCGACAGGTCGGCCTCGGACACCAGCGCCCAGGTGAGGGCCTCAGTCAGCCCCAGACTGGCGCACAGGCACCGCAAGGATTGCAGCCGCCAATAGGCCGCCGACGCGTCGGCCATCTCGCTGGCGACAGGCGCGCGCGGCATGGTCCGCGGCAGGCGGTCGTAGCCGACCATCCGCGCCAACTCCTCATAGAGATCCACCGCCTGCACCAGGTCCCGCCGGAATGACGGCACCGTCACGCGCTGCACTTCCCCTGAGCCGGACGTCAAGACCCGGCACGATAGCTTGGCCAACAGGCTGCGCATGGTCGATGGAGACAGCGACACGCCCAGCCACCGGTTTGCCCGTGAGGACTCCAGCGTGATGACCGTCCGCCCGGCGGGCTTCACTCCGACGTCCCGCACGAGCCGCTCGGTCCCCCCCGCGAGCTCGCAAATGAGCGCCGAGGCCCGTGCGGAAGCCGCGCCCACTCCGACCGGATCGACGCCGCGCTCAAACCGGTAGGAGGACTCGCTCATCACGCCAAGCGCCCGCGCCGTGCGACGGACCATCCGCGGATCGAACAACGCGCTCTCCAGCAACACCGCGGTGGTCTGCACGGTGACTTCGGTGCCGACGCCACCCATGACGCCAGCCACCGCCACCGCCTGCTTGGCATCGGCGATGACCAGCATCTCCGTGGACAACTCGCGCCGGATCCCGTCGAGGGTCGTGAGCGGCTCCTTCGGCGTGGCCCGCCGGACGAGGATGGTTCGTTCGGCCAGCCGCGCGACATCAAACGCATGCAACGGTTGGCCGTACTCCAGCAGGACGTAATTGGTGGTGTCCACGACGTTGTTGATGGCGCGGATGCCGCAGGCGGACAGCCGGCGCTGCATCCACGCCGGCGAGGGACCAATGCGCACGCCCTCGAGCCATCGCCCGATGTAGCGTTGGCAGCCCTTGCGGTCTTCAATCCGAATCGTCAAAGACGGTGAAGGGTGGCGGGTGGCGGGTGGAGGGAATTTGCCTTGACCTTTCACCCTTGACCCTTCACCTGGGGGCAGCTTCAACCGTTGTCCGGTCATCGCCGCCACTTCGCGCGCGATACCGATGATCGACAAGCAGTCCGCGCGGTTGGGCGTCACCTCGAGCACCAGCACGGTTTCCCCATCCGCCTGCTCGATGCCGGTGACCTCCAAACCGGCCATCGTCAGCCGCTCCGCCAACGTCTCTGGCTTCAGGCGAATCGCCACGTAGTCTTTCAACCACTCAACTGGGACTCTCATCGATGCGTCCGAATCAAAACTGCTCCAACAACCGCAGGTCGTTGTCGAAGAAGTACCGGATGTCCTTGATGCGATGCTTCAGCATCGCGATGCGCTCCACCCCCATCCCGAAGGCAAAGCCCTGGACGCGGCTGGCGTCATAGCCGACGGCGCGGAAGACGTTCGGGTGCACCATCCCGCAGCCCATGATTTCCAGCCACCCCTTCTGTCCACAGGTGGAACAGCCCTTCCCCTTGCAGACCGAGCAGGCGATATCCACCTCGGCCGAGGGCTCGGTGAACGGAAAGAAGTGCGGGCGGAACCGGACCGCGGTCGACGACCCGAAGAGCTGCGCGAGACACCGCGCGAGGAGTCCCTTGAGGTCGGTGAAACTCGTGCGGTCATCCACCATCAAGCCCTCCACTTGATGGAACATGAAGCTATGGCTGGCGTCCAAGGGATCCGGGCGGAAGACTTTCCCGGGGACGATGATGCGCAGCGGAGGCTTGCGGTGCTGCATGACGCGGATCTGGACCGGCGAGGTGTGGCTGCGCAGCAGCAGCTTGCCCTTCTTGGGCTCTGGGCTTGGGAGCTCCACAAAAAATGTATCGAAGGCTTCGCGCGAGGGGTGCTCGGGGGGAATATTGAGCGCGTCGAAGTTGTTCCACTCGTACTCAAGCTCCGGCCCCTCGACGATCTCAAAGCCCAGCGGCACGAAGCATCCGAGGATGGCCTGGAGGGTCTGGGTGATCGGGTGCAGGCGCCCGGCGATGGGCGCCCGGCCGGGCAAGGTCGCATCCAGGGCCGCGCGGACCTGGCGTTCGCGCAGGCGCTGGGCCGCTTCCGCCAACCTGCCCTCGAACTCGGCTTTGACGAGGTTCAACGCTTTGCCCAGGTCCGCTCGCTGGTCCGGTGCGCAAGACCCCAGCTGCTTCAGGTAGGACGCCAGCGGGCTCTTCCGGCCCAGGAACTTGACCCGGAGCTGCTCGAAGTCGGACGGGGTCGCGGCGGCGGCCAAGTCGTGAGCAAACGCCTGCCGAATCTCCGCCAGCGACTGCTGAATCTGCTCGACGTCAGGCATGCACGCGCGGGTCGTGGTGGGGTGCGTTCAGCTCACGGGCCGTCACCGGCTCACGAGCGGGCCGCGGCGGCCGTTGCGGTTGCGGTCTCCACCAATTCGTTAAAGGTACGCTCGTCGTTGATCGCCAGCTCCGAGAGCTGTTTGCGGTTGAGGCCGATGGACGCCCGCTTGAAGGCCGCGATGAGCTGACTATACTTCAAGCCACGCGCGCGGGCTGCGGCGTTCAACCGGATGACCCAGAGCGAGCGCGCCGTGCGTTTTTTGGCCTTGCGGTCGCGCGTGGCGTAGGCCAGCGCCCGCATGACCGTTTCCCTGGCGCTGGAGATGTGCTTGCTCCGCGCGCCGTAGTACCCCTTGGCCTTTTTGAGCAGCCGTTTCCGGCGGTGGCGGGAGGCCACCTGCCATTTCACCCGTGCCATCGTGTTCCTCCTTTACGTCAACATGTCAGTTACGAGTTCCGAGTTACGTGTTGCGAGTATGTGACCAGCTTTTGGAAACTCGAAACCCGAAACTCGTAACTCGAAACTTCTTACTGATACGGCAGCAACCGGCGCAGCTTCGTGTGGTCGACCGCCGCCACCGCGGTTGCCCGACGCATCCGCCGCGTCTGGTTGGCGGACTTACTGGTCAGCAAATGCCGGCGGCCGCTCCGGAAATGCCGGAGTTTCCCGGTGCCCGTGACGGTAATCCGCCGCTTGACGCCTTTATGGGTTTTAAGTTTTGGCATGCTGCTGTTCCCCTTCTGTCTCCGTCGGTGTCTCCGGAAGCGGGAGCGGGTTCTTGAGCGCCTGGCGCGGCTGGGTCGCGCGCTGCTGCTGTTTGACCGTCTGTTTCAACGCGTCGTGATCCGGTGAAAAAATCATGGTCATAAACCGGCCTTCTAACATCGGGTCGCGTTCCACTCGTCCCACCGCGGTCAAATCCGTGACCAGCCGCTTCAGGACTTGCCGGCCCACGTCTGTATGCGTCATCTCGCGGCCACGAAACACCATCGTCACTTTGGCCTTGTCACCGCGGGCCAGAAACCGCTTCAACTGATTCAGCTTAACTTGATAGTCATGGCGGTCGATATGCGGCTTAAATTTGACTTCCTTGAGCTTGGCGATGTGGTGCTTCTTCCGGGCTTCGCGTTCCCGCCGCGCCATCTCGTACCGGAATTTGTTGAAATCCAGAAAGCGGCAGACGGGAGGGTTGGCCGTCGGGGAAACCTCGACCAAATCGTAGCCGCGCTCCCGCGCCACCCGCAGCGCGTCAAGCGGTTGCATGACGCCGAGCTGCGCCCCATCCTCCGCGATGACCCGAATCTGACTGGCCCGAATCCGTTCGTTGACCCGCAACTGTCGCTCGATCACTGCCACTCCTTTCCGTTAGGGCGTGCCGACGCCCGGGTGCGGCGCCGCAGCTTCCGCGGCAATCCGCTGGACACACGCCTCCAATCCCATGGCGCCCAAATCTCCCTCCCGCCGGTGCCGCACCGCGACCTGCTGCGAAGCCGCCTCGCGTGCGCCCACGATGAGCATGTAGGGAACCTGCGCCAGCTGGGCATCCCGAATCCTCGCCTGCATCTTCTCGTTGCGGCCATCCATCTCCACGCGGATGCCTGCCGCCGCCAGCCGCTGGGCCAGCTGCTGTGCCGGCTCCTGCTGCTGGGCGGTCAACGGAATGACCACCGCCTGCACCGGAGCCAGCCACACTGGCAGCGCCCCGGCATAATGCTCCAGCAGCACCCCGAAGAAGCGCTCGAGACTACCCAAGAGCGCCCGATGCAGCATGACGACGCGGTGCGGTTTGCCGTCCTCGCCGATGTAGGTCAGGTTAAACCGCTCCGGCAGGGCGAAGTCGCACTGGATCGTCCCGCACTGCCAGCTGCGACCGATCGCGTCCGTGATCTTCATGTCGATCTTGGGGCCGTAGAACGCGCCACCGCCGGCATGGACCACGTAGGGAACCTGACGCGACTCCAGCGCCTGGCGCAGCGCGGCTTCGGCGTGATCCCAGCTCTCCGGTGTGCCAATGAATTTTTCCGGGCGAGTCGAGAGCTCCAGTTCGTAGTCGGGAAACCCGAACGCCCGCAGGACCTCGAAGGCAAAATCCAGAATCTCCCCAATCTCTCCGACGAGCTGGTCTTCGCGTAGGAAGATATGCGCGTCGTCCTGCGTGAAGCCGCGGACACGCAGCAGGCCGTGCAGCACGCCGGACTTCTCGCTGCGGTAGACCGTCCCCAGCTCAAACAGGCGCAGCGGCAGCTCCCGGTAGCTGTGCAGCGTCGCGGCGTAGATGAGGATGTGCCCGGGACAGTTCATCGGCTTGATGCCGTAGGATTGTGCCTCCGACTCAAAGAGGAACATATAGTCGCGGTAGTAGTCCAGGTGGCCGGAGCGCTTCCAGATGTCGGTCCGGAAGACGTGGGGGGTCACCACCGGCTGGTAGCCGCGGCTCAGGTGCGCGGTCCGCACGTAATCCTCGATGAGCCAGCGCACCCGCGCCCCCTTGGGATGGAAGAAGACCACCCCGGGCCCGGCCATCTCCTGAAAACTGAACAGCCCCAACTCGACGCCGAGCTTCCGGTGGTCGCGGCGCTTGGCCTCCTCCACGCGCTTGAGGTACGCCTCCAGATCCTCTTCGCGGAAGAACGCCGTCCCGTAGATGCGTTGCAGCTGCGCGTTGTGCTCATCGCCCCGCCAGTAGGCGCCGGCCACGGATAGGAGTTTCACGACCTTCACCTCGCCGGTCGAGGCGACGTGCGGACCCTCGCAGAGGTCCAGAAAATCTCCGTCGGTATAGAGGGACACCCGCGCATCCGGAATGCCGTCAATGAGCTCCAGCTTGAAGCGCTCGCCGCGCTCCCGAAAGCACGCGAGGGCTTCGGCCTTGGTCATGAAGGACTGGTGGAACGGATAGTTGTCCTTCACAATCCGCCGCATCTCCGCTTCGATTTTCGGCAGATCCTCATCGGTCAGCTTCACCGGCAGGTCTAGATCGTAGTAGAACCCCTCGTCAATCGGCGGGCCGATGGCCAGCTTCACGTGCGGATGCAACCGCTTGACCGCCTGCGCCAGGATATGCGCAGCCGAATGGCGCAGCGCGTGCAGATCCTGGGCGGCCCCTTGGTCAGTCACATGCGAGGTGCGCATCATTGCTCCACGCACGCGCCGACTTTCACCGCGAGCTGCAGCGCCGTCTCGAGCCCCTTCGCGTCTCCCATAGAAAGCGTTTGCGCGTTCATCGATACGACGTTTTTGCTCGCGCCCTCCAGCGAACAGTCGAGCGTCGATCCCATTAGAGTTCCAAGCACTCCCCGTGTTGCACGGCGTGTTGCAGCGCCGCTTCAAACGGTGCCGCCTGGCCGGCCGCCAGCGTCGAAGCCGCCGACGACAGCGCCGACTTCGATGCTGCGCCGAGCGTGCAAAGAAGCGCGTTGCCACCGCTGGGGTTCGAGGTGAACCCACAGGCGCCGCCGGCTTTTGGTCCCGTCACCGTTTCCGTCGCCATCCCCCCGGTCGTGCTGGAATGCTGGCAACTGTAGGACTCGCAGGCGGCAAGCTTCTCTGATAGCAGCGCACACGACCCAGTGCCCGATGACCCGCTGCCACCCGTTTCACTCGGGGTGCTTGGCGTCTGGCCGTCGCCGGCAAGAGGCAAACTCGGCAACGAGTTCCCCGGAGACAACATCCCGACCAAACCCGCATTGACAGCGCTTCCTTGACACGACAGTCCAACTTCCAGGATAATCGGCATGGCGGACGCCACATCCACCCCATGCGAGCCGCTAAGTAACGTCATGTCGGCTGATCCTGTCAGACGCTGGAGCAGCCGCGCGCCCAGCACCTGTCCAAGACACGGCAGGAGGTAGAGGGATTCAATGTCTCTCGCCGTCAGGTGATAGGTGTCAAGCTTGTCGGCGCCTTTCTGCACGGCCTTCAATTGCCCCTCCTGCCATTCACTCAGCGCCGATGCCCAGGGCGCCCAGTCCGCCGGCTGCAGACGGCAATCCGCCACGACCTCATGCTTGTTGAGCGCGTCGTTATCCATACGACTGGTAAAATAACATCGGCCACCTGACTGCGGTCCCACAATGGTACTGATGTTGCGTTGGAATAGCGTCCGCTTAATTTCATCGCAGGTTTTATCATTCTTATTCACCAGACACTTATACCGCACCGCAAAGACATTCGCCGTGCAGACGTAGGGCGAACAGCTTGCCAAGGCATTGGGCAGCATGTCATGGCACCCCACAGGGTCGTGCACAACCACCGGTATGGAGTCGTAGACAATCTTTGGTGTATCCTGCGCACGCACCACGCCCATGCCGAAACCAAGGAACACCCCACCACCCGCGAGAACCATTCGAAGCAGGGCGCGCTGTGTCACTGCGCTCCCCACTGCTTGGGATCACCGCAGACGCCAGCTTGCATGGCTTTAGTGACCAGCTGCATATCAGGGTCATCAAAGTCGGCTCGCGGTTTCCCCGTGTTGGCAAAATATTCCGCTTGCCGAACCATCGCCATGCGGGTGGCGTCATCAAAATGGCAATCCATGAGAAAGGTCTTTCCGGACGCCGTCTTGGTTTTCATGGCGACATGGCACGTCCCGCTGGCGTCCTGGCCGAAAATATGCCCGACGGACGACCAGTCGTTCGTCTCATCGGTGCAGCGAAATGACTGACATGCCCGCAGCTTTCCAGGCCATTGGCGCTCGCATTCGGTGACGGCTCTCGCCGGCGCGTCGTGAATCTGTTTCTCCATATTCTGTTTCATGGCGCGTTCGGCTCCCGCTTGATCCCCGCGCTGTGCGGCATCCATCGCCTGCTGCATCTCCGGCGGGAGCATCTTTTTCCAGTCGTCCTGTTCAGCGGCCACCGATGCACTCCATGCGATACTGACGAGCGCCATGCCGACCATCCAACGCTGCCGACTCCTCATGTATGTCCTCCGGTTCAATAGGCGTAGAGACGGACACTAGTCTCCAAATCCTCTCCGACACAGAAAACCTGGGCGATAGAGGACTCGCCGCCTCCGTTCGCTTCGCTCACTCCGGTCGGCTCCCGGCCTTCCCGAGGAAGTCGCCGCTCGTATTCCTCGCGGCTCCCCTATCAGGGTCGGGCCTCCCTTCGAGTCCTCTCCGGTTTAACAAAATGGGCGATAGAGGACTCGAACCTCTGACCTCTTCCATGTCAAGGAAGCGCTCTAACCAACTGAGCTAATCGCCCCCCTACAAATTGTGTTATGTATCTTGTGTAATGTGTAATGAAAAGCCCGTCGGTGGCTGTTTTCAAACATTCCACCTTACACTTTTCACATTCCACAACGTAATGCCGGGGGAGAGATTCGAACTCTCACGCCCTTGCGGGCAACGGATTTTAAGTCCGTATTGTCTGCCAGTTCCAACACCCCGGCGTCAAAAATAGTGACGGCGTGTCGTGGTGACTGCGTGACTGGGTCAAGGTTGCCGCCTGTACCACCCATTCACTCAGTGACCCAGGCACCCAGGCACTGTTTTTTGGAGGCGCGGGTCGGAATCGAACCGACGCATAAGGGTTTTGCAGACCCTCGCCTTACCATTTGGCTACCGCGCCACATCCAAATCATCGGGGCTGGGTGGCCGCGTCCCCTCCATCGTCCTGCCCACGTGGTGACAAACCGGCTGCGGCTGATCGTGCAGGAAGCGACGTGCGGGAGAGTCGCGGTCATCGCGGAGCGTGCCCGAACGGGCCGGCGAGACCGACTCCTACCAGCGCCCGGGCCTGTCGCCGACGGCGCACGCCACCGTACCAGAGCCGCTCGACTTCGTCAAGAATCGCGCGGGCCAAGTGCGGTTTCGAAACCACCCCCAGTTGCTTGACTCGGCCGGACGCATGAACCAAGAACGCGTTCACTGGACGCTTGCCGAACGGCCCGACGACCGGAGTCCCACCGGTGGCGGAGAACTCCTGCCCCACGATGAGGTCCAGCCGCTTGCGCTTCAATTTCCGTTGCGCGCGTGTCAGCGCCTGGTCGGTTTCCAGCGCAAACCCCACGAGCCGCTGACCGCGCCGTCTCGGCAGTCCCGCCACGATGTCCGGCGTGGCCTTCAACGTCAACCGCAACATCCCGGTGCGGGGCCGTTTGAAGGACCGCGGCGTTGCCGGCTGGAAATCGCTGACCGCCGCCGCCATGATCAGCACATCGGCCTCGGGAAACCGCTGGGAGAGCGCCTGCTGCATCTGGGCGGCGGTTTCCACGCGCACGACCTCCGCCTCAGCTGGTGGCGCATACACCGTGGGGCCGCTGATGACGGTCACGCGGTGCCCCCGGCGCAGCGCTTCCTCGGACAAACACGCGCCCATGAAACCGGTGGAATAGTTCGACAGGAACCGCACCGGATCCAGCGGCTCGCGCGTCGCCCCCATGGTCATCATCAGATGCAGCGGACGCGGCTCGTCGCGCCGCCGGTACCGCAATGAGGACTGGCCGTTCCCGCCGACAACCGCCGCTGGCGTCATCGGCGGCGGAGCGTGGCACGGCGTGCCGGTCGGCGGGTGCGCCGCGTGGCTGCGGCAGCAGGTTTCGAGCTCTGCGCCGGGCGTTCCCCGGCCGCGTTGGCCGGGCCTGCTCCGGCCGACGGGGGGCGCGCCAATTGGACCGCGACGCGCACGATGTCCTCCACCTCGGCCAGATGGCCAATGGCCTCATAGCCGCACGCCAACCCGCCCACCGTCGGTCCCACCACATGATACCCCATGCGCCGCAGACGCTTGAGGTTCTCCTGGACCGCCGGATGGTGATACATCTGCACGTTCATCGCCGGCGCCAGGAGCACCGGGGCTTTCGTCGCCAGCACGACGCAGCTCAGGAGATCATCCGCTAACCCGTTGGCTAGTTTCCCGATCACGTTGGCCGTGGCGGGCGCGATCAGCACGAGGCTGGCGCGATCCGCCAGCTCGGTGTGCAGGATATGCGGATCCTCCAGGCTGAACAGCTCCGGGTAGGTCTTCCGCTCCGACAGCGCCTGCAGCGTCAGCGGCGTCACGAACTCGCGCGCTTCTTTCGTCATGACGCAGGTCACCACGCATCCTAGTTCGCGCAGCCGGCGCACGATGTCGCCCGCCTTATAGGCCCCGATGGAACCGGTCACCCCCAGCACGATCTCTTTTGTGGTCATCCCGAGTCTGCCCTGCGCTAGGCTTTCTTCTTTTTCGCGCCAGCATGTCCCTTGCCCCGCTTGCCTTTGCCGGCTGTGCTCGTTTCGTCCTCGGGGGGGGCATACACCACCTTCCCTTGGCGGATTTCTTCCAGGGCGGCGGTGGTCACCTTCCTGAAATCGCCCTCCACGAGCTTGGGAGCGCCTTCAGTGAGCTGCTTGGCGCGTCTCGCCGCCATGACCACCAGCTTATAGATGCTCGGACACCGTTCTAACAATTCTTCCAGCGGAACTTGCGCCATGCTCGTCCTCCTGTATCGCGTGTTCAGAAGTCAGAGGACAGAAGACAGTCCTCAGATGGTTCTGAGTTCTGACTGCTGATTTCTGACTGCTGATATCCGCAGGCGCTCCGCCATCACGATCGCGTGCATCTGCGCAATGGCGCGCGCCAGCCGCTTGTTGACAATCGCGTAATCATACCCCCGTGCCGCGGCCAGCTCCTGCCGCGCCGCGGCCAGCCGCTTCCGAATGGCCCCGGGCGTCTCGGTCTTGCGTCGCATTAGCCGCGCCCTGAGATCTTCCAGCGACGGCGGAAGGAGGAACACCAACACCGCCCGCGAGGCAAACCGCCGCCGAATCTGCCGCGCCCCTTGGACATCAATGCTGAGCACGACATCCCGCCCGCGCGCCAGGGCGCGCGCCACCGGACCGCGCGGCGTGCCGTAGTAGGCCTGGTGGACCTTGGCCCACTCCAAGAGCTGGCCCTGCGCCTTCAGGCGCTGAAATTGCCTCGGCGACACGAAGCGGTAGTGCGCGCCGTTGCGCTCCGACGGCCGTGGGGGGCGCGTGGTCACGGAAACGGACCGGGACAGCCCCGGCATCCGTTTGAGGAGCTCGCGAACCACCGTCGTCTTGCCGCCGCCCGAGGGACTAGACACCACGAACAGCTTGCCTCGTCCCCGCGATGTGCGCATCTCAGCGCGCCCGACGGCCCGCATCCGGGGCCGGCGGCTCTATCGAGGGCCCCACGGCTTCGGCGAGCCGCTGAACCACCGTCTCGAGCTGCAGACTCGACAGCACGATATGATCGGAGTCCGTGATGATGACCGTCCGCGTGCGCCGGCCGTTGGTCGCATCCACGAGCTTGCCGTGGCGCAGCGCCGTCTCGCGCAGGCGCTTAATCGGGAGCGGGTCAGCCGCCACGACGGCGACAACCCGTGAGACCATCACGGCGTTGTCAAACCCCACATTCAGGACCGGAGACCCCATCGTTAGCAATACGCAATAGGCACTAAGCAGTATGACTGAAACCCGCAGAGTAGCACTAAGCACTACGGAGCGCTCAAGTCACGGAAACCAGTTCAGGGCTCCCTCTTAGTGCTTATTGCTCTAGTGCTTACTGTCCCTTTTCATTTATTCGAGGTTCTGCGCCTGCTCGCGGATCTTTTCGATCGCCTCCTTCATCTCAACAACGTCCCTGGCGATCACCGCGTCGTTGGCCTTGGCGCCGATGGTGTTGACTTCCCGCGTCAGTTCCTGGGCGATGAAATCCAGCTTCTTGCCGACGGGTCCTTGGTCGCCGAGGAGCTGGCGCAGATGTGCTCCATGGCTCTCCAGGCGCACGAGCTCCTCGTGGATGTCCACCTCTTTCAGGAGGGCCAGCGCTTCTTGAATCTGGCCGGTCGTCACCGTCGCGTTGTCGCCCATGAGCTGCGTGAGCCGCCCGCGGAGCCGCTGGTGCTGCTGCGCTTGGCTCTTCGGCAGCCGGCGGCGGATCGCCACCACGCGCTGCTGAATCAGCCGCACCTGCGCCTGCAGATCACGCACCAGCCGCCGCCCCTCGAGCCGCCGCATCGCCAGCAACTGGCGGACGGCGGTCTGCACCGTCTCGCGGATGGGGGGCACCATGCGCTGGTGGGCGCGCGGATCGTCCGTGACGCCGACCACCTGCGGCAACGTCAACACCTGCTCCAGCGTCACGCGGCCCTTCATCCCGAGGCGTCCCTTGAGGGCCAGGAGCCGCCCGACGTAGTCCCGGGCCAGCGCCTCATCCAACACCACACGCTTCGCCGGCGCCCGCTCGGCGTGGACGGTGACCGTGACGTCCACCCGGCCCCGCTGGATGTGCCGCTTGACAAGCTCCGTGACGCTGCCTTCCAGCTCCGCCAAGCCGTTCGGCAGGCGCTGCGTCACTTCCAGATACCGGTGATTGGTGCTGCGGATCTCCACCGTCACCGCGCCGAACGGCGTAGGCCGCATCGCGCGGCTATAGCCCGTCATGCTTTGGATCATCCCCCCACCTGTCTGCCAGCTACAGGCTGGCTGAAGTTGATCCCGCCGCCTGTGCGGCGCCGTCGGCGCCGCAAGACAGGTGGGAGGATCATCTCGTCCCCTTCGGTGAACGGCCCACTGCCCCCGACGTCAAAAACGGCACGGGACGGAGGAGCTCCTCGGGCCGAAACCACAGCGCGATTTCCCGCACCGCCTCCTGTTCGTCGGAGGAGGCGTGGAGTACGTTCTCCATGATGCCGCCGGTCGTCATGCGGCCGAACGCTCCGCGAATCGACGCCGGCTCGGCCGCTTCGGGATTCGTGGCCCCGGCCAGCTGCCGGACCTTCGCGATCGCGCCGGGCCCCGCGTACACGAAGGCCAGGACGTGATCCACGCCGTGGAGTTCCCCGCAGAGGTGGCGGATGAGGTCTGGGAAAAACGGCTTGTCGCGCAGCGCGTCATAATGTTCCTCCGCCAGCGCCCGCGTCACGCGCACGATCTTCGCGCCGATCATCGAAAGCCGGGCCTCGTCCAGCCGCGCCAGCACGTGGCCGGTCAGGCCGCGCTGGATCGCGTCCGGTTTGATCAGCACCAGCGTCGCCTGCCCCGCCCGTTTGGCGAGCCTGCTGGCTTCGTTCGCGGAACCTCGTCGGCGTTTCATGGCGTCGTCACTTCAAAAACGGACCGGTCACCCCAACGGGCGGGGCCTGCTCGCTCATCCCGCCGTGGCGCTCAGCTGCGCGTCGGTAGGCCCAGCGCCTGCAGAATCCGCGCCAGATCCTCCGACGAGAAATACTCGATGACAATCCGCCCGCCCCGCTTGCGCGGCGCGAACAGCACCTTCGTCCCCAACCATTGCCGCAGCTCGCTCTCCAGCGCCTTGGCCTGCGGGTCCAGCGCCTTGCGGCGGCGCGCCGACCTGGGCTGCCACCGCGCCGTCAGCTCCTCGAGCTGCCGCACGGAGAGATGCTGCGCGACCGCCTGGCGGAACACGTCCAGTTGCTTCACGGCCGGCTCGACGCCGAGCAGCGCCTTGGCGTGCCCGGCGCTGATGGCCCCGTCGCGGAGCGCCTGCTGGATTTCCTCCGGCAGTTTCAACAACCGTAGCGCGTTCGCGATGCTGCTGCGGTCTTTCCCGACGGACTCGGCCAGCTGTTCCTGCGTATAGTGGAATTCCTCCAGCAGCCGCGCAAACGCGCGCGCCGCTTCGATCGGATTCAGCTCCTCCCGCTGGAGATTCTCGATGATCGAGCACTCCAGGGTTTCCTGGTCCGTCAGCGCTTTGATGATGGCCGGGATTTCGGCGAGGCCCAGCTGCTGCGCCGCCTTCCAGCGCCGCTCGCCGGCGACCAACTCATAGATCCCATGGGCGATGGGCCGCACGACGACGGGTTGAATGATGCCGCGCCGTTTGATCGACGCTTTCAATTCCTCCAGCGCCCCCGGTTTCATGTCCTGCCGTGGCTGGTACCGACACGGGCGGATCTGCTCCGTCCGCAACATGACCAGGCTTTCGGCCGCCGGCATGGATGTCTCGATAATCTGCGCCAACCCTTTTCCCAGTCGCCGTTCCATCACGATGCGCCCTCCACGGTCCTACACCAGTTCGGTCTGCGCCGGCAGGTGTCGCTCCAAGACCTTCGCCGAGACTTCTTTGGCCAGCAGCTCATACGCCACCGCCCCGCTTGAGCTCGGGTCGTACTGACAAATCGGTTTGCCGAAACTCGGGCACTCGGCCAGCCGCACGTTGCGCGGAATCTGAGTGTCGAAGACCAGGTCTTTGAAGAACCGCTTGACTTCCTCGGCCACCTCCCGAGTCAGGTTGGCGCGCATATCGGCCATGGTCAGGACGATCCCGCCGACCTCGAGGCTTTGATTCAACCCGGTTTTTACCAAGCCGATGGCCTGCATCAGGGTGTTGAGTCCCTCCAGCGCCAAATATTCACACTGGACCGGGATCAGCACGCAATCCGCTGCGACCAACGCATTGACGGTCAGCAACCCCAGTGACGGAGGACAGTCGAACAGGATCGTGTCGTAGACATTTCGTAGTGGGTCACAGAGCCTCTTCAGAACCATCTCTCTATCAGATAGTTGCGATAATTTCATATCGGCTCCAGCCAGATCGATGCTTGACGGCAACACGTCGAGTCCACTAACAGACGCTGGCACAATCACTTGCTCAACTGGAACTCCTTCGATCAGCGACTCATACAATGTCTTTGCTAAGTGGCTTCTCACTATCCCACAAGATATTGTAGCGTTTCCTTGTGGGTCCAAGTCGACGAGGAGCACTTTTTTCCCTGCAGAAGCAAGATAGGCACCGAGGTTCACGGCCGTTGCCGATTTCCCAACGCCACCCTTCTGATTGCAGATCGCAATAGCTTTGGCCGACATTAGCTCGCCATTGGAAAATGTTCCACGTGGAACGGTCTGCCCTATCTTCAACGTTGTTTAATTGTATCTTCTACAGAACGGAAATCAAGAGAAAATCGAGGTTTTTCCACTTCTGTGCATAACCTGTGCGTTCAGATTACGTCTTTGCGATGCGATAGACGGCAATGGTGGCAAGGCTGTTCATGAGCCAATAGAGCACGAGTCCTGATGGAAGCTGGTAGAACATGAAGCCAAATAGCACCGGCATCATTGGGCCTGACATCGCGCGAGCCGTTGGGTTTGAGTCTGCTTGCGGCATGTTGCCTTGGGAGATCTTGGTTTGAAGGAACATGGCTCCGGCCATAATGACCGGCAGGATATTCAGTTCCATCCCGAACGGCAACGTCGCCAATTTGTCTGGAAGCGACAAGTCCTTGATCCACAGGAAATGTTCACCGCGCAATTCAATCACATGGGAGATTGCCGACCAGATGGCAAAGAAAATCGGCAGCGAAAGCAGGAGCGGCAGGCACCCGCCGAGTGGGCTGACGCGATGCTCTCGAAAGAGCGCGAACGATTCCTTGTTCATCCGTTGGGGGTCGCTTTTGTGTTTGTTCTTGAGGTGCTGGAGCTTCGGTTGGAGTTCCTGCATTTTTTTCATGGAGCGGACGCTCATCATCGTGAATGGCGACAAGACCAGCGTCACGGTGAGGGAGAGCAGCACAATCGCCACGCCATAGTTATGCGTCAACGACGCGATGCCTTTAAGGAACAGCATCAGCACAAGCCCAATGCGGCCGAGAATCCCGATAGGAAACGCCTCGGCGAATCCCGCGTCTCGAAGCTTGAAGAAGTCTCTCGGTCCGACGTAGACATCAAACCGTGTTCGCGCCAGCTCCCCTGGTTTGGCCTCCAGCGCCGACTCCAACGACGCTGCGGTGGTTTTTCCTGGCTCAGGAGCGGCGAGAATGGTTGCCGTCGCTGCCTCCTGTGGCTTGACGGCTTGGCAAAAATACCGCTCAGCCTGTGTCAGCAACAGCGTTCCACGTGGAACGATCCTGGGAGAGGTGCCGCTGAAGTAGCGCAAATACAGGCGTTGCCACGGCTGCTGCTTCTTCGTGAGAATGACCGTTTCGAGAATACTCCCACGACCCGATGAGGCGTCGCTCCGTCCCCAGGAAGAAACGACCCTCGCTTGGAGGCTGGCTGGTTGCAGCGAATGGTTCTCACCCCTGAGTTCGACAGAGAACGTCGGGGACTGTGGGGCGAGCTCAACGGTGAGTTGTCTGGAAACTCCTGCCTCGTCGTCTTGGGTCCATGTGGCAGCGGCCGATGAACGCTGGCTCAGCTTCCACGATTGCAAACCTTGTCCTAGGCCGACTGCAAGGACCGGATAGGTCCGGCCAAACTCTAGCGGTTCTTTGGTCGAGATCGTGGTGAAATTCTTCAGGACGATTTCATGCACCACGGCCGATGTCACACCAACTCTGAGCAACAACTGTGTTGATTCCAGCTCAATAAGATCTTCGTGCGCCGTCAGCTGAGGCACGATGACGGCTGGTTTATGAATTGTAAGATTCTGTGCGACTAACTGTTGCAATTGAGCTTGTGATTGCCTGGCTTTGGACGAGTCCGCCTGTCGGCTCAGCACCTGCATATACAACAGCATGATTGCCGCCGATAAAATGGAGGCGATCCATACCCGATGTTGCTGGTCGCTCTGATTCATCCCACTACCTGTCTTCGGTCCGCAGGGCCGACGCTTGTGGTCTGACACGGGAATCCGCCTGCGGCGGATAGGACAGGTGGTAGGATCATGGGACCTGGTCAATTCCTCCGCGCGCAAACGGATGGCACCGGAGGAGACGCCGCACGATGAACCGAAGACCAACTAAGAAGCCGTATTTGTGCAGACACCCTTCGGCGTAAACCGAGCACGACGGCACAAACCTGCATGCTGGTAACATCAATCGGCTCATTAATTTACGATATCCATAGATGGCGAGCCCCGCGAGTGTCACGGCGAGAGAAGTCCGGCGCGTCGGCATAAGGTTAAAAAGTCGGTTTCGAGTTCGTCGAAGGCCGAAGCGTCTGCGCGTTGGAGGACCACCACCAAATCCCGGCCTTGTCGCAGCCGGGCCTTGTGGCGTTGATAGATGTCTCGGATCTGCCGTTTCGCGTGATTGCGGGCGACCGCCGTCGCAAACGCGCCGCGTCTGGCGCGGATTCCGATGCGAGTAACGGGAAGGCCGTTCGGCAGCGTTCCGAGCGCCAGACGGCGCGCGCGGACCCACGCGCCTTGTCGATGGATGGCGCGAAACTGTTGGGTGCGTCGAAGCCGTTCACGCGGAGGAAGGGTAGCGCCAATTAGACGGGGGCAAGTTGCCAGCGGCCTTTCCGTCGACGACGATTGAGCGTCTGCTGCCCGCCGCGCCTGCGCATCCGTTTGAGGAATCCGTGGACGCGTAGCCGCCGCCGGTTGGAGGTTGGTCGCAGGTGTTTTTTCATGAGGTACGCCGCTGAAACCTGCGGGCGCCCGCTACGCGCTCACAACGCCGGCACGCACCGGTGACACCCGCCGATTTTTCTCTGTGCGAAGACCGCAAGGCATGCTATTATACGGATTCCCGTATGGCGAAGCAAGCCTTTGTTTGCCTCTGCGTCCTCAACCGCAGCGCCTCTCGACGCTGATCGTGGCTTGACACGGAACGGAACGTCTCCAACGGCAGGACTTGCTCCCGCACCCCTGGGCCGGGCGCTTTCGTGTGAAAGAACGCCGTGGGTGCGCCGCGTCGAACGACGCCGCCAATAGGCGTGGGGGCTTGTGGCTTGGCGGCCGGGTTGTTATAATGCGCTGGTGTCTGTCTCCAAAGGCATCCGCCCCCTGTGCAAAAGGTGTGGAAACTGTGCAAAACATGCCCTTTGAGTGGTTGAAAGCTGTGGAAAATCTGCGGACGGGCCTGGGGGAGGAGGCCTTCGGGCGATGGATTGCGCCGCTTCGCCTGGCATCGCTCTCAGACGAGACCGTCGTGCTCGAAGCTCCGAATCCGTTCTTTCGTGAATGGGTGCTCGCGCACTATCAGGATCGCTTGCAACAAGTCGCTGAAGGCCGGCGCGTGCAGATCCTCGACGCCCCGTCGGGAACGAGAGCTCCCGAGCGCGGGCGGGCCGTGTCGGTTGCTGCGTCGCCCGACGGCGCTGGGGCGGAAGAGCCGGGCGCGCAGCCCGGCTCCCTTAATCCGAAGTTTACGTTCGACCATTTTGTCGTCGGGCCCAGCAATCGGTTCGCGCACGCCGCGTCGCTGGCCGTCGCCGAATCGCCCGCCAAGGCCTATAACCCCCTGTGCATCTACGGCGGGGTGGGGCTGGGCAAGACCCATCTGATGCAAGCCATCGGCCACACGCTGGCCAAGCGGGGCGGGAGGACCAAGGTCTGCTACCTCTCCAGTGAACAGTTCACCAACGACCTCATCTCCTCCATCCAGACCAAAACGACGGCGAGGTTCCGCGACCGCTACCGAACGGTTGACATCTTACTGGTCGACGACATCCAATTCATCGCCGGCAAAGAATCCACCCAGGAAGAGTTTTTCCACACGTTCAACACGCTGTATGACGCCCACCGGCAGATTGTCATCTCCAGCGACCGCCCCCCCAAAGACATCGACGGCCTGGAGGAGCGGCTGGTCTCCCGGTTTGAGTGGGGGTTGGTCACCGATATCCAACCGCCGGACCTCGAAACGCGCATTGCGATCCTGCGCAAGAAAGCCGAGGAGGCCGCCATCGCGGTCCCCGATGAAGTGACTAACTTCATCGCTGCACAGATCACCGCCAATATCCGGGAGCTCGAGGGGGCGCTGATCCGCGTCGTCGCCTACAGCCGGTTTTTTTCCAAGCCGCTGTCGGCGGAGGTCGCCCGCGAGGTTCTCAAAGACATGGCCCGTGAGGTCGGGGCTCGCGTCACCCTTGACGTAATCCAGCGACGGGTCGGCGCGTACTTCCACGTGTCCCCCGAAGATCTGCGGAGCGCCCGTCGCCAGCGGTCGATCCTGCATCCGCGACAGCTGGCGATGTATCTCTGCCGCACGCTCACAGAGTCCTCGTTGCCGGAGATCGGGCGGGCCTTCGGCGGACGAGACCACAGCACTGTCCTCCATGCGATTGGAAAAGTTACGCGGGAAATGGCACAGGATATCCACAAGAAGCGCCTCATCGACCACTTAACCCAGCTCATCACAACCACAAATTCAAAAGAAGGATAACGCACGTAACCCCACAACCGCACACTCTCAACAGCCCCTACAACGATGACGACTAACGGGTATTTCTTTCTATATAAAAGAATAGTAAGAGGAGTTCCCCCATGCGGATAACCATTGAACAGCCCCGCCTGTTAAAAAGCCTTCAAACCGTCGAAAGGGCCGTCAATGATCGGAGCGCGTTGCCGATTTTGGCGAACATCCTCCTAGAAACCACCGAACGGGAATTAGTGCTCACGGCAACCGACCTGGATGTGGGTGTGCAATACCGCTTGCCCATGATCGGGCAGCCAGAGCAGGGGGCGGTGACGTTGCCGGCGAGGCGGCTGGCGACCATTGTTCGCGAGCTCCCCGAGGAGCCGGTGACGGTGGAGGCGAAAAAGAACTACACCGCCACCTTGTCGTGCGGGGCAAGCCGCTTCCGCCTGCATGGCTTGCCGCCAGAAGATTTTCCGGTGTTTCCGGCGGTGGAACAAACCCATACGGTGACGATTTCTCAACCCAGCCTGAAGCAACTCATCACTCAAACCGCCTTTGCGATGTCCTTGGAGGAAACGCGATTTGTCTTAAACGGCACCCTCCTCCAGCTCGCCAACGGCGCGGTGACACTCGCCGCCGCCGATGGCCGCCGGCTGGCCGTCGCCAGCGCACCGGTTCAGGGAGGCACCGCCCCAGAGGCCACGCGCGTGGTGGTGCCGGCCAAGGCCGTCCGCGAGCTTGGCCGCCTATTGGACGACACCGGGGAAGACCCCGTGACCATCGCCCCACTGAAAGACAACCAGGTGGTGTTTCGGTTTGGCGAGGTGACCATCATCAGCCGACTCATCGATGGGCAGTTTCCTCAATACGAAAGCGCGATCCCGGAGCCGTCTCGCATCACCATGACCTGCGACCGCGCCCAACTCGCCAGCGCCATCCGGCGTGCCAGCCTCATGACCACCGCGACCTCCCAAGCGGTCGTCTTTGACCTCGCCAAAGACCGTGTCATCGTCTCCAAGGAATCCCCGGAACTGGGCAGCGCGCAGGAAGAGTTGCCGGCGAGCTATACGGGCGAGGCCATGACCATCGGATTTAACCCGGCCTACTGGCTGGATGTGTTGAAGGTCTTGGACGCCGCTGAGGTCACCATTGAGTTTGCGGCACCGCCGAGAGCCGTCGGGGGGCCCGTCGACGGCCCACCCTATGATCGAGCCGCCATCCGCTTGCCGCAGTTACTGTATCTCGTCATGGCGATGAAGCTCAATTAACCCACCAGCCACCGCACGCCATGCCCAAGCCGATCCGGGAGCTGATCCCCAACGTCATCCGCCAGGCAGCCGAACGCCAGCGGGCCATTGAGCAGCTCCAGCGGCGGTGGGCGCGCGTGGTGGGCAAGGATCTCGCCGGGCATACGAAGCCGGTGCGGATGAGCCGTGGGACGCTGTATGTCCAGACCGACGAACCGGGGGCGAGCTTTGTGCTGAGCCTCGAGAAGCCGAGGCTGCTCAAGGCTCTCAAGGAAGCGGCCGGGGGGGAGCCGATTGAGGACATCGTCGTCCGGGCCGGGGAGCTGTAACCCTTGCGGGTTGCGCATTGCGGATTTTGGATGTAGTGAACGACGGCAAGCCTTAATCCGAACTCTCTGTACGACATGGGATATCTTGTGGATCGTCAGGAGGCGTTCCGTGACACGGAACTGGTGGCCGTCCTCAGCCTAAGGCGGCGCGGCGTTCGCAGCCGACTGCTCTTGCGCGACGGAAGCCTCCGGCACACCTTGACGCGCCCGCGGACGCTGGCACGACGGCTCCGCGGCGGATACGAACAGCTTGAGGGAGTTCGATGGCCAAACGCTCAGCCAAACAGCCGAAGACCGTCCCGCGCGTAACCCCTGGCGCCCAACCGGCCGGGGCCTATGACGCCAGCGCCATTCAGGTGCTGGAAGGGCTGGAGGCCGTCCGGCGGCGGCCGGCGATGTACATCGGCGACACCAGCACCAGGGGGTTGCACCATCTGGTGGAGGAGGTGGTGGACAACTCCATCGACGAGGCGATGGCCGGCTTCTGCAAGGCGATCGCGGTGACGATCCAGCAGGACAATTCCGTGACCGTCATCGACGATGGGCGCGGCATCCCGGTGGACCTGCACAAGACGGAAAAAAAGTCCGCGCTGGAAGTCGTCCTGACCAAGCTACACGCGGGCGGCAAGTTCGACAACCGCACCTACAAAGTCGCGGGCGGGTTGCACGGCGTCGGCGTCTCCGTCGTCAACGGCCTCTCGGAGTGGCTGGAGGCGGAGGTGCGCCGGGACGGGAAAGTCTACCGCCAGCGCTTCGCCCGCGGCAAGCCGGTCGCGCCGATGACGCTCATGGGCAAGGCGACCGGCACAGGCACGCGCATCACCTTCAAACCCGACAAGGAGATCTTCAAGGGCGGGATCGCCTGTAACTACGATACGCTGGTCACGCGCTTGCGGGAGCTGGCCTTCCTGAACAAAGGGCTCATCATCGAGCTGCACGACGAGCGCAGCAAGAAAGAGGCGCGGTTCCAGTTCACCGGAGGCATCAAGGAGTTCGTCGAGCACCTCAACAAATCCAAGAATCCGCTGCACGGCGTGATCAGCTTCGAGGACACGCGGGAGCACGTCGGGGTAGAGATCGCTCTCCAGTACACCGAAAGCTTCACCGAACACCTCTTTTCTTTCGCCAACAACATCAATACCGCCGATGGCGGCACCCACCTGTCGGGCTTCAAGTCGGCGCTGACGCGGACCATCAACCAGTACTGCAAGGCCAAGAACCTCTTCAAAGGGGACAGCTTGACCCTTGAAGGCGAGGACGCGCGCGCGGGCATCACCGCGGTCGTCAGCGTCAAGGTGCCGCAGCCGCAGTTCGAAGGTCAGACGAAGGCGAAGCTCGGCAGCCCCGAGGTCGAAGGCGTCGTCGCCTCGGTCGCGAACGAACGGCTCTCGACGTATTTCGAGGAGCATCCGTCGATCGCCAACAAGATCGCGGATAAATGTCTCATCGAGGCGCGGGCGCGCGAGCGGGCGCGCCACGAACGGGATCTGGTCCGCCGCAAGGGGCTGCTGGAGTCAAGCGCCTTGCCTGGCAAGCTCGCCGACTGCTCCGAGCGCGACGCGGCGCTGTGCGAAGTCTACATCGTCGAGGGAGACTCCGCCGGCGGCTCGGCCAAGCAGGGCCGCGACCGCCGCTTTCAGGCGATCCTGCCGATCAAGGGCAAGATCCTCAACGTGGAAAAGGCGCGGCTGGAAAAGATCCTGACCAACGACGAGATCCGCACCATCATCACGGCCCTGGGCTGCGGGGTGGGCAGCGAATTCAACCTCGCGAACCTGCGCTACCACAAAGTGATCATCATGGCCGACGCGGATATTGATGGGTCGCATATCCGCACGCTACTGCTGACGCTGTTCTACCGCCAGATGCCGCAGCTGTTGGAGCAGGGCCACATCTACATCGCGCAGCCGCCGCTGTACAAGATCAAGCGGGGCAAGCGCGAGGAATACATCGAGACCGATGCTCAGATGTCGAACATGCTCCTGGAGCTTGGCTCCGAAGGTAAGGAGCTGGTCCACCTCAAAAGCAAGCGCAGCTTCAAAGACAAAACCTTGCTAGAGTTGCTGCGGGTCTTGGCGGAGTTGGAGGCGCTGACCAAGGGCATCGGGCGCCATCGCATCGACCTAGCGGCTTACTTCCGGCAGCAGGACAAGAAGAAGGGGCTGCCGCTGTACTTCCTACGGATGGACGGCGAGGAACACTTCCTGTTCGACGACAAGGAGCTCGCTAAATTGACCCAGCGCTATGAGTTGAATCTCGAAGAGCTCGAGAAGGCCTCGGCCAACGCCAAGGCGCAGTTCGTGGAGCTCTTCGAGGCTCCCGAGATCCAGGAGCTGAGCGACAAGCTTAAGAAATGGGACCTGTCGCTGGAAGAATATTTCCCCGTCGATTCCAAGCTGGCCTTCAAGTTGGTGGAGGAGAAACAGCAACAGGCGCTCGGTGGTCTGCGCGCCGTGCTGCAGGCCATCGAGGCCGACGGGCGCTCGGGGATGACGATCCAGCGCTACAAGGGGCTTGGGGAGATGAACCCGACGCAATTGTGGGAGACTACGATGGACCCGGCGAAGCGCACGATCCTGAAAGTCGTCTCGGAAGATGCGGTGGAAGCCGAACGGATGTTCACCACGCTGATGGGCGAGGCCGTCGAGCCGCGTAAGCAATTTATTGAGGAGCACGCGTTGGAAGTCAAGAACCTGGACATCTAGAGGGATTCCGAAGATGTTCAAATGATTTCACAGATTGAAGCGGATAATCCGTGTAATCGCATTTTAAAATCAGTGTAATCACACAATGTATACACTCGGCGAAAAAATCATCCCGCGGGACATCGAAGAGGAAATTAAGGATTCGTACCTCTCCTACGCGATGAGCGTCATCGTCGGGCGGGCGCTGCCCGACGTGCGCGACGGACTCAAGCCCGTGCACCGCCGCATCCTCTATGCGATGCAAGGGTTGAATCTTGTGCCTGGGCGCCCGTATAAGAAATGCGCGGCGGTTGTTGGGGAAGTCTTGGCAAAGTATCATCCGCATGGGGACATGGCGGTCTACGACACGCTTGTGCGCATGGTGCAGGATTTCAGCCTCCGCTATCCCCTCGTCGACGGGCAAGGCAACTACGGCAGCGTGGATGGGGACGCGGCGGCCGCCTACCGCTATACGGAAGCGCGGCTGCAGGCGATCGCCATGGAGCTGCTGGCCGACCTTGACAAAGACACGGTCGATATGGCGCCCAACTTCGATGGGTCGCTCACCGAACCGAAAGTCCTGCCGGCCAAGCTGCCCAACCTCCTGGTGAACGGCTCCAGCGGGATCGCCGTTGGGATGGCGACCAACATCCCGCCGCACAACCTCGGGGAGATCGTCGATGCGCTCTGCGAGCTGATCGACGCGCCGGACCTCGAGCTAACCGGGCTGATGAAACTCGTCCGCGGCCCGGATTTCCCGACGGGGGCGATCATCTGCGGCCGCGACGGCATCAAGGACGCCTACGCGAGCGGACGCGGAAGCTTGCGCATCCGGGCCAAGGTGCAGGTGGAGCAGCTCAAGGGCAACCGCCAGGCGCTGATCGTGGCGGAGCTGCCGTATCAGGTGAACAAGGCCACCCTCCTGGAAACCATTGCGCGGCTCGTCCAGGACAAGCAGTTGGAGGGCATTTCCGATCTGCGCGACGAGTCCGACAAGGATGGGATGCGGGTGATGATCGAGCTCAAGCGCGATGCCAATGACCAGGTCGTCCTGAACCAGCTCTATAAGCATACGCAGCTGGAGACGACGTTCGGCATCATCATGCTGGCTCTCGTGGACGGGCGGCCGCGCGTGCTGGGGCTGAAGCAGATGCTCCAGGCGTTCATCGACCACCGCAAGGACATCGTCATCCGCCGCACGAAGTTTGAGCTTCGCAAGGCCCAGGAGCGGGCCCATATCCTCGAAGGCCTCAAGAAGGCCCTGGCGCATCTCGACGCGATCATTAAGACGATCCGGCAGTCCAAGAGCCCCCAGGACGCCAAGGAGGCGCTCGTCGAGAAATTCGACCTCAGCGAGAAGCAGGCCCAGGCGATCTTGGAGATGCAGCTCCAGCGCCTCACCGCCCTGGAACGCGAGAAGATCGAGGCCGAGTATCTGGAGCTGATCAAACGAATAGCCTACTACGAGATGCTCCTGAAGAGCGAGCCGAAAGTGCTGGAAGTCATCAAGGGGGAGCTCCAGGACCTCAGGAAGCGGTTTGCCGACGAGCGGAGAACCCAAATCGTCGGCGAGATCCAAGATCTACAGATTGAAGACCTCATTGCTGAAGAGGACGTGGTCATCACCATCAGCCACCGCGGCTACATCAAGCGCTTGCTGATTTCCACCTACCGCAAGCAGCGGCGGGGTGGCGTCGGGGTTACGGCGATGGAAACCCAGGAAGAAGATTTCGTGGAGCACCTGTTCGTCGCCACGACCCACGAAACGCTGATGTTCTTCACGAATATGGGTCGCTGCTACTGGCTCAAGGTCCACGAGGTGCCGCAGGCCAGCCGCTACGCGCGCGGCACGGCGATCGCCAATTTACTGTCGCTGCAGAAAGACGAACGGCTCTCGGCGTTTGTGCCCGTGAAGACCTTTACTCCTGAGAGGTTTTTGATTATGGCCACCAAGCAGGGGACCGTCAAGAAAACCACGCTGGACGCCTATTCGAATCCGCGCAAAGGGGGCATCATTGCCATCACGCTTGAGCCAAACGATGCGCTGATCGAGGCCAAAATCACCGATGGGGCGGCCGAGCTGCTCTTGGTGACGAAACTGGGCAAAGCCATCCGGTTCCGAGAAGACCAGGCGCGGGAAGTCGGCCGCTCGGCCCGCGGCGTGCGGGGCATGCGTCTGGACAAGAAAGACGAGGTCGTGGCGATGGCGCTGGTGAATCCCAAGGCCGATGTGCTGACTGTCACCGCGCTGGGTTTTGGCAAGCGCAGCCCGTTTGAGGACTACCGATTGCAGAGTCGCGGCGGTAAGGGGATCATCAACATGAAGGTCACGCCGAAAAACGGCCATGTCGTGGGGGCGAAGACGGTGACTGACCGCGACGAGGTCATGCTGATCACGCATGAGGGCATGATGGTCCGCTCGCCGGTCAAGGATGTCCGCCTGACCGGCCGCGCGACGCAAGGCGTGCGGTTGATCAGCATCAAGGGCAAGGACGCCGTCGCGTCGGTCGCCCGCGTGGCCCCGAAGGACGAAGACGAGGCGGAGAAAACCGTCGACGCCGAGCAACAGACGACGGGGCCAACGCCGCAGGAAGCTCCAGAGGCCGAGGCGGGTCCAGCGGCGAACGAGCAGAAAAAAGCCCAGGCGCCTGCGCCAACAGCGAAATCGAGGCCAAAAGCAGCCGCGGCAGCCAAGCGCAAGAAGAAGTAAGCGTCTCGCAGATCGCGGATTGCCAATCGTGTCCCCATCGTCTAATGGCTAGGACAAGAGCCTTTCGAGCTCTCGATGGGGGTTCGATTCCCCCTGGGGACACCAGTTTTCTGTGTACGGCAAAGACGCGTGGGGAATCGAAGGGAGCACGGCTCATGAGCGCGTTGCTGCGACGAAGTGGAGTTTAGCACCAACAATGGGAAGCTTAAAACAGCGCGCAACGACGTGGCTGACCAACGCACAATTGGTTACTCCTACCCGTGTGGTGCGCGGTGCGGTGGGAATTCGAGAGGGACGGCTGGTTGCGATCCGCACAGGCGCTCCTCGAGGGGACAGACGGCTGAATGTGCGCGGGCAGTTCGTGGCGCCCGGCTTCATCGACCTGCATATCTGGGGGGACCCCGCCGTGGTCGCCCATGACGTCGTACGCGGGGGCACCACCGGCTTCCTGGCGACCCTTGGCCCTGAGCCGCCGGAGCTGCTGGTGAATGATGTGGTTCGCGTGCAAGCGCCTGCGGCCCAGCCCGGTGCGCGCTGTCTCGGGCTTCATCTGGAGGGACCATTCCTTAACCCCTTCAGGGCGGGGGCGCTGGCCAGCCGGTGGCTGCGGTCGCCAACCAGCCGGGAGCTTCGCCAGCTCGTGCACCATGCCGATGGCCACCTCACGTTGCTGACCATCGCGCCGGAGCTCCCGAAGGGGCTTGAGGCGATCCGCTGGTGTGCGCGGCACGGGGTGACGGTGTCGTTGGGCCACAGCGACGCCGACGCCACCGTCACGCAGCGGGCGGTCACGGCCGGTGCCACAGCCGTGACGCACGTCTTCAACGGAATGCGTCCGCTGCACCACCGCGACCCGGGATTGCTGGGCGAGGTCCTGACGGACGACCGGCTTGCGGCGATGGTGATTCTCGACGGCGTGCACGTGGACCCCATCGCGTTTCAGATGCTGCTCCGTTGCAAGGGCGTGCGGGGCATCATCCTGGTAACGGATTCCATCAAGCATCACCACCGCCGTCTGCAGGCGTCCGCCAAGCGCGGCGCCTATTATACGAAAGCCGGCATGCTGGCCGGCAGCCGCCTATCGCTGATCCAGGCGGTGCGCAACGCGACGGTGTTCGGCAAGGTGCCGTTGCCGGAGGCCGTCCGCATGGCGAGCCTCAATCCAGCCAAGCTCATCGGCCGGGCAGACCAGCTGGGCTCGTTGGAGGACGGCAAGCAGGCGGATGTGGTCGTGTTCGACAAACGGTTTCGCGTGTCCATGACTCTCGTGGCGGGTGAGATTGTCTATCGGCGGCGCCGCTAAGCGATGGCGCGTTATTGATGTTTTTCACTAATCACTAATCACTCTGCGAGCGGAGCGAGCAGCATGTGCGGCATTGTGGGCTATGTCGGGAAGACGCCGGGGGTGCAGACGCTCCTGGAAGCCCTGGCCCGTCTTGAGTATCGCGGCTATGATTCGGCGGGCGTGGCGGTCCTGAACGGCACGGGGCTTGCGGTGCGCAAGCGCGCGGGCAAACTTAAAGAGCTCGTGGCCGCCATCCGGCAGCGCCCCTTGGACGGACGCGTGGCGATCGGGCATACCCGGTGGGCGACGCACGGCGAACCGTCCGAAGTCAACGCGCATCCCCACGTCGATTGCAACGGGCGCTTGGCGCTGGTCCACAACGGCATCATCGAGAATTACGCCGATCTGAAAGCGCGCCTGAGCCGCCAGGGCCATCGCTTCCGCTCGAAGACCGACACGGAAGTCATCGCGCATCTGGTGGAGGAACACGCCAAACGCCTGCCGCTGCGCGAGGCCTTTCTGGCCGCGCTCAAGGAGCTGCGCGGCTCCTACGCCATCGGGCTCATCGCCCAGCAGGACCCCCAGCATCTCTACGCCGCGCGCTCCGGCAGCCCGCTGATTGTGGGATTGGGCAAGGGGGAGTCGCTGCTCGCCAGCGACGTGCCGGCGGTGCTGGCCAGGACGCGGCGGGTGGTATACCTCAACGACGGCGAGGCCGTGGAGCTGGACGCTGCAGGTGCTCGGATCATGACCTTGGCGGGCACACTCGTGTCCCGCAAGCCCTCCGTCGTTAGCTGGGACCTCTCCTCCGCCAAGAGGGACGGGCATGCCCACTTCATGCTCAAGGAGATTCACGAACAGCCCACAGCGATTGAGCAGACGCTGCTCAATCGGCTGGCTCCCTCGGCCGATGCGGTGGCGTTCGACCGGCGCACGACGGCGTTTTTGAACCAACTCAGCCGGGCCGAGCGGATGGTCATTATTGGCTGCGGCACCGCCTACCACGCCGGGTTGGTCGGCGAGTACATGTTGGAAGAACTCGCCAAGCTTCCCGTCGACGTGGATGTGGCTAGCGAGTTCCGCTACCGCGGGGCGATGGTGGACCGCCAGACCACCGTGCTGGCGATTACCCAATCGGGCGAGACGGCCGACACGCTGGCCGGCCTGCGCTTGGCCAAGGAACAGGGGGCGAAGGTCCTGGCCATTTGCAACGTCATGGGGTCCTCCATTGCCCGCGAATCCGACGCCGTCATCTACACCCATGCCGGACCGGAAATCGCGGTAGCCTCCACCAAAGCCTACACCTCCCAGTTGACGGCCTTGTTGCTGCTGACGCTGTTCCTCGCCAAAGCCAGAGGGCAGGTGTCCGGCGAGCGGCTCCACGCCCTCCTCAGGGGGTTGGCGCAATTACCAGAGGTCGTCGAACGCGCGCTGACAACCGAGCGTCTTGCCAAGCAGATCGCCAAGCGGTTTGCCTCGGCCAGAAACTTCTATTATCTGGGGCGGCGCTATAACTATCCGTCGGCGCTGGAAGGGGCCTTGAAGCTCAAAGAGATCTGCCCGCTCATCCACGCCGAGGGCTACGCGGCGGGCGAAATGAAGCACGGACCGATTTCGCTGATTCGCAAGGGGTGGCCCGTCGTGTTTATCGCGACGGATTCGCCGGTGTATGACAAGATCGTGTCCAACATCGAGGAAGTGCGGGCCCGGAAAGGCGAGTGCATCGTCATTGCCTCGCAGGGAAACCGCGAGATCGCCAGGCACGCGAAAGGCGGGCTCATCACCGTGCCCAAGACCGAGGAGCTGTTCTCGCCCATCGTCAATGCCATCCCGCTGCAGTTGCTGGCGTACCATATCGCGAAACTGAACAAGTGCGACATCGACCAGCCGCCTAATCTCGCGAAAAGCGTAACGGTGGAGTAAGGGGATGAAAAAAGTCTGGGTGCATAAGGCCACGTCGTTTGAAGACGCGGAGCGGTTTGAGCAGCGGTACTACCGTACCATGTCCCGCAAGGAGCGCGTGGAGACGGTGGATTTTCTTCGTCGGATCGCCCGAAAAATGAAAAAGACGAATGGCGGAACGAGACTTCGAAGAGTTATTACGATTGTTCAATAAGCACCGCGTTCGCTACTGCATCGTCGGGGCCTACGCCGTCGCCTTCCATGCGCGCCCGCGCTACACCAAAGACATGGATATCTGGGTGGAGCCCTCGATCGAGAACGGCCGGAAAATCGTCGCCGCGCTGAACGTGTTCGGCTTTGGCGGGTTGAAATTAACGCCGGAGGACTTTGTGCGGCCGGGCAGATTCATCCAGCTTGGCTATGAGCCGGTCCGCGTTGATCTCATTACCGAAATCGGGGGCGTGACGTTCAAGGAGGCTTGGCAACATCGAGAGAGGGGACGATATGGGAAAGCGAGGGCGACCTTCATTGGACGCAGCGACCTCATCCGCAACAAAGAGCATTCGGGGCGCCCCCAAGATCAAGCCGACCTAGAACAGCTACGTCCACTCCGGGTACGCAAAGCCAAGCGCAAGTAACATGACCGATCGCCGAACCTCGCCAAAAGCGTAACGGTGGAGTAAATACCTTGCTGGCATACGCCTCAACCATGACTGAGAAGAAATCAGAGATTACGCTATTAAGAGATAAGCAGTGGAGCGTAATCGATGGAGAGCCCTGTCTGGTGATTGACTTTCGGCCTTTCCTACATTCTGTTAAAGGCGGGAAAGTTATTAGTCATGGGTCCCAGGGGTTGGGTTATGTACCATATGCGTCTGTTACCATCGAGTGCAAGAAACTACCCGAAAGAGCAACAGGGTTTATATGCCACAAGATGGATTTTGTACATCTGTGGCTGGCTTTCAAAGAAAGAACGATAGGCCAGGATGAAGAAGTAATAATTTATTGGTCGAGGAAACACTATAAGTACAAATTCCTCAGATTATTGTGGTGGGTTTTTGCGCCAAGACTGTGGGTGATGGTATGTCCGAAAGGAGCTTTCGAGCTGTTCGATTCAAGTTTTAGACCTGAACTGCAAGGCGAGGCTCGATGGAAAGCGGAGGGGCCAATTGTGGACTGGAAACCAGAAATCATGCGATGAATTTTTATGACGCAACACCGTTTTTCAGACGCAAAAACTAGCCAACGTCGATTAATGGATGAGCGGAACCCTATGGGTTGTGGCAACGCCGATTGGCAATCTTGGCGATATCACGCTGCGCGCGCTGGAGACGCTGAAAGGCGTTGACCTGATCGCCTGCGAGGACACGCGCCAAACCGGCAAGCTCCTGAAGCATTACGGCATCGAGAAGCCGCTGGCGAGCCTGCACGACCACAACGAACGCCAGCAGACGCCTGGGTTAATCGACCGACTGAAGCAAGGGCAGTCGATCGCGCTGGTGTCCGACGGCGGCACGCCGCTGGTCAGCGACCCCGGCTGGTGGCTAGTGCACCGGGCGATCGAGGAACAGATCCCGGTGAGCTGGATCCCGGGCCCAGCCGCGCTTATCGGCGGGTTGGTGTTGTCCGGATTGCCGACGGATCGGTTTGTGTTCGAAGGATTTTTGCCGCCGAAACCAGGGGCTCGCCGCAAACGATTAGAGGCGCTCAAGGGCGAATCGCGGACGGTAGTGCTCTACGAATCACCCCACCGGCTGCTGAAAACCCTCAACGGCATACGGGAGGTTCTTGGTGATGTTCAGATGGCCTGTGCGAGAGAACTGACGAAACTATTTGAAGAAGTCCATCGAGGGAACGTGAGCGACGTGCTGAAGCATTTTGAGCAGCATCCGCCGCGCGGGGAGTTTGTGGTCGTTTTTAATCCGCAATCCCTGCCCGCCCGGCGTTTCGAGGGGCAGGCAGGCGCAATCCGCAATCCGCAATGAATACCATCCATCCCAGCGCGACCATCGGCAAGAACGCCCAACTTGGCGAGGGCAACGAAATCGGCCCCGGCTGCGTGCTGGAAGGGGGCGTGGTCCTCGGCAACCGCAATAAGCTCTGGATGAACGTCTACGTAGGGCCGGGCACGACGCTGGGCGACGGCAACCAACTCCACATGGGCGCCGTCGTCGGGCATCTCCCCCAGGACCTGGCCTTTACAGGCGAGCCCACCTACACGAAGCTCGGCAACAACAACACGATTCGCGAATACGTCACCATCCACCGGGGGACCAAAGCCGGCTCCTCGACGCTCATCGGCGATGACAACTTCTTCATGGCCAACGCCCACATCGCCCACAACTGCCAGATCGGCAGCAAGGTGGTCCTCGTCAACCTCGCCAGTCTCACTGGGTACTGTGTCATCGAGGATGGGGCGTTTCTGTCTGGGATGGTGGGGCTCCATCAGTTCACGCGGGTGGGGAGGTTGGCGATGATCAGCGCGCTCTCAGCCATCAACAAGGACGTCCCGCCCTACATGCTCTGCGGAGGGCGTCCCGCCGTCGTGCAAGGGCTCAATGTGGTGGGTTTACGCCGTGCGGGCTTCTCCGCAGCGGTGCGCGAAGAAATCAAACGCGCCTATAAACTCCTCTATCGGTCTGAGTTGAATGTCTCCAATGCGTTGGAAGCGATTGCACGCGAGTGCCGCACGCCGGAAGTTACGCATCTCGTTGAGTTCGTGAGAGCGTCGAAACGGGGGATTTGCGCGGGGATCAGCGAGCTCGAAGAGGCTGATGCCGAAGGCGAATCGCTCCTGCCGAAGAAAACCCTGCGGACGCCAGTGGGGCCTCTGGAGAACGAGTAGAGCGCGCCTACGGCTGCAGCGTGACGATCTCCAGCGCCGCGCTGGCGTTCCAGGTCTTAGGGCTCCCGCAGGCTGTGTTGGGCCACGCGAACTGGGCGTAGGCCAGGGTGCCAGGAGGCACCGCCCCAGCGTCGAGCGCTAGGGAGATCTTCCCAGCCCCATCGGCCATCACCGGGATCCAAGAAACTTGAGCGCCCAGGCCGGTCCCGACATAGAGCACCGATTTTTTCAACATCGTGCCGGCCTCATCCGCGAGATCCGAGATGATGAGGTAGCCCTTGGCGTTCGGAGGGGCGTTCGCGCCAAGGATGGCGAAGGCGTTCCCCGCCTTGGGAATTCCGCTGACGCCGATCGTCGGGCTGCCTGCGCAGGAGGCCGTTGCTGACCCAAACGGGTGGACGCCTGGCGCGTAGGCGAGGTAGTCGTGCAGTTGGACCAGGGATTCCTGCCCGGCATTGAGGTAGCGCGGGTCCTGCAGCTCCTGCACGTAGTTCGCGGTGATGACGGCGTTGGTTGCGATATTGGCGTTGAGCCAGTCCGGTTGCGCGGCGACTTTCGTCCAATCGCCGTTGGTGTAGTTGAAGCTTTTAATGATCGGGTGGGTGGTGATAAACGAAAAAAATGGCGCGAACCACACCGCCCAGTCGTTCACTCCGTCAGCAGGCTCCGCGGTGATGTCGACGTCAACCGCTGAGGTTTCATCGAGGCTGACCGGTTTCTGCCGAGATTCAGCGAAGGCGAGAAACGCCAGGACGTTCTGGTAATTTTTGGGCGGCTTGACCCCGTTGCTCGGGTCCTGGAAGTCGAGGTGGTTGAAGACGTCCATACACGCCCAATCCACCGCGTCGTCCCCCGGATACCATTTCCATTCCCCGCTGCTGTTTTGCTCGCCGAAATCCGCCGGCGCCGCGGCTTCACCGCACCAGGAGGTAGCGACGTTAAACGCTCCGTCTCCTCGAAATTTCTCCACGATGTATTGGAACGCCTTCGGATAGTCATAGGGGTGGTAGCCGTTCCAATCCCCGTTGAATTCAAACCCAATCCGCAAAAACAGCGGGTACCCATACGCGGCGAAGAGCTTTCCCAGGTCGTGAATGCGGGCGTCATAGACTCCGGTGGGAACGAGCTGGTCGATGGCGACCTCAACATCCGTCGAGTTGTCATGCAGCGCCACGCCAAGACGAGGAATGCGTCCTTTCGCAAGCTCGGCGTCCAGGAAGGCGTGGAGTTGTGTTAAGGTCTGATCCCACGGCCGTTTCGTGTCCCCGAGCGTAAAGAAACTTTCCGAGGACGCGGGCGGGGTCGCGGTGGTCACCGCTTCGTAGGCGGGATTGCCCCACGGATACGCCTGCCACGGCCCAACGCCATGGAGCACGTGCGCCGTGCCATCCTCCTCGGTGGGCGGCTCGAATTTGGCGTCGTACGAATAGTCCGCCCCTAGCGCCAGTGTGGGGGACACGGCTAGCACTACCAGGAACAGGCTCGTCAGCGTGAAATGGTGGTTAGGGTTGTATGATCGAGAGGCCATTGCTCGCACTCCAAGTTGAGGGGCTGCCGCAGGCGGTATTCTTAAACACGTACTGGGCATAACGGGCCAGCCCGGAGGGCAACACGGTGGCGGGGTCCACTGCGAATTCCGCATAGCCCCCGGCGGTCGAGGCCACGGGAATCGCCAACGAGGCTGCGTTCGGGCTGACATCGACGAGCACCGTGGCACCTTTGATGGATTTCGAGGCCGATGCCGTTGAGAGCAGGAGAAAGCCCGCGCTGTTCGGCGGGGCCTTGGAGACCGTGATGGCTACAAACCCCGGGTTGGATTGCAGCGCCGGGCCGACGCCAATGACGCTGCTGCCTATGCAGGAGGGTGTGGCGGTACCGTAGAATTGGAGTGTGGGGCCGGGGGGCGGCGTGGATGGCTGCAGGTAATCCAGATAGATTCGGATGAAGTGCTGCACGTCGAGGCGCGATCCCATCTCGGAGAGGGCGTTCTCATGCACGGCGGCCGCTTGCAATTGTTCGACCGCCTTTTCGAGATAGGAGTCGTCTCCGGAATCGAGGAAGGCCTCGCCGAGTCCCAGCGACAGCGGGTGGGCGTCCGAGTACTCAAGGGTGTAGGCCGTCTGCGTGTTGACGCCGTAGTCGTAGACGAGCCAGCGATCAAAGGGATTGGGCTGGTACGGGTACAGTTCGTTGCGCGCGTAGAAGGCAAGATCGCGCATGCGGCCGCGCGCGAGCGCGCCGACCGGATCGCTTAGGCCGAGCCAACGCGCCGCATGGTAGAAGGCAATCGGGCCAAGGCTGGCGGCGAAGAAGCCGCGGTTGAAGTAGTAGTCGGGCGGTCCCACGTTCGTGAACCCGACGTTGTTGGTGTAGTAGCGGCGGCTGCCTTGATCCGGAAGCGCCTCCCAGCCCCAGCCGTTGTACAGCGTGGTGTTGATGTTGAGCAGCTTGTTGCAGAAATACTGGAGGCTCGACTTGAGTTTCGCCCGCAGCAAGCCGTCCGGATCGCCCGTGAATTCGGCGACGCGCGTGACGGCACGGAAGGTTGAATACATGGGGCGATCGTAGGGCGAGTCCACGTAGTGGTTCAGGATCTCCGCTTCATCGAAGAGTGCGTCACGCAAGCGCTCATCGCCGGTCAGGTAATAGGCGAGGATGATGCCGTCACGGTAGCGGTGACTGAAATCCCCCTCGTACCCCCCATTCTTTTTCAGCGCGGGGTTGGCAGCGCCTGGATCGTTGATGTCGAGAAAGTTGTCGCTGCGCAGAATCTGCCACTCGCTCTTGTAGAGCGCAAGATCGAGCGCGGTTAGATACTGGCCCCCGTGGCCCTGGCGCAGCCACTCGCCGCCGAGTCGCCGCTCGATGCTGTCATGGTTGTTAAATCCGCCACCCTGCGCTGCGTACAGCCAGCGCATGACGGTCTGCAGGTCGTTTTGCGTGCCCGCGCTGTAGTTCAGTCCCATGGCCGCGTAGGCCTGGTTCTGCTGGGCGATGGTGACCAGCCGGTAGGGCAGCACGCCCGCACGGTCATACTGCAGATAGTCCGCGGCGCGGCCGGCGACGGGCAGGTCCAGCGCCATAGCCACGAGCGCCGGTGGTTCCGCCGCCCGGTGGAAGGAGAACACCGCCGTGCGGCTCTCGTGCTGGCGCCAGTTGAACGTCCAGACCTTCCCCGGCGTGTGGCGCGAGGAGAATAGACCGGCCACGACGTCGCCGCTTCCAGAGAGCTCCAGCGAGGCTGGTGCCTGGAAGGGCATGAACCGGTAGCTCATCGTCACACCGCCGTTGTCCCCGGTCAGTTCCGCGTAGGCGTGTTTGGGATATTTGGTCTTGTCGCCCAGCGGCCAGAGCATGGTTGGGATGTTATTGATCGTCTTCACGATCTCATAGCCGTCCTGACCATACATCACGTCCACGGCGTTGTAGGTGTAGGCCGAACTCTGCGCCTGGTGGAGATACGCGTAGTCCCCGCTTGCGAGCGGTATCGTCTCGATGCCGTTGTCGTGGCGCGAGATCTGAGCGGTGGCATTGCCGCCGGTCTTCACGTGCACGACAAGATTCACGCTGTCGACGGCGACATGCTGCGGCCGATTGATATTCGCGTTGCGCACGGTGAAGTCCACCTGCACGTCCTTGCTGCCAGCGTGCGCGATCAGGCGGCAGGTGAAATCCAACAGGTCAACGCCCGTGAGCGTGTGCAGTGTGCCATCCGCGCGCACGACCGCCCGTGCGGGCCCGTTCTCCTCGATGACCACCGTTACGGTGCCAGGCTTAGGGACGATGAGGAGCCCGGCCGGGTCGGTACCCACAATGCCCAAACTTTCGCCGGCAGGGACAATCTCGACGCCGTCTACCCAGACTTGGTGGAACACGTCGAAGTCGTTTTTGCTGATCTGCGCAATGAGCCCTCCTGGTCCGGTATCGAGGGTAATGAAGGCGGCCGTTTCTGAAGCCAGGGCCGCTTGCCCGGACTGTCCAGGTCCCGGGATGATCGTTAGGGCGGTGTTGAGGCTATTGGCGGGGACATCGGCCTGCACATCCACCAAGACCCATTTCACATAGCCGCTTGGCCATGTCTCCAGCGTGCGGAATTGCCAACGGGCACTGGGGCCGGTAATCCCTAGTGCCGGGCGTTCGTTGAGAATAGGCACCTGGCCGTCGGGAAACGGCATGCCGAACGTCGCCCCGGCGGCGGTGCGGTCGAACCCGCTGGTTCCGGATGGGAGAATTTCCTGTACGATGAGCGGGACGGATACGATTCCAGAGTCCTCGGCGCGCGCCAGCGGCACCACGAGGACGCTGGTGCATGCGGACACCAGGAGTCGAATCCAGGCTGCCTGTCGGCCGGCAGCAGTGTTTATGGGGCGCATTCTCCGATGGCGCTCAGCATCGTGGCGTAGTTTTGATACGTCACCCCGTAGGCCTTCGTATCGTCGTTGGGAGCCCCGTACACCGTGGCGTTGGCATCCAGACAGTGCGCTTCCGTGTCCTGTTGGATCACCAGCGCCTTCCGGTCGCCGGATTTCAGGAGGGAGTCCTCCACCGTGAGGCTGGGTGTCTTGTCGATGTCGACCAAGTCCCGATCCCCGAACCCATCCTGGATTTCAAAGACCGATCGGCGGATCCAAATCGGCCCATTGGGAATTCCATCGGTGTAATTCCCGCTGTAGCTCACCACCGCGCCCGTCCCGTCACATCCCGTGGCCGCGTTGAGCGCCTCATCAAAGCCCGCTTCGTATTTCGCATGGTCCAGCAAAATGTGGTGGTCGTTGCGGCCGTGGAAGCTATAGGCCGAGGCGCCCTTGCAGTTATCCGCGAGCCCGTTGTCGACCGCCTTGACATTCATGAGCCGCACGTCCCCGGTGCCCATGGGGCCCTCGTTCGACCGGGCGACCATTTGCAGCGCGGTCCGTCCGTTGTGCCTGGCTAGCACGTTCCACATCTCCATCTCGGCCGTGGTGTTGTGGAGATAGAACGCGTGCTCATGGTTGATTCGGACCACCGCGCCGCCGATCCAGCGGAAGTGTTCCAGCCCATGGGCGAGCACGCCCCATTTCGCCTTGAAGCCGGTGCCGGTGTACCGGTCCCATTCGCCGTCGATCACCGTGTCGAGGAACCACGTGTGGTCATAGGGCACGTCATCCTCGTAGAATTTGAAGAAAAAGACGCCGGAGCGATCGGACGCCTGAACCCACAGTCCCACCACCGCCGTCCAACAGGTGCGCTCTTTGAGCAGCAGCGTGTCGGAGCCCGACCCGATATGGCGTTGGATGACGGCCGGCCAGGCCGCAGAGCCTTGGCTGGCATAATCGTGCCCATGGTGGCGGGCCTTGATCCAGATCATCGGCCCGGTCTCGCTGTGACACCCCTCCGGTTTGGTCAGGGTGACAGGTTGATAGAGCCCGTCCTCAACCACGATCAGATCGCCGGCCGTCGCCTGTTGGTAGGCCTCATTGATGGGCGAAGAGCTTGCCGTTGGCACGCAGGCGCCGTTCGGCTGGACCTCGCAATAGGTGGAGGGCGTCACGATCCAGGCGGCATCCGCATTGCGCGGTGTGACGACCAGGGTCTGCTTGTTGCTTTCCATGAGCTGACCGTTCACGATGGCGTAGGCGATGAGGTAGACCTGAGCGCCGACCTGTCCGCTGGGGATCTCGCGACGCAGGGAATAGAGGCCCGCCGAGTTCGTCCTGCCGAGTCCGAGTGACGTCAACCCGCTGAGGGTTCCGTCCGGTGCCGGCGGGGTAGCGGTGACGAAGATGCCGACGGGTTGACCAGGTTTCGGGGAGTGGATATCGACTGTCAAGAACACCACCTCACCTGCCGAAGGGCTGTACGAGGACGCGTCGAGCCAGATCTCGCCAACCGGAGAGGGGACCGAGGCGTACCCGGCACTGGCGAAGGGCATCGTCAACAGCGCCATAACCAACAGCTGCGCAACGCGCCGCATGGACATTTTACTTACCTCCTCTTTCATCTTACTATCATCGAATGTTTATAAATCAAATTATGAATTGGGGAACAAAAAAGCCGCCGAACCAAGTTCTCCTGGTTCGGCGGCTCGGCGGCCCACCAGATTGAAAGCCCGTGGTGGAGCCCGTAGCTTCCCGGCCCCGGATTGCTCCGGGTGTGGCGTTTCGTCAGGGATGTTCAGTTGTCAAATTGACTCAACCAAAGGAGTATGCCTGATCGAGTCAGAGAAATGCAAGCGGGGGACGAATTTTTTTACTGGTCGCGGAGGGAGGCCGTGACCGTGAGGCTCGCGGGGCCCTGATCCGGGTCGCCGTGGAAGAGAAGGCATGGGGAGAGGCCGCCTTTTCGTGCAACACCTGAGGTCCCTAGGGCTGGACGGTGATCTCGAGCGCGTTGCTGGCGCTGAACGTTCCAATCCCCCCACACGTTGGGGTATTGAACCAAGCAAACTGGACAAACCCTTGTGTGCCCGCGGCCACCCCGGACAGATCGAGGGGAAGTTGGGCGTAGCCTGTTGCGTCGGCTGTGACGGGGATCCAATACACCTGCTGATCTGGGCCGAGACCGACGTACAACGTGGCTCCCTTGATTGTGGTGCCAACCGCATCCCGGCCGGTCGACATCGCCACGTATCCTGAGGCGTTGCTTGGGGCGCCAGCACAGGTGATGGCGAAGTCCGCATTGCCGGCCTGCGGAAAGCTGGTGACGCCAATCGCGATGGGGCCGCAGGCCGGCGTGGACGCGCCGTACTTCGCAACTCCTGCAGGGAGCAGATCAACGCGGGTCACGAAGATATCGCCACCGAACGCCGAGGGCAAATCGCCCCCGCCGTAGGTGGGGTCGTACACGCCAGGGGTTACAGGAAAGTTTGCCGACGCGGTTGAGCCCACCACGGTGGCCGCATTGGTGCCATCGAGGGCTAGAGCATACGCTACGTCGGTCGATGCCCCGCCCAAGAACATGGAGTAGAGCAACTGCTGAGCCGGCGGCAGGGTCTTGTCCAGGCGGAGGCGGGTGACGAAGGCATCGCTATACGGGGACGTTACGCCTCCATTATAGGTCGTGTCGGCGGCTCCTGGGGTGACGGGAAAGTCCGGTGCCGCGGTCCAGCCGGTGAGGACGACCGCACCCGACAGGTCGACCGCCAACGCCGTGGCACGCGTGACTTCATAATCAGTCACCAGGACCTTGCCCCCGAAGAAGGTCGAGTAAAGCAGATCATTTCCTCCATTTCCCTCGAGGTTCAGGCGGGCGATGAACGCCCGCTGGTGAACGGCGGTCGTCGTGTCATAGGCTCCGGGCGTGGTAGGAAAATCGTTGACGGGGGGCGTTCCTCCAGGGACGAATGTATACCCGGCCACTGTCACGGCGCCTGAACGGCCCACGGCCAACGCCGTGGCAAAATCGTAGCCAACGCCGCCGAGGTAGGTCAAGTAGAGGAGATCGTTTGGCCCCGTTCCGTCAAGACGCAAACGGGCCACGAAGGCATCCCAGCCTCCGTTGTAGCTGGGATCATAGGCTCCCGGCGTGGTGGGCAACAGGCCGATGCCGCCCGTCTCACCAGCAATGACCACACTGCCTGTGCGGTCGAGCGCCAGGGCATTGACGCGATCATCCGACAAGTTGCCTCCCAGGTACGTCGAGTAGGCGAGGTCGCTCGGGCCGGTGCCCTGCATCCGTAGGCGGGCGATGAAGGCGTCGCTCGCCTCTGGATCGCCGAAGGGATCATAGGCTCCCGGCGTGGTGGGAAAGTCGGTCGCATAGGTCACGCCGCCGATGATCGCGGCGCCCGTCGCATCGATGGCGATCGCCTGTACGACGTCGGTATGGGAGGTTCCTCCGAGGTATGTGGAGTACAGGAGCTGATTGCCCGTGGAGTTCAGGCGGGCGACGAACGCATCAGTGCCTCCCCCGCTCTGGAGCGTCGTGTCGTAGGCGCCTGGTGTCGTGGGGAAGTTTGCGGAAGAGGTCGCTCCCCCGACTACAACCTCCCCCGTGTCGGTGAGGGCGATCGCAAAACTGGTATCGTGGCTGGAGCCTCCGAGGAACGTCGCGTAGAGCAAGGTGGTGCCGTCGTGGCTGAGCCGGACCACGAAGGTATCCCAGAAGAGCCCGCCGCTAAACGTCGTGTCGTAAGCCCCCGGCGTGGTCGGGAAGTCCAGGGACCTCGTCCACCCCGTCATGACGACATCCCCGGACTTGTCGAGCGCAAGTTTGGGTGTGTCTTCCATGTTTGAGCCGCCCAAGAAGGTCGACCACTCGAGTCCCGGATCGATGACCAACGCGAGGTGCATGTCGCGGTGCGGGACTTCGAAGCCATACGCGTGGTGACCAAGCAAACGGAACCGGGCTTCCACGAACCGGCGCTCTCCCGAGGGCAGTTCATACCATGTGATGGGGACTGGTTGACGGATTGGCCCCAACGCTGTGTGCATGACCAACGTGCCGTCTGAAGCGAGGCGGAGCCGCTCGACCCCGTCAGTCCGGATGGCGACTTGGCGCAAATCTGCGCCTGGCGCAAGCCGCAGATCGTATTCGAGGCGGGCGCTGGCTTCCCGAAGATGCAGGTCTACCCCTTCGTAGAGAGCGTGATAGTACACGGATCCGTAGCTCGGGAGCTCCGTGTGCCACTTCGCCGCGTCATTGCCAAAAAAGAAATTCTGTGTGCCGGGCTGCCGGGCTCCACCTTCGAGTTTCGTGGACGGGGAGGACCCAACAAAAGCCAGGCGGACCATGACCCCGGTGGCACGGGTCCCGATTGGGCGCTCTTGCAGGTTGAGCGTGATCGCGTTCGGCTCGGCTCCCGCCACCACAGACCCTTTGCGAGCGACGAATCGTGCGGGGGTCTTCCATTGCCCGCGATTCTCGACAAACGCCAAGGGAAGGCGAGCGAATGGCTCGACCCCTTGACTGCCAGCAGCTTGGGGCGATGACCCTACGGAAGCCAGCGGCTGGATTGACGGGCGAGTGTCGTTGATCAGCAACCCTGCGAGCAGACCGACGAGGATGACACGGATCCCTGCGAGTTTCCCCATGATGCGCCGAGGCCTCCTTAGCAGACTTCCATCATAGAGGATACGCAACGCGTTAGCACCACGTTCGTATTACGTGACCCGGGGCGTATGTTGTGAACCACGCTCACGATTTCAGGAGACAAAAAATCCGGAGCAGGCATTTCCTGGTTCGGCAGCGTGGCCGCCCCGCCCTGACCACAACGTGGTTCAAGGGGCCCTGAACTACAGTAGGTGTGGCGGCTCGTCGGATCCTCCGGCGTGTCAAGAGGATGCAACTACCCAGGAGTATGCCTGATGAAACAGTGGGAACACAAGAGGGGATGAATTTTGGCTTGACGTGCACGCAGTAAGTCTCTATACTATTCATAACGTCGTTCACCTTTAAGGCCCGTCCTGTGAGGCGGGAAAGGGATATGCACACGAACTGTCTTGCTCAATTGAAACGTCAGCTCTGCCCATAAGGGGTGGGGCTTTTTTGTTGCCTGGAGCCGACCATGGACATTGTTCCCACGAGCACATTTCGAGAGAAGTCCAAGCTGCTGGATGCCGAGGCGCTGCGGCGAGCCCTCGTGCGCATCACGCACGAGATTATCGAACGCAACAAGGGGACCGAAGGGATCGCCCTGATCGGCATCCGCACGCGGGGGGCGGTGCTGGCCGCGCGGATTGCCGCCGAGATCGAGGCGATTGAACGACGGGCGGTGCCGGTGGGCGTGCTGGACATCACGCTCTACCGGGATGACCTCTCGCGCATCGCGCACAACCCCATCGTCCATAGCACCGAGATCGCCTTCGACGTCACCGACCTGCGGCTGGTCCTGGTGGACGACGTCCTGTTCACCGGCCGCACGATCCGGGCCGCGATGGATGCGTTGATCGATTTGGGCCGCCCCACCGCCATCCAGCTGGCGGTGCTGGTCGACCGGGGCCACCGGGAGCTGCCCATTCGAGCCGATTATGTGGGGAAGAACGTTCCGACCAGCCTCACCCAACGGGTGGACGTGCGGTTGCAGGAGCTTGACGGACACGATGCGGTCGTCATCGAGGAGCCCACGGATGCCTGACACCACGACCTCGTCCGCCACCGCGCAGACCGCGCAGTGGACCAAGAAAGATCTGCTGGGGCTGCGGGAGTTGTCCGCGGAGGAAATCCGCCTGTTGTTGACAACCGCCGAGTCGTTTCGAGAAATTTCCCTGCGGCCCATCAAAAAGGTGCCGGCCCTGCGCGGCAAGACGGTGGTCAACCTCTTCTTCGAACCCAGCACGCGCACGCGCACGTCGTTTGAGCTCGCGGCCAAGCGGCTCTCCGCCGACATTGTGAATATCGCCACCGACTCCTCCAGCATCACTAAGGGAGAGACGGTCCTGGATACCATCCGGAACCTCGAAGCGCTGAAGATCGATATCATCGTCATCCGCCACGCCGCCGCCGGCGTCCCGCACCTGGTCGCCAAGCACGCGTACGCCTCGGTCATCAACGCCGGCGACGGGGCGCACGAGCACCCCACCCAGGCCCTGCTGGACCTGCTGACGATTCAGGAGAAGAAAGGCCGCATCGACGGATTGCGCGTCTCGATCATCGGAGACATCGCCCACTCGCGGGTCGCCCGCTCCGACATCTGGGGCCTGACCAAGCTCGGGGCCCAGGTGACGGTCTGCGGGCCGCCGACCATGATGCCCACGCAGATCGACCAACTGGGGGTGCAGGTGACCTATGAGGTCACGGAGGCGATTCGGGGGGCGGATGTCTTGATGCTCCTGCGCATCCAGCATGAGCGGCAGGAAGCGCTCCTGGTGCCGAGTCTGCGGGAGTACCGCCTGCGGTACGGCATCGATCGCGACCGCCTGCGCCAGGCCAAGCCGGAGGTCCTCATCATGCATCCGGGTCCGGTGAACCGCGGGGTGGAGCTGGATTCCAGCGTCGCCGACGGCCCGCACTCCGTCATCCTGGATCAAGTGACCAACGGGTTGGCCGTGCGGATGGCAGTCTTGTACCTCGTGTCGGGCTCGGTGAAAGTTGAAGAACTTGAAGAACGTGGTTAGCGATCAGCAATCGGCAGTCAGCTGTTATTTAGCTGATTGCTGGCTGCTGATAGCTGACCGCTAAGAGTGGAACCAGAAGATGACCCAACAACTGTTGATCAAAGGTGGGACGGTCATCGATCCCGCGGCGAAACGCGAGGGTCGCTTCGACGTGTTGATTGAAGATGGTCTGATTGCCGCTCTCGAGTTTTCGATTCCGGCCCGCAACGGGATCCCGGTTGTGGAGGCTGCGGGAATGCTTGTGCTGCCAGGGTTTGTGGACCTCCATGTGCATTTTCGGCAGCCAGGCCGCGAGGACAAAGAAACAATTGAGACCGGCTCCAAAGCT
>Ga0209515_10000559_pt1 | contig 66046 bp, 55 predicted proteins | sample Subgroupgradi54m_FD_187454 | JGI IMG/M metagenome (GOLD analysis project Ga0209515, IMG submission 187454) | Subsurface groundwater microbial communities from S. Glens Falls, New York, USA - GMW60B uncontaminated upgradient, 5.4 m (SPAdes)... ...
AGCGAGCCACCCAGAACCACGTCCGTCACCTTGAGGCCCTCGGCTACTCGGTGACCCTCCAGCGCCCGGAACCAACGGCAGAAGCCGCATGAACGCTCAATTCTGAGACTCTATTTTCATAGCAGGGTCGGGGTGAGGGTGGTTCCGGCGTCGACGTCTGGACAGGCTTCGAGGCTGGCCACCCTCACCCTCCCAACGCTTCGCGTCGGGCCCCTCCCTCTCCCGCAAGCGGGCGAGGGGCTTTCTGACAGCATCTCACCACCGCCTCGGCCAATTGCGCCACCTGCTCCGCGCTGTGCAGTGTCGACAGGGCGAAGCGGATGCGGCTGGTGCCGGGGGGGACGGTCGGCGGGCGGATCGCTACCCCCAGGAAGCCTTGCTCCTCCAACGCGCGGGCGACCCGCAAGGCCCGCTCCTCGGCGCCCAGCATCACCGGCACGATCTGCGTCGACGAGGCGCCGGTATCGAGTCCGGCGGCGTTCAGATGGGTGCGGAAGTCCTCGGCCATGGCCTGCAACCGGGCCCGCTCGGCCGCCAGCGTCGGCACCAGATCCAGCGCCGCGTCGATGGCGCCCAGCACGGCCGGGGGCAGGGCGGTCGAATAGATCAGCCCGCCGCAGCGATTGATCAGGTAATCCCGCAAGCTCGCCGAGCCCGCCACATAGGCGCCGAAGCCGCCCAGCCCCTTGCTGAAGGTGCCCATCACCAGACCGATCCGCCCGCCGAAGCCAGCGGTCAGGCCGAAGCCGGTCTCGCCGAGCACCCCGGTCGCATGGGCCTCGTCGATATACAGAAAGGCGTCGTGGCGCTCGCACAAGGCCACCAGGGCCGGCACGTCGGCGCGGTCGCCGTCCATGCTGAACACGCTTTCGGTCACCACGAAGCAGCGCCGACCGGCATGCCGGACCAGCAACTCCTCCAGATGGCTCAGATCATTGTGGCGGAAGCGGGTCTGACGGATGCCGGCGGCGGCGATGCCGTGATGCAGGCTGGCATGAATCAGCCGGTCGGTCAGCACCACCGGCTCGGCCCCCAGCACCTTGGCGTCCAGCAGGGCCGGCAGCACGGCGGCATTGAGCTGGAACCCCGAGGCCAGGATCAGCGCCGCCGCGCAGCCCTTGGCGGTAGCGACTCGATCTTCGAGCGCGGTGAACGGGGCCAGATTGCCGCGCACCAGCCTTGATGCCGCCGAACCGGCCCCCCAGCGCTCGGCGTAGTCGCGGGCGCGCTGGATCAGCAGGGGATGGCGCGACAGGCCGAGATAGTCGTTGGAGGAAAAATCAATCAGCCGGCGACCGCCGATCACCGCTTCCGCACCGTCCAGGCGCTCGACCACCCGCAGGCCGCGGCGTCGTCCGGCGGCGGCAAGGTCATCAAGGCTGCTCTGCCAAAGGGGATCGAAGGGCGACATGGCTGAGCGGCGTTCTAGACGACTTTCTTCGCCATTGCAAACATCGCCCGGTCCGCGCTAAGCATCGGCCGTTTTCCGAGTCAGGAGGTAGGCCGTGACGGTCGCGATTACCCCAAAATTCAACCACACCGCCGAGCCCCGTCACGACTGGCGGCAGGAGGAGGTGCTCGACCTTCTGGCGCTGCCGTTCAATGATCTGCTGTTCCTGGCGCAGACGGTGCATCGCGCCACGTTCGACGCCAACCGCGTCCAGGTCAGTCGCCTGCTGTCGATCAAGACCGGCTCCTGCCCCGAGGACTGCAAATACTGTCCGCAAAGCGCCCATTACGACACCGGCCTGGAAAAGGCCAAGCTGCTGGAAGTCGAAACCGTGCTGGAGGCGGCCAAGGCCGCCCGCGACTCCGGGGCTTCGCGCTTCTGCATGGGCGCGGCGTGGCGCGGTCCGGGGCATGATTTCGACACGGTGCTGCGCATGGTCGAGGGCGTCAAGTCGCTCGGCCTGGAGACCTGCGCCAGCCTTGGCCTGCTCAGCGGCGAGCAGGCGCGTCAGTTGAAAGATGCCGGACTCGACTATTACAACCACAATATCGACACCTCGGAAGAGCATTACGAGCAGGTCGTTACTACCCGCAGCTTCCAGGACCGACTCGACACCCTCGACCATGTGCGCGAGGCCGGCCTGAAAGTGTGCTGCGGCGGCATCGTCGGCCTGGGCGAGGAGCGCGCCGACCGTGCCAAGATGCTGCTGACCCTGGCCAACATGCCCAAGCATCCCGAAAGCGTGCCGATCAACCTGCTGATCAAGATCCCCGGCACGCCGCTGGAAGAGAACGCCCAGGTCGATCCCTTCGATTTCGTTCGCACCATCGCCGCCGCCCGCATCATGCTGCCGCAATCGCTGGTCCGCCTGTCGGCCGGACGCCAGGGCATGAGCGATGAACTTCAGGCGTTGTGCTTTCTGGCCGGCGCCAATTCGGTGTTCTGCGGCGAAAAGCTGCTGACCGCCGGCAATGCCTCGCCGGACCAGGACAAGAGCCTGTTCGGGCGACTCGGTCTGCGGCCGATGTAGCACAGGGCAATCGGGTGAAAGAGGGCGGCACACTACGTTGAGGCCATGCTGTGCCATCAACAGTGAAAAGCAACACGGATGGACACGGATAACAAACAATCCGTGTTCATCCCAATTCCGGCGAAGCCGGAATCCGTGTTCATCCGTGTTACCTGCGATCCCTCAGCCGGGCGGGCCTCCGTCATGAGGATGTTCACCTGATTGCTCTGGGGGAAACGGCCATGCCGGTGACGGAAATCTATTCGTGCAAGGACGGGCAGAAGCTCAAAGAGGGCAAGCTCGATCTGTCGCACGATATTACCTGCAAGGAACAGGCGGAAGGCGACGCCCGCCGCCGCTGCAAGCTCGACCCCTCGGTGCGCCGGATCGCCTATTACAGCGTCACCGAGGACGGCCGGTTCCGCAATTTCTACACCCATACCAGCACCGAGCCGGCGCCCGCGGCGAAAAAGAAGGTGATGGCCGGCGATCCGGTGCGCCGCTCGACGCCCCGGCCGAAAGCCAAGCCGCCGAAGGGCCTGCTGGCCCGACTGAAGGCGGCTCTGGGGCTGGGGGACTAGGGCGGGGAGCCGTAGTCCGGCTGCGCCATGGGAGCGCGGCCCTCCGCTGCCCAAGTTCAAGCCGGTCCTGCGATTTCTCTGGAGAGCGGTCGGCGATGGAGGATGTCAGTCCAGCCTTTGTGGGGTTGGCGGCGGCGGCCGCCTACTTCATTCCCAGCATGGTCGCCTTTCGGCGCGGCGTGCCCTATCTGGGGCTGCTGATGACCGTCAACACAGCCGCCGGCTGGACGGGAATCGGCTGGCTGATGGTGCTGGTCTGGGCGGCGGCGGCGCCGTCACGACGACGCCTGTGCCCGGCCTGCTTCGTCGAAAATCCGCTGTACGCGGCTCTGTGCGGTAGCTGCGGCTGCAATCTGTCGGTCCTGCCGCGCTGCTGCCCGGCCTGCGGCGCTCAGGTCCGCAAGGATGCCACCATCTGCCGAACCTGCGCGGCACCGCTCGAGGCGGCCCCACCACCGCCGCCGGTGGGGCTGCTGCCGGCCAATCCGCGGTAAGGCAACGGTTGGAAATAACCGATGCAAGTGATCGAACGGCGATCTCGAAATGCGCTCCGGTGAGTGACCTGCGGCCTGAGAGATCGCAGGGGAAAGCAGATGGACAGACGCGGCAGGTTCGCCTCGCTACCCCACCATCTCCTCCAGCATCGTCACCGCTTCGGCGGTCGGCAGGTCGATCCGTTCGATGCCGGTCAGCTCGAGGAACCGCTGTTCATTGCGGGTCAGGTCGCCGGGCAGGATGGCGTAGGCCGGGCCGCCGGAGCGTTTCATCACCTGACGGGCGAAGGCCCGTTGGATCTGGTCGTAGAAGCGGCAACCGAAGAACACGAAGCCGCGGCCGGTGCGGCGGTGCTGGACCACCGGAGGAATGGGCGTCTGGATGTCGATTTCCGCCAGCACTTCCACATAGTCGGCGTCGGAGATCAGCACATTGCCGGCTGGCCAGATGGCGCCGATCGGCTTGTACAGCACGGTGAGCCAGTCGTTGGGAGCCTCGTCGTCGGCGATGCTGCCGTCGGCGGCGTGGCTGCGGAAAAAGCGGTTCTGGTCTTGCAGGTTGGCGCGGGTGATGCCCTGGACCTGCCCCCAGCCGCTTTGTCCGGCCAGCGCGTTGGACATGGCGGCATCATACCATGTGTCGACCACCAGCGGCGGGCGGAGCCGGGCGATCAGGCGATGCAACGGCGTCGGTTCCAGCGGCGGCGCGAAGATGCGGGTCAGCAGGCCGTCGAGGACACTGCGATGGCGATGGGATTCGATGTATTGCGCCGCACCCCACAAGTTTTCGCGCACAACGCGGGGCACCGGTACCTGAGTGACCAGGGCATTGCACAGGTCGCGGGTGGTAATGGGCACCGGAGCGGCGGCGGGCAGTACTTCCGGGCCGAGATAGGGGAGCAGGCTGCCGTCTTGCAGGCCTGCGGCGATGCGTCCGATGAGGTCGCGAGGCATGGTCTATTCTCCCCGCTTTCGTGCCTCCACGGTGATGGGCAGTCGGGTGTCGGCGGCCATCTCGGGCAGTTCCAGCACCCAGCCATTGCCCAGCTTGACCCAGCCGCCCCACAGCTCGGGCTTCTCAGTCTCGACGATCGGCTCTTCCAGATCCTTCTTGGCCACATAGGCCGAGTATTCACCGGCGTTCTTGCGGATCATGACTTTCATGGTTCAGCTCTCCACCAGCTCAAGCTCTTTGGCCTTCATGCCGACCAGAGCGCCCCGTTCATAGAAATCAATGCCGTAAATGTAGAAGCGCTGTAGAAAAGTGCCGATGGAGTTGACATAACCCTCATCGCCTTTCTTGATCAGAACTTCACCAATTTCCTTGCCGGGGAAGGTTCCATCATTGCGGATGTTCTTGCGTGAGCGGACCTTCTGACCGTACTCGTAGACCGGCGGACCGTCGAGTTCCATTTCGTCGCGATCACTCATGACTCGCCTCCTTCTTCCTTGGTGGAGCCTGCCAGGCGGTGCTGAGCCACCTCGCGCACGTCGTCGTCATCGTCTTCGGCCAAGTGCGACAGGAATCCGGGGTCGATGCGCTGGGCCACGGCGTGGCGCACGCGCCAATCGCGGTCCTTCAGGAAGACCGCCAACTGGCAGCCATCCAGCCGTGCCGCCACTTCCAGCCGGACCCGCGGTTCGTCGTCCCACACCATGGCCATCAGCCATTCGGCGGGGATGCGCCGCGCCACCTCGCGCCGGACCTCGGCCTCGCCGTCGCACATCAGGACCGGCAGCACGTCGGGCGGCAGGCGGCGGGCGACCACCAGACGGACGAAATAATCGGAATCACTGATCATCGGCGCCAGTTCCGCCCCCGCCAGCCGGCCGGCGGCCATCACCCGTACCCGGGAGTCGGGATCGTGGCGCAGCTTCAGCACATGACGGCCGGGCAGCCGCTCGGCCAGAACAGCGCGCACGTCGCCATCCTCGTCGGCCATCAGCGCCGGCAATCGGAAGATCGAGGCATAGCGGGCCGCCGCCGCGCGCAACTCAGGACGGTCTTCCGTCAGCGACAGGTCGGCCAGATCGCGGTTGGCACGGAAAAAGCGCTCCAGCACCGACGGTCGCGTGTCCTGGACACAGACGACGTTGGGGGCGCAGCGTGTGGCCTCGTGGCGGGCAAGATGCGGACAGCTTGCGCAGTCCGCCACCACTGTCGGGCTGGGTGCTGGTCGCGCCATGACGGGCCTTCCTCCGGCTGATGACTGCTCCCTCTCCCGCTGGCGGGAGAGGGTTGGGGTGAGGGTGGTGGCAGCGTCGACGCCTGACCGGACGGAAAGGCCGACCACCCTCACCCTCCCGCTACGCGGGCCCCTCCCTCTCCCGCCAGCGGGCGAGGGAAGAAACCACTCACGCCGGGCCGCAGCAGCCGTCGACCGGGCAGACCGCCGAACACTGCGGCGTGTCGAACTGGCCATCGCATTCGGTGCACTTCTCGGCGTTGATGATGAACAGGCCGCCCTTTTCCTTGATCGCCTTGTTCGGGCATTCGAATTCGCAGGCGCCGCAGCCGGTGCAGGTATTGGTGTCGATCTTGTAGGCCATGATCCGTTCTCCTTTGTTTTCTCTCTTCAAGCGGTTTTGCTGTGGGCGCGGCTGCGGTCGAGGAACCAGGCCGCCAGAGCCGTTTCGATGTACTGCTGGGCATAGGCGTCACTGACGGCGATGCCGGCTTCGGCCAGATCCTGTTGGGGGCACTTGCCGATCTTGGAACACAGGACGGCGGTAACGCCCTCCAGGGTAGTGATGATGTTCTCCAACGCGTCGTCCTCGCCCCAACCACCCTGGCAGTAGTTTTCGACCCGGCGATGACCGATGAACCGGCTGCCGGACGAGTCCACTTCCCAGATCTGGAATTCCGAGGCATGGCCGAAATGCTGGTTGATGCGGCCGCCGGCCTTGCTGGCGACGGCGACCAGATATTTCGAGGCATCGCCCGACACGGCGAGACGGCGGCGGGCGGCATCGTCGGCGGCGCGACGGGCGGCGCGTTCCTGTTCGACCACCGCCAGATAGGCCTCGCGCGGTTCCGGGTCGAAGGTGGGGATCTCGGGCAGCTTATCGAGCGCGAAATCGCCGCCGCAGTCCTCGCCCAGCATGCCGACGGCATCGGCGCGGCACTGGCGGCAGTGGCGCATCAGCTTGGCCCCGCCGGCCAACTGGTCCTGAACGGTCTTCAACTCGGCCGGGGTCGGGCCGCGCTGACCGGTCAGGCCGAAATGGGTGCCATGCGCCGGATCGGAAATCAGCGGCATGACATTGTGCAGGAAGGCGCCGCGCGCCTTGACCGCGGCATTGACCTCTTTCAGGTGATGATCGTTGATGCCGGGGATGAGCACCGAGTTGATCTTCACCAGGACGCCGGCGCGGGTCAGCGCCTCCAGCCCCTGCATCTGCCGCTCCAGCAGGATTTCCGCGGCATCGCGGCCGGTCCAGCGGCGATGGTTGTAGAAGATCCACGGATAGATCTTCTCGCCCACCGCCGGGTCGACGGCGTTCAGGGTGATGGTGACGTGATCGACGTTCAGGCTCTTGATGCGCTCCACATGGTCGGGCAGCGCCAAGCCGTTGGTCGACAGGCACAGCTTGAGATGCGGCAGCTCCTTGGCAATCGCCTCGAAGGTCGGGAAGGTGAAATGCGGATTGGCCAGAGCGTCGCCCGGGCCGGCGATGCCGATCACCGAAAGCTGCGGCACCTTGGCCGCCACCGCCATGACCTTGCGGACGGCATCCTCGGGCCGCAGCTTTTCCGACACGACGCCGGGCCGGCTTTCGTTCGAGCAGTCATATTTGCGATTGCAGTAATGGCACTGCACATTACAGGCCGGTGCAACCGCCACATGCATGCGCGCGAAGTAGTGATGAGCCTCTTCGCTGTAGCAGGGGTGGTTCTTGACCTTTTCCCAGACTTCGGCCGGCATGTCGTCGGGGCCTTGGGACGAGCCGCAACCGGTTCCGCTCTTGGAGGAGCAGCCCCCCTGGTTCAACCCGGCCCGCATCTCGGACAAGGATGCGGGGCGTGCCACGCTCGATAGGGAGATCACCTTCTGGACCATGGATGCCATCTCCTCGTCGAGTGGAACCGGTTGCTGCACAGGGGAATTGCACAGGCCGTGCCAAACGGGAAAATGGCGGAAATGCTGGGGTTGTCGCAGGATGTCGCGGTGTCGCTGGTGCGACATGAGTGTCGGGATGGCGACAAAGGGGGCAGAGCGGCCGGAGTTTCGTCGTGGGGCAGGTAATCAACCACCAAGGGCGCCAGGATCACCAAGAAGGCACAACGTAAGATTCGGGCTGGTGCGCGCGGGCCATTGATCTCTTTGTGGCTGACCTGCCTCAGCAGACCAAAGCCTCAGGCCCCCGCTTCGGCAATCGCCGCGACGAACGCCCGTCCGTACTTCTCCAGCTTGACCGGCCCGACACCGGGGATGCTGCCCAGTGCGGCCAGGCTGCGCGGGCGTTCGCGGGCCATGGCCAGGAGGGTGGCGTCGGGGAACACCACATAGGGCGGCTTGTCGCCGGCCAGTTCGCGGCGCAGGCTGCGCAGGCGCTGCCATACCTGTTGTCCGGCGGCATCCAGTTGTGCCGCGGCCTCGGCGGCAGGGGGGGCGCCGGAGGGGGAGGAGGTCGGTTTCGGATCGCGCCGGCCACCGGCGGGAGGGTCGATGCGCATGACCACCGGCACTTCGCCACGCAGGATCGGCCGCGCGGTTTCCCCCAGCCGCAGGCCGCCATGGGCGTTGTGATCGACCGCCACATAGCCGCTGGCCAGCAACTGGCGGAACACCGATTGCCAGCGCGCCGGCTCCAGATCCTTGCCGACACCGAAGGTCGGCAACTGGTCATGGCGGAAGCTCTTGACCTTGTCGGTCAGGCGGCCGACCAGCACGTCGATGAGATGGGCGACGCCGAACGACTGTCCCGTGCGATAGATCGCCGACATGGCCTTGCGCGCCGCTTCCGTCGCGTCCCAGGTCTGAATGGCGGTGCGGCAGACATCGCAATTGCCGCAGGGTATGTCCAGGGTCTCGCCGAAATAGGACAGCAGCACCTGACGGCGGCAGCGGGCGGTTTCGCACAGGCCGAGCAGGGCGTTGAGCTTGGACTGTTCGACGCGCTTGACCTCGGTAGGGGCCTCGCCCTCGTCGATCATGCGGCGGCGCAAGGCCACGTCGCCCATGCCATAGGTCATCCACGCCTCGGCCGGCTGACCGTCGCGACCGCAGCGGCCGATTTCCTGCATATAGGCGTCGATCGACGACGGCAGGTCGAGATGGGCGACGAAGCGGATATCCGGCTTGTCGATGCCCATGCCGAAGGCGACGGTGGCGACCATGCAGCGGCCGGGCTCGGTGAGGAACTGCTCCTGGTTCTCCTGGCGCACCGACTGGGCGAGGCCGGCGTGATAGGGCAGGGCCTTGATGCCCTCGCGGCACAGCCAGGCGGCGGTTTCGTCGGTCTTGTTGCGCGACAGGCAATAGACGATGCCCGACTGCCCGCGATGGCGTGCCAGCAGGCCGAGCAGCTGACGGCGCGGCTGGTCCTTCAGGTCGATGGCCAGGCTGATATTGGGCCGGTCGAAGCTGCTGGAGAACACCGTCGCGCCCTCCAGCCCGAGATGGCGCAGGATGTCTTTGCGGGTGCGGGGATCGGCGGTCGCGGTCAGGGCGACGCGCGGCACATGGGGATAGCGTTCCTTCAATACGCCAAGCTGGGCGTATTCCGGGCGGAAGGCGGTGCCGCCCCAGGAACTGACCACATGGGCCTCGTCGATGGCGAACAGGCTGACCCGGATGCGATCGAGCGCGCTGAGGAATCCCGGGAGCAAGGCCCGCTCGGGCGCCACATACAGCAGGTCGAGTCGCCCATTCATCAGGTCGCGATGCACCTCGCGCGACTGGTCGGCATCCAGCGAGGAATTCAGATAGGCGGCGCGGATATTCTTGTCGCGCAAGGACTGGACCTGATCGCGTTGCAGGGCGATCAGCGGGCTGATGACGATGGCGGTACCCTCGACACACAGCGCCGGCACTTGGTAACACAGGCTTTTTCCGCCGCCGGTCGGCATCAGCACCAGGGCGTCGCCGCCGGCCAGGATATGCTCGACCACTTCCAGTTGCCGACCACGAAAAGCCTTATGCCCGAACACCTCGTGCAGGACGGTGGCGGGATCGGCGCGGACGGGCAGGGCAACGGGCGAGGTCATGATCTCAGAGGGCGGTTCCAGACGTCCAGGCTCTAGCACATCGCCGGGCGCGATACGACATTCCGCTGCATGCGACCGAGATTCACCCATATCGCCCTGCATGTGAGAGACGTCGAGGCCTCGGCGCAGTTCTATCGCGCGTTCTGCGGTCTGGTCGAAATCCACAGCCGGCCCGACCCGGCCAAGGGCGGCCGCGTCGTCTGGCTGGCCGAGCCCGGCCGTGAGCACGATTTCGCCTTCGTCCTGATCCCCGCCGGCCCCGAGCATATCCGCGACCCTCACGATTACGGCCATCTCGGCTTTGCCCTGGCCAGCCGGGAGGCGGTGGACACGGTTGCCGCCCAAGCCGCCGCCTGCGGTCGCCTGCTCTGGCCACCCCGCCAATTCGACCCGCCGGTCGGCTATTACTGCGGGATCATGGACCCCGACGGCCAGGCCGTGGAATTCTCCTACGGCCAACCGCTCGGCCCCGGTGCCGAGGACCAAGATTAGCTGTTGCAACCGCCGCAATCCTGCCCTACATTGCCGGTCCCTTCTAGGCGCCCGTAGCTCAGTTGGATAGAGTGCAAGCCTCCGAAGCTTGAGGTCACAGGTTCGAGTCCTGTCGGGCGCGCCAAATTTCCTGTAAGTCGCAGCAATATGTATCCCACCCTGAAGGGTGAGGCAGATGCGCCGCTTATGTGCGAAGTGAGATATGGGAAATCCGCACCTTCTTCGCTGCATCCATTACACTTTTTCTTCCAACCGAACAACGAAGGCTTCGCGTACAGCGTCGGGGTATTGGGTCGGCCCCGTTCGGCGACTGGCTACCGGGTCGCGGCTGCCGTCGATGGCCGCGGCGCAGTCTGTCGCTTCCGGTTCATCGCGGAGGATGGCGATTACCGCCGAGGTGTCAATGATCACCGCGGCAGCCCGCGCTCGTCATACAACAGATCGCCATGATCGCCCGAGCGGTACGGCTCTTTCAGCCGTGGTGCGACCTCCTTGCCAATGGCGAGCAAACGTGCGGCCAATCCGGTGCTGCGCGCCTCGCGAGCCCGCTCCAGGCGCTCGCGCACCGCCTCGGTAACGGCCGCGGTCATGCTTTGGCCGGTGAGCGTTGCCAATTCCTCGACAAGGCGGCAGGTCTCGTCGTTCTTGATGGTCAAGCCCATGGGAATGCCTTTCCTACCACTTGCCTATTTTAGTCGGTCCTGGTCGCGTGCTGAAGAGCATTTGTGCTCGTTGGCCTCATGGACGCCCGGCTTGGCCGTATGGCGAGCCTTGTCGAAGAGGAGCATGCGACTCGCCACCGAAACAAAATCTGCTGGCGTCCCGACCGCTCCTCACTCCCCGCCGCGCCGCAGCACGTCGCGCAAGGGTCCGACCAGCGGCGGCAGGTCGTGGCGGATGGTGCTCCAGACGATGGCCGGGTCGACTGAGTGGTATTCGTGCACCAGGACGTTGCGCACCTCGGCCATGCGGTGCCAGGGGATGCCGGGGTGGTGGTGGGCGATGTCGGGCGGGATTTTCTTGGCGGCCTCGCCGATGATTTCCAGGTTGCGCACGACCGCGTCGACGGTGCGGTCGTCGGCGCAGAAGGCGGTTTCGTCCATGCCGTGGGTGTAGCGGCGGATGCGCTCGATGGCTTCCAGCATGTCGTCGATGCGGACACGCCAATCCTTAGAGAACACGCAGGGATTCCCCCAGGATGCGCTGCTTCAGGCGCGGCTTGATGCTGGACGAGGTGATCAGGTCGACCGGACGGTTGAGAATGCCTTCCAGCGCGTTCTTGAGTTCGACGAACTCGAACAGGCCGCGCGGCCGGCCGGGGACGAAGTCGACCAGCAGGTCGATATCGCTGTCGGCCCGCGCCTCGTCGCGCACCACCGATCCGAACAGCGACAGCGCGGCAACGCCGAACCGCTCGACCACATGGCGGTGGGCGCGCAGGGTGTCGATGATGTCGTCACGCCGCGCCGGCTCCTTGCGCCGCGACACGCGGCGGGCATAGGACTGCACCGCCTCGACGCGGTCGGGCGGGACCAGCACGGTGACGTCGATCAGCCCCTGACGCGGGCGGAGTCTGCTGCGGCGCTCTTTCATGGTGGCTCCATGATACGCCCGGCGAGGCCGCAGAGGGAAGTTGTTGGCTCGCGCCGTCACGGCTATAAGAGTGTTCCTTCGTCCCCGCAGCGAGGTATATCCCGTGTCCATCAGCAGCATGACCGGCTTCGCCCGTGCCCAGGGCCAGTACGGCGCCACCGTGTGGACCTGGGAGCTGAAAAGCGTCAACGCCCGCGGCCTGGATGTGCGGGCCAAACTGCCCTCTGGCCACGAATCGCTTGACGGCCCGGTGCGCGAGGCCGCCACCAAGATTCTCAAGCGCGGCAACGTCTCGGTATCGCTGAGCGTCAACCGCAGCGGCGAGCAGCCGACCATCAAGGTCAACGAACAGCTTCTGCTGGAGCTGGCGCGGCGCATGAACACGCTGCAACACCGGTTCCCCGAATTCTCCGCGCCGCGGCTCGACACGCTGTTCTCGGTCAAGGGCGTGGTCGAGGTGGTCGAGGAGGACGAGGACGACGAGGCTCGCGACAAGCGCTTTTCCCGGATGCTGGTCAGCCTGGGGCACGCCCTGGCCGGCCTGATCGAGATGCGCAATATCGAGGGCGCGCGGCTGCTGAGTGTGCTGAACGGCCAGCTCGACGAAATCGCCCGCCTGACCAAGGCCGCCGAGGGCACCGCCACCGCCCGGCCCGAGGCCATGCGCGAACGGCTGAAGACCATGGTGGAGACTCTGTTGCAGGCCTCGCCGGCCCTGTCGGAGGAGCGGTTGACCCAGGAGGTGGCGCTGCTGGTCGGCAAGGCCGATGTGCGCGAGGAACTGGACCGGCTCAACGCCCATGTCGGCGCGGCGCGCGACATGCTGACCGGCGACGGCTCGGTCGGCCGCAAGCTGGATTTCCTGTGCCAGGAACTGAACCGCGAGGCGAATACCCTGTGCTCCAAGTCGTCCGACGTGGAGCTGACCCGCATCGGCCTGGACCTGAAGGCCGTGATCGAACAATTCCGCGAACAGGTGCAGAACATAGAATGACCCAGACAGATCCTGCTTCCATTCATCGCCGCGGCCTGATGCTGGTGATGTCTTCGCCCTCGGGCGCCGGCAAGACCACCATCGCGCGGGCTCTGCTCCAGCGCGATGCCGAGATCACCATGTCCGTCTCAGCCACCACCCGCTCGCCCCGCCCCGGCGAGGTCGACGGCAAGGATTATCACTTCATCGACGTGGAGCGCTTCCGCAGCATGGTCGAGGCCGGCGAGTTCCTGGAGCACGCCCGGGTGTTCGACAACTACTACGGCACCCCCACCCCCCCGGTCGAGGCCGCGTTGCGCTCCGGCAAGGACGTGCTGTTCGACATCGACTGGCAGGGTACCCAGCAGGTGGCGCAGAACGCCCGCGCTGATCTGGTCTCCATCTTCATCCTGCCGCCCTCCGTCGAAGAACTGGAACGCCGCCTGCACACGCGGGCCCAGGACTCCGCCGAAGTGGTCAAGAAACGCATGTCCAAGGCCGCCGATGAAATGAGCCATTGGCGCGAATACGATTACATCGTCGTCAACACCGACCTGGAAACCAGCATCGCCAGCGTCCAATCCATCCTGCGCGCCGAACGCCTGAAGCGCGACCGTCAGGCGGGAATGGCCGAGTTCGTGGGAAAGTTGCGGGGGGTGGAGGGGTGAGCCTGGGGGGCGATCCTGGAAAATCAGGCGACTCCCATCGTCATTCCCGTCAGTCCTAATCGTCATTCCCGCGAAAGCGGGAATCCAGCCGGCGGATGGGCCAGAGTAGACGCTGACGCCGCTGGACTCCCGCTTTCGCGGGAGTGACGAGGTGTGTGGTGTTGTCTGGCGATCCCGTCCAACGAAAAATTGTCCTGGTCCCCGTTGCTCGAGTCTCCGTTCGGCCATAGCATGGCCGATGCGGAGGGGACATGCAGGCAATCATCGACTTTTTAACGAGTGCCTTCGGCTTGCCGGTCTTGGCGGTGGCGGTGGTTGCCTATGTCATATGGTGGCTGTTCGACAAAAGCGTCGGCGCCATCATTGGCGACTGGGCCAAGCGGCGATGGGCGCTTTTCTGGAACCGTGATTCCATCACGACGCCCCCCAAACCCGAACCGCCGCTCCTGACAATCCCCGAACCGCCGCCCCCAGCCTCCTCCCCCGGCATCTGCCTCAACCGCCTCCCCGCCACCGGCGCCGCATTGTTCGGCCGCACCGCCGAATTGGCGGATATCAACCGGCACTGGAAATGCGGCACCAATGTCCTGACCATCGTCGCCGAGGGCGGAGTCGGCAAGACGGCGTTGGTGCGGGGGTGGCTGGATCAGTTGGGGACGCGCGGCTATGACGGCGCGCGGGTGTTCGGCTGGTCGACCTACAAGCAGGGCAGCACCGAACAGGCCTCGGCCGACGAGTTCATTGCCGAGGCACTGGCGTGGTTCAAGCATGATGGCCCGCTTCCCACCTCCCCAAGCCTGCGCGGCGAACTGCTGGCGAAGAAGGTGCGCGAGCGGCGGACGCTGCTGGTGATCGACGGGTTGGAGCCGTTGCAACATCCGCTGGGGCCGATGGAAGGCTACCTCAAGGATCAGGCGGTGCAGGCGCTGGTCAAGGAGTTGGCGGCGAGCAATCCCGGCCTGTGCCTGATCACCACCCGCCAGCCGCTCACCGACATCAACGCCCCCCAGATCGACCTGCGCACCCTGACGCCTGAGGCTGGCGCGCAACTGCTGGCCTCGCTGAAGGTGGACGGCACGGCGGCGGAGCGGGCCAAGGTGGCGAAGGCGTTCGGCGGCCACGCCCTGGCCTTGACCCTGCTCGGCACCTATCTGCGCGATGCCTGCCATGGCGATTTGCGCCGATATGCCGAGGTGCCGCTGCTCCATGAGGGCAATCACGCCGGCTGCCACGCCCGCCGGGTGATGGCCGCCTATGAAAGCTGGCTGGAGCCGCACCATCTGGCGATGCTCGGTCTGGTCAGCCTGTTCGACCGTCCCGCCAAGCCGGAGTTGGTGACGGTGCTGCGCACCGCCGACGTTCTGCCCGGACTGCCGACGCCCGAGGCGCAATGGCAATTCGCCCTGTCGGGCCTGCGCCGCGCCCGCCTGCTGGCCGACGACCCTTCCCACAGCGGCGCGTTGGACGCCCATCCGCTGGTCCGCGCCTATTTCGCCGACTGGTTCCAGCGCACGGACGCCGCCGCTTGGCACGCGGCCCATGGTCGGCTGTACGAATACCTGCGCGATACCACGCCGAAGTTCCCCGACACGCTGGCGGGGCTGGAGCCGCTCTATCAGGCGGTCGCCCATGGCTGCAAGGCGGGGCGGCATCAGGAGGCGTTGGACGAGGTGTATGGGCCGCGTATTCAGCGGAATAACGAGCATTTCAGTCTCCACACGCTGGGGGCCTGGGGAACCGAATTATCCGTGCTGGCCGGTTTTTTTGATCCGCCGTGGGGGGCGCCGGTGACAACGCTGACGCCGGCCGATCAGGCTTGGCTGCTCAATGCAGCCGGCTTCACCTTGCGGGCGGTGGGGCGGCTCGACGAGGCGGGGGCCGCGATGACGGCCGGCCTTGCCGCCTACGAACAGCGGGAGGACTGGAAAAAAGCCGCCATCGCTGCCGGCAATCTCAGCCAACTCCATCTGCTGCGTGGCGCGGTGGTGGCGGCGGTGGACACCGGCCGGCGTGCGGTGAAACTGGCCGATCGCAGCGGCGACGCCTTCCAGAAACTTAGTAAGCGTACCATCCTGGCCGACGCCCTCACCCAGGCCGGCGACCCTGCCGCCGAAGCATGGTTCATTGAGGCCGAACGGATGCAGGCGGAGGATACTCCCGCCCATCCGCGCCTCAGCTCCGTCCAGGGCTATTGGTATTGCGATCTGCTGCTCGATCGCGGCGCGGTCGCCGAGGTCCGGGGCCGCGCCGCGGCGGCGCTCATCGTGGCAACGCAGAATCGCTGGCGGCTCGACATCGCCCTCGACACCCTGACCCTCGGCCGCGCCGAAGCCCTGGCGGTGCGACAAGGCGCTGGCGACGCCATTCAGGCGGCAACCTTGCTGACCGACGCGGTGGCCAAGCTGCGCGAGGCGGGCACGCAAGACCATCTCCCCCTCGGTCTCCTCGCCCGCGCCGCCTTCTTCCGCGACCGGAACCAACCCGCCGAGGCCCGCCGCGACCTGGACGAGGCGTTGACCATCGCCCGTCGCGGCGGTATGCGGCTGTATCTGGCGGATATCGCGCTGGAGGAGGCGCGGCTTGCCCTGGCCACCAGGCAGCGCGGCCCGGCGCGGGAACATCTCGACCGGGCGCGGACGCTGATCGACGAGACGGGCTATCACCGTCGCGACAAGGACGTGGCGGAGATCGAGGAGATGCTCTTTTCCCCTGGGAGCGCGGGCGCCTCGCCCGCCCTTCGTTGACGTTCCGCCGGCCCAATCGCCGAGGCGGGCGAGGCGCCCGCGCTCCCAGGAGTCACCCCCGCACCCACCCCGCCACCTCGTTCCCGGCAAACCGCATCCCATCCGCCGTCACCAGTTCCACCCCGCCGTCCCGCGTCCGCAGCAGCGTATAGTTGCCGTCGCAGCGGCGCAGTTGGGCGCGGATCAGGGGGATACCGCTACGCCAGCCGTGGTCGCGCAGCATTGCGGCGGCGCGGTGGGAGCAGGTGGGGTGGAACAGGCACAGGCGGCCGGAATGGCGGGACAGGTGGCGCTGATAGGCGCCGATCAGGCGCAGAGCCGCGCGAGCGGCGACGGCATCGCCGCGGGCGGGGACGGGCAGGGCGGTGGCGGAGGCGATCAGAGCGCGCGTCAGCCGCGCGATCAGGCTCACCGCTGGTACAGAGGGCCACCGGTGACGCGGGGCGGCTCCAGGCGGATGACCGTGCCCCAGGCGGTAACCTCAAGGATGGTGCTCGACTCGCTGCCGCAGCCGGCCGGCAGGGTCACCACGCGGTGGTCGTAGCCGATATTGATGACTCCGTCGCCGTCCAGCTTCTTGGCCGCTTCGACCAGTGCCGCGGTGGCGGTCTGATAGGCCTCGACCACCGGAATGGTGGGCGCCTTGAAGAAGCCGGGCTTCTTCGGCTTGCGGCTGACCATGGCGTGGACCACGTCGATGACCTCGTAGTCCTGGTTGATGTTGCCGGTGGCGACGATCATGGCTCCCCCTTGCGGATGCGTCCCACAAGCTAGCGCGGCAAATCTGAAGGGCAAGGACAAAACCGTGCTGACGGGAACGATGAACGCCTTATCTGTGTCTGATGTCCTCCATGAGTCCATGTCGCCACGGGTTTACGCCGCCGCGGCCTGCGGGCATAGTCATCTGGGGATAAGGACCGAATGACCGCGATCACGCAGCACCTCGACATCATCGCCGATATGAGCCAGGACTTCGCCTTGTCCGGCGATATCGAGGAAACCTTGCGCCGCGGCTTGGCGCGGATCGCCGAGGCGGTGGGCGCCGAGGCCTCGTCGCTGTTCCTGGTCGATCCCACCGACAATGCGCTGGTATGCCACGCCTGTACCGGGCCGGTGGACGTGACCGGGCTGCGGCTGGCCATGAGCAGCGGCATCGTCGGGTGCGTGGTGTCGCAGAATCAGGCGCGCATGGTGCGCGATGTGCGGGACGACCCGGAATTCCGCGATACCGTCGACGGCCTGACCGGATTCGTTACCCGCAGCATCATCTGTGCCCCCATGTCGGTGCGCGACGAGCGGCTGGGCGCCATCGAGCTGATCAACAAGCGCGGCGGCGGATTCTTTTCGGCGGGGGATCGTCAGCTTTTGCAGGCGCTGGCCTCGTCGGCGGCGCTGGCCCTGTTCAACGCCCGGCTGACGGCGCGGATGATGGAACAGGAGGGCATGCGCCGCGAGCTGACCCTGGCCGCGGAAATCCAGCGCAGCATGCTGCCGGCCCAGGCGGTCGGGCCGGTGGTCGGGCTCAACCTGCCGGCGCGGGTGGTGTCGGGCGATTTCTTCGACGCGCTGGCGCTGGCCGATGGCTCCTACGCCTTCTGCATCGCCGACGTTTCCGGCAAGGGCATCAACGCGGCGCTGCTGATGGCCAAGACCGCCAGCCTGTTCCGCTGCCTGGCCAAAACCGTGCCGTCGCCCGGCCGGCTGCTGGGGATGATCAACGCCGAACTGTGCGAAACCGGCACCTCCGGCCATTTCGTCACCATGGCGGCGGGAGTCTACGACCCCGATCAGCACTGGGTGACATTGGCGAATGCCGGCCACGAGCCGGCCAGTCTGTGGCGCAACGGCGCCTTCACGGCGATCCCGGCCAAGGCCCCGCCGCTGGGCATTCTGCCGGAGCTGATCGGCGACATGGTGCCGGAAAGCGGATTTCCGCTCGACGGCGGCTGCCTCTACCTCTACACCGATGGGGTTACGGAGGAACCGGACGGCCGAGGGGGCATGCTCGGTGCCGAGGGGGTGCAACGGATGCTGGCCGAACTGGCCGCTCTGCCAGCCGCCACGCGCCTGGAGGCCGTGCTCGAGCGTCTGACCGGCGGTGGCGCGATACCGCGCGACGATCTCACCCTGTTGCTCGTCGAGGACCAGTGCTGTTGACCATCGAGCCCGAGGCCGCACCCGGAGAAACCCCAGGCGACCTGATCGCCGAACTTCGCTTTCCTGCCCGTCCGGCGCGGCTGAAGCAGGTGCGCGCCCTGGTGCGCCGCTCGGCGGCGGCCTGTGGCTGCAACGAGTCCTGGGTGCATGATCTGGTGGTGGCCGTCGACGAGGCCTGCCAGAACATCATCCGCCATGCCTATAATGGCCGGCGCGGCGACATCGTGCTGACCATCCTGCGCGATGGAAAGGCGCTGGTGGTGCGGCTGGTGGATTTCGCGCCGCCGGTCGACGTCACCCGGATCAGGCCGCGGCCGCTCGATGAATTGCGTCCGGGTGGCCTGGGAACCCATTTCATCCATGAGCTGATGGACGAGGTGACCTTTCTGCCGCCGCCGCCCGGCGCCGGCAATCTGCTGCAAATGACCAAGAGGCTGGAGCCGTCATGACCATCGACGTCCGCACCGAACATGGGATTGCCGTTGTTTCCCTGAAGGGCGACATCGACCTGCAATACTCGCCCAAGCTGCGCAAGAAGCTGCTGGAACTGCTGGGCGAGCGCCGCAACCTGCTGGTCGATCTCGCCCATGTGCGCTACATCGACAGCTCGGGGGTGGCCAGTCTGGTCGAGGCCTTCCAGCTCGCCCGCAAGCACGGCACCCGATTCGGTCTGGTGGGGGTGAGCACCGCGGCCATGCGGGTGCTGCAACTGGCGCGACTCGATCGCGTGTTCAGCATTTTTCCCGCTCTGGACGACGTGTTCGGCGCCGAGGGCTGGGCATCGTGACAGGCCTGGGCGCCCTGTTCGAACGGCTGGGCCGGGCCACGGTGAAGGGCGTGGACGAGATGGGCTTCGCCGTCTCGCTGTTCGGCGAAAGCCTGTTCTGGCTGGTCATGGGGCCGTCGCGCAAACAGCCGGTGCGAGTCTCGGCGGTGGTCGCCCAGATGATGGAAATCGGCATCTACGCGGTGCCGATCATCACCGTGCTGTCTTCGACCATCGGCGTCATGCTGGCGATCCAGGGCATCTATACCTTGCGCTGGTACGGCGCCGAAAGCCGGGTGGTGATGGGCATCGCCATGTCGGTGGTGCGCGAGTTCTCGCCGCTGATCACCGGTATTCTGGTGGCCGGGCGCTCCGGCTCGGCGCTGGCGGCGCGGCTGGGGACCATGCGCATCAACCAGGAAATAGACGCCTTGCAGGTCATGGGTATCAGCCCGGTGCGCTTCCTGGTGGTGCCGGCGCTGCTGGCCATGGTGGTGATGGTGCCGATCCTGACCATGTGGTCGAACATCGTCGCCCTGGGCGGGGCCGGCCTGTACTGCGCCGGCAATCTCGACATGACGCTGGGGGTCTATTTCGATCAGGTGATGGAGTCGATTCGCGTCAACGACCTGTATCACGGCCTGGGCAAAAGCCTGATCTTCGGCGTGCTGATCACTCTGGTCGGTGTCGTCAATGGCGCCTCGGTGAGCGGCGGCGCCGAGGGCGTCGGGCGCATGACCACCCGCTCGGTGGTCCACGCCATCAGCGCCATCGTCATCACCGACATGATCTTCGTCTTCATGGTGACGCGATGACCGCCCCCGCCCCCGTTCCCGCCGACGTCCGGCCGATCGTCGTCGAGGTGCGCGATCTGGTCACCTATTACGGCGACCGGCTGATCCTGCGCGGCGTCAGTCTGGCCGTCCGCGAGGGCGAGATCATGGTGATCATGGGCGGCTCGGGCTCGGGCAAGAGCACCTTCCTCAATGCCCTGCTCGGACTGCTGCGGCCGACCTCGGGCACCATCGAAATCCTCGGCAAGGACATCACCCGCGTCAAGCCGATGGAGTTGCAGGAGCTGCGCCAGAGCATGGGGGTGGCGTTCCAGACCGGGGCGCTGTTCAGTTCGATGTCCCTGGCCGAAAACATCATGCTGCCGCTGCGCGAACACACGAAGCTCGATCGCAAGACCATGCAGATCATGGCCCGCATGAAGCTGGAAGTGGTCGGGCTGTCCGGCTTCGAGGCACTGATGCCGGCGGAACTGTCGGGCGGCATGATCAAGCGCGCGGCACTGGCCCGGGCCATCGTCATGGACCCCCGGCTGCTGTTCTGCGACGAGCCTTCGGCCGGGCTCGATCCCGTGGTATCGTCGCAGATCGACGAACTGCTGATGCGCCTGCGCGATACGGTCGGCATGACCATCATTGTCGTCACCCATGAACTGGAAAGTGCCTTTACCATTGCGGATCGCATCTGCGTGTTGGACAAAGGCGAAATCATTGCGCTGGGAACTGTCGACGAAGTGAAGCATCACCCGAGCGAGCGCGTGCAAAACCTGCTGAACCGTCGGACCGAGGACGCTATCCTCGATCCCGACGCCTATCTGCGCCGGTTGACCGGGGAGGCGAACTGAGACGCGATGCGGGATAACAAGATCAATTACGTCATTGTCGGCATCTTCGTCATCGCCATGCTGTCGGCGCTGCTGATGACGGTGCTGATGCTGACCGGCCGCACCGGGACGGTGGACACCTATTACATGGTGTTCAACAACGTCGCTGGCGTGAACCGCGGCACCAAGGTGCAGTTCGAAGGCTATCCGATCGGTCAGGTGACCATCATCGAACCGTTCCGCGAGGGTACCGAACTGCACTTCAAGGTGTGGGCGACGGTGGAAGGCGGCTGGGCGGTGCCGGCCGACAGTCAGGCGCAGATCGCCGCGTCGGGCCTGCTGTCGGCCGTGGTGGTCGACATCAAGGCCGGCAAATCCGGCACGCTGCTGGCGCCGGGCAGCCGCATCCAGTCGGGTGAGGGCGGCAATCTGTTCGCGGTGATGAGCAGCGTCGCCACCGAGGTGACCGACCTCAGCCAGAATGCGCTGCGGCCGCTGTTGAACAATCTCAACACCCAGGTCACCATGCTGGGCGACGTGCTGCGCGATCAGGCGCCGCAGCTCATGGCCAATCTGCTGGCGGTGTCCGGCGACCTGAAGGACAAGACCCCGGCGATTACTCAGAACGTCCAGGATTTTTCGGTGAACCTCAACCGGGTGCTGTCCGAGGACAACCTGAAGAGCATCGACGCCAGTCTGGCCAATGTTCAGCGCACCACCGAGACCTTTGCCCAACTGGCCGGCGACCTGCGCGGGACCGAGAAGCGGCTGAATACGGTCATGTCCCAGTTGGGTGAGGTGGTGACCAGCAGCCGCGGCGATGTCGAGGGCACGTTGCAGGAATTGCGCCGGACTCTGGGCAATGTGTCGCGCAGCGTGTCGGTCATTTCCAGCGACCTGGAAGGCGCCGCGCGCAATCTCAACGAATTTTCCCGGGAAGTCCGTCGTGATCCGGGCCAATTGCTGCGCAGTGGTCCCGTCAAGGACGAACAGCCCGGCCGGCAACGCCGGTGACCCCAGGAGGCAACAGAGTGATTTCCACCGCCCGCCGCGCCGTCGCCTTGTCCCTGGCCGGGCTGCTTGCCGCCTGTGCTGGCCAGGAGCCGCCGCCCGACCATTTCTATCGCGTCGATGTCCCCGCCGCGACCGAGCCCTTGGCCCGCCCGCTGTTTTCCGGTCTTGTCGAGGTGGCGCCGATGATCGCCGACGGGCTGGTCAGCGACCGCGCGGTGGTCTATCTGTATGCCGACGAACCGCAAGAGGTGCGCCAGTATACCTATCGGTTCTGGAACACTCCCCCGGCGGTGCTGGTGCAGGAGCAGCTCATCCGCTTCCTGCGCAGTGCCCGTGTGGCCGACCGGGTGGTGTCGACCGATCTGCGCCTGCCGGCCGACATTTCTGTCGAAGGCCGGGTTCGGCGCTTCGAACAGGTGTTCAGCGGCAAGGACGTGCGGGTGGTCATTGATCTTGAACTGGCGGTAATCCGTGGCAAGGACCAGGGTTTGATGCTGTTGAAAGACTATCGGGCCGAGCGGTCGGCCCAGGACGATACCCTGCCGGCGGCGACGACCGCGGCCGGCGAAGGTCTGGCGGACATCTTCACCAGGCTGCTGACCGATCTGCGCTCGACCAAGGTGTCGTCATGAGCGCGGTTCGCGGCGGCGGGCGCGGCGGCCGGCCCCAGGCGCGTGGCGCCGGTTCGCGGATCGGGCGGCGTGATCGGGTGGTACCCAAGCTGGTCGAGCTGGTGATCGAAGGCGTCGGCCGCTTCGGCGACGGCGTCGCCATGCATGAGGGCAAGCCGGTCTATGTGCCCTATACCGCTCAGGGCGATCTGGTGCTGGTGCGCATCGAAGGCAAGCGCGGCGACGGGATGGCCGGGCTGCTGATCGAGGTGCTCGAACCCGGCCCGATCCGTGCCGAGCCGCCGTGCCGCCATTTCGGTGCCTGTGGCGGCTGCGCCTTGCAGCATCTCAGCCCCGAATCCTATCAGTCGTGGAAGCGCGGACTGGTGGCGGTGGCGCTGGCCCGTCAGGGCTTCACCGATCTGCCGCTGGCACCGCTGGTGACAATCCCGCCGGGAACGCGGCGCCGTGCCGCCTTCGCTTTCGCCCGGGTCGGCAATGGCGTGATGCTCGGCTTCAACGCCCGAGCGACCCACAAGGTGGTGGACATTGAGGAATGCCTGCTGGTCGAGCCGCGTCTGGCGGCGCTGTTGCCGCCGCTGCGGGCCATGCTGTCCGAGGTGGTGCCGCCGAGCCGCAGCGGCGATGTGGTGCTGACCCAGGTCGATGATGGCCTGGACGTGCTGATCGAGGTCGAGGCCACGCTGGACCTGTTCGACCGTGAAAAATTGACGGTATTCGCCGAGGCCAACGACCTGTCCCGCCTGTCCTGGCGCCGGCCGGGTGCAGGCGGCGCCGAGCCGCTGGTGGTCCGCCGTCCGGCAACGGTGCGGCTGGGCGATGTCGCTGTGGAACTGCCGCCGGGCGCCTTCCTGCAACCGTCAGTCGAGGGTGAGCGGATCATTGCCGCTCTGGTCGCGGCGGCGGTGGGCGATGCCCCGAGTGTCGTCGACCTGTTCGCCGGCTGTGGCACTCTGACTTTCCCGCTGGCGCACAAGGCCAAGGTGCATGCGGTGGAAGGCGACGTGGCGGCTCTGGCCGCGCTGAAATCGGCCGCCGATCACACCCGCCTGCCCATCACCACCGAAGCGCGGGATCTGGCGCGTCGGCCGCTGCTGCCCGACGAGATGAAGCGCTTCGCCGCTGCCGTATTTGACCCGCCCCGCGCCGGGGCTCCCGATCAGGCCGATCAGTTGGCCAAGGGCGGTCCCTCGCTGGTGGTCGCCGTGTCCTGCAACCCGGTCAGCTTCGCCCACGACGCCCGCCTGCTGGCCGAGGGTGGTTACCAGTTGCAAGCGGTGACGCCCATCGACCAGTTCCCCTGGTCAGCCCATGTGGAGATGGTCGGGGTGTTCAAGCGGTAGAGCGCCGCGCGTCAAATGTGACGCATTGCGCGGCCAGCGGCCATTGCGACCGCACCTGAGCGCGGAGCGCGCCCGGCGAGGGCAGGCATAAGCCAGACCATCGCCTTATTGCCGCGGCAGAATCTCCGTGGCGAACATGGGGAAGCGTTGCAGCAGGGCATCCCGTTCGCGGACCATGTCCTCGGCGCGACCGATCGAGGCGATACGGTCGCACTCGGCGGCGAACGTTTTTGCCGCGGCATAGAGGTTCGGCATGGAGTCGCTGTCGCGGGCGGTACTGTTCGGCTGGCTGTTCATGGTGGTCAGTCCTCGGCTGAGACTGCAAGAGGCGACGGTCCTGTTTCCAGACATCGAGCCGGAGATCAATTATCGCCGGATCGTTTTCTTCTGGTCACTCTTGCCTGTCCTGATAAGAAGAGTAACACCATGATGGCTGGCGTCCTATAACCATCCCGAATGGGTTGCCTCCATCATTCGCATGGAATGTATCCAGTTTGTATGTCTGGTATGTCGGCCCTATTACGGCGAGGGCATGGATGAGCCTTCAGGCTCATCGGCCTGAATCGTGAAGCCCAGCACCGTTTCCGGGCTGGGCTCCTACGGGATCGTGACCTTGCTTTTCGTATTCGGCCTCTAACGACCACTCCAGCTTCTTTTTGGGAGACTGGAGAACGGAAAAGCATGTCGTCGATCTTACACAGGCAGATGGGATCGCCCGCGGCGGTCGACAAGGGGTGTCTTCATCGGCGTGCGATGGCTATCCGTTCTCGTGCGGTCTTTTGCTGGGGCGTGGCACGACGTATTGTCGCGAGATACGACCGGAGGAACAGCGATGATCGATTTGTATACCTGGGGCACTCCCAACGGCCGCAAAATCTCCATCATGCTGGAGGAGACCGGCTTGCCCTACCGCGTCCACCCCATCGACATCAGCAAGGGCCAGCAGCACGAGGCAGCCTATCTGGCGATCAATCCCAACGGCAAGATCCCGGCATTGGTTGATCCCGAGGGGCCCGGCGGCAAACCGATTACCGTATTCGAATCGGGCGCCATGCTGATCTATCTGGCGGAAAAGACCGGGTCGTTCCTGCCGGCCGAGGCGCGTTATGAGGTGCTGCAATGGTTGATGTGGCAGATGGGCGGCTTCGGGCCGATTCTCGGCCAGGCGCATTACTTCCGCCGCATGGCCAAGGAGGAGGTGCCCCACGCCATCGAGCGCTACACCAACGAGGCGCGCCGTCTGTATGGTGTGCTGGATCGCCGGCTGGGTGAGGTCGACTATGTCGCCGGGGCTTATTCCATTGCCGACATGGCGATCTATCCCTGGGCGGCGCGTCACGAATGGCATGCGGTCGATCTGGCCGATTTCGCCAATGTCAAACGCTGGTACGACGCCCTGAGCGCACGCGCGGCGGTGCAGAAGGGTATGGCGGTGCCGTAAGGGAGAGACATCGCCGCCCTCGCCGGGTACGCTCCGCGCTTGGCCGCGGCTGCGGCCGCAATGGCCGCTGGTCGCGCCATGCGTCACATTTGACGCGCAGCGCTCTAATCAAGTCAAGGTTATCGACAAATACATCTACTACAAGAACAGGATGCTCTTTTCAGACAAAATCATCCAGACTCGGCGGAAGCAATCTTGTCTGCTCGCGACATGTTCCAGATTTCTGGATCACGGTTGATCTCGCTTCTGTGCGAATATCCTGTTAAATTGTATTTGCTGCCTCTTGCTCATGCTGATAATTCAGGCATGCGAGTTTTTACGCAGCCTGTTTTCCGAGGATGATGATCTGCTTTGTAATTCGCGCCTGCAACATTATGTGCATCCCGGATACGCGCTCGGCGAGGGCCATTTCTTTCTACAACAACCAGGAAACACCCGTCGCCGTCGCCTGGGCCAGCCGCCCTTCCGCCGCCCCCCAGGTCAGGAAGTGATCGAGCGGGTTGATCCCAGCCGAAGCGACGTCCTGATTGCCACTCAGATAGGCGTTGCTGTCGAAATACATTGAGGGGTCGCGGCCCTCCTTCCAGCCATAGCTTTCATAATGGGCCCAGGCGGTCGTTACGCCAGCGCTGACCGCGGCAGCAATGTCGGGGTTCTGCGCCAGGTACCAGGCGGTATCGAACAGCGCATTGCCATTCCGGCCCTCCGCGGCTCCGTAAAGGGCGAAGTGCTGCGCCCCGCTGGCAAATTGACCGCTGGCCACAGCCGCCGCAACATCCGCATTTTGCGCCAGATAGAGCGTTTCATCGAAGGTGCCGGCGAGCTGCGTATTGGTCAGGGTAATGCCGTTGGTAAAGGCAAGCAGTTCGACGTTGGTCAACGTGTCACTGCCTTCGCCGCTGACCAAGCCGCTACCGACCGTCATCATGGCGCGCGTTCCAGTGAACACGGCAATGTCGGTGCCGATACCGCCGTCGAGGTGGTCGTTGCCGGTGCCGCCATGCAGCACGTCATTATCGGCCCCGCCCGAAACCGTGTCGTTGCCGTCATCGCCATACAGGCGGTCATTTCCGCCCAAGGAGCCGACATAGTCGTCGCCGCCGCCGCCGGCCAGGATGTCGTCCTCGGCGCCGAGAACGACCGACTGGGAACTGCTGTCGCCGACCACGTAATTGCGGCCCGAACCGCCGGTGATGGACATCGAGCCGATGATCACGGCGAATTCCACATTGTCGAACACCAGGGTGCAGCCGGGCGGCAGGCCGGAGACGTCGATGATCATCGCCTCGTTGGCGGTGCCCGAGCCGCTGATGGTAAAGGTCTGGGCGCCGCTGCCGCTGGGCGTCAGGGTGACGGTGGACACGGTGACCGGGCTGGTGGTCGCCAGGAAGCCGCTCAGGGCGCTGGTGGCCTCGGCCTTGTCGTCGGCGCTCATCGTGGTGCGGCCGATGGCTGCGCTCAGCGTGCCATAGGCGGCGGTGGCGTCGAGGGCGGTGGGGGTGGTGGTCGACCCGCCGTCATCCGAGCTGGCCGGCGCCGTGGTGGTGGTGAAGTTCAGGGTGGTGGCGTCGCTGATGCCGGCAAAGGCCTTGCCGGCGCCGTCCTCCACCGCGGTGGCGTCGACGGTCAGGTAATAGCCGGTCTGGTAGGCCAGCGCGCTGCCCGGGTCGATGGTCACCGTGCTGCTGGAAAAGCTGACGGTGCCGCTGTGGTCGCCGGTGCCGGTGGCGACGTTGAAGGTCTCCACCGCCGTGCCGCCCGACTGGTACAGGGTGATCGAGCCGGTGCCGGCGGCGACCGTTTCGCTGAACGTCAGGGTCGGAGTGCTGCTGATCGCCACCGCCGTGCCGTCATCGCTGGGCGACGAGCTGGACAGGGTCGGAGCGGAGTTGGAGAACAGCTTGGCGTAGACCCCGGTGTTGTCCGCGGTGTCACCCCCCATCCACGCGGCGACGAAATCACCGTCCGCCAGGGCCGCGACGGCCGGGTAGTCGGCGTCGTCGGTGGTGTCGATCATGAACTCGGTGCCGACCGCCGTGCCGGTGGCCGTGAACATCTGGCCATAGCTGTGGTAGTCGTTGTCGGACCCCCAGGTGATGACGAAACCGCCGTCCGACAGCGCGGCGACGCTGGGGAACTGCTGACCCCCGGTGGTGGTGGTGTTGACGGCGATTTCGCTGCCGACCGTGCCGCCGCTGGAGTCGAACACCTGGGCATAGACGCCGGTCTGGTCGCCGTCCTGACCATCGGAGCCCCAGGTGACGACGAAGCCGCCCCCCGCCAGGGCGGCAATACAGGGGCCAGGGGTGCCGACACCGGGGTCGAGCAACTGATCGCCGGCGGTATAGGTGTTGACCTGAAATTCGGATCCGACCGTGGCGTTGGCGGAATCGTAGATCTGGGCGAAAACGCCGTAGCCGCTGCCGTCCTGGCCGTTGCCGGCGCTCCAGGTGATGACGTAGCCGCCTCCCGACAGTTCGGTAGCGCTGGACGAGCCCTGGTCTCCCACGTTTGTAGTGTTGACACGAAACTCTGACCCAACCACGGCGCCGGTACTGTCATAGCGTTGCGCGTAGACGCCGGTGCCATCGCCATCCTGATTGATGGATTGCCAGGTGACCAGGAACCCGCCATCCGACAGGGTCGTCACCGCTGGCGTATTCTGGACGTGGTTGGTCCAGGTGTTGACCCGGAACTCGGACCCGGCGGCAACGCCGTTGCTGTCGTAGCGCTGGCCGAAGATACCGTACAGGCTGCCGTCCTGGCTGTAGGAACTCCAGGTGACGACGAAGCCGCCGCCCGACAGTCCGGCCACACTGCAATCCTGCTGGGAATCGGTGGTGTAGGTATTGATCCGAAACTCGCTGCCGACCGCCGCGCCGGTGGCGTCGAACCGCTGGCCATAGACGCCGTTACCGTCGCCGTCCTGGCCGTTGGAGGTCCAGGTGACGACGAAGCCGCCATTGGCCAGCTTGGCGACCGATGCGTACTCCTGGCTGTTGGTGGTGGTGGTGTTGACCGCGATGTCGCTGCCCGTCGTATATCCCGTCACCAGAACGCCGGCAAAGTCCGGGCTGGCCAATGGCGCGGTCCGCACCGCGCCGACCGCGGCAGCCAACTCCCAGTCACCGCCCCGTGCCGCCGCGCCGGTCAGGGTGCGCGAAGCGGCGATGTTGGCGCCAGTCGCCGCGGCCATCTCATCCAGGAACTCGGCGCCGACGGCACCTTGGCCGGTGTTGCAGCCATAGAGCAGCAGATCAGCCCCGGGCGCCAGCGCCGCCGCCAGGTCATCCAGGGCCGTGCGGTGGTGGTGCAGGGTTGCCGTGCTGAGCACAGCGGTCCCCAGCCGCACGGCCCCCGGCTCGCCGTGCGAGACGACGTGCAAGGCTGCAATGCCGCTCCGACCCCGCAGCGCAGCGCTCAACTGAAGGAGTCCGTCGCTGTCGCCGTCAAGGACGACAACCTCGCCACGACGGCGAAACTCCGCCGCGAGCCCCGGCCAACCGGCAATCCCGCGGTCGATGGCGACCAACTCGACACCAGATGCGCCCGCACGTTCCACGGGGGTATTGCGCAAAACGTCTCTGCTGGTCATACGTATCTTCCTTCGGTCCGTCTTGCAGGACCAACCGCTTGATGCGGGCGACCCGGAATATCTTTTCGACCGAAAAGCCCGCGTACCGGAACTGGCCGAACCGATCCAGTCATTGACCGCTCTCTGATTCATCGTCTTGCGGCTTCGCTCACCAAAGCCATACCGCAGACGGTAACACGCTCCTGGCAAAACCCATTTGCGCGGCGCCCACTGATTCTTGCGCGCGACGGCGAGGGTCATTGTTCTGGGACCGCAGAGCGTCGCCGATACGGTACGCGCGGCGTTCGGAACGCTGCGTTCCGCAAGGCCGACTGAGCAGGCTTGAGCAACCCCGCCAATGGCGTATATTGATGTCATGGACCAACCCCGACAGACCGTGGTGGAAACGCCTGAGTTCTTGAGCACGGTGGAGATGACATCATGAGCAAGGCCGGCCAAAGCATCCTGAGGGGCGCCCGGCAGGCTCTGGCCTATGCCCAGGGCGAGCGGGAAGGGTTCATGGCCCATGTTCCCGAAACCCTGGACGTGAAAGCCATCCGCTCGCGCCTGGGCCTGACCCAAGCCGACTTCGCCGCTCGCTTCGGGTTCGACGTGCGCGCCGTCGAGAACTGGGAACAGGGCCGCCGCCAGCCGGAACGTCCCGCCCGCGCCTTTCTGCGGGTGATCGAGCGCGAGCCCGAAGCGGTGTTGCGGGCGCTGAGAGACTGAAGGAATCGGCAGGCCATGAGGCAGCCTCGATGTGAGGCGCACGGCGATGGATTCAACCTGAGGGAGGATTGCCAGATCCCGTCTAGCGGACTGGCATTGAACTCAGGCCCCCTATGGGGCCGAGCCTGTTCCGCGAAGTCATTGAAAAAGATGGCGTCCCCAAGGGGATTCGAACCCCTGTCGCCGCCGTGAAAGGGCGGTGTCCTAGGCCTCTAGACGATGGGGACATCGTCGCGGGAAGGCGCACCTTGTAACCTTGGTGATCGGGCACGTCAACCAGATTTGTTGGGTCGAGGCAGACTTTTGTCCGCTTGCGCCCCGAGCGTTCCCGGCCTATCCGGTATGCCTCTGGCATTTCGGGGCCAGGGCGGGTAAACCGCTCCTCGATTTCTGCTCTGCACGGACGGTCATGATCTCCATCAGCCAACGTATCGCCCAAGAACTTGCCGTTCACGAACGCCAGGTGGCGGCGGCCATCGGATTGCTGGACGAGGGGGCGACGGTGCCTTTCGTCGCGCGATACCGCAAGGAGGCCACCGGCGGCCTCGACGACACCCAGTTGCGCAATCTGGAGGAACGGCTGCGCTATCTGCGCGAGCTGGAAGACCGCCGCGCCGCCATCCTCAAAAGCGTCGAGGACCAGGGCAAGCTGACCGACGCCCTGAAGGCGCAACTGCTCGAAGCCGAGTCGAAGGCGCGGCTGGAAGACCTTTACCTGCCGTTCAAGCAGAAGCGCCGCACCAAAGCCCAGATCGCCCGCGAGGCCGGGCTGGAGCCGCTGGCCGATGCCCTGCTGACCGATCCCATGCTCACCCCCGAAACCGCCGCCCAGGCCTATATCAACGCCGACAAGAATGTCGCCGACGTCAAAGCCGCCCTGGACGGTGCCCGCCAGATCCTCATCGAGCGTTTCGCCGAAGATGCCGATCTGCTCGGCGGCCTGCGGGAATTGCTGTGGAGCGATGGCATCGTGCAGTCGACCGTGGCCGACGGCCAGGAGCAGGCCGGCGCCAAGTTCTCGGACTATTTTGATTACCACGAGCCCATCAAGGCGATTCCCTCGCATCGTGCCCTGGCCTTGTTCCGGGGGCGCAACGAGAACATCCTGCAACTGAAGTTGCAGTTGCCCGACGAGGCCGAAGCCGGTGCGGTGCGGCCGATCACCCCGGCCGAAGCCAAGATCGCCGCCCGTTTCCGCATCGCCGACCGCGGCCGACCGGCCGACCGTTGGCTGATCGACACGGTACGCTGGGCGTGGCGGGTCAAGATCCATCTGCATCTGGAGTTGGAGCTGATGGGCCGGCTGCGCGACGCGGCCGACGAGGAGGCGATTCGCGTCTTCGCCCGCAATCTGCGCGCCCTGCTGCTGGCCGCTCCGGCCGGCATGCGAGCCACCCTCGGCCTTGATCCGGGCCTGCGCACCGGCGTCAAGGTGGCGGTGATCGACGCCACCGGCAAGATGGTCGACGCCACCAACATCTATCCCCATGTGCCGCGCAACGACTGGGAAGGCTCCATCGCCGTACTGGCCGCGCTGGCGCGCAAGCACCATATCGAGCTGATCGCCATCGGCAACGGCACCGCCTCACGCGAGACCGACAAGCTGGCGCTCGACCTGATCAAGCGTCATCCCGACCTGAAGCTGACCAAGCTGGTGGTGTCCGAGGCCGGCGCCTCGGTTTATTCCGCCTCCGAAACGGCGGCTCTGGAGTTCCCCAATCTCGACGTCACCTTGCGCGGCGCCGTCTCCATCGCCCGCCGCCTGCAAGACCCGCTGGCCGAACTGGTCAAGATCGACCCCAAATCCATCGGTGTCGGCCAGTACCAGCACGACGTCGACCAGGGCAATCTCGGCCGCGCCCTGGATGCCGTGGTCGAGGACTGCGTGAACGCGGTCGGCGTCGATGTCAACACCGCCTCGGCGCCGCTGCTCGCCCGGGTCGCCGGCCTGACCCCGACCATCGCCCGCAACATCGTCGCCCTGCGCGACCGGGCCGGCGCCTTCCGCACCCGGCGCCAGTTGCGCGACGTGGAGCGGCTCGGCCCCAAGGCCTTCGAGCAGGCCGCCGGCTTCCTGCGCATCCCCAATGGTGACGATCCGCTCGACGCCTCGACGGTGCATCCCGAAGCCTATCCGGTGGTGCAGAAGATCCTGAAGTCGACCGGCCGCGACGTCCGCGGCCTGATCGGTGACATCCCGTTCCTGCGCTCGCTGCGGCCCGAGGCCTATGTGGACGACAAGTTCGGCCTGCCGACCGTCACCGACATCCTGCGCGAACTGGAAAAGCCCGGCCGCGACCCGCGTCCCGAATTCAAGACTGCCGAGTTCAAGGAAGGGGTCGAGACCCTGAACGACCTCAAGCCCGGTATGATCCTGGAAGGCGTGGTTACCAACGTCACCAATTTCGGCGCCTTCGTCGATATCGGCGTGCACCAGGATGGCTTGGTGCATGTGTCGGTGCTGGCCAACAAATTCGTCAAAGACCCGCATACGGTGGTCAAGCCAGGCGACGTGGTCAAGGTCAAGGTGATGGAGGTCGATCTGCCGCGCAAGCGCATCGCCCTGTCCATGCGACTCGACGACACCCCTGCTCCGCCGCAATCACCGGCGCAGGGGGCGCCGCAGGGCCGCCCCCAGGGCCGTTCGCATGGCCGTGACGACGGCCGCGGTCGGGCTCCGGCCAAGCCGCAACTCCCCCCGCCGCCGCCGCCCTCCGGCGCTTTCGCCGAGGCTTTCGCCCGGGCCAGGAAGAAGGACGGGTGACGCTCATGGTGCGCCTCCTGCTGCTTCTGCTGGCCCTGCTGCTGCCCCTGCCCGTCCATGCCGAGGGGCCGGTGCGCATCAGCTTCATCGGCACCATGAGCGGGCCGCGCGCCACCGTTGGCCGTGACGCGCTGGATGGGCTGACTCTGGCCTTCGACCAGTTCGCCGGGCGCCCGGGTGGCGCCGAGACCGAACTGACCGACATCGACGACAAGATGACCACCCGCGTCGCCGTGCAGGCGATGGATAAGATGATCGCCGACGGCGTTCGCCTGTTCATCGTCGCGCCAGCCGACCCCGACACCGTGCCGGCTCTGGTCGAACGCGCGACCCAGGCCCGGGCCTTCGTTCTGGCGGTCAGTCAGTCACCGCCCAAGCTGGCCGGCAAGAGTTGCAGCCAGTGGCTGTTCTCGCTGGCGCCGACGGTCCATGGCGAGCACGCGGCCATATCCCAGTATTTCCGCAATGTCGGCTATACACGGCTGTGGCTGGCCGCGCCCGACACCAAGACTGGCCACCGCGCCGCCGAAACCTTCCGGCGCTATTACGGCGGCACCATCGTCGGGGAGAGCTGGAGCCCACCGGGCGGCATGAACTTCGATACCTCGCTGAACCCCATCGGCAAGACCGAGGTGGACGGCCTGTATCTGCTGCACAGCGGCGGCATGGCGGTGAATTTCATCCGTCAGTACGGCGCTAAGGGCCTGAAGCGCCATGCGGTGCTGTTCGCGCCCGGCAGCATCCTGGATCAGCCGCTGATCTCGGCCAGCGGCGACACGATCGAGGATGCGCTGTCGGCCGGCCCGTGGTCCGACGATACCGACAGCCCCGTCAACCAGCGCATGGTTGCCGAATTCGAAGCCCGATTCGGCCGCCCGCCCAGCGCCGCCGCCGCTTTCGGCTTCGATGCCGGGATGCTGCTGGATGCCGCGTTCCGCACCGGCGCCAGCGATCCGCGCAAGGACGAAACCCTGCGCCAAGCCCTGCGCACCACCGAGTTCCCCTCGGTGCGCGGGCCGTTGCGCTTCGCCACCGACCAGTTTCCCTTTACCACCTGGTATCTGCGCCAAGTGGTGCGGACCACACGCGGTCGGATGGGTACTCAGACGATTCAGGTGCTGGCCAGGGATCTTCCCGAGCCGTGGGTCAGCGAATGCCCGATGCGCTGGGACAATCCGCTGATTCCGCCGCCGCCGAAAGAGACCGGCAAGCCGGTCAGGACACCGTCAGGCGCCCGTCGATAAGGTCCAGCACCACCCCGAACAGGCCGCCGTCGACGTCGCCCAGGGCGTCGGCAGCGGTGAAATGGTTCAGCCCCGGCAATTCGAAGGCCCGTACCGCATTCCAGGCAACGGCGAAGTCGCGACTCTGACGGATGAACTCGTTGGTCTCGTCTCCGCCCACCGCCACCAGCAACGGTGCCCGGCCGGCCGGAGTCTGGTAGATGGGGCTGTTGCGCCGAGCCGAATCCGCGTCCAGGCGCAGATCGTCGTTGCAATAGGGCGTCAGCCGGACCGGCTCGAGATCGTACAGTCCAGACAGCACGACCGCACCCTGGACAGCGTGCCGGGTCATGGTCATGGCGGCCAGATGCGCGCCCGCCGAATGGCCCGCCAGATAGACGGCACCGGCGTCACCGCCCATGGTGTGGGCGTTGGTAACGATCCAGGTAACCGCGTCCTGACACTGGCTGACGATGTCGTCGAGCGGTGTATGCGGTGCCAGATCGTAATTGATGGCGACGAAGGTCACCCCCGCTTCGACGAAGCCCGGTGCCAGATAGCTGAAATCCGACTTGTCGAGGCCACGCCAATAGCCGCCATGGATGAACACCAGCAGCGGCGCCACCGGATTGGCCGCGGGGAACACATCCAGAGTCTGGAGCCGGCCCGGCCCATAGCGCACGTCGAGCTGACACGGCGTCGACCGGCGCACGGCCGCGCTGTCGGCGGCCCAGCGCGCCAGAACCTCCACATGTTCGGGGATCAGGGCTCGGATATTGTATTGGGCATCAAGCGCAGCTTGGTCGAGATCACGATACACGGCGGGCATGACGGGGTCTCCACGTATAGCGCGCCATAATGCCCAGGCTGCCGGCGGAGTCCAGAGGATCGTTGGCTCCGGCCAAAATGGGTGCCCTTCCTGGGAGCACCTGATACCAGCATTTTCGTCGTGAGAGCAGGGTGCCTGTACGGAGTCCTCTTACCGTGCGAGACCACGCCATGATCCTGCTGGACGTTTCCACCACCACCTTGTCCTTGCGCATCAGCAGCGCCCCCTATGCCCACCCCACAGCCCCCGGCATCTACGAGGAACGGCTGCTCGATACGTCGTGGCTGGAGCGTCGCCTGGGGGCGTCGCTGGGCTGGGGGCGTGGCCGGATGGTGCTGGGCAATCTCGACGGCCATCTGGATTGGCTGGCATCGGCGGAGATTGAGGGGCAGGCCGTGCGGCTGTCGGTCGGCGAGGATGTTCATGGCGGTTTCGTGCCCGTTTTCACCGGGCGGGTCGAACAGGCTCTGATCGGACGGGACGAGGTGACGCTGGTGCTGTGCGATTCCCTGGATGCGGTCGAAGCCGACCCGATGCTGGAGCCGGTCGGCGGCCAGCGCTGGCGGGCATCGCTGACGCTCACACCGGCCGTGGCGGCGGTCCTCGATCTCGGCACGGTGGTGGCGGTGGGGGAGACTCGGCTGCTGGTTACCGGGCTGCGGCTGGAGCCGGTGAGTCAACGGCTGGAGGTGACGCTGTGGGGGTAGTCGCGACGGGTTCAGCCTCGGCCTTTGCCTTCGCCTCGGCTTCCGCCGCCTCGGCGGCGGCCACTTCCTCGACCAGCTTGGCATGTTTCACCTGCTCGTCGTCGAGGAACAGCATCAGATAGGGAATGCGGCGCTGCCGTTCCTCGAGACTCTTGCCCTTGGTTCGGGTGAAGGCCTCAAGATAGGTAATGGTGAGCCGCGGGAAATTGAAGTAGCACAGCAGCGCCAGCAACTCGCCGATGCGGTCGGGAAAGAAGTTGAAGCAGTCAAGCAGCGTGTCGCGCAGGGCGCCGTCGCGCGCCTGCTCCTGATAGCTGCGGCGGTCCAGTTCCTGTTCGTAGAACTGACGGAGCCGGGTCCAGGCGTTTTCCAGTGCCGGACGGCCATAGACCGGTTCCAGCAGCGAGGTGAACAGGTCTATTTCGCGGTTGGTCAGTTGCGGAATGAAATAGTCCGGGCGCACCAGGGCTTTTTCCATCGCCTCGAATTCCGGGGTCGCCTTGTAGATGGCCTTCCAGCCCAGCGCCTCGGCATCGCGCAGGAACACCACTTCCTGCCGGTAGACATGCCACGCGGTTTCCCAGGCGGCCAGGATGATCTGTTTCGAGATATCCTGCTCCATCAGCCGCCAGAACGCCTCTTCGTCGATATCGTGCCAGTGCTGGCGCAGTTGAAGGGTACGGACCCCGCGGCTGCGCATCATGCTGGGCAGGATGAAGCGGTCAACCACCTCTTCCAGCGCCGCGCCGAATCTCGGCGATTGCAGGAATGGCTGAGGTACGTTGCGCTCGGCTTCAGGATTGTGGCGCTGAAAGAATGTGGTGATCAGCCGCAGGCGCCGCTTGACGGCGGCGGCAAACACCTGTTCGAAGCCGGGATGAGTCGACGGCGGCGGCGGCCAGATCACGACGATCGGCGTCGGCCGCTCGACCACGTCCGGGCCGGGCAGATCACTCAGGCGGCGGCCGAATGCGGTCATCTGCTCTTCCGCTCCGGCGGCGCGCGCCAGGGCGACGCGGGCGCGGATGACCAGCAGGGTGCGGACGACCCGCACCGCGAAATGGCGCAGCTTGCGCAAGGCATCGTGATCGTGTGACAGAACGTCGAAATAATTCCCGACCAGCTTGGCCGCCCGCAGCTTGAACTCGAGTTCGTTCTGGCGGCGCATCAGCTCGCCGATCATCCGCGCCACGGCACGGCGCAATGTCGCGACGTCGGGAGCCCCCTCGAATTCGCGGGCGTAATGCTGAAACAGAGCATCCTGGTCGGGCGTCAACGGAGCTTCGGTCATGATTGATCGCTGATGGTCATCCCGTAACGTCGTCGGCAAATACGGCGACAGCATGGTGCGCCTCCGGCGGCATGCTAATGGCTGTCCGGGCGTTCGTCGAGCGGGCATCCCAGCCGCGCGCCGAGGTGCCACCCTCGAAGCGCTGGAGCGTTTTCCGATCAGGTTGGAAAACGCTCCAGCCGCCATTGCGGCGGCGGCCAAGCGCGGAGCGCGCCCGGCGAGGGCTGATAAAAAGCTGGAGCGGTATCCGACCTGGTCGGATACCGCTCTAGGAAAAACTGGATAGGCCGTGCCTCCGTTTGGACTTCTCGGAATGCAATGCGCAGCCATTATATGAACCGTCAAGACAGATGATCTGGATTTCTGCCGAAGTCTTCTCCAATTCGCGGCTGACAGGGAATATGGCATGTCACGGAGGCCTCTGCCGCTAACCGTTTATCTACGAGCATTGAAAGAGGCTCGGCCCTGGTACCTCCATCTGGTTGGCATTCTGCTTCTCGGCGTACTGGCAACACCCATCAGTCTACTGGTGCCCTTTCCGGTCAAGGTCATCCTCGATCATGTCATCGGTGACCAGCCGTTGCCGCGTCTTCTTGCCGAATGGCTGCCGGTGACGGTGATCGGCTCGAAAGACGCGCTGCTGACCGCTTCGATCGGCTTCGCCGTCGCCGTCACCCTGCTGACCGTCCTGCACAACACCACCGAGTATCTGCTGCGCGAAACCGTGTCCGACCAGATGGTGCGGCGGTTCCGTGGCCGGTTGCTCGGCAACGCGCTCAACCTGTCGGCGCTGCACGACGAGGACAAGGGCGTCGTCGATCAGGTGTTCCGCATCGCCCAGGATGCACCGGCATTGCAGGCCATGACCATCTGGGGCGTACTGCCGCTGATCATCTGGGGCCTGTCGGTGGCCTCGGTACTGGCGGTTACGGCGCTGATCAGCGTCCAGGTGGCGGCGCTCGCCCTGGTCACCGCGCTGCCGGTCATGGTGCTGATCTATCGCAGCCAGCGCGCCCTGTGCGATCGCTGGCATTGCGTGCGCGAATTGGAAAGCGGTCTGTCGCGCCTGGCGTTCGAGGCACTGGGCGGTCAGCGGGTGGTGGTGACCAGCGGACGGGTGGGCGAGGAGGCGCATCGCCTCGTCGACCAGGGCCGCCGCACCTTCGCGGCCCGGCTGCGGGTGCTGCTGATCGAGGCCGGCTTCAAGATCGGCCTGACTGCGTCCACCGGCCTGGGCACCGCGGCGATTCTGTATATCGGGGTGCGCGACGTGCAGGCGGGGGTGCTGACCTCGGGCGAATTGCTGCTGCTGCTGTCCTACATGGCGCAACTGATCGAGCCGCTGAAGCAGATTGCCTTGCATGTGGTCAGCCAGCAGGCGGCAATGGCCTGTGCCGAGCGGGCGTTCGACCTGCTGGAACGGCCCGCCAGCATCCGCGATGTGCCGCGCGCCGTGCCGGTGCTGCGGGCCGGCGGTGCCGTCGAGTTCCGCAATGTCGGCTTCACCTATCCCGGCGGCAAGCCGGTGCTGCGTGACGCGTCGTTCCATGTGCCGGCCGGGGCCTGCGTCGGAATCGTCGGTCGCACCGGATCGGGCAAGAGTACCCTGGTCAACCTGCTGGTGCGGCTGGTCGACCCGTCGACCGGTCGAATCCTGCTCGACGGCGTCGACCTGGACCGCTACCGTCTGGCCGATCTGCGCCGTCAGATCTCGGTGATGGAACAGGAGGCCTCGCTGTTTTCGACCACCATCGGCGAGAACATCGCCTATGGCCGGCCCGACGCCACTCCCGCCGAAATCATCGAAGCCGCCCGCAAGGCCGGCGCCCACGACTTCATCAGCGCCCTGCCGAACGGCTACGCCAGTACGGTGGGCGAGCGCGCCATGCGGCTGTCGGGCGGCGAGCGTCAGCGCATCTGTCTGGCCCGCGCCTTCCTCAAACAGGCGCCGATCCTGATCCTCGACGAACCCACCAGTGCCGTTGACCTTGCCACCGAGCGGACCATCACCGAAGGCATTGAGGAACTGATGAAGAACCGCACCACCTTCATCATCGCCCACCGCCTGGCCACCCTGCGCCGCGCCGACATCATCCTGCGCCTTGATGGCGGGCGCCTGCATGTGGAGGGACCGCTGGGGCGGACCCGGCTGGTGGAGGCGGCCGAGTAGCGGCTCTCACAGTCGAGGGGGCCACTCGTCACCGGGCTGCGGGGGAACATCGCGAACGCGATCAAGAAAACCGCGCAGCCCCTCCCCGGTTGCCCCGTCCGCCCGTCGCTTGAGGAAATCCGCAGCCGTTTCGACGGCGCCGACCTTTTGTGCAACCGCCATTGCAATCCATTGGTTGAGAGACACGCCGTCTTCCTTGGCCAAACGCGCCGCGGCTTGTTTGAGGGAAGCTGGAAGCTTGAGGGGATAGGTCGCCTTGCTCATGACTTAAGTCCTTGAACAGTAAGCGGAGGGCAAAACCCTAAGAAAAAATCCTTTGTTATTAAGATCACTCGCTGGGGGCGCGGGCGTCTCGCCCGCGTCGGCGCCGGCGGCAATGGAGATATCGCCGCGGGCGAGACGCCCGCGCCCCCAGCGGAAATCCCATTTTTATCCCCGGTGGTATACCCCATACGGCGCATTGTGGCGTCTTTACCACCAGCGGGCGACAGCACTCTCGAGGATGATCGGTTGCGGCGTCACCATGGGCTTCTCAGGCCATCAGTCACCCCGGCAGCATGACCGCGATGGCGTGGACCCGGCGGCCTTCGCCGTCGTCATGGGGCAGCGGATCGGTGATGACCGGTGAGCAGGTTTCCTTGAGGAATCGGACAACACCGGCGCGGCTCTCGCGGACGATCGGCGACCAGCTGACATACAGCCCACCGCGCCCTTCATATGCCAGAATTTCCGGAAGATCGCGGCACTCCTGCAACGAGCGGCACAGATCGTCGGACGACCCGACATAGACCCAGGCAGGCCGCACGCCACGATGCCAGATGGCATAGACGCCGCCGGTGCCGGCCAGGGCAGCAATCTCGACGGATAGCATGCTGAGCAGCTTGTGGTAGCCACCGCGCCTGTTTTTGACCCATTTCGGATCACCGATCGGCGCTTCGGTCGGAGCCTCTTTGTATAGCAGCTTGAACAGCGACATGACGATCCGCGCGCGATTTATGTCTGCGACCAATCAACATATTCCGGTAAGTCCTGTCAATATGCTGTTCACATGGGATTGACAGGCGGTCACGACGCGTGTCCTTCTGGAGGGGTATCCGGCCGATCGTCGGCCTGCGGTTGTCGGTGCATGAAAGACTACGGCCAGCCCTTTTATTTTCTGCGCCATGGCGTGACCGACCATAACCAGGCCCGGCTGGTCATGGGCCAACGGGATATTCCGCTGAACCAGCGCGGCCGTGAACAGGCGCGCCGAGCGGCGCAACTGCTGGCCGCACACAATATCGCAGCGATTTTCACCAGCCCGTTGGGCCGTGCCAGCGAGACGGCGCGGATCGTCGCCACGCGGGTTGGCCTTGATGTCACCGTGGTCGACGGCCTGAAGGAACGCAGTTGGGGGGTACTGGAAGGGCATGGCCACTGGGAAAAGCCATGGCTGTCCACTCCCGAAGGCGGCGAGACGTTGGAGATCTTCTCGGCCCGTGTGCTTGAGGGACTCCAGGTATTGCGAGCGGCCCGCACTCCGGCCCTGGTGGTGGCGCATTCGGGAATCTGCCGGGTTCTGCGCCGTCACCTGGGGATAGATGACGGCGAAGGGCCGGTGCCGCACGGGGTACCATTGCGATTCGAACCGCTGGCGCGCGGCGATTGGCGGGAAGATGTCGTGCCGGCTCAGAGCATTTTCCGACCAGGTCGAAAAATGCTCTGACTGTTCAGCCCTCGCCGGGCGCGCTCCGCGCTCAGGTGCGGTCGCAATGGCGATCACGCTAGCCGACGCGGCCAATACGCTCCTCGAAGTCCTGAGCCAGCATATCCCACTCCAATTCCCACTCGGCTTTCCGCCGGATCCAGGTGCCGTCGGGTTCATATGCCAGGCCGGACAGCTTGTCGCGCAGATCGTCGTGCCGATGTTGCATCTGCGTCAGTATTGCGGCCAGATCCAACCGGTCACGATCATCCAATTCGCCGCTGGCTATAGTATCGCGGATACGGGTCATCTGAAAATCGAGGTCGGCGAGCTTGCGCCGCAGGGACGCCAGATAGGCATCGCGCGCCATTCGTTGTTCCTCCCTTTCGCCACATGCAACCCTTTCCCACTTCGGGTGGGGTGCCGCGCTGTTCAAGATTGGCCAACCGATATACGAAAGACCGTCAGCGCGTGCCCGGATCTTATACGACAGGCTGACTCCACCGGTCGGCGTATAAGGGGTAGGGTGCCGGGTATGACCGTATCTCCGGGCCGGAGGCCGGCCGGCCGCATTGTCCCGGCGCCCGTGATCGCCTTGTTCCAGATGGCAGCGACGTTCCCAGTGGGAGCCGCCGAAGTCGTTGACGTGCCCGCGGGGCCTGCCGAAAGCCACTGGCTGTTGCTGGTAACGGCCGGGCTGCTGGTCGGCGCCATCGCCATCATCGCCGTATCGCGCTATCGCGCCCTGGCTGACCTCGGCCGCCGCATGGCCGCCGAACAGATCCGCCAGACCCGGCTCAATGCCGCGTTGGCGGCGCTCAGCGGCTGCAATCAGGCGCTGATGCGGACCGCTGACGAGCCGCGTCTGTTGGCTGAAGTGTGCCGGGTGGTCGGCGAGTGCCTGTCGATCCGCGCCGTCAGCGTCACCCTGGACGGCACCGCCACGCCCGCCGCGACATGGCCCGCCGGTGGGGACACGGCGGACAGCGTCGCGGTCTGCCTGCCACTGATGGCCGAGGGCCGGCGGCTTGGCGTTCTGATTCTGGAGAATGCCGGCGCCCAAAGCTTCAGCGACGAAGAGGGCGGGTTACTGGAACGGCTGGCGGACGACATCGCCTTTGGCATCCTCGCCCTGCGCCACCGCGACGACCGGCGCCGGGCGGCCCAGGCCCTGCGAGACAGCGAGGAGCGGTTCCGCTCGCTGGTCGACAACATGACGGATTTCGTCTGGGAGGTCGATGCCGCCGGGCGTTACACCTATGCCAGCGCCCGCGTCCAGGACATCCTGGGCTACGCCCCAAAAGATATTCTCGGCAAGACTCCGTTCGATCTCATGCCGCCGGACGAGGCCGCCCGGCTGGAAAACGAAGTCCAGGATATCATGGACTTGCGTCTGCCGATCCACCAGTTGGAGAACGTCAACGTCACCCGGAACGGCCGCATGGTGGTGATGGAGACCAGCGGCATGCCCATGGTCGATGCCGATGGGGTGTTGCTGGGCTATCGCGGAGTCGATCGCGATATCACCGAACGCAAACGCGCTGAAGCCGAATTGCGCTGGGAAGCCGATGTTCGCGGTGTCTTCGCCGAACTGGGACGGCTGCTGATGGCGCCCATATCCATCGAACAGGTGTCACGCACCGTGGTCGATCGCGGGTGCCGGCTGATCGGCGCCCAGCGTGGTTGCGCCTGCTACCGCGAGCCGACCAGTGGTCGGATGATCTGCACCACCCCATCCGGTCATGAAGAGGGCTTGTGCACCAGCATCAGCGAAGGCCGCTCGGTGATGGTCAACAGCATGCCGGATGGGCTGTGCAGCGGCGGGATGCAAGACGGCCTGCCGGTACGCCGGCTGCTGTCGGTGCCGGTGACCATCGACGGAGCAAGCGCCGGCCGCCTGACCTTCGCCGATGCCGACCGGCCATTCGAATCCCGCGACATGGAGGTTGCCGAACGGCTGGCGGTGATTTACGGCTTGGCATTGCGCCGCGCCTGGGACGAGCGGGCCCTGGTGGAAAGCCGCACCAAGCTGGAAACGGTGACCGCCGCCGCGCAGGATGGCATCGTCATGCTCGACGATCGCGGGCGGGTCGACTTCTGGAACAACGCCGCCGCCCGGATTTTCGGCCGCTCCGAGTCCGAGATGGTCGGCCACCCGCTGGACGAGATGCTGACCGGCCCGGGCACCACCGACCTGTTGCGCATCGGAGGCGACGACGCCAGCCGAACCCTGGAGGTCGAGGGAATCCGCAAGGATGGCTCGAGGGTGCCGATCGAGATCACCGTGGTGGCGGCCCGGCTTGGTGACCGGTGGACCGCGGTCGCCACGGTCAAGGATCTGACCGAGCGCAAGGAAGCCGAGCGGCTGCGCCTGGAGATGGAAAAGCAGTTGTTCCAGGCCCAGAAGATGGACGCGCTGGGCACGCTGGCCGGCGGCATCGCCCACAATTTCAACAACATGCTGATGCCGGTGATGGTCCTGACGGAACTCACCCTCAACGAACTGCCGGCCGACTCACCCGGCCGCAAACGGCTGGAAGCGGTCCTGCAAGCCAGCCGGCACGCCCGCGACCTGATCCAGCGCATCCTGACCTTCGGCCGTCAGGACGTCCCAAGCATGGAGTTGCTGTCGTTCCGCGACATGGTCATCGAGGGGCTGGAGTTGCTGCGCTCGGCCCTGCCACGCAGCATCGACATCCGTGAACAGCTCGATGACCTGCCCGGCCTGGTGATGGCTGATCGCGGCCAGTTGCTGACCGTGCTGATGAATCTGGGCAGCAATGCCGCCGATGCCATGGAGGGCTCAACCGGCGTGCTTGAGGTGTCGCTGGTCGCCGAGATGCAGGAAGACGGCCTGCCGGATCATCTGTTGCCGCCCGGTGCCTATGCCCGGCTGTCGGTGCATGACAGCGGCCACGGCATGGACGAGGAAACGTTGCGCCGGGTATTCGAGCCATTTTTCACCACCAAAGGCGTCGGCCGCGGCACCGGCCTGGGTCTGGCCACCGCCCAGGCCATCGTTGCCGCCCATGGCGGAGGTATCCGGGTGCGCTCGGCGCCCGGTCAGGGAACCACGTTCGACATCTACCTGCCGCTGGCCGCGGCGATGGCCGAGGCGGTATGATACCGGCATCGAACCTTAGGCTCTGCGGTGTCGAGGCGACTTGCATTGCAGGTAACGCAGATGAACAGCAGGGCAATCGGGTGAACAGCCTCGCGAAAGATGACCGTTCAGTTGATGGATTGCAGGTAATACCGGCGAGCCTGATCACTGACACATGCTCGAACCGGTGCGCCGGTATCCAGCGGCCATTGCGGCCGCACCTGAGCGCGGAGCGCGCCCGGCGAGGGTATGGATGAGCCTTCAGGCTCGTCGGTATGACAGGGATGAACACGGATTGCCCTCGTATGAGGATTTCGCTGTCAAGACGGATTTTCCCGCTGTGATCCAAGGCGAGCTGCTCATCATGGGAACTGGGACAACCCGTCCAACCTCGTATCCGGCCGGCCGGCAAAGCCGTGCCTTCCGGCGCCCGCAATCGCGTGACGGTCTTCCCCTGCGCCGCCGCCCGCTCGGTCATCTTGCCAAGCAAGTCACAGACATCATCCGCCGACGGCTTCAGGGGATAGTGTGACAGCCGTGACAATCCGGGAACCCGAGCCCCCAACAGCCACGACTTCGCACTCAACTCCAAAACCATCACAAGCGTACTATCCTGGTCCAGAGCGGTGGTCGGAACCGGAATCCTCGCATTCCTGTCATATCGGTTGATTCCCTGGAAGTTTTGCCGCAACCAAGGTGGCCGGCCCGGTCGCCGCTCGCCTCCATAGGATCTGCAAAGGCTTGTCGTCGTGCTTGCCCAAAGGCGCGATGATGCCCATCCTTAGCACTCACTCTGTCCGAAAAACGTCCCGCCACCAGCCGCAAAGGAACCGACGCATGCCAGGTGTGATCGAGGAGTTCAAGGAGCGGTTGGAGGAGATCAAGGGGTGGCGGCATCATCTGCATGCCCATCCCGAGACCGCTTACCAGGAACATGCCACCGCGGACTTCGTCGCCGCCAAGCTGGCCGAGTTCGGGCTGACGGTGCATCGCGGTCTGGCTGGGACGGGAGTGGTCGGGGTGCTCAGCACCGGAGCCGGGCCGGCGATCGGTCTGCGCGCCGACATGGACGCCCTGCATATCGAGGAATGCACCAACCTGCCTTATGCCTCGTGTCATGCCGGGCGCATGCATGCCTGCGGCCATGATGGCCACACCACCATGCTGCTGGCGGCGGCCAGCCATCTCGGGCGGACCCGGGCGTTCCAGGGCACGGCGGTGTTCATCTTCCAGCCGGCCGAAGAGCACGAGGGCGGCGGCCAGGCCATGGTCCGTGACGGCCTGTTCGACAAATTCCCGGTGCAGGCGGTCTACGGCATGCACAACTGGCCGGGTCTGGCGTTGGGCTCCATGGCGGTGACGGCGGGGCCGATCATGGCCGCCACCTGCGGTTTCGACATCATCGTGCGCGGCAAGGGCTGCCACGCCGCCATGCCGCATACCGGAACCGACGCGGTGGTGGCGGCGGCTCAGCTGATCGTCGCCTTGCAGACCATCACCAGCCGCAGCCTGCATCCGGTCGACTCGGGGGTGGTGAGCATCACCCAGATTCATGCCGGCGACACCTGGAACATCATCCCCGAACAGGTCCACCTGCGCGGCACCATCCGCAGCTTCCGCCAGCCGGTTCAGGATCTGATCGAACGCCGGGTCGCCGAGATCGCCAAGGGCGTATGTGCCGCTCATGGCTGCGAGGCCGAGGTGATGGTCCATTTCGGCTATCCCGCCACCGTCAACAGCCCGACCGAAGCCGAGCACGCCCGCCGCGCCGCCGCTCTGGTGGTGGGCGAGGACAATGTCGACACCAAGCCGACTCCCAGCATGGGCGCCGAGGACTTTTCCTTCATGCTGAAGGAGCGCCCGGGCTGCTATGTCTGGCTCGGCAACGGCGCCATGGAAGGCGGTCGGGTATTGCACAGCCCGCATTACGACTTCAACGACTCGGCGATCCCGATCGGCGCGAGCTACTGGGTGCGGCTGGTGGAGAGCCAGTTGGCGGGGTAGGGGGATGACGGGTCACGACGCGCTCTATCACCGCCTGTTCTCTCATCCGCTGATGCTTGAGCAGGTGGTGCGGGAGTTCGTTCCCGAAGCCATGGCCGTTGGCCTCGACTTCAGCCGCATGGAGCGGGTTGTCGCCAAATTCCACGGCCGCGCCGGCCAGCGTCGCGAAGGTGACGTGGTCTGGCGCCTGCCGACTCAGAGCGGCGAGGACATCTATCTTTACGTGCTGGTCGAATTCCAGTCGCAGAGCGACTGGTGGATGGCCGTCCGCACGCAGGTCTATGAGGGACTGCTGTGGCAGCAGATCGTCGCCGAGCGCAACCTCAAGACCGGCGATCCGCTGCCGCCCGTGCTGCTGCTGGTTCTGTACAATGGCGAGCAGCGCTGGACGGCGCCGACTACGGTCGCCGACCTGATCGCACTACCCCCCGATTCGCCGCTCTGGCCTTGGCAACCCCAAGTCCGCTATCATCTGCTGGACATGGGGGCGTTTTCCGGCAGCGACCTTGCCCACCGGGACAGTCTCGCGGCACTGCTGTTCCGATTGGAGCAACCTCATGACTCGGATGCGCTGGCGGTCCTGATCGACGACGTGGTCAGCTGGTTCCGGCGGCATCCGAGCTATGACGACCTGAAGCGGTTGTTCACCGAACTGGTGCGTCAGGGAATGGCAGGGCTGGGGGCACCGGCAAACATCCCGAGTGATCTGGTGGAGATGAAGACGATGTTGGCGACACTGGGAGAAACCTGGAAACAGCAATGGCTGGCCGAGGGCCGCGTCGAGGGCCGCACCGAGGGTCTCGCCGAGGGCCGCACCGAGGGCCGCGCCGAGGGCCGCGTCGAGGGCGAGGTCTTGATGCTGATCCGCTTTGCCGAAAAGCGTTTCGGCCCCCTCACCGCTGACCAGCGCGACCGTATTCTGTCCACTGACGCGGCCTCGGTCGATGTCTGGCTCGATCGCTTGATGAATGCCCCCAGCCTGGAAGCGCTGTTCAGTACGATGAACTGACAGGGGGGTGCATCCAATCTCAGGCTGCCGCATTTTCTGCGAGATGGAAAAATACGATGATGGCGACATGGGGAGAAACCTGGAAACAGCAATGGCTGGCCGAGGGCCGCGCCGAGGGCTATGCCGAGGTGTTCATCCGCTTTGCCGAAAAGCGCTTCGGCCCACTGTCCGCCGAACAGCGCACATGCATTCAGGCGGCCGACATGACCACGATCGACGTGTGGGTTGACCGGCTGATGGAGGCGCCGAGCCTGGAGGCGCTGTTCCTTCCGCCGAGCTGAGACGGCGATCATTTCCCTCCGACGCTTGACTCCGCCGCCGCACTCGCTATTCCTAGCGCCCACGTCGCAGGGGAGCTTCAGGACATGGCACGCGCATTCGTCTTTCCGGGTCAGGGATCGCAGGCGGTCGGCATGGGTCGCGAGTTGGCCGGGGCCTTCTCGGCGGCGCGCGACGTGTTTGCCGAGGTGGACGAGGCGTTGCAGCAGAATCTGTCCAGGCTGATGTTCGACGGCCCCGAGGCCGATCTGACCCTGACCGAGAACGCCCAGCCGGCCTTGATGGCGGTGTCGATGGCGGTGGTGCGGGTGCTGGAGATCGAGGGCGGGGTCAAGCTGCCCCAGGCCTGTTCCTTCGTCGCCGGCCATTCGCTGGGCGAATATTCGGCGCTGGCGGCGGCGCGCACCTTCACGCTGGCCGATACGGCGCGGCTGCTGAAGATTCGCGGTCAGGCGATGCAGAAGGCGGTGCCGGTGGGCGAAGGCGCTATGGCGGCGCTGCTGGGTATGGATCTGTCGGTTGCCCTGGACGTGGCCAAGGAAGCCGCCCAGGGCGATGTCTGCGAGGTGGCCAACGATAATGGCGGCGGTCAGGTGGTGGTTTCCGGGACGAAGGCCGCGGTCGAGCGGGCGATCCAGATCGCCGCCGGCAAGGGGGCCAAGCGCTCGGTGCTGCTGCCGGTGTCCGCGCCTTTCCATTGCGCCCTGATGCAGCCGGCCGCCGACGCCATGGCCGAGGCCTTCGGCAAGGTCGAGATGATCGCGCCCTGCGTGCCGCTGGTGGCCAATGTCACCGCCAACCGCACCAGCAGTGCCGATGAAATTCGTGATCTGCTGGTCAAGCAGGTCACCGGTACCGTACGCTGGCGGGAATGCGTGCTGTACATGAAGGAGCAGGAGGTCGACTCCCTGGTCGAGCTGGGCTCGGGCAAGGTGCTGTCGGGCCTGGCCAAGCGCATCGACAAGGCGGTTGCCGGCACCGCGCTCAATACCCCGGCCGATATCGAAGCTTTCCTGAAGAGCCTGTAAAGGAGCGCGTCCCATGTTCGATCTTTCCGGCAAGACCGCCCTGGTAACCGGCGCTTCGGGCGGTATCGGCGGCGCCATCGCCCGCACCCTGCACGGCCGCGGCGCCACCGTCACCCTGTCCGGTACCCGCCGCGAGGCGCTCGATGCGCTGGCGGCCGAACTGGGCGGCGAGCGGCTGCATGTGGTGACGGCCAATCTCGGTGACGGCGCTTCGGTGGAGCAACTGGCCAAGGACGCCGAAAAGGCGATGGGGGCCATCGACATCCTGGTCAACAATGCCGGCCTGACCCGCGATACCCTGATCCTGCGCATGAAGGATGATGACTGGGCTCAGGTGCTGGAAGTCAACCTGACCGCGGCTTTCCGCCTGTCGCGGGCCGCGATCAAGGGCATGATGAAGCGCCGTTGGGGCCGCATCGTCAATATCGGCTCGGTGGTCGGCGCCACCGGCAACCCCGGACAGGTCAATTACTGCGCCTCGAAGGCCGGCATGATGGGCATGACCAAGGCCCTCGCCGCCGAGGTCGCCAGCCGCAACATCACGGTCAACTGCGTCGCCCCGGGCTTCATCGCGTCGGCGATGACCGAAGTGCTCAACGACGACCAGAAAGGCCGCATCCTGGGCTCGATTCCCATGGGCCGCATGGGCTCGACCGACGAGGTGGCGGCCACCGTGCTGTTCCTGGCCAGTGCCGAGTCCTCGTACCTGACCGGCCAGACGCTGCATGTCAATGGCGGAATGGCCATGTACTGACGTCTTGCCGGTCCCATGGCGAATAGGGTGGCAAGCGCTGGTCAAGCCCGGAAAAGTGTGCTACGACACGCGCACTTTGCCGGGACGGGGGCCGGCCGGTCCCGCCGCGTTTGCCCGTTTTACTCCCAACCGAAGCTTTTCTTGAGGGGTCAATTATGAGTGACGTCGCCGATCGCGTGAAGAAGATCGTCATCGAGCATCTGGGTGTTGACGAAGTCAAGGTGGTCGAAGCCGCCAGCTTCATCGACGATCTGGGCGCCGACAGCCTCGACACCGTCGAGCTGGTCATGGCGTTCGAGGAGGAGTTCGGCTGCGAGATTCCGGACGATGCCGCGGAAAAGATCCTGACCGTCGGGGACGCCGTCAGCTATATCGAGCAGCGCGCCTCTTGATCCGCGTGAAGCGCCGGCCCGACCGGGCCGGCGCGTTGCGCCTTTAGGGTCTTCAGTGGATAATACGATGAGACGTGTCGTCGTCACCGGTATCGGCCTGGTCACGCCCCTGGGGTGTGGCCAAAAGGTCAATTGGCAGCGCCTGATCAATGGCCAGTCGGGCCTGCGGCGCATTGATCATTTCGACGTGTCGGATCTTCCGGCCAAGGTCGCCGGCGTGGTGCCCAAGGGCACCGGCGAAGGCGAGTTCAATGCCGACGCCATCTGTTCGGCCAAGGATCGCCGCCGCATGGACGATTTCATCGTCTATGGTCTGGCCGCGGCCATGGAAGCGGTCGAGGATTCGGGCTGGAAGCCCGAGGACGAGGAAGATCGCGAACGGACCGGCGTGCTGATCGGCTCCGGCATTGGTGGTCTGCCGGCCATTGCCGCGGGCGCCATCACCCTGCATGAACATGGGCCGCGCAAGATCAGCCCGTTCTTCATTCCGGCCTCGCTGATCAATCTGGTCTCCGGCCACGTTTCGATCAAATACGGCTTCAAGGGTCCGAATCACGCGGTGGTCACTGCCTGTTCGACCGGCGCCCATGCCATCGGCGACGCGGCGCGGTTCATCCAACTGGGTGACGCCGAGGTCATGGTGTGCGGTGGCACCGAAGCAGCGGTTTGCCGGTTGGGCATCGCCGGATTCGCCGCGGCGCGGGCCCTGTCGACCAGCTACAACGATGCCCCGACCACGGCCTCGCGCCCCTGGGACAAAGGCCGTGACGGTTTCGTCATGGGCGAGGGCGCCGGTATGGTGGTGCTGGAAGAATACGAGCACGCCAAGAAGCGTGGTGCCCACATCTATGCCGAGGTCATCGGCTATGGCATGTCGGGCGACGCTCACCACATCACCGCTCCGGCCGAGGACGGCAATGGCGGCTTCCGTTCGATGCGCGCGGCGCTCAAGCGGGCCGGTATCGAGCCGTCGGACATTGATTACGTCAATGCCCATGGCACGTCGACGCCGCTGGGCGATGAGATCGAACTGGGCGCGGTCAAGCGGCTGTTCGGCGACCATGCCTACAAGCTGGCGATGAGTTCGACCAAGTCGGCCATCGGTCATCTGCTGGGCGCGGCCGGCGCGGTCGAAGCGATCTATTCGATTCTGGCGATCAATAACGGCGTGGTACCTCCCACGCTCAATCTGGAAAATCCGTCCGACGGCTGCGATATCAATCTCGTCCCGAAGGTCGCCCAGGAGCGCAAGGTGCGCATGGCCCTGTCGAATTCGTTCGGTTTTGGCGGCACCAATGCCTCGCTGGTCCTGGCAGCCGTCTAACCTGTCATGATACGCTTTCTCGCCCGCCTGGTCGCCACCCTGTTCGGTGTCGGCTTGGCGGTCGCCGCGGCACTCACCTGGATGGTCGCCCAGATCGACCAGCCGGGGCCGTTGGCCGAAGCGAAAACCCTGATCATTCCCAAGCATAGCGGCGTGTTCGACATTGCCGGCCAACTGGCGCGTCAAGGCGTGGTGTCCAGCGAGCACTTGTTCCTGATCGCCAGCCAGATCGCCGGCCAGGGTGCGGCGCTGAAGGCGGGCGAATACGTCTTTCCCGTCGGTATCTCCATGCGGGCGGCAGTGGAGTTGCTGCAACTCGGCAAGACCGTGGTGCATCGCCTGACCGTGCCCGAAGGCTTCACCACCGTTCAGGTGCTGGAACTGCTGGAGGGGGCCGAGGGTCTGTATGGCGACATTGATCCCAAGCCCGGCGAGGGCGTGCTGCTGCCCGAGACCTATCACTATTCCTGGGGCGACAACCGCCAGACGGTGGTCGACCGCATGCGCGCCGGCATGAAGAAGGCGATTGACGAGCTGTGGACCCGCCGCGCCGCATCCTTGCCGTTCAAGACCAAGGACGAGGCGGTCATCCTTGCTTCGATCGTCGAGCGTGAAACCGGGGTGGCCGGCGAGCGTCCTCGCGTCGCTGCGGTGTTCATCAATCGTCTGCGCCATGGCATGAAGCTGCAATCCGATCCCACGGTGACCTACGGCCTGTCCAACGGCCGCGGCAGCATCGACCGGCCGCTCAGCAAGGCCGATCTGGCCACCAGACATCCCTACAACACCTATGTGATCGACGGCCTGCCGCCCAGCCCGATCGCCAATCCTGGTCTGGCCTCGTTGCAGGCGGTGCTGCATCCCGCCGACAGCGATGATCTGTTCTTCGTTGCCGACGGCTCGGGCGGGCATGCTTTCGCCAAGACCCTGGTGGAGCACAACCGGAACGTTGCCAACTGGCGCAAGGTTGAAAAAGGCGCGGCAGCCGATTAGGCGAAGACTGCAAATAACTGCGACATCGACTCGGTGTCGATGCGGCTTGCATCGCAGGTAACGCAGATATCCGCGGATGCGTCTCCCGGAACCGCAGTTTGTTACTCGAGCGTCAAGTGCCGGGAAACAAAATCTTTTCAAGTTCATCAGGCATATAATGCTGGGGCAAATTCGGCCACAATGACCAAATGATCAGGTTGTTTGCAGTCGTTATCTTATACCGACGAGCCTAAAGGCTCATCCATGCCCTCGCCATGCGTCACATTTGACGCGCGGCGCTCTAGAAGCTGCCCCGTCCCGCCTCATAGGCCACAATCACCCGCGTGACGGTCTCCCCTGCGCCGCCGCCCGCTCGGTCATCTTGCCAAGCAAGCCACAGACATCATCCACTGACGGCTTCAGGGGATAGCGTGACAGCCGTGACAATATGTGTGCATTCCATAGCCCGCTTGCGGGCGAGGGGGAAATGTTGCGCAGCGCCAAAGCACTACGGGATGTTGTCGACAGCACTCTGTTCAAGTTCATCAAAGGCGAAGCGTTCGAGACAGGACGCCACCTGATCGAGACGATTGCCGGTTATTACGCCGGCGGCACGTTGCTCGACCAGCCATAGCTCCAGGCCGGTGACATCGCCCAGGGCGCTGAGCGCCGCCAGGCGCGGCCATGGGTCGGCGGGGGGCGGAGTGGGTGCCGTGGTGGTGGCGGGTTCGGGTTCGGGCTCGTCGGGGGGAGGGGGGGCCTCGATCCGCTCGTCGTGCAGCCAGGTCAGGCCGAGCACGCTGCCGATCACTCCCAGCAGCGCATGGATCTGCACCGGCTTGAACAGAACCGCGGCGGGGCCGCGGCGCTCGGCCCAATCGGCGGGCGGGCAGGGTGGCATGGCGGTGAGCATGATGGCCGCCATGTCGGGCCGGGGACCGTCACGCAGCAGACGCAGTACCTCCCAGCCCGAACCATCGCCCAATCGCTGATCCAGGATCGCCAAGTCGTAGGTATGCGTCGCAATGGCCCGCCGGCACTCGGCCACCGAGCCGGCTCCGGTGACGGTGAAGCCGAGATCGGACAGGATTTCCTCGATCAACCGACGGTGCGGTACGGTGTCGTCGACCACCAGCACGGTACGGGTCTCGCCGGCATAGCCCACCATCCCCGGCAGCGTGGCGGGGACGTGGATCAGGGACTCGTCGGCTTCTGGGACTGGAATGGTGAACCAGAACCGGCTGCCGACATCGGGTCGGCTTTCGAGCATCAGGCGACCTTCCATGCGGCTGATGATCTGGCGGCCGATCGCCAGGCCCAGGCCCAGGCCGTCATGCGACGAGCGGGCACCGCGTTCGAAGGGCTCGAAAATCCGCTCCTGGTCGGCGGCATCAATGCCCGGGCCGCTGTCCGACACGGCGATGGTCAGGTTGACCCGCCCGTCCGCTGCTGCCGCCGCCGCCAGCGTCAAGGCAATGTTGCCGTTACGGGTGGCATTGGCGGCGTTGGACAGCAGAATCAACAGCACCTGCTCCAGCCGGCGCACATCCACCGCGATGGCGGCGGGCAGGCCCGGATCGGTGGCGTCGAAATGGAAGCGGTTGCCCTGGCGCCGTGCCAGCAGCATACCCTGTTCGCCGACCCGCCGGATGAACTGGTGCAGGTAGATCGGCTCGGGCCGCAGCTTTTCAGTGTTGTACTCGCCGCGGGCGAAGCTCAGCAGATCCTCGATCAGCCGCAGCAGATGCCGCCCGCCCTCGGCAATCACCGACAGCCGCTCGCCGATGCGTCGGCCCCAGGCTTCACCGCGCATCAGTTCGGTATAACCCAGGATGGTATGCAGCGGCGTGCGCAATTCGTGGCTGACCTGAGCAAGGAACTGGGTCTTGTCGCGACTGGCGCTTTCCGCCCGCTCGACGGCGATGCGCAGTTCGCAGGTGCGGATGTCGATCTCCCGCTCGAGCCGCGCCTGGGCGTCGGTGGTCAGCGCCAGCAATTGAGCCTGGGCTTCGGCCTTTTCGCGGCGCAGCACGTTGGTGCGTTCGGCGGCGGCGGTCAGGAACATGACGTGACTCAGCACGCTCAGCAGCGTCGGCATCATCAGGCCGATGCCGTTTTCGTTGAGCAGGCCGATCGCCTCGGCATTGCGGACCACGGTGCTGATCGTTCCAATGATAAAGGCCGGCAGCAGGTGGCGGGCCGGCCGATAGCCGGTGCGGATCGCCGTCGCGCAGATCCAGATGCCGCAGCAGACACTGACCACCACCATGATCAGCAGCGCCTGGGTAATGATGCCGAACGGGCCATCCGCCGCACAGGCCACCGTCAGGCCGATTTCGATGGCCGCCGCGACAGCCAGGATACGCCAGACCGGCCGGGAGCAGTGGTGTGACGGCACGAACAGCAGGATAAAGGTGCTGGTCAGGGTGAGTGCGACGCCGGACAGCACGGTCGGCGCCCGCAGATCCCAGTCGGGGGCGTCCGGCCACAGGAAGACCGACGCGATCCCGAACAGCGCCAGATCGCGCAGCAGCACCACGGCCAGCCGGCTGCCCATGATCAACTGCATCAGGTCGCGATGGAGCAGCGCCAGCGCCAGGGCGAAGATCCCCAGCGCCGCCGCCGCCCCCCAGCTCATGGCCAGAACCAGATTGCGCTCCAGCGACCATCGCTGGAAGGCGGCCGGACTCCAGAGGGTCGGATACAGCGCCAGCAACGTTTCGCTCTCGGCGCGAACCACCACCTCCAGCGTAGCGCCAGGGGCGAGATGGACCGGAAAGGCCAGCGTGGTCGCGGTCATCGGCCGCAGGTGCCAGGGCATGCGGGAACCGCTGTCCTGCGGTTGCCACGGGCCGGTACCGTCGCGCAGGAACAGCCGAACCGATTGCAGTCGGGCCGGGTCGATCTGTAGGACGCGGTCCAGCGGCTGCGCCGACGGATTGCGCAGCACCGTCCGGCCCCACAGCACCGTATCCGAATAGCCCCTGATCTCCAGGCGTCCATCCGACGCTGGAAAGTCGTCGGGCGGTATATCGGCGGTGTCGTCGGCCCGGGCCCGCTCGAGGGTCTGGAAGGCCTGGGCCAGATCAATCCGATCCGGCTCGGCCGCTATCGTCATCGTCTCGGCGGTTGCCCATCCCGGGATGAGGAGAATGATCAGAATGACAAAGGGGGCGAGCCAGCCCCGAATCCGGCGCAGACCCTGGCCCATGCTACGGGACGACGCGGGCCGGGGGTGTCGGATGCACGTTATTCTGCCTATGATCTGTTGTGCAACGGAGGCACCTTCCGATACACGGACTGTGTCACGTCCTATCCAACGCGGCAAGTCCGCGATGGCGACCAGAATTGGCAAATGACCGCCACCGTATTGATCATCGACGATACTCCCGCCGAGGTCCGGCTGCTGGTCGACCTGTTGCGAGGCCATGGCTTCCGGCTGCTCGTGGCGCTCGACGGGCTCGAGGGTGTGCGCAAGGCGCAGGCGGGCCGTCCCGACGTCGTCCTGCTGGACGTGCGGATGCCTGATCCCGACGGCATCGCCGTCTGCCGGCTGCTGAAAAGCGATCCCCGCTGCCGCGATATTCCGGTGATCCTGCTGACTGGCCTGGACGCGCCCGAGGATAAGCTGGAGGGCTTCCGGGCCGGCGCCAGCGATTACGTGACCAAGCCGTTCTTCGGTGATGAGGTCTTGGCGCGGCTGCGCGTTCATCTGGAAATCCGGCATCGCCTGCGGGCGCTGGCGGCCGCCGACTCGCCGGATGCGGCGGTGGTGGTGGCGCAACCGACCGGGTTGGTCGACAAGGTCAAGGTCATCCTGCTGGAAGAGATGGCCGAACCGCCCACTCTGGCCGCCCTGGCGGCGCGGCTGGGCACCAACGAGCGCCGCCTGTCCGAAGATTTCCGCCGCCATACCGGCCTGCCGGTGTTCGGCTATCTACGCGAGGAACGCCATCGCCGCGCCTGCGAACTGCTGCTGGCCACCGACACCGCCATCGGACTGATCGCCGAACAGGTCGGGTATACCTCGGCCGCAGCCTTTACCAACGCCTTCCGCGATCGCTTCGGCGTCAGCCCGCGCGAATTCCGCTGCTCCGCCGGCCTGGCAGTGCCCGAGGAGCCGGGCGGGGTGTGATACCCGGCGGTGGCCGCTATGGGATGCACAGATGTTGCACCTGCTTCATCCTGAGAAGTCGTCATTCCCGCGAAAGCGGGAATCCATGCGGCCTGACCGTCAGAAGAAGCGGCGTCCATCGTGATGCGGTGCAAAAACATGGGACGCTTTCTTTACCACCGTGCCAGATGTCAAGGTCGCATGGATCCCCGCTTTCGCGAGGATGACGAGCGAGGGAAGCGGCTGCCCCGAGGGATAACCTGATCGCATTACGCCCGCGCTCCCAGCTTTGAGTCAGGGCCGGTGGTCAGGCAACCGCCGGTATGGGGTTGGTGTCGTAATTGTCGTTGGGATCGGCGCCGTCGCCCATGGAAAAGGCGTCCGCCATCACGCCGGACGAGTCGTCGGGGGCGGGATCACCCCCGGTCCCGCCGCCCGGGTCACCGCCCAGGTTGTCGCTGAACAGATTGGGATCGGTGTAGTTGCCCCCGCCCGTGCTGTCGCCGCCGCTGGAGTCGGTGGTGCGGGTGGCGTCGAGCCATTCATCCAGTGTCATGGCCACCGTTTCCCCGGCGGAGGCCGTGCTGTCGCCATCATAGGCGGTCACCGACATGTCGATGCTGTACTCGCCGGTCGCCGCGTCGGTCGGCATGGTCAGAGTCAGCCCGGTCAGTTCGTCGGGCGTCAGCGTCCACTCGTTGCCGTTCTGCGCGCCCGCTGACAGCACGGCATTGTCGGGCACCGTCAGATCAATGGAGAGGGCTTCATCGGGGTCGGGGGAGGTCGCCGACAGGGTCAAGGCGATCTCCTCGCCGGCGGTGCCGCTGATCGTGGTCACGGTGCCCGACAGGTCGGGCGTATCGGCCACCGGGGCGTAGGTCACGGTAAACGGCATTTCAGTCGGGGCGCTGGTGCTGTCGCCATCCTGTGCGGTGACCTGCAAGGTCAGATCGAAGCTGCCCGAGGCGTTCTCCGCCGTGATGTTGCCGGGCTCCGGCCGCAGATAGACGTCGGCCAGCGAGTCGGCCGGCAATGTCCAGCCGCCCGCGTCCGTCGTGCCGACCGTATCGCCATTCGAGTTGACCAGCTCGAACCCGTCCGGCACGCCCAGCAGGGTCACCGTCAGGGTTTCCGCCGGCCCCTCTTCGTCGGTCTGGGCCGCCGACAGGTCGAGCAGAACCGTCTCGCCCTCGGCGGTGGCGACATCATTGGCCATCACATCGGGCGTATCGGCGGTCGGCGTTACGGTGATGGTGAAGCTGTCGCTGACCGTCGCCACACTGGCCGGATCAGCGGTCTCGAAGCTCTCCACCGTGACCGTCAGTTCCGGTGCCGCGCCGCTGTTGACGGCGTAGTCGGTCGGCGTGGTGATGCTCAGCCCGGTCAGATCGGCCTGACTGAGCGTCCACGAGCCGTCACCATTGTCGGTGCCGTGGTTGAGCGCCCAGCCGCCGGGCACGCCGGCGATGGTGACGGAGCCGAGCGTCTCGGAGCCGTCGCTGTCGACCAGATGCGGCGTGATGTCCAGCGCGATTTCCTGCGCCACATGGCCCTCGGCCTCGGCCACGGTGATGTCGGCGACCGACAGGGCGGCGGCGTCGATCACCGACGAGACGGCGACCGCAATATGCTCGCTGCCCGAACTGGCGAGGCTGCCGTCGCTTTCGGTCGCCAGCGCGGTCACGGTCAGGTCATAGGCGCCGCTGCCGGTATCGGCATTGGCCGGAGGCGTGAACGTCAGGTCCGCCAGATCGGTGGGACTGGACACCTGGATTTCCCAGGTGCCGGCCACGGCTCCGGCTGTGCCCTTGCTGAACGAGCCGCCGCCGGGAACGTTGGCGAACACCACCGTCAGGGTTTCGGAACTGTCGAACAGGGCGGCGGACAGGCTCAGGGCAACCGCGCTGTCTTCGGCCGTCGACACCGACAGCACCGTGACATCGAGATCCGGCGTATCGGCGACCGGGGTCAGGGTGACGTCGAAATTCTGTGAGGTGCTGGCAATGGCGCCGGTTGCTTTTTCCATGGTGGTGGCGGTCAGCGTCAGGGTGACCGAGCCGCTGAGATTCTCGGGTGGCAGGAACTGCACCCCGGTCAACTGGCTGGAACTCAGAGTCCACGAGCCGTCGCCGTTGTTGACGCCCGCTGACAGCATGCCGCCGTCGGGCAGGCCGGAGATGGTCACCGACATGATTTCCGATCCGTCGGTGTCGACCTTGAGGGCGGTCAGGTCCAGGGTGACGGCGCCGTCCTCGGCGCCGACTCCGTTGGCGGTGGCGACCACCGCCTGATCGGTGATGGCGTTGAAGGTCAGGCCGATGGACTGGCTGTTGGTCTGAGTGTCGGCACCGTCGGCGGTGGTCACCGACACGGTGACGCTGACCGTGCCCGAGTAGTTGTCACGGGGCACCACCATCAGGCTGCCGTAATCCAGCCCGGTGACATCCCAGCCGTCTGCCGTGGCGGTTCCCACCGCAATGTAATGCCCGGTGGCATCGGTGGTGCCGTCGGTCAGCACGAAGCCATCGGGCAGCGACTGCACCACCACGGCGGCCACCGTCTCGCCCGCATCGGTGACGCCGATGGACAGGTTCAGCGGCATCGCCGTGTCCTCGTCGACCCCGCCGCCCGGCAGGTTGGCCGAGATGGCGGCGGCGTCGGCGCGGGCTTCGACGGTGACGGTCACCGTGGCATCATTGCGGACGTATTGGCCGGTCTCTTCCTCCATTGACACACCGGCGACGGTGATGGGCATCGCGCCGGAGAAATTGGCCGGTGGCGTGATGGTGATGGTCACCGTCTCGTCGGACAACTCGCGATCAACCGGAATGGTCCATGAGCCGTTGGCGTTCTGGATACCGCCCACCAGACTGGCGCCGTCCGGCAGTTGGTCGATCACCAGGAACTTGCTCTCCGAGCCGTCGCGGTCGACTTCCGACAGGCTGATGGTCACGGTCACCGCCATGTCCTCGACGGCGCCGCTGTCGGAAACGACGACGATCGGCGCATCGGCCTCGGGAGTCACCGCGACCCCCAGGCTGCCGCTTTGATCAACGCCGCTGACGGCCCAGTCGACCGACAGGGTGAAGTCGGTGGCGTTGTGGGCGGGCGGAGTAACGGTCAGACCCGCAAGATCGGCTTTCAGGACCGAGATGGTGCCATCACCGTTGTCGGTATAGGTGCCGTCGATGACAGCCCCGGCAGGAATGCCGCCAAGGGTGACGCTGACGGTGTCGATGCCGCTGAAGGCGGTGGCCAGTTGTCCACCAATGGCGATGGCGCTGTCTTCAACGCCCGACACGGAGCCGAGCGCGGAGCTGCCCGAGCCGCCGCCAGTGTCTCCGCCGCCGCTGCCCGAACCGCCACCGCTACCACTGCCGCCGCTGCCGCCATCGCTCACGACGGAAACGGTGAAGCTGTCGACCACCGGCACCTCGTCCAGGCTGGTGTCGCCGTCGTTTTCGGCGGCGACCAGTTGCACCTGAAGGTTCAGGCTGGCGGTGCCGCTGGGCAAGGTGATGTTCAGGCCGGACAGATCGTCGGCCATCAGGGTCCAGGTGCCGTCGCCGTTGTTGAAGCCGTGGTTGAGCATCGCGCCTTGCGGCATGTCCGAGACGATGTAGTACAGGCCCTCGGAGGTGTCGATGTCGCCCGACTGGCCGGCGATGTCCAGCGGCATGGTCCGGCTGGACGCGCTGGCGTCGTCGGCGGCCACCACGGCATCGGCGTCGGCGACGCCGACCACATTGACATGCAGCGTGCCGGTGGTCTCCCGGCTGCTGGTCATGATATCGCCGTTATGGTCCGTCGCGCTGTCGACGATGGTCGCGGTCAGCGACAGGTCGAAGTCGTCGTTGCTGTCGACCGGCGGCCGGATGGCCAGATCGGCGGCCTGGGCGTGGGTCAAGGTGATGCTGCCGCCCGCCGCGAATTCCTGTTCGACCACCGAGCCATCGGCGCCGGTGTAGCGCAGGGTCGCGCCGGCCGGGATGTCGGCCAGGGTGACCGAGGTCCATGTCTCGCTGTGGTCGCTGTCCCCGGTGATCGGCGCGACGTCCAGGCTGATGAAACTGTCTTCGTCGCCGGTGGTGCCGTGGAACCCATTGTCGTCATCGACCACCGGCGTGATGTCGACGTCCAGAGTGAAGGTGTTGGTGGAGACGGCGCCGGTGCCCTGGCTGTCGCCGTCTTCGTAGCGTTCGGTGGCGATGGCCTTGACGGTCAGTTCGATGGTGCCGGAATAGTCGCCGGGTGCCACCAGCTTGACCGTCGACAACTGGTCGGAGGTCAGCGACCACGAGCCATCGGCGTTGAGTTCGCCCTCGGTCAGGGTGAAGCCCGGGGGCAGGCCGCTGATGACCGCGGTCATGATTTCGGACTGCACCGAGTTGGCGCTGTCGTCGTCGCCCAGTACCACCACGCTGTCCAGGTTGAGCGGGATGCCGCCCGCCTGATCCTCGGTGCCGCTGGCCAGCGGCGCCACCACTTCGGGCGTATCGGCGACACCACGCACCGTCACCGCCAGGGACTGGGGGACGGACTCGGTGGCATCACCGCTGCCTGCCTCGGTGCTGATGGCGGTGATGCGCAGGGTGAAGTCCTGGTTGCTGTCCGTGGGCGGAGTGATGGTGAGATCGGCCAGTTGGTCCTGGCTCAGGGTGAACGAGGTGTTGCCGGTGCCGGCGGCGAACACCGCCACGCCGGCGACGCTCAGGATCGCACCCACGGGGATGTCGTCGACGCGCACGGAAATGAGTTCGCTGCCGTCGGCATCGGTTTCGACCGGACGGATATCGAGGGCGATGGCCGTATCTTCGTTGCCGCTGGTGGCTCGTACCGTCAGCTCGGGCGTGTCGGCGACGCCGACGTAATGGACGGTGAACGCCTGATCCACCACGTCACTGACGACGCTGCCGTCGGTGGAGGTGACATGCACGGCCAATTCGATATTGCCGTCGCCGAAATCCTCGGCCAGGGCGTTGCCGGCCACCGGCCGGATATACAGATCGTTGAGCGCGGCCTCAACTCCGGCCGGCTTGCCGGTGATGACGCTCCAGGTTCCATCCTCGCCCCGTTCGCCGACCACGTCGCCGTTGGCGTCGACCAGTTCGAAATTGCCGGGCACGCCGGTAATCTCGACGGTCAGCGTCTCGTCGACACTCTTGGCCGAGACGTATTCGTCGGTTTCGGTCACGCCGACATCAAGCTTGATGGCTGTGCCTTCGTCGCCGATCACGTTCTCGGCGACCACGTCGGGCGTGTCGGCCTCGGGGGTGATGGAGACGGCGATGGTCTTGGTGCTGGTGGTGGTGGCGGCGTTCGAGGCCTCGCGGGTGACCACCGACAGGGTCAGGCTCACGGCGTTGCCGTCCACGTTGCTGTAGTCGATCGGCGACACCAGTTCCAGGCCGGTGATATAGCCCGAACTGTTCACATCGGCATTGGTGAAGCTCCAGCTACCGTCGGCGTTCTCGGTGCCCTTGTTGAGCGACCAGCCGTCCGGTACCCCGGTGATGGTGATGCTCTGGATTGATTCCGAGCCGTCGGTGTCGGCCAGCTTGATTCTGACGCTGAAGGCGGCGCCCGGATCGTCCGCGGTCTCGCGTTCGGTGCCGACGGCCGAGGCACTGGTCCCGGTCAGGGTCGCCTTGTCGGCGACCGCGGTCACGGCGAAGGTCAGGGTCTGCGCGGTCGACGCGGTATCGCCGCCGTAGTCGGTGGCGGTGGCGGTGACGGTCACGGTGCTCTCGCCCGACCAGTTGGTCGGGCCCTGGAACTTCAGGCCACCGGCGATATTGCTGGACGACAGGATGACGGTGCCATCCGCACCGACGGTCTCGGACTTCCAGCCGGTGCCGCTGTTGTACCACACCTTGCCGGCGGCCATGGCGGTGCCGAAATTGAGCGTATAGGCCAGGGATTCCGAGCCGTCGACGTCGGTGGTCAGACCCGTCAGGTTCAGCGTCGTGGCGCCGGTGGTGGCGGTGCCGTCCTCGATGCCGTTGGTGGCGGTGGCGGTCAGGGTGGGCGTGTCGGCATCGCCGGTCAGGGCGACGGAGAACGCCTTGGTGACGGTGGCGCCGGTCGCGGTGCCGTCGGTCGAGGTCGTCTCGAACCGCAGATTGACCGTGCCGGAATAGTCCTCGGCCAGCTTGGTGTCGATCGGCGACAGATAGAGGTCGTCCAGGTCAACCCCGGTGACCGTCCAATTGCCGTGACCATCCGAGCTGCCCACCACGGTGCCCGAGGAATCCACCAGCTCGAACAGGGTGGGAACGTCGAGCACCCGCAGCGACAGCGACTCTTCCGGCCCATCGGTATCGGTCTGAAGCGCCGACAGGTCCAGCTTGGTCGCCACCCCTTCGACACCGGACACGTTGCGCACGGTGGTGTCGGCGGCATCGGAGGTCGGGTTGACGGTAATGGTGAAGCTGCTGCTGGCGCTGCCATAGGTGCCGGGATCGGCCGCTTCCTCGGTGAACACGGAGACGGTCAGGGTCGGCAGGGCGCCGCCGGTTTCGCTGAGCACGCTGTAGTCGCCCGGTGCGGAAATGGTCAGGCCGCTCAGTTGCGACTGGCTGAGGCTCCAGTTGCCGTCGCCGTTGTTGGTGCCGTGGTTGAGCGTCCAGCCGTCGGGCACGCCGTCGATGGTGACCAAGGCCACCTGTTCCGAGCCGTCGGTGTCGACCAGACCGGTGGTGATGTTGGTCAGGGCGAAGGTCTGGGTGCCATGGCCGCTTGCCTCGTTCACCACCATGTCGCTGACGCTGAGGGTCGGGTCGTCGACCACGGGAGTATAGGTGACGGTGAACGGCACTGTGGTCGGAGCGCTGGTGCTGCTGCCGTCGGTCGAGGTCACCGCCAGAGTCAGGGCGATATCGCCCGAGAAGTTCTGTGCGGTATTGCCGGCCACCGGCCGCAGATAGACGTCATCCAGGCTGTCGGCCGCGATGCTCCAGCCATCGGCGCCGTTGGTGCCCGCCGCAGTGCCGGCCGCCGTCACCAGCTCGAAGCCGGACGGCACGCCGCCGATGGTCACCGCCAGACTTTCCGCCGGGCCGAGAAGGTCGGTCTGCGCCGCCGTCAGGTCGAGCTTGACCGTCGCCCCTTCGGCGCCGCTCGCATCCTGGGCGGTCGCGTCGGGGGTGTCGGCGGTGGGGGTGACGGTGATGCTGAAGCTTCTGGTGGTGCTGGCGGTCTGGCCGGCGTCCGCGTTCTCGACGCTTTGCACGGTGACGCTCAGGGTCGGGGCAACGCCGCCATCGCTGTTGACGGCGTAATCGGCTGGAGCGGTGATGGTCAGGCCGCTCAGGTCGGCCTGAGTCAAGGTCCACGAGCCGTCGAGGTTGTCGGTGCCGTGGTTGAGTGCCCAGCCGTCGGGCACGCCGCCGATGGTGATGGTGCCGATCGTCTCAGACCCGTCGGTGTCGGTCAGGGCCGTGGTGATATTGTTCAGGCTGATGGCCTGAGCGCCGTGACCGGCGGCCTCGGCCACGGTCACATTGCTGACGGTGACGGTGGGCGCGTCGGCCACCGGGGCATAGGTGACGGTGAACGGCGTTACCACCGGCGCGCTGGTGCTGCTGCCGTCGGTCGAGGTCACCGCCAGGGTCAGGGCGATGTCGCCCGAGAAGTTCTGTGCCGTGGTATTGCCGGTCACCGGCCGCAGATAGACGTTATCCAGGCTGTCGGCCGAAACCGTCCAGGTGGTGCCGCTGTGGCTGCCGGCCGAGGCGCCGGCCGCTGTCACCAGCTCGAAGCCGGAGGGCACGCCGCCGATGGTCACCGCCAGGGTTTCCGCCGGGCCATGCAGATCGGTTGCCGCCGCCGACAGGTCGAGCTTGACCGTCTCCCCTTCGGCGCCGCTCGCATCCTGGGCGGTCGCGTCGGGAGTGTCGGCGGTGGGGGTGACGGTGATGGTGAACCTTTGCGTGGTGCTGGCGGTCTGGCCGGAATCCGCGTTCTCGACGCTCTCCACAGTGACGCTCAGGGTCGGGGCAACGCCGCCATCGCTGTTGACGGCGTAATCGGCCGGCGGGGTGATGGTCAGGCCGCTCAGGTCGGCCTGACTCAGGGTCCACGAGCCGTCACCGTTGCTGGTACCGTGATTCAGCGCCCAACCGTCGGGCACATCGGCAATGGTGATGGTGCCGATGGTTTCGGAATCCGCATCGGTCAGGGCGGCGGTGATGTAGTTCAGGGCGATGGCCTGGGCGTCATGGCCAGCGGCCTCGGCCACCGTGATATTGCTGACGGTGACGGTGGGCGCGTCGGCCACCGGGGCATAGGTGACGGTGAACGGCGTTATCACCGGCGCGCTGGTGCTGCTGCCGTCGGTTGATGTCACCGCCAGGGTCAGGGCGATGTCGCCCGAGAAATTCTGTGCCGTGGTATTGCCGGTCACCGGCCGCAGATAGACGTTATCCAGGCTGTCGGCCGAGACTGTCCAGGTGGTGCCGCTGTGGCTGCCGGCCGAGGCGCCGGCCGCTGTCACCAGCTCGAAGCCGGAGGGCACGCCGCCGATGGTCACCGCCAGAGTTTCCGCCGGGCCATGCAGATCGGTTGCCGCCGCCGACAGGTCGAGCTTGACCGCGTCCCCTTCGGCACCGCTCGCATCCTGGGCGGTCGCGTCGGGAGTGTCGGCGGTCGGGGTGACGGTGATGGTGAAGCTTTGCGTGGTGCTGGCGGTCTGGCCGGAGTCCGCGTTCTCGACGCTTTGCACGGTGACGCTCAAAGTCGGCGCGGTGCCGCCATCGCTGTTGACGGCGTAATCGGCCGGTGGGGTGATGGTCAGGCCGCTCAGGTCGGCCTGACTCAGAGTCCACGAGCCGTCGCCGTTGCTGGTGCCGTGGTTGAGTGCCCAGCCGTCGGGCACATCGGCAATGGTGATGGTGCCGATGGTTTCGGAATCCGCATCGGTCAGGGCAGCGGTAATGTTGTCCAGGGCGATGGCCTGGGCGTCATGGCCGGCGGCCTCGGCCACCGTGATGTTGCTGACGGTGACGATGGGCGCGTCGGCTGTCGGGGTGTAGGTGACAGAGAACGGCGTCACCACCGGCGCACTGGTACTGGCGCCGTCGGTGGCGGTCGTTGTCAGAGTCAGGTCGATGGTGCCTGAGAAGTTCTGTGTCGTGGTGTTGCCGGCCACCGGCCGCAGATAGACATCATTCAGGCTGTCGGCCGCGATGCTCCAGCCCTCGGCGCCGCTGGTGCCCGCCGCCGCGCCGGCTGCCGTGACCAGCTCGAAGCCATCCGGTACGCCGCCGATGGTCACCGTCAGGCTTTCCGCCGGGCCGTGCAGATCGGTCTCGGCTGCCGACAGGTCGAGCTTGACCGCGGCCCCTTCGGCGCCGGTCCCATCCGCGGCGGTCGCATCAGGGGTGTCGGCGGTGGGGGTGACGGTGATGGTGAAGCTTTGCGCGGTGGTGGTGACCTGCGCCGCGTCGATGCTCTCCACCGTGACCGTCAGCGTCGGCGCCACCCCGCCATCGCTGTTGACGGCGTAATCAGCCGGCGGGGTGATGGTCAGGCCGCTCAGGTCGGCTTGGCTCAAGGTCCAGGAACCGCTGCCGGTGTCGCTGCCGTGATTGAGCGTCCAGCCCTCGGGCACGCCGGAAATGGTGATGGTGCCGATGGACTCGGAATCCGCATCGGCCACCGCGACGGCGATGTTATCCAGGGCGATGGCCTGGGCGTCATGGCCGGCGGCCTCGGCCACCGTGATGTCGCTGACGGTGACGATGGGGGCGTCGGCGACAGCAGTATAGGTCACCGAGAACGGCACCGCCACCGGCGCACTGGTGCTGGCGCCGTCGGTGGCGGTCACCATCAGGGTCAGGTCGATGGTGCCGGAAAAATTGGTGGTGGTGGCGTTGCCGGCGACCGGACGCAGATAGATGTCGTTCAGCCCATCGGCCGGCACGCTCCAGCCGTCGGCGCCGGAGCTGCCCACCGGGGCGCCGGCTGCCGTGACCAGTTCGAAGCCATCCGGCACGCCGACGATGGTGGTGGCCAGACTTTCCGCTGGGCCGTGCAGGTCGGTCTCGGCTGCCGACAGGTCGAGCTTGACCGCGGCCCCTTCGGCCGCCGCCGCGTCGCTCGCCGCCGCATCGGGGGTATCGGCGGTGGGGGTGACGGTGATGCTGAAGCTGCGCGTGGTGCTGGCGATCTGGCTGGGGTCGGCCTGTTCGCCGCTTTGTACGGTGACCGTCAGAGTCGGCGCGGTGCCGCCGTCGCTGTTGACGGCGTAATCGGCCGGCGGGGTGATGGTCAGGCCGCTCAGATCGGCCTGACTCAGGGTCCACGAGCCATCGCCGTTGCTGGTGCCGTGATTCAGCGCCCAGCCGTCGGGCACGTCGGCGATGGTGATGGTGCCGATCGCCTCGGAGCCGTCGGTATCGGTCAGCGCCGTGGTGATGGCGTCGAGGGCGATGGCCTGGGCGTCATGGCCGGCGGACTCGGCCACGGTGATGTCGCTGACCGACAGGTCGGGGGCGTCGGCGACCGGCGAAACATCGACCGTCACCGTCTGAACCACGGAAGCCGCATCGCCATTGGCGGCCTCGGTCGCGGTGGCGGTGACCTCGACGGTGATGCTGCCGCTGAAATTCTGCGGTGGCGTCAGGGTCAGACCGGCCACCTGATCGGCGGTGAGGCTCCAGCTACCGTCGCCATTCAGGGTACCGGCCGACAGCACGGCGCCGTCGGGAATCCCCGACAGCGTCAGGGTCAGGCCCTCCGAGGTGTCGGTGTCGGTCAGGGCGCTGGCGATATCCAGGGCAATCGCCGTGTCCTCGGTGCCGGGGGCGGCCGAGGCGGTCAGGGTCGGCGCGTCGGCGACGGCCTCGACCGAGACCGGCACGGAAACCGTGGTCGAGGCGGTATCACCGTTGTCGTCCTCCACCGAGGTGGCG